>Ga0181531_10001347_pt1 | contig 15579 bp, 14 predicted proteins | sample PEATcosm2014_Bin_38_FD_119743 | JGI IMG/M metagenome (GOLD analysis project Ga0181531, IMG submission 119743) | Peatland microbial communities from MTU Mesocosm Facility, Houghton, MI, USA - PEATcosm2014_Bin11_10_metaG | ecosystem: Environmental > Terrestrial > Soil > Wetlands > Peat | place... | reverse complement strand
TACACCGACTCCGGACGGCTTAACCTGAAAGAGCTCGAGCAATCGGTCACGGACGACACGGCGTGCGTGCTCATTCAGTCCCCCAATTTTTTCGGGACCATCGAGGACATCGACGCGATTGCCGAGATCGCGCACAAGCGCGGAGCCCTGCTGATCGTTTCGATCGCGGAAGCGGTGTCGCTCGGAATCGTTGAGCCACCGCGGAATGCGGATATTGTCGCCATGGAAGCGCAGTCCTTTGGCGTGCCTCTGGGTTTCGGCGGTCCGTACTGCGGAGTGTTGGCGACGAAGGAAAAATTCGTCCGCCAGATGCCCGGACGCCTTGCCGGCCAGACTGTGGATAAGAATGGCAAACGCGGTTTTGTGTTGACGCTGGCGACCCGCGAACAACACATCCGACGCGAGAAGGCGACCTCGAATATCTGCACCAACCAGGCGCTGGTCGCGCTGATGGTCAACATCTTCATGACCGTCTATGGCAAGGTCGGATTGCGCGAACTGGCCAAACAGAATCTGGCGAAAGCGGCATATGCTGCGGACCAGTTCAGCAAGCAGGCCAAGGTGTTGTTCGCGGGTGCGCCCCGCTTCAACGAGTTTGTCGTCGAGACCAGCGAAGACCCCTACGCCATTAACTCGCGCCTGCTCGGCCACAAGATCGTGGGAGGGCTTCCGCTGAAGAAGTTCTACCCCGAATTGGGCAACGCCGCGCTCTGGTGCTGCACCGAGTTGACCACGCGATCGATGATCGACACCGCGGTGGGCCTGGTCGCCGAAAGTGAGCGGTCGGTTCGCACCATGAAAGAAACCGAGCCCGAGGAGGTGGCGCGATGACCACGAAACACATGACCCGTAAGGCCACGCGTCACATCAGCCAGAACGAAGGATTGATCTTCGAGAAATCGTCACCTGGAAAGGCGGCATGGAAGCTTCCGCCGCTGGATGTTCCGGAAGTGGACACGGCAAAGCTTCTGGGCAAGCAGGAGCGCAAGGATCTCGGCAACATGCCCGAGGTCAGCGAAATTGAAATCATCCGGCACTTCACGCGCCTCTCGACGTGGAACTACGCCATCGATCTAGGTATGTATCCGCTGGGTTCGTGCACGATGAAGTACAACCCTCGTGTGAACGAGTTTGTGTCGCGGGTCGAGGGCCTGGCCAATGGACATCCGTACCAGGCAGAAAAAATCTCGCAGGGCGCGTTGCGCATCATGAAGACGCTCAGTGATTGCCTGCTCGAAATCACGGGCATGGATGCAATTACGCTGCAACCGGCGGCGGGCGCGCAGGGAGAGATGACTGGGCTGCTGATGGTTCGCGCCTACCACCAGTCGAAAGGAAATGCGCGCAAGAAGATTTTGATTCCAGATTCAGCGCACGGTACGAATCCGGCGACAGCGGCGACGGTGGGTTATGCGGTTGAGAATTTGAAGTCAAACGATCGCGGCATGGTGGATGTGGCCGCGCTGGCCGCGCAGATGAACGAGGACGTGGCTGCATTAATGGTCACAAATCCCAATACTTTGGGCGTTTTTGAGCAGGAAATCCACAAAATTGCCGATCTTTTGCACGAAAAAGGCGGCCTTTTGTACATGGACGGCGCCAACATGAACGCCCTCGTCGCCAAGGCCCGCCCGGGCGATTTTGGCGTCGACGTGATGCACCTTAACCTGCACAAGACGTTTTCGACGCCCCATGGCGGTGGCGGACCTGGGTCCGGACCGGTTGCCATCAAGAAACATCTTGCGCCGTTTTTGCCAACCCCTGTGGTCGTTGCCAAGGCGGATGGCACTCTGGGCTTCGATTACAACCGTCCGCAGTCGGTGGGACGTGTGAGGGCTTTTTACGGAAACTTCGGCATGTTTGTTCGTGCGTTGGCGTACATCTTCGCCAATGGACCCGATGGCCTGCGGCAAACGACCGAAGACGCCGTGCTCAATGCGAACTACATCCGCAAGGGACTCGAAGGCGTTTACGATTTGCCCTATTCGACGCCCTCGATGCACGAAGTCGTCTTCAGCGACAAAGTGCAGTCCAAGAAAGGCGTGAAGACGATGGACCTGGCGAAGCGCCTGATCGACTACGGGTTCCATCCCTATACGACTGCGTTCCCGCTGATTGTTCCGGGAGCATTGATGATCGAGCCGACCGAGAGCGAGCCGAAAGAAGAGCTCGATCTTTTCATCGAAGCTATGAAGTCGATTGCGGAGGAAGTCGAAGAAGACCCACAGTTCGTGCTCGATGCTCCGCACAACACGCGTATTTCCCGACTAGACGAGACTGCAGCCGCGCGCAAACCGATTTTGCGGTGGAAGCCCGAAAACGTGTAGATGCCCCCGCCGCCCGCTGTGCGATTGCGCGGGCAGTCACCTCGCCTGAGGCTGCTCGAGAGCAACTGTTAAAATCAGCCATCCATGGCTGACGATGCCGCCAACTCCGAAGAAGTTCGCCAGAAGGCCGAACATCATTACTATGCCGCGCTTGATCTCGTTCTCGAAGGGCATCACGAGCAGGCGGTGGAGGAGTATCGCCAGGCAGTTGCGGCTGATCCAAGGTTTACCGACGCCCTGCATGGGCTGAGCCGGGCGCTTCAGGATCTCAATCGCCTCGACGAGGCCATCGCGGTTGCCCGGCAAATTTCGGCCATTGATCCCGACGATATCCTGGCGCACACCAGTCTCTCGATTCTGTATCAGAAAAAGGGAATGGTTCCCGAAGCCGAAGCCGAAGGAAACAAGGCACGAGTGCTGGGGTGGAAACAGCAGTTGAAGAAGGGAACGTAATTATAAAAATGGCGTCCAAGAAAAAACGAGTCGTTTGTTTGCGGAAATCGCGGTTTGACAGCATTTTGGCGCGCGCTTGGAAAATTCACTGGTGACTGCAAGCCGCACATTTCCCGTAACCGCTCGTGTGGATGTTCAGTTTGCTTTAGACAAGGATCGATGACGCTCTTATCAACGCGGCTGTGCAACGCCCCATCGGGTGCCCACCGCGTCCCGCGCTACAATGTGAGTGGAGTTTCTAATGCGTGAAGTTGTTCTGGTTTCTTCCGTCCGCACTCCGGTGGGGCGCGCTTATAAGGGCACGTTGCGGTCTACACGTCCGGATGAACTGGCGGCCGTTGCAATTAGGGGCGCGCTCGATCGAGTGCCGCAGCTGAATCCCCGGGAAATTGAAGACGTCATCCTCGGTTGCGCGATGCCTGAGGGCGAGCAGGGAATGAACGTGGCCCGCATCGCTTCGCTGCGCGCCGGTCTCCCCGTCGAAGTGTCGGCGGTGACCATTAACCGGTTCTGCTCGTCGGGCTTGCAGGCGATTGCCTTGGCGGCCGAGAGCATCATGAGTGGCCGCGCCGATGTCATGGTGGCGGGCGGAACGGAATCGATGTCGATGATTCCGATGGGCGGCAACAAGATTTCGCCGAACCCGTGGCTGGTCGATCACTATCCCGATGCGTATCTTTCGATGGGCCTGACGGCGGAGCGCGTAGCGCAACGCTTCGGCATCACCCGCGAGCAGTGCGACCAGTTTTCGCTGCGCAGCCATCAGAAGGCACTGGCAGCGATTCAGGCGGGGAAATTCGAGGATGAGACGGTTGCCGTTCCGGTCAGCTTTACGACTCCGAATGGATCGAAGCCGAAGAAGCAGGAACTTACTTTCAAAGTTGACGAAGGCCCGCGCGCCGATACTTCGATCGAGGCTCTGGGAGCGCTGAAGCCAGCTTTCCACCTGAAGGGAGTGACCACGGCCGGAAATTCGTCGCAGATGTCGGATGGCGCTGCTGCTGCCGTGGTCATGTCGGCTGAGCGCGCGAAGGCTCTGGGTATCGCGCCGCTGGTGCGCTATGTCGCGTTTGCCACCGCCGGATACAAGCCCGAAGAGATGGGTCTCGGCCCGGTGTTTGCCATTCCGAAAGCGCTGAAGCTCGCCGGCTTGAAGCTCTCGGACATCGACGTGATTGAGTTGAACGAAGCGTTTGCCGCGCAGTCGCTGGCGGTGATCCAGGAGGCTGGACTCGATCCCGAGCGCGTGAATCCGAATGGCGGCGCGATCGCGCTCGGTCATCCGCTGGGATGCACCGGCGCGAAGTTGACGGCCAGTGTGATTCGCGAATTGAAGCGCCGCAAAGCCCGCTACGGCCTAGTGACCATGTGTGTTGGCGGCGGCATGGGCGCAGCCGGGATTTTCGAGAATCTCAACTGACGCCGCCGTGAGAGCGTGAACTTAGCCGGATGTTCCAGAAATCATCGAAGTGAAGTTCGCCCACCCCAGAGTCATCGCCTTATTGTTCCATTGGTAATGGCCGCTTTTTCGCGGGCACATTTAAAGCCTGTTTTTCTGTTGCCTCCGCATTAGAATAAGGGCGTCAGCACTTCATCCCGCAATCCAAATTCAGAGGTCCGGCAATGGCCACAACTGCAGTTCCAAAGACCAAGATTCTCGGCGGCGGCTTTCTGCTCGAAGAGCGGCAGCCTGCCGATGTCTTCACGCCCGAAGATTTCTCAGACCAGCAGCAGATGATCGGGCAGACGACCGAGGAGTTTGCGGTCAACGAGATTCTGCCGCAGGCGGAGAAGATCGAGCACAAAGACTACTCGATATCGCGTGATCTGCTGAAGAAGGCGGGCGATCTCGGCCTGAGCGGTGTCGAAATTCCTGAGGCCTATGGCGGCCTCGAAATGGACAAGGTCACGGCTGCCATCATCGCCGATCACATTGCCAAGTACGCCGGATTCGCGACCACCTGGGGCGCGCACAGCGGCATCGGAATGTTACCGATTGTGTACTTCGGCACCGAAGAGCAAAAGAAGAAATATCTGCCCCTGTTGGCCACCGGATCCATTGTCGGAGCGTACGCCTTGTCGGAAGCGACCTCGGGGTCCGACGCGCTCAATTGCCGCGCCCGCGCCGTGCTTTCTTCCGACGGCAAGCACTACGTTCTGAACGGCGAAAAAATGTGGATCACCAACGCCGGCTTCGCCGATTTGTTTACCGTTTTCGCGAAGATCGACGGCGAAAAATTTTCTGCCTTCCTGGTAGAACGCACGTTTCCAGGATTTTCGGTTGGCGCGGAAGAGCACAAGATGGGAATTCGCGGATCGTCCACCTGCCCCATCATCCTCAACGATTGCAAGGTGCCGGTTGAGAACCTTCTGGGCGAGATTGGTAAAGGTCACGTCATTGCGTTCAACATTCTGAACATCGGACGCTTCAAACTGGGCGCGATGTGCGTGGGCGGAGCGCGAGTTTCGCTGGAAACCGCAGTCGCCTATGCCAAGCAGCGCAAGGCGTTCGGAAAGACGATCAGTGATTTTGGATTAGTGCGGGAAAAGATCGCCAACATGGCGACGCTGATTTACGTCGGCGAATCGCTGGTCTATCGCACGGTGGGGATGATGGACTCGCTGCTTTCCGAGGTCGATTCCGCCAGTCCGGACGCGGCCAAAGAGCGGCGCAAGGCGATCGAGGAATACGCAGTCGAGTGCTCGATCCTCAAGGTGTGGGGATCGGAGATGATCGATTACGTCGTCGACGAGGCGATGCAGATCTTTGCCGGTTACGGTTTTGTCGAGGAGTATCCGGCGGAGCGCGCCTATCGCGACGCCCGCATCAACCGCATTTTCGAGGGCACGAACGAGATTAACCGGCTGATCATTACCGGATTCCTGCTGAAGCGGGCCATGAGCGGGCAGTTGCCGCTGATGCCGGCGATCAAGAAACTGATGGACGAAGTGCTGAGCGGGCCTTCGATGGGCGAAGAAGTCGACGGTCCGCTGGCCGAAGAACGCAAAATGGTGGCGCAGGCGAAAAAGCTGGGCCTGTTTGTTTCTGGAGCCGCCACGCAGAAATATATGCAGGCGATTCAGGACCAGCAGGAAGTAATGGGTGCGATTGCCGACATGACAATCGAGATCTACGCCATGGAGTCCGCTGTATTGCGCGCGCAGAAAATGGTCGAACAGAAAGGTGAAACGGCGGCTGCGCTACCAATCGCCATGACTCGCGTTTATCTGACGCAGGCCCTGGAAAAGATCGAAGCAGCGGCGAAGAAAGTGATTGCCGACGTGGCCGACGGCGACATGCTGCGGACACAACTGGCCATCGTTCGTCGCTTGTCGAAGCATGAGCCCTTCAACACGATCGCGTTGCGGCAGCAGATTGCGCAGAAAACGATTGATGCCGGCAAGTTCACCCTTGCTTAGATTGTGAAGGACGGGCGGCCGCGCCCGTCCTCACCTATCACGCCGGCCGCAGTGCGATCGACTACCGCGCACGGCTTTCGCTCTGCTACAACTATCCTCATGAAGCTCCGAAGGATTGTTGCCTGCGCAATCATTTTGTTGTCCTTGGCCGCTCTTCTCTCTGCGCAATCCCAGCCTGCCAATCAGGATTCCGCCACTTTCGATTCCGACGGCACCGCGCACATCACCCGCGTCATTCCCATGCCCGAGACGATCAGTCCCCAAGCGCAGAAATGGCTGCAGTCCCTCGATGAGGCGAAGCTCGGTCCTCCCGAATCGCTCGCCGAGCGAAGGGCACGCACCGAGATCTGGCAGAAGAAAGATTCCGCCGAGGCGATCAAGCGCTATCCGGTGAAGGTAGAGTCGACCACGATGGCTGGAGTTCGCACCGACGTGATTACGCCGCTCTCCGAAGCGGACAGCAATCGCGTCCTGATCAATCTGCACGGTGGAGGATTTAATTCCGACTCCGGTTCCTTGATCGAAGGCGATCCGATCGCGAACCTGGCGAAGATTAAAGTTGTCTCGGTTTATTACCGGCTGGCGCCAGAGAATCCTTTTCCTGCTGCAGTTGATGATGCAGTCGCCGTCTACAAAGAGCTTTTGAAGACCTACAAGCCGCACAACATTGGAATTTACGGGACTTCAGCCGGCGCGATTTTGACCGCTGAAGTCGCGGCGCAGCTCAAACAACTGGGCTTGCCGCTGCCCGGTGCGCTCGGCATTTTTTCGGCGCACGCCGATTTCAGCCGTGCCGGCGATTCCTGGCAGATGTTCACGCTGAGCGGCCTTCCCGGACGAATGAGCCCGATGCAGGCGGAGCATCTGGACGACGAGTACGTTGGCAAGACGGACCGGAAGGATCCCGTGCTATCGCCGATCTATGCCGATCTGCATGGAATGCCGCCGACGCTTTTGGTGACGAGTACGCGCGACATCCTGCTCAGCGACACCACTACGTTTCATCGCGCATTGCTGCGCGCCGGCAATGACGCGCAGCTGGTGGTCTTCGAAGCGCTACCTCACGCGTTCTGGTACCACTTCGACTTGCCGGAGACGACGGAGGCGCTGCAGATCATGGCCAGCTTCTTCGATCAGAAAGTTGGACGATAGCGAGCGCCTCGCCGAAGTTAGTCTTTCGGGTAATTCGGATCCGCCTTCACTTCCTCAATCTGCTTGGTGTGCCGTTCGGAATGGGCAGAGATCAGCAGAATCCACTGATAGGCGTCGAGTTGTCCGAGGGCAGGGTGTGGCCCGAAGTGATCGCGCAAATCGTCGTTGGTGGTTTTTACGTAGTCGATGGTCTGGCTGCGCTCCTGGTCAAAGGTCTTCACCAATTCGTCACGGTTCGCAAATCGGTTGGTCGGTTTCAGGATCTCCGGGGCCTGCGCCTTATGGCTGCGATCGGGAATGCGGGTAAGGATATCTGCATCAGTCATTTTGACCTCGGCGCGTTTTTCAGGAGCCGCCGGCGAGATCATGATCTTGTTTTCGATCATGCCGAAGATCACGCCTTCCGACACCGTGATGTGCTCCGAGACTTCGGCGATCGACCAGCGATCGGGGCCCGGCTTGAAGCGCCACTGTTTCTCTGACAAACCGGCGATTGATTGCAGGAATGCGTCGCGCGTCGCCTGCAGGCTCTTGAGCGCGGCTTCGCGTTCAGCGGGAGTCATCGGCTTTGCGACAGCAGCCGAGGGAGCATCCGTGGTTTGCGCGACGCAAGCTGCGGCCAGTGTCATAACAAGACAGACAACGGCAAGGAACTTTATCTTCGACTTATTTTTCATGTAACGCCCCTGTGTGAGATGACAAAATGGTGCCGCAATTATGCAGGCAGCTCCCGCAAACCGCAACATAGATAGCAGCGCCTCGTAAGAGATTCACGGCCGCCACGATGGGACTTAGAATTTTCGTGTCTGGCTCGATAACAGGACAGAGACTGGATGTTTCAGTCAAACCATCCGCTGCGATAGGCAATCCACCAGGAAGCGAAAACAATGGGAATCGTCGCGCCCAGCGCCCACCAGAGAGGCAGCAGAAAATCGGCGAGGAGCCCGAGCACGGTGAATGAGATCCAGAAGATCTTGCGCTCCATATGATCGATTGTATGTCTTGCGGAGGTTCGTCGCTCCGATGGATTCGAGCGGAGAGTGACTTCGGTGTCGGACGATTCAGGCTTTGGGCTTGAGTTCTTCCATCACGCTTTGGATCAGCTCTTTCGCGTCGGTGAGATTCTTCATAATCAGCTGCACATCCATGACCGGCTTGCCCGGCCAGCGCTGGCTCTGGCAATACACGCCGTGCTGGCCGACGAGCGCCATCGCGTCGGTAACCAGATCCATGGTGACGGCGAGGCGCCCGCGAGGAACGCCCATGCGCATTTCAAAGTGTTCGAGTTCTTCCTGCTTCTCATTGAAGACGGCCATGCGTAGATTGTAGCGGGGAGATGAGTATAATTCTTGGCGAAGCCAATAGCATTGAGCAATGAGCACCTGGCCGTCAGTTCGGGCGATCAAATCCCAGGCGAATGGGCTTGAATCGCCGGACGCATCAGTTTCCGCGCGGCTTGAAGTGTTCTCAAGAAATGTTGTCCACCCAATGATCTTCTAAATCTCAGGAGGAACACATCATGAAGAAGGTTGCCCTAATCACGGCGTCACTGTTTGCGCTCGCGATCGTCGCGTCTGCGCAAATGGAGATGGCGAAAGATAAATCCAAACGGCCAAGCCCGCCCGCGAGTACAGAATGCAAATTTGCCGACGGCAAGAGTCTCAAGATTGATTATTCGAGCCCGCGTGCCAAGGGACGAAAGATTTTCGGCACTTCGGCGGAGAAGGCGCTCGTTCCTTATGGAGAAATCTGGCGGACGGGAGCGAACGAATCGACGACATTTGTCACCACGGCGAATCTGAGCCTGGGTGGAAAAACAGTTCCCGCGGGCAGCTACACAATCTTCACCGTTCCCAAGGCAGATGCATGGGCCCTGGTCATCAGCAAGAAGACAGGGGAATGGGGAACCGATTATCCGGGCGAAAAAGAAGATCTGACACGCGTGCCGATGGCGGTTTCAAAGACTTCAGCGCCGGTCGAGAATTTTCTCATCTCGCTCGATCATGCCGGGAGCACCTGCACACTTCGCATGGAGTGGGAAAATACCCGCGCCAGCATCGAAGTGGCAGAACAGTAATTCAGCTTTGGGATTCCCGGCTTCTTGGCCAAGCACTCTCTTCAGCGCCAAGAGCCGGGAATCTTCTTGATCACCTGCCGCGCGGCGGGCCGCGCCGGCCGGGCTATACTGAAAACGATGCGGCCCATGCTGCGCTTTCTCTGGAATGCCACCCGAGGTCACCGGATCGCTCCCTGGCGCAGCCCCTACCTTCTGTGGCGAATCGAAACTTATACCGGCCTCAAAATGACTCAGATCGGGTTTCTGGCCTTCTGGGAGTTTCTCTGGACCGAGCGCGCCAATCTGTGGCGCTTTCTGAAGTGGACGGCCGAGATGGATCGCTATGTCCACCCCGGAACTAAGAACAACTAGATTTCGCTCGCGGTTACTCCATGATTAGGTTCACTTCACTGCCTTTGCCCGCTCCGAGCAGTTGGGCTGCGGATCCGCGGTTGGCGGCCACTTCCAGAAAGCCCATGCTTCCCAGAATGCCAAAGACCTCGCCCGGAGCTCCGTCGGCATAGCTGGTGCACATGCGCGTCGCGGGTGTTTTATTTCCGACTGCGATCTTGAATGCTGGGGGATCCGCGGCAAAAATGCGCGGCGCATCCTGCGGGGTGATGTTGGTGATGAGGTTGCCGAAGCGGTCGACCTTCAAAACTACGCCGCGCAGCGTGCGTTCATCGACCGGTTTGGGACGTGGAGCGCCGAAGCGCACGTAATCCGTGATCTCCTCGCCGAAGCGATCAGCCGCCACGCCTTTGGCCAGGTTGGCGGCAACCGGTGAGAAAATATCCCGCGCATGGAAAGTATTGCTGCGTTCCTTGAGGAAGTAGTGCTCGGCCGTGATGTGCCGCACGGACAGCCGCTCTTCGCGCGCATAGATCAAAGAAAGAACTCCATTGTCAGGCGCAACGAAGAGGTGCCGATCGCTGGTGAGAATGATGGGACGGCGGGCCGTGCCCACTCCCGGATCGACGATCACCATGTGCACCGTGCCGGAAGGGAAGTAGGAGTAAGCCTGCGAAATGGTCAGCGCACCGTCGAGGATGTCGAACGCCTGGACCGCGTGGCTGATATCGACAATCTGCGCGTCGGGCGCGATTTCCAGAATCACGCCCTTCATTGCTCCGACGAAATGATCGTTGAGGCCAAAATCGGTGGTGAGAGTGATGATGGGAGGGCGTGCCAATCCATTACCTCGTCGAGTTCAGAAATTTTCCGGAACTCCCGAAGTATCAGGTGTCGCCCGAGTGCGCGTCAAGACGCCTCGGTCGCTAGTCCAAGGAAACGTCGCCCGAACCTGTGTGCACCGAGACGGTCGGACCGCCGCCACGCACCTTGCCGACGACGCTCTTGCGCGATTCTGGAACGCGTCCCTGAATCGTAGTGGTCACCGGATGGCCGGTCGTTACGTTGCCAGAGCTTGACGAAATATCGACGTCGAATGCGGCGTCAGAAGGCACGCTCAGATTCACATTGCCCGAGCCGGTGCGGACGCTCCACATATTCTTGACCATACCCTTGCCGTGAATATCGCCGCTGCCCGCTTCGGCATGGAAGCCGCCATTGATGCCGTCCACCGTGATATTTCCGGAGCCGGTGCGGATGTCGATGTCACCCTGGCCGGTTTCGCGGATGTCGATGTCGCCGCTGCCGGCCTTGATTCGCGCGGGTCCGGCGAGTTCCTGGCCGCGAACATTGCCCGATCCTGTCTGGAAGTGCATATCCCCGGTGAGGCGTGCCATCTGCATATCTCCCGAGCCGCTCTGCAGATCGACATTGCCCCGTAATCCTTCGACTTTCTGGTCGCCGCTGCCGGTGTGGGCGCGAACCGCGGTATCTTCGGGAACAACGATTTCGTAATCGACCGAAATATTGTTCATGTTGATGTAATCGATGCGAATGCTGTTTCCGGTCTGCCGAATCGGAGGGTTGCTCTGCAGTTCCTGCACCTCGGCTTTGTGATCGCCGCCGAACCACATGTTGCCGGAGACAATTTTGGCATGAATCGAAACCGTGCCTGCGGGTCCGCCACGCACGGTGATATCGCCGGATTTCGTCAGCACTTCGAGGTCGACGGGACCTGTGACCTGAAACGAGCGGTCGAAGGTGCCGATGACCGACGCGAAGCCGGCCAATGAAGTCGCCAGGACGAAAGCCAAGGTCCGGAACGCGCGATGAGAAACGATTCGATTCATAGCCAATCACCTCCAGAGTCGGATCCGTGCTCGATGCAAGGGTCGCAAGCGCAGGATCCGACGCCTGCGACCCGGTTGTCTTCTACTGCAGAACCACCTGATCGCCTTCCTTCAGGCCCTGCAGCAACTCCGTCTTGGCGCCGTTCGAGATGCCGATGTTGACGGCGAGTTTCTTCTTGCCGTCCTTCGCCTTTGGATCCGGCACCTCGACCGAGGCCTTCTTGTCTTTGTCATAAATGATGGCGCCTTCGGGAATCTGCAGGACATTCTTATGCTCTTCCAGAATGATCTCGGCATTGGCGGTCATCATCGCTTTCAACATACCTTCCGGGTTATTGATGGAGACGCGTACCTCGAAGGTGGTGACATTGTCCTTCTCCACGCCCATCGGAGAAATCTTTGTCACCTTACCGGTGAATGTCTTGTCTTTAAATGACTCCACTTTGATTCTTGCCGGCTGCCCCAGGTAGACCTTGCCGATGTCGCTCTCGTCCACTTTGCCTTTGACGTAGACCTCGCTGGTATCGCCGAGCGTCATAACCAGTGTGGCAGTGGAACCGAGGACGAGGATCGAACTGACGGCATCGCCGATTTCGACATCGCGCGAGAGCACAATCCCATCCAGCGGAGATTCGATCGTGGTATAGGCCAGCTGTTCTTCCAGCTGTTTCAGGTTTGCGCGGTCCTGTGAGACCTGTCCCTGCGCCTGACCGATTTTCGCCTGCAGCACCTGCAATTGCGCCTTGGCCACGTTTTGCTTGTTCAGCGACATTTCGTAATTCTTTTCAGCGTCGTCGAGCGCGGAGGCGGAAACCACGCCATCCTTCGCCATTCCCTGCGCTCGGTCATAGGCGCGCTTAAGCAAAGGAACGTCCGGACCCTCGGCGTCGACCTTGGCGCGTTCGAGGTCGGCACGGGTTCCATTCAGACTGGCGCTCGAGGCTTCCAGTTGCGCCCGCGCCTGATCGACGCGAGCCTGAATCTCATCGCGGTCGAGCTCGGCCAGCACCTCTCCCTTTTTTACGTGATCGCCGTAATCGACATAGAGCTTCTTGACGATGCCGCTGGCTTTTGACTTGACCTCAACTTTGGTGATCGGCTCGATCTTTCCGGTGGCAACGACACTCTTCGCGAGGTCGCCGCGCTCGACCTTGGCCAGCTTCGATGGGTCAATCTTCGTGCCTCCGCTCGACGCAATCAGCGCGGCGGCTGCTCCCAGAACCACGACGGCTCCGATAATGCTGAAGATAATGATTCGTTTGCGACGCTTCTTCTTGCTATTGCCGTTACCTTCCACAACCGCCTCCTGCAAGATTGCAAATCTGAAAAAACCGTCGTGCACTTCTTGTTACGGGAACCGCAACTCATTAGTTCCGAAGTTTCGAAAAAACCTTGTCTCGGGTGTGACTTGCCATGACGCGGCAGTTCGGAAATAGTTCAGATATCAACTTTCTCAAGTTCTGCCGTCTGATCATTTACTTAGACCGCCTTGCCGCAAAAAGGAAAGCGATTCTGCTGGATCTCAGTTTCCATCGCTCAAATGACTCCGAATCGAGGACCCAGACTGATCGATTAGCCCCGGTCGTCCGAACGTAGGGAAGAAAACCGGCGACGGACAGGCTACTACCCGTTTGCGAAACCTCTTTGCGGAACGATTCATTTTACCGCTTCGAGCGCTCAAATTCCGAGGATTATCCCTTTAAAATGATAGAATTAGGGTTCCATGATCGCATACGTGCTGCTGCGGGTGTTCGTCATCCTGCTCCTGGTAGCGGCCAATGCCTTCTTCGCCGCCGCCGAATTCGCGCTCGTCAGCGTGCGCGAAACCCGCATTCAGCAGCTCATCGAAGCCCATCGTGCTGGAGCCCGCACCGTTCTCAAGCTTCACCAACAGCTCAGCCGCGTCGTGAACGGAGTGCAGTTGGGTATTACCGTGGCCAGTTTGAGCCTCGGATGGCTGGGCGAGCCGGTGCTGGCGCGTCTTTTCGAAAGTTGGATCGGGAACATACCGGGAGCCGCGATTTATGCGCATGCCGTTGCAGTCGGCGTCGCCTTCGTGCTGATTACGGCCCTCCACGTCACCCTCGGAGAGCTGGTGCCGAAGTCTCTGGCTTTGCAGCGCGCCGAGCGCGTGGCCCTCGCGGTTGCGGCCCCCATGGATGTCTTTCTCACCGTCACCGGGCCTTTGACCCGTGGCATGAGCCGGGTTGCGGGTTTCGTTTTGCGCGCGTTCGGCACTCGCGAAGTCCGCCACGGTTCCGTGCATTCGCCTGACGAACTCAAGCTGATCATTACCGCCGCGCATCACTCCGGACAGCTTTCCTCATCGCAGGAAGAAATGCTGCTGAATGCTCTGGAACTCGATAGCATTACGGCGCGCCAGGTGATGGTGCCGCGCACGCGAATTTTTTCGTTGCCTTCAGACCTGAATCTTGACGAGGCTCTGTCGCGGGTGGTCGACGAACAGCACTCTCGCATCCCGGTGTACGATCCGCAACGCGGGCCGGAACATATCGTAGGTGTGCTCTACGCGAAAGATCTCACCCGCTGGACCCGGCTGCGCCTTCGTTTCGGTCTGGTGGCGCCGCCTTCGGCGGAGCGGATTGCCCAAATGAAAATCGGGCAGATTATGCATGATGTGCTTGTTGTCCCGGAAACCAAGTCGCTGCTCGAGCTGCTGGTGGAATTTCAGCAGCGCAAACGGCACCTCGCCGTAGTGGTCGACGAATTCGGATCGACCGCTGGCGTAATCAGCGTGGAGGACGTGTTGGAGCAGTTGGTAGGGGAACTGGAAGATGAATATGACATTGCCGCCCCGCCGGTCGTTACCGACTCGAATGCTCCGCTGGTGCTTGACGGAGCCATGAATATTCGCGACCTCGATGCCCAATACGAATTAAAGCTGCCACAGGATGAGGGCTTCGAAACGCTGGCCGGCTTCGTGTTGTCGCGCTTGCAGAAGGTGCCCACGGGTGGAGAGGCTTTCGACTACGACGGACGGCGTTTTGTCGTCGACAAAATGGAAGGCCATCGCGTCGCGACGGTCCGTATCGAACCCTTGCCGGCGCCGGTCGCGCCGCCGGGTTCGGAAACATCAGCCTCGGCACAACGTGCCGGAGACTAAGATCCCACGATGCTGCGCTACATTCTCTCTCGCGCGCTCTACACGCTGCCTGTGATCTGGCTCGTCGTATCGGCGGTTTTCCTGCTGATTCATTTTGTTCCCGGCGACCCCGTACAGCAGATGCTTGGCGAGGGTGCGGCTGCGGGCGATATTCAGGCGGCTCGCCATGCCTATGGACTCGATGTCCCGCTGGGCCAGCAGTACCTCAATTACTGGCGCGGCGTCGTGCACGGCGACCTTGGCAAGTCGCTGCGCTTCAATCAGGGAGTCACCAGTCTTATCGCGAAGCGCTATCCGTTCACGCTGCAGCTTACGCTCGCCTCACTGTTCGTTGCGATTGTGCTGGCGATTCCAGCCGGCGTCCGCTCCGCGCAGCGCCGAAATCAATGGGACGATCGCGTCCTCAGTGTCGTCAGCCTGTTCGGATTGTCATTTCCGAATTTCGCTCTCGGGCCGGTGCTGATTCTCTTTTTCGCCGTGAAGCTGGGATGGCTACCGGTTTCGGGTTCCGGCGGTCTGCTGCATCTGGTGTTGCCGGCCATAACCATGGGCGGGGCGCTGGCCGCGATCCTCACTCGTATGGTTCGCACTTCGATGCTTGAAGAGCTGAGCCAGGACTACATTCGCACCGCTCGGGCGAAAGGCTTGCCAGAGCGCACGGTCGTCTACCGTCACGCGCTGCGCAACGCCATGATCCCGATCCTCACGGTGCTCGGACTGCAATTTGGCGCGCTCCTCGCAGGAACCATCGTCACCGAGACGATTTTCTCCTGGCCCGGAATTGGACGCTTGACCATCCAGGCAATCGCCAATCGCGATTATTACCTGGTGCAGGGATGTATCCTG
>Ga0181531_10001346_pt1 | contig 15595 bp, 8 predicted proteins | sample PEATcosm2014_Bin_38_FD_119743 | JGI IMG/M metagenome (GOLD analysis project Ga0181531, IMG submission 119743) | Peatland microbial communities from MTU Mesocosm Facility, Houghton, MI, USA - PEATcosm2014_Bin11_10_metaG | ecosystem: Environmental > Terrestrial > Soil > Wetlands > Peat | place... | reverse complement strand
TGATCGCCGCAGTCGTAGGCAGGCCGGACTTCAGTGGCGTGGTCCTGAAAGTGAATGGCACCCCCATCATGGTCGGCAATTTCCTCAATGCCGCAATCTCGTTCCTTATCGTGGCCACAGTGGTCTATTTTGGGATTGTTATGCCCTTGAACACTCTGCTGGCGCGGCTGACCAAGCCCGCGCCGGATGCTCCTTCGACGATGAAAACCTGCCCCGAGTGCCTGAGCGAGATTCCGCTGGCCGCCAAGCGTTGCGCGCATTGCACCCAGCCGGTGGCATGAAGGACGGTCAGATCCCGGCGTGCCGGCTCGCCGGTCCGGCTGCATGGCCCGAAGCCGGCTGTGCTGTTTCAGGCTCGTGCCGCATCGCCAGGCCGCAGACCATGAGCGTCAGCGCCACGGCGCCATACATGTAGTGCGGCCAAGACACCACCCGCAGCAGCCAGCACTCCACGGAAAGATATCCCAGCAGCACGCATCCCTGGAACACGGTCCATAGGCCGTGGCGGGGCTTGCGGCGCAACACAAGCCAAAGCACCCAAAGAGCCAGCAACCCGTTGGACGCCAGCAGCAGAATCCCAGGAATCAGAAAGGAGGAAAAGGGCGAGTACTGAAGCAGGCTGACCGGCATCAGTCCCCATTGATTGCTGAGCGGATGGGTCATCATGGGCACTGCGCCGACAAACGCGCCAAGAGCCAGAAAAACCAAAAGAAAGATCCCGATTGGCCGGACGAATCTCATGGCAACGCCTCACGAGCGGTTGGCGGGGAAGATGGCGCAAGTGTAGTCCAGTCCGCCGGGTCAGTCCAGCTCTCTGAGTGCCCGCGAGAAGGCGAAGAACCCCAGGAACACCAGCATGGAGACGCCGGACATCAGCGCCAGCGCGTGGGGGGTAGGAATGTGCCGCGACAGCTCGCCTGCCAGCAGCGAGCCCAGCGGCGGCAATCCCAGGAAGCAGGTCCCATAGATGCTCATGGTCCGCCCGCGCATCTCGTCCGAGGAGAGCGTCTGCATGGCCACGTTGACCGAAGAGATGGTCAGGATCATGCCGTAGCCCTCAAACAACATGAGAAAGACCGAGAGCGCGAAGATGTGGATGTAGCAGAAAACGATGACCACCGCCGCCACGCCCGCGCCGCCGAATGCGATCACCCAGCCGCGGTGGCGGATCTTGCCCATCCAGGCCACCGTGATGGCGCCCATCACCGCCCCCGCTCCTGAGGCGCCGAAGAGCCATCCCATGCCGCTGGCGCCCGCGGCCAGTTGAGCCCGCGCGAAGTAGGGAATGAAGACCAGAAACGGCATGGTCAGCAGGCTGGCCACGCCGATCATCCAAATGAGCACGAACATTTGCGGCCGCCCCCGCACGTAGCCCAGGCCGGCGCGCAGGCTGGCTAACATGCTTTCGTGGCGCGGTTCCTTCTCCTCCGGGTAGCGGATGCGCGTCAGCGCCCACAGCACCGCCAGAAAGCTCAACCCGTTCAGGAAGAAGTTGCCGGCCACGCCCATCAGGGCCATCGCATAGCCGCCCAGGGTTGGCCCCAGGATGCGCGACATGTTGTATTGCGCGGAGTTCAGCGCGATGGCGTTGGTCAGGTCGTCGCGCCTCACCAGCCGCGGCACCAAAGCCTGGTAGCTGGGCTGGTTCATGGCCATCGCGGTTCCGTTCAGGAAGGCAATCACGGCCACTTCCCACACGGTAACGACCTTCCACCAGGCCAGTCCGGCCAGCAGAAAGGCCAGGATCATCATGATGGATTGCGTGACCAGCAACAGCCTGCGCTTATCAACCCGGTCGGCAATCACCCCGCCGAAGAGCGTGAAAAAGAGAAACGGAATGGACCCCGCGAATCCCACCACCCCGAGCCAGAAGGCGGAGTTCTCGGTGAGCGTGAGCACCAGCCAGCCCTGGGCCACGTTCTGCATCCAGGTGCCGATGTTGGACAGAAAATTGCCGCTCCAGAAGAGGCGGAAGTTGGGGTTGCGCAGAGCGCGCACCACCTGGGGAAACCGGTCAGCTTCCACGTCGGCCAGCGCCTCGGCAAGAGCCGCAGACTCTGGCCGGCTCGCGCCCAGGGGTTCCTCATCCAACTCGCGGCCGACGCTCAGAACGAGATTCCCCCCTGACCTTAGTGTAAGCTGAGGCCGTATCGGGGGGTCTCTCTGCGCGTCTCGCCGTCCGCGAGAGCCTATTTCTGCGCTTCGATGGGCTGGTTGGCCACTTGCAGGTAGTTCTTCACGCTGAAGACGCCGGGAACGCCGTTGGCGCGGATGAAGGCGGTCTCCTTGTCGGCCTCGGAGTCGACCTGGCCGTAGAGTTCGACATGGCCGTTCTGCACCGAGATGCGGATCGGCTTGACTGGGTCGATGGCGTATTTGTTCAGCGACGGGTAGCCGTAGACGGCGCGCGCCACCTGGAGACGGGTCTGGTCATCCATGAAGGATGCGGGATCGACCTCGATCTCGCCGATGACATCCTTGACGCCGGGATACGTGCTCACCAACGCCAGCGCGGAGTCCTTGTCCACGTCGGTGCGGGCATGGCCGCCCAGGGTGACGACGCCGTTTTCGACCTTGAGGGTGATGGCGTTGAAGGCATTTCCATAACCGACGCGATCGTAAGCCAGCTTTTCCCCGAGCTTGGCCTGCAGTTCGTTGTCGGGAACTGTGGGGCCTCCGACTTCGATCAGGTTGCGCACGGCGGTGACGCCCTTGGCATGGCGGACGTGCTTCTCGGCGTCCGCTTTGTGCTCGTAGAGGTCCACGGTTCCGGTGAGGGTGGCAATGCCGTTGTCCACGCTCACTTTCACATCGCGATATTCCTTCTTGTTCAACCGGGCCGCGGCTTCGCTGGCCGCGGGACTGTCACCCATCGCCTGGGGGGCTGCGCCGGAGGGCAGGGGCACCGCCAAAGAAACCTGGGGAAGACTGCAAAGGGCTCCGGCGAGCGTGGCCGCCAGGAGCGCGGTCCGGGTATTGCGGATCTTGATGGTCATCTCTATCTCCTCCTTGAGGATGAAACTGTATCTTCGCGGCAGCCCCGGGGAATCTGTCCCGCGGGCTTGCCGTTCGCCGGTATAGACACAGATTCCGGCGAAAGGTTACGGGATGCAAAAGGGCGCGCGGCAGAGCGAAAGGGAAGAGCGTGTCCGGGGGAGCAGGTTTTTCGTCCGACACCCAGTCCCTAAGTCCCTACGTCCCTAGTCCCTAGGTCTCTGGTCCCGAATCCCTTACCGGTACCGGCGTGTTGCTTTGAGGACCATGGAGAAGACGCCGGATTCGTCGCGGGCCACCAGCAGGGAGACGTGGCGGTTGATCGCCACTTCGGCCTGAATCAACTGCTGGCTGGTGGTGTTGACGTTGGTGGCGTAGGTCAGGGTGAGGTCACGGCCCAACTGCTCCTCGACGATGATGCGGGAGGTGGAGTTGCCGAGAGCGCCGAGGTAGTTGGGGTCCACCTTGACGGAACCGGCGCCGAAGAGCTTTTGCACGCGGCTGCTGACGGTGTAATTGAGCGCGCCGCCGAGCAGGGCGTCGGTGGTGGGATTGGCGCCGGTCTGCTCCTGCTGCTGCGTATAGATGCGTTGTTGATTTTCCGTGCGGCCGAGGGCCAGCAAAGCCACCACGTCGGCCTCGGGGAGCGGGGGATCGCTGCGATAGGTGACGGCCATCTTGTTGGGGGTTCCGTGCAGGCCGAGCGTGATGTCGTAGTCCTCGACACGGGCAGTGGCATTGAGGTCGATAGACGGTTCGATGCGGACCGGGTTGGTGAAGGAGATGTCGCCGCGCTCGAGGTCGTAGCGGGTTCCAGCAATGGTGGCCGAGCCCTCGGTGATGGAAACCCGGCCCAGCAGCGAGGGGGAGGCGACGGTGCCGCGCAAATGAAGGTCCACGTTGCCGGCCAGCTTGGCAAATGCGTTCTGGAAGTTCAGTTGCGGCGAGGAGACCAGGTGGACGTCAAGGCGGATGTGGTTGGAGGGTGCGTCAGGCGGCGCGATGCTCTGTACGGCGCTGGCTTGCGCGGCGAGCGCCGCCAGGTCCAGGTCGGGGCTCACCGTAAAGCGGGTGATGAGCACGTTGCCGGATAGCTGGAGGTTGTTCTGCGACCCCTGGAGCCGCAGCGTGGCATTGGCCAGGGAACTGACCCCCTGCGGATAGCGAATGCGGATCCCGTTGCCGGTGACCGACAGGTCCGCATAGATGCCGCGCTGGTAGGCCAGGTAGCCGGACACGCTCAACAGGCCTCCGCCGCTCATGGCGGTCAGCGACTTGACCTCCAGGCGATTCTGGTTGAATTCGAGGGAACCATGCAACTGGCTGAGGCCGTTGGGCACGTCTTCGAGGGAGAGCGATCCGTTTTGGAAATCGATGCGTCCCCGCAGGCCGGGATCGCTTAACGGTCCATGCGCCTCGATCTGGAACGTTGTGGTTCCACTTGCGGTCAGGTCGGGATCGAGTGTCTCGGCCAGCCTCAAGTTGATGGAACCGCTGGCGGCAAAATCCAGTTGCCGCTTCTCTTTGAGGCCCAGGCTTCCCTGCGCGCGCAGGTCGGTTTCTTCGCCGATCACGTGCAGGGGGTCCAGGATGATGCGGCCATTGGCCAGCGTGGCATGGACGCCGCCCTCGCTCTTGAGGTGGACTCCGGCCACGGTGACCGCAAGCTCCGCGAGATGGGCGTCGCCACGAAGCTCAGCCGGGCGCGCCAAAGGTCCATCGACGGAGACTGCGCCGGCCAAAGCGGACTCACCGCCAAGGCCCTCGATGTGAGCGAGCTTGAAGAGAGCTTCCACGTTGAACCGCGAAAACTCGAGTTTGGCCTGGGTCTGGTAGCCGGCGCTCAACGCCGTCTGGCCATGCAGGCTGAGTTCCGCGCCCACCAGGCGGGTGGTTGCGTCGTAGGTAACCGAGCGGTTGGCGGTGTGCGCGACGAGTTCCAAATCGCCCAGCGGCTCTCCTTCCACGGTCAGCGAGCTTAACGTAGCGTGCCCTTCGAGGTGCGGGTCGTCCGGCGTCCCTGAGCCAAGAACCGAAAAGTCCACCTTGCCGTTCACTTCCAGGTCCTGGCTGCGCAGTTGCTCGATCTGGGTCAGGTCGATGCCGGTTCCCTTGGCGTCCACCTGGAAGCGCTTGGATTTGAGGTCATAACTGCCGGTGGCCGAGACCTTGCCGGACGCCCCGCTGGCGGTGACCGAGGCAAGCTTGACCAGAGAATTGACCATGGCGCCCTGAGCCCGGACGCGCGTGATGGGCTGACCGTACACGGTGCCGCCGTCCAACTCGGCCCATCCGGAGCCGCCGAGCGCGTGAATTGGCCCGTCGACTTGAAGCTGCGCATCGATCGCACCGGTCAGGGGAAGGCTGGGGCCGGTGAAGGGAACCAGATCGTCGAGGCCCACCTTGGCGGCGCGCAGGTGCATGTGGAGCGTTGAGTTGACGTCGAAGGCCGGTGCTCGTTCTCGACCAGGCGCGGCTTCGAGCGTGCCGTCGAGGGCAAATTCGGTTTTCCCGCGGCGCAGCAGGCCGCGATCGATCGCGATGCGGGTGGCCGTGTAGCTCCCGGCCACTTCGACCGTATCCCACGGAACGAATCCAGGCTGAATCGTTTGCGGTTGAAGAGGCTCGCCTTTCCGGACCGGCTGAACGGGGAGCAACTCGATGGCCAGTTGTGTCGCTTTCAGGCTGCCGGCAATGTGGGGATCGACCAGGGAGCCGGTCCAGGTGCCGTGAAAGTCGCCCTGGCCTGCCAAAGCGACCGGCAACGCTCCTGTTCCTGTCTTCCCGTAACGGCTCAACCCCAGGTCGTGGAGTACGGTGTCGAACTCCCAAAGGTTGCTGGAATGAAAGTCGACGGAAAGCATCGAGGGGCTGGGGAGCGGGTAAGCTCCCAGATGACCATGCGCTTCCAATTGGCTGGCGGGGGTGTGCAACTCGAACTTGCGCAGATCGACCGCGCCGTCACGCTGGGTGTAGGTCCCGTCGATCTCACCGCTGGCCGGAACTTCCTGCCCCGGCGAGGCAGGATTCGCCGGGATACCCCCCAGAGGCGGGAGAACGGCGGGACCACCGTTTTCATGCGGCAGAGGCGCCCCGGACGAGGTCAGGCTGAAGGTGGCGCCGACGACGACGGTCTGTGTGTCTCCCTTGGACCACGTTGCGGTTGCCGGGCCGTTGATGCGGGTGTCGAACCCGAGACGCTGAAAGGGCGGCTGGCCGACAAGATCGAGAACCGCATCCAGAGAGACGTTCTTCACCAGCGCCGTCACCTTGCCGTTGACGGGGATGAAGATGGGCGGGGGATGGACCGGGGCGGCAGGCTTTTTGTTGCCGGAGGCTCGAACGGAGGCGATGCCTGACGGCTGCAACACCGCGCCGCCGGGGACGGAAGGAAGCCAGGGGCTGAGCGCAATCGACCCCTCCAACTGACCGCCCTGGCGCAAGCGCGCCACGATCGAGGTAATCACCAGTTGTTCGGCATCGGCATGCACATGCGCATCCAGCGCGACCCCGGTCGCAGTGACGCCGGTTCCAATATAGGCGCCGCCGTCCACATGGACGCTGCCATCGATGCGGAACAGGCCGCTCTGGCCCGCAGCCGAGAGTTCCATGCGCGCGATGCCCTGCGGCGCAAAAGGAAAGCCGGTAATCGGGTCCAGCAACCTGATGTCCAGCTCGCCGGTGGAGTTTGCGCTCCAGTGGGGATGGGCAAAGTCCTCAAGAACCCCTGAGACCTGGAAGGTGTGATCCTTCCCTGGATGGCCGGGTACAGTGAGCCGCAATGAGCGCAGAGAAGCCGCTTTGCGGGTCAGGTCAAGCGTGGCCTGCATGTACCCGTGGACTGCCTGGGCCTTGTCCCGCGCCAGGTTCAGATCGGCGGCTCCGGCCTCGATCCGGTAGCTTTCGGGAACGCCTCCGGCGCTGGGGACATAGGTCATCAGCAGGGAAGCGTCTTTGGCTTCGAAGTCGAGCAATACGTAGCGGTTCTGGAAATCGAAGTTTGCCGCCCGATCTTCGTAGCGGAACATGCCCTGCTCGAGGGAAACGTGCCCGGCCTGAGCATCGAAGACGGTATCGAGCGCCGGCTTGCCCGGTTTTCTGGATTTGCGGGGATGGGGCTGGTTCGTCGATCCGTCGGGGTAGACAATGAGGTGGAATGCGGGGCGGTAGACATCGAGATCGCGGAGCAATACGCGCGGGCTCCAGAAGCCCAGCACGCTGAGCCGTACCCGCAGGCGCTCGACCTGGGCGTAGGGCGTCTCGCCGGGGGCTTCGAGCCCGTGAATCACCAATCCATCCGCTTCGGCCTCCAGATCGAGCAGACGCCAGTGGAAGGATGCGATTTCGACGCGGCCGCCGGTTGACTGCTCCAGAAGAACCACCAGCCGCTTGCGGACCAGAGCCTCGAATCCGGCGGAGCTGGCCCAGAAATAGAGGCCGGCGGTGGCAGCGGCCAGCAGAATCGCCAGGCCCGCCAGCGAAAGAGGCAGGTGGCGCAGGAAGAAGCGCCGCAGACGGCTTGGCCGGGGCCGAGTCGGCGTGCCGGGAGGGACCGGGAGCATGGTTTCGGGCTCGCTCATCGGCTTTCGTTTCCCTTGCTGCTCTGAGCACTGGCTTGGGGAGCAGGCTGCGTGCCAACCGCGGGGCTGCCCTCCGGAGCAGGGGTTTCAAGCTCGGGGTCCAGCACCTCGACCTCACCCTGTTTACGTAGGCTCTCAAGCCAGCCGTCAAAAAGGACATTCACCTGCTGCTGCAAAAGGATCTCTTGAATCCGCGGGGCGACCTTGTCCAGCGTTGGAGCGGGTTCGCCGGCGGCGTACTGGGGCAGCAGCGTGTTGTGGTAGTAGGTTTCGATCTCCTTGGCCGAGATTTGAATGCCCTGCCTGAATCGCTGTTCGATGAACCGCAGGATCTCAATCCGGTACCGCAGATAGGTATCCACCCGCTCCGGCGTCAGGCCGTGCGTGGCCAGGAAGACCTTCCACCCGGCGTCCGAGGCGCAGTTCTCTCGCACGCAGGCGGGCAACTCCTTGCGGATGTCCGCCAGCCGGGCGTCCACCTCGGCCTGCGAGGGGTCGGCGGCCTGCTGGTCCTCCTGGCGGATCTGCTGCTGGATGAGTGCGCGGCCGATCAACTGCTCCAGCGCCCGCTTGCGGGTAAGAACGCCGAGGCCGACCTGGCCGGGGTCGAGGACCGCCAGCCGGACTTCGTCGTCCAGATCACTGGCCAGGATGGCTTGGTTGTTGACCACGGCCACCACGCGATCGAGCACCACGGCTGAGGAAGAGGGCGGCGCCTGGGCAGGGCTCTGAGCAACTAACTGAGGCAGCACCGTCACGGCCAGGCACACAGCAAGCACCTCCAGCCAGGCGCGACCGGCGCCGATTCCTGGTGGGACGCTGTGACGAGAATGGGGCCGGCTGCTCATCAGAAGGTTTGTCCCAGGCTGAAAAAAAAGTTGAAGTGGCCGGCCTCACCTACGTGGATGCCGCCTGCCGGGTTGGGAAGCGAGTAGTTGTAAATGACCGGGAAGATGGGCGGGTTCAGGTTATAGCTGAAATCCAGCCGGATGGGCCCGACCGGGGTATGGTAGCGCATACCGACCCCCGGAGCATGGGAGAAGTAGTTGAAGCTGCACCCGCCTTGCGGACCGGTCGAGGAGGAGGGTCCTGGCGGGGGGTCGGTGGGAATCTGAGGCAGACTCAGCATCTTGCACGTGTTGCGGTCCGGCTGGCGAACGCGCAGTGCGCTTACCCAGGCATCGGAGGCGTTGGTGAAGATGTTGCCCATGTCGTGGAAGAGCACGAAGCTGAGCGTGTTGCCGAACCAGGGAAGTGTGGGCGGGGGCAGGCGCATCTCGGTGCTGTTGATCAGTGCGCCGGCTCCGCCGATGGGGTAGCCCGTCTCGGGATCGCGGGGACCGGCCGCATTGATGGAATATCCCCGAAGCGAGGTGGGGCCACCGGCATAAAGCCTCTCCGGGAGGGGAATCAGCTCGTCTGCGGGCGTCCCGAAGGCCCGTTCCTGGCCGTAGCGCGTGTTGCGGGCCAGCACATACCGGCCCTTGTCGAAAGAGTAGTAGCTGGAATTCGACAAGTCCAGGCGGTTGAACTCGACCTGTGCTCCAAAGCCCTCGCCCGACAGGAACTCCTGGAAGCTGGTGTAGGTGCCGCGATGAGCGTCGAGAGGCGAGTCGCGGGTATCGCGGATCCAGGTGAACGCCGGGCCCGCGACGCGCACCGCGGTGGATAGCTGCGTCAGCTCACAGGGGCAGACCTGGAGGCTGTTTTCCGCAACTTTTACCCTGCGGAAGTTGAATTCATACACAAAAGTATTGGCTTTGGAGATGCGCGACCCCGGTGTGAGAAAGCTCTCGGTCCAGCGCACACCGGCATCCAGCTTGGAGGCCACGTAGGTGGTCACATCCAGGCTGTTGGCGTAGCCGCCGGAGAGAGCCAGTCCGAAGTTCCTGTTGCCTTCAAAGTGCGGGTTCTGGAAGAGCAGGTCGATCTTCTGCTCGAGCAGTCCATACGTGCCGCGCAGCGAAGCCGATTGCTCCCGCCCGAAGAGGTTGTTGCGGGTGATGTCGGCAATCACGCGGGGGCTGACTCCGGTCTTGCCGTTCGGGCTGCACGGGATGCCGCTGGTCTTGGCGCCTTCGCAGTTGTTCTGCGGAGTTCCGGTTTGCGCCTCGAAGCCGAAGCCGTAGGTCAGGGCCCATCGGCGTGCCTCCGTGGCCTGGAGCAGAACCGTCTTCCATGTCTCGCCGCCGTTCGGGTTCTCCACCGCCGCATCCACCTGATTAAAAAGAGCGAACTCATAGAGATTGCGCTGCGTTTCGATCAGCGCGGTCTCGTCAAGCGGGTCGCCGGGATGGAGCGTGATAGCCTTGGCAACCGTGTCCGGCCGCGTGTAATGGAGCCCGGTCAGCAGCACCTTGCGCACAAAGATCTGCTCTCCTTCGGTGATATGGAAGACCACGTCCACCTCGCTCGCGTCGGCCGCCTCCACCTGTTGGGCCACATCAACCTGAACCTGGCGGAAGCCGCGGCTCATATAGTGTGTCAGCAATGCATCCCGGTCTCCGGAGAGATTCTGAGGCGACAGCAATTGGCCCGCCTCGGTGTTCAGCAGGGGCGTGAGTTCTTTGGCATCCACATGGTCGTTTCCCTCGATCCGCACCGCGCCCACCCGCTCCTGCGGGCCCTCTTCGATGCGGTAGACCACGGCGAGCGGGGCGGTTCCATCGGGTGCGGCCACTCTTCCCGCAGTGGCGCCTGACTCCGGGCCCCGGGTGTCGGCTGCGCCGGTTTCCGGGGTGCTGGTTTCGGGAACGATCTTGACCTTGGAGAAGCCATTGTTGTGGTAGACGGCCTGCAAGGCGCTCACATCCGCGGAAACCAGCGCCTGCGAGTAGGCGCCGTGCCGGTCCAGCGTGTCGGCGGCATGAACGCTCAGCATATCCTTGAGCGTGGCGGCGCCGAAGTAGCGGTTCCCCGCCACCGAAACCCGTTCCACGTGGCGGCGCGGTCCCAACTGCACCTTGTAAAGGATCACCACTTGCTCGGTGGTTGAAGATTGCTGTTCGTGATCCACCTTGACGTCGAAATAACCCAGACGCTGGAAGTAGTCCCGCAGGCGGCGATTGCCTTCGTTGAGCAGGTCTTCGTCCACCGTGCCTTCCTCGAAGATCGGAATCACCCGCTTCACGCGGCCGGTGCTCATGCCGGCTCCCTCGACCAGCACCTTGACGATGGGCCCCCGGTTGGCAGAAAAGCGGAAATTGCTCCTTTTGGTGTCCTGGGCGTACTGCGCGGACTCGAGCTTGATCTCGGCTTCCAGCCGGTCGTCGTGCTGGTACTGTTTGAGCACCCCGGTCAGCGCCCGGTTGGCGGTGTCGTGGTCCACATGCGCACCGGATCTCAGGTGGGCATGGTGGCGGAAATCCTCAGTGCTCATCCCCGAGTCGCCCGTTACCTGGACCTTGCCCACCCGCGCCTGCACTCCACTGACCACGTGGAATGCAATATCAACCAATTGTTCCTCGGGATGCGGCGTCAAGGTCTGGGCAATCTGCGATTCGTGGAAGCCATTATCGGCAAGTGTCTGGCGCATCTGTTCGAGGGCCCGGCTCATTTTGGCCGGGGTAAACCGGGCTCCGGGCGAGAGTTGGGTGGCGCGCTCGAGCTGCGTATTGATGGTGGCGCCCTTGGCCCCATCCACGCTGACCGTTCCGATGAAAGTACGCGGCGCTCCGCGGAAGATCAGGGCCACGCCATCCAGATCGCGCGAACCCTCCACCTGCACGTCTTCATACAGGCCGGTGGCAAAGAGCTGGCGCAGGCTCTTCTTCAGGTCTTCGGAGCGGAGCGGCGCTCCCTCGGCCTGGGAAAGATGAGACGTCAGCGGAGCAAGCCTGTTGGCCGCAACACCCTCGAAGGAGATGCGTCGCACGGGCAACCCTTCCCACTGGGCGAGGGAATCCACAACGGCTGCCGCCATTGCCTGTGCTGTTTCCCATCCTGCAGCGCTCGCCTCCGGGGGTAAAGAATCATTGCCGCGAACTCTGGCCGCAGCGGCGTCCTCAACGCCGGCCGGCATCTGGCTCCAGGCCGCAGTCGAAATCCCCATCCCGAAGACAAGAACGCAGGCGAGCATTCCTCCGCACTGCGTTGCCGGTCTTGTCCTCAAGACACTATCTCCCAAAAAGCGCGGGGAAGAACGAGCATTGCGGGCCAGGACCGCCCGCCCGCGAGAAACCCAAAGGCGCCGTCCCCGGTCGTCTCCCGCCGATGCCCGGCCAGACCCGGTTGCTCCCCTTTATACTAACGAGGATAGAAGCCCAGCGTAGCAGCCCACGGTTCAAGGAGCGATCCTCAAGGAAGCGTATGCCCAATTCCCAGTTCCCGACGCAACCGCCGGATTCGACTCCACCGAGGCTCGACCGCGGCGCTTCCTTCCCGGCTTCAGCCAATCGGTCAGACCCTGTTGCGCCCGCGGTCCCACCCGGTCCCGGTCAACCCGATGCGGTGACCCGTGCGCAAGCCGGCGACCATCATGCCTTCGCCCAACTCTACTCTTTGCACAAAAGGCGCATCTATTCTTTATGTCTGCGCATGGTGGGCAACGTGGGGGAGGCCGAAGACTTGACGCAGGAAGCATTTCTCCAGTTGCACCGCAAGATCGCCAGCTTCCGCGGCGACTCGGCCTTTTCCACGTGGTTGCACCGGCTGGCAATCAATGTCGTGCTGATGCACCTGCGCAAGAAGGGATTGTCGCTGATTTCACTGGATGAAGCCATGGAACCCGCTCCTGAAGAGGGTCCCGGCCGCAGTTTTGGCGCTCCCGATTTGACCCTTGCCGGGGCCATCGACCGGCTGGCGCTGCAACGCGCCGTCGACAATCTGCCGGCAGGCTACCGGCTCATCTTTGTTCTCCACGACATCGAGGGATACGAGCACAATGAGATAGCCTCCATGCTCGACTGCTCGATCGGCAACAGCAAGTCTCAGTTGCACAAGGCGCGGCTCAAACTACGCGACACCCTGCGGACCTATCCCCGGCAGGAGGAACGGCGATGATGCACGACCCCAACACACTGACCTGCGAGGAGTTCCAGGACCAGTTGCCGGATCTGATCGGCACCGGCGAGGATATCAATCTCCATCCTCACCTTCAAAACTGTGACAACTGCCGCGCCCTGGTTGACGATTTGGTCACCATTGCGGCCGCTGCCCGCCTCCTGTTTCCCTTCGCGGAACCACCCGACGAATTGTGGGAACAGATCGAATCAGCGATCAAAGGGCAGGGAAACCTTCCAGATCCGGGCTGAACGGCCAATCCGAACCCGGCGGGCCGATGGAGCGGCAGCTTTCCTTGTCGAGCGCGTTCCCGCCATTGCCATGGGCATGCCCGCCGCAAGGAACCTACTCGGATCGTCCCATCAATCTCACCTTCCAGCGGCTTTGGCCGATACACCCTTCTAGCTACCGTGCATCCAACCCTCAGCGGGTGGCGTGTCCACCGAGGGCTTGCCGGTGGTTTGAGCGGATCAAGCGCCGGCGGCCCAGGGGGAGGGAACTCCGCCCGGCGCTTGACCGTACCAACGAGGTCATGCGGGACTTGGAAGTGATCGGGAGGCCCACGGAAGGACGATTCCTGAAACTTTTCAAAGTCTGCGCTGTCTAATGAAGGAAAGTTGATACGAGGACACTCAATGCCAAACCAGCCTGCCGTTCCACTGTCCTCCCAGGGTCCAGCCGCCAAAACCACCTTGGGGGTACGCAGAATTCCTGTCCTGCCGGTGCGGGACACCGTGCTTTTTCCTCACGCCGTGCTGCCGTTGACGGTAGGCCGGGAGAGCTCCATCCAGTTGATCGAGTCGCTGGGCGAGGAGCGGACGATTGTCGTAGCCGCCCAGATCGATCCGCGCCTGGATTCGCCCAAGCCGTCCGATCTGCACACGGTGGGAACCCTGGCCACAGTGCACAAGGTTGTGCGCATGCCCAACCAGAGCCGTTTTGTCTTCACTGAAGGGGTGGAGCGGGTGCGGTTGATTGGCTTCTCGCAGACAGAGCCCTTCATGGTAGCCGAGGTGGAGACGCTGGAGGACACGGTGCCGGAGTCCACCTCCAGCGTTGAAGCGCTGGAGCGCAATGTCATTGGGCAGTTCCAGCAGATTGTGTCGGAGTCGCAGACCCTCTCCGACGAGTTGCGGACGATTGCCGCGAACATCGAGGAGCCGAGCCGGCTGGTCGATTTCGTGTCGTCCTCGCTGCCGTTTTTGACCACCGACGACAAGCAGCAACTGCTGGAGACCCCTAGCATCCTGGCGCGGCTGGAGTTGCTGAACGGCCATCTGGCCAAGGAGATCGAGGTGCAGCAGTTGCGCGCCAAGATCCAGACCGAGGTGCAGGATCAGGTGCAGCAGTCGCAGCGCGACTACTATCTGCGCGAGCAGCTCAAGGCCATCCAGAAGGAGTTGGGCGATGTGGACGAGGGCCAGCGCGAGATCGAGGAGCTGCGCCAGAAGATCGATGCGGCGGGGATGCCGGAAGAGGTGAAAAAGGAGGCCTTGAAGGAGCTGGCGCGGCTGTCGCGGATGTCTCCCATGGCCGCCGACTACTCGCTGACCCGCAACTACATCGAGTGGCTGGCCCTGCTGCCGTGGGCCAGGAGCTCGGGGGCCAAGATCGATATCGCCAAGGCCAAGGAGATTCTGGACGAGGACCACTACGAGCTGAAGAAGGTGAAGGACCGCATCCTGGACTACTTGAGCGTGCTTGAGCTGAAGCCGGATATGAAGGGGCCGATTTTATGTTTTGTGGGGCCTCCCGGGGTAGGCAAGACCAGCCTGGGCCGGTCGATCGCGCGGGCGCTGGGCCGCAAGTTTCAGCGTGTTTCGCTGGGCGGCATGCACGACGAGGCGGAGATTCGCGGCCATCGCCGCACCTACATCGGCGCGCTGCCGGGCCAGATCATCCAGAGCATCCGCAGGGCGGATACCAACGATCCGGTGATCATGCTGGACGAGATCGACAAGCTGGGGCGGGACTTCCGTGGCGATCCGGCCTCGGCGCTGCTGGAGACGCTCGACCCGGAGCAGAATTGCGCCTTCCGCGACAACTACCTCGACGTTCCTTTTGACCTGTCGAAGACGTTGTTCATCTGCACGGCCAACATGCTGGATACGGTTCCGCCGCCGCTGCTGGACCGCATGGAGTTGATCTTCCTGCAGGGCTATAGCGAAGAGGAGAAGGTGCATATCGCCTTCCGCTACCTGATTCCGCGCCAGATCAAGGAGAACGGCATCACCTGGGACCAGATCGACTTTCCCGAAGATTCGGTGCGCTGGGTTGTGCGCCACTACACGCGGGAGGCCGGCGTGCGCAAACTGGAGCAGGTGCTGGGCACCGTTTGCCGCAAGCAGGCGCGGCGCGTGGTAGAAGGCAAGAAAGAGAAGCTGGTGGTGACCCGGGCGGTGCTCAAGGAGTTTCTGGGCGGCATCCAGGTGCGCGTGGAGACCGAAGTCTCCGAGCGGGTCAAGCGCCCGGGCGTGGCCGTGGGGCTGGCCTGGACGCCGGCCGGCGGCGACATTCTCTTCATCGAGGCCAACAAGATGAAGGGCAAAGGCGGCTTCACCATGACCGGGCAGATCGGTGAGGTGATGCAGGAGTCCATGCAGGCCGCGCTGACCTGGGTGCGGTCGAACGCCGCATCGCTGGGGCTGGCCGAGGACTTTACCAAGGAGATCGACCTGCACATTCACGTGCCGGCGGGGGCAATTCCCAAGGATGGGCCGTCGGCCGGGGTGACCATGGCCTGCGTTCTGGCTTCGTTGCTGACCGACACGCCGGTCCGCCGGCTGACGGCCATGACCGGCGAAATCACGCTCAGCGGCAATGTGCTGCCGGTGGGCGGCATCAAGGAGAAGTTCCTGGCCGCGCGCCGTGCGGGCGTCGAGACGATCATCCTGCCTGCGGACAACAAACAGGACGTGGAAGAGGATCTGACGCCCGAGCTGATCGGGGACGTTGCGGTTCACTACGCGAGCCGCATCGAAGATGTGCTGGAGGTGGCCCTGCCGCAGATGAAAGCGCGG
>Ga0181531_10001345_pt1 | contig 15616 bp, 19 predicted proteins | sample PEATcosm2014_Bin_38_FD_119743 | JGI IMG/M metagenome (GOLD analysis project Ga0181531, IMG submission 119743) | Peatland microbial communities from MTU Mesocosm Facility, Houghton, MI, USA - PEATcosm2014_Bin11_10_metaG | ecosystem: Environmental > Terrestrial > Soil > Wetlands > Peat | place... | reverse complement strand
GGCGCGTGGTGGCGCGCAATCCCGGGCCGATGACGTATCACGGGACCAATTCGTGGCTCGTGGACGGTGACGACGGGCTGACTGTGATCGATCCTGGGCCGGACGACGCGGCGCATGTGGCGGCTTTGGTGGCGGCGACCGGTGGGCGGCTGGCGCGGATTCTGCTGACCCACACGCACCCGGATCATGTGGGGGCGGCGCCGGCGTTGAAGGCGGCGACCGGGGCGCCGGTGATGGGATGGGGGCGGCCGTGGGCGCGGGATTTTGCGCCGGACGTGGCGGTGGCCGATGGCGAGACGGTGGGCGGGCTGACGGCGCTGCATACGCCGGGGCACGCTTCGGACCATCTGTGCTTTGTGTGGCGGGATGGCGCGGTGTTTTCCGGCGATCATGTGATGAGCTGGAACACGTCGATCGTGAGCCCGCCGGATGGGGACATGGCGGCGTATATGGACGGGCTGCGGTTATTGCTGGCGCGCGAGGACCGGGTTTTTTACGGTGGGCACGGGCCGGTGCTGCCGGAGCCGCAGGCGTTGGTGCGCGCGATGCTGGTGCACCGGGTGGGGCGGGAGGCGGCGGTGCTGGGGGCGCTGGGAGCTGAGCCGGCGGCGCCGATGGCGATCGTGGAGGCGCTTTATACGGAGCTGGATGCGCGGTTGAAGAAGGCGGCGGAGCACACGGTGCTGGCGCATTTGCTGAAATTGGTGGCGGAAGGCAGGGCGGCGCAGGTTGAGGGGGGATTTGCGGCGGCCGGCTGAAGGGGAGGCACCGCGCGGTGTATTTCATTCTGAAGGCGGCGCTGTCGGGCCTGATCATTGCGGCGGTCTCGACGCTCGCGCGGCGCAGCGCGGCGTTCGGCGCGCTGGTGGCGAGCCTGCCGCTGGTGTCCGTGCTGGGAATGTTGTGGCTGTGGCACGATACGCATGACACGCCGCGCATGGAGGCGCACGTGGCGGCAACGTTTTGGTATGTGCTGCCGAGCCTGCCGATGTTTCTGCTGATGCCGGCGCTGATGCGCGCGGGGGTGGGGTTTTACCCGGCGCTTGCGGCAGGGTGCGGGATGACGGTTGGGCTGTATTCGTTGGCGGTTTGGTGGGGCCCACGGGTGGGGATCAGTTTTTAGTCCGCGCTCTGGCGTGGGTCAGGCCGTTGCGGCGTGGATTGAGCATGACCCTGGCTTGCGCTGAAATAGAAGCCGGTGACTGCGCCGACGATGCCGGTGATCGGGGCAAGCACGGCCTGGATGATCTTCAGGACGTCATCAGGCTTGGTGTCCTTGTCCCTGAAAAAGAAAACGGCGAGGGACAGCAGCAGCACGCACGTGAACGCCGCTACAATGATGAGCGCGACGGATTTTCGTGCATCTTCGCGGGCTTCTTCGATCGTGTTCTTGCTGACGGACGGTGGTGGGCCAGCCTGACCCGGCGCGGAGGTGCCGAGTGCGACGGCGCTCAACTTGACGGGATCGTCCGGCACGGCGAGGCCTCCTCGGCGCGCGTAGGGCTACTTTGTCAGCATGATGGTCTTTTCGCCGGCCTTCGTGGAGATCTTGAGGGCCCCGTCGTCGGCATTATCGATCGCGAACTTTGCCAGCTGCACGGCGCGCAGCAGGGCATCCCCGCTGTTCTTGACGCCGAACCCTTTCCGTAGGTCCTCGATCGCATCCAGCACCGGCTGATTTACGTCGAACACTGTACGTACCATCGCGCCTCGCTCCCTCAGATGCCTGGGTCTGCCGTGTAGCACGGATCGGCGGCCCGGCGGCAAGGTTCCGCAGGCCGCCCGAACGGCTTCGGCCCTGCGTTTAGACGTGGAAACTTTCACCGCAGCCGCAGCGGCCTTTTTCGTTCGGATTTATGAACGTGAAGCCGGAGGCCAGCGCCTGCTGCTGGTAATCCATGACGGTGCCGATCAGGAACAACGTCGCCTTGCGGTCCACCAGCACGGTCAGGCCCTTGTCATTGACCACCTCGTCGCCGGGCCCCGGCGCGTCGGCCCACGACATGTCGTAAGACAGGCCCGAGCAGCCCTTGGTGCTCAGCGCGACGCGTAACAATTTGCCTTCCTGGCCGGTGGCGTAGAGGTGGCGCAGGCGGTCCGCGGCCGCATCGGTGAGCGTTACCAGCGGCGGCAGGGCGCGTTTGGCGCGGGGGGCGGTTTGCACTTCGGGCATTCGGGCTACTCGATCAATACATGTTCAGTGACAGGCGGGCTTCTTCACTCATGCGGCTCGGGTCCCAGGGCGGATCCCATACGGTTTCAACCGTTACGTTTTTTACGCCCGGTACTGCGAGCACCGCTTCGCGCACCATTTCGGGCAATTCCTGCGCACTGGGGCAGGCCGGCGCGGTCAGGGTCATTTCCACCTTTACGTCGCCGGCATCGTTGATATCGACGGCGTAGATCAGGCCGAGTTCGTAGATGTTCACCGGGATTTCCGGATCATAGACGGTGGCGATGGCGTCCAGCACCGCGGTTTCCGCGGGGGGCGCGATCTGTTCGCCCTCCGGTGCCCAACTGCCTGCGATCGTCGCCGCCGGCATGTTCACGTCACTCACTGCTGGCCTCCATGGCGCCGTCCAGCGCCGCGAGCGTGGCCGCCCACGGCAAGGTGGCGCATTTGATGCGCGAAGGATACTCGGAAACACCCGACAGGGGCTTTAGCTTTTCGATCGCCGGATCCTTGCTGGTTGTCGTGCCGGTACGCACGAGGCCGAAAAAAATATCGGCGAGCGCTCGCACCTGCGCTGGCGTGCGCCCGGCGGTGGTTTCGGCCATCAGATCGGCACTCGCCAGGCTGATGGCACAGCCGCGCGCCTCAAATCCTATGTCGGCAATGCTGCCGGCGGGATCCAGGCGCAGCCGCACTTCGCAGCGGTCGCCGCACATCGGGTTGTCGCCGATGGCCTTGGCGTCGAATTCTTCGAGGCGGCGCATATGCAGCGGCTGGCGGCTGTGGCGCAGAATGATGTCCTGATAGAGATCGCGCACATCGTCGAACATCAGGCGAAAAACTCCCTGATGCGTTCGAGGTTCCGCGCCAGGAAATCGATTTCCTCGTGGGTCGTGTAGAGGGCGAAACTGGCGCGCGCGGTGCCTTCCAGGCCCAGGCGGTGCATCAGCGGTTCGGCGCAATGATGGCCGGCGCGCACGGCAATGCCGTTGCGGTCCAGCAAGGTGGCGATGTCGTGCGGGTGCGCGCCCTGCAGGGTGAAAGAAATCACCCCGCCGCGATCCTGCGCGCCGCCGATGACCGCCAGGCCGGGGATTTCCGCGAGGCGGGACAGCGCGTGATCGGTGAGCGATGCCTCATGCGCCGCGATCGCATCGAAGCCGATCGATCGCACATAGGCGATGGCGGCGCCCAGGCCGATGACCTCGACGATGGCGGGCGTTCCCGCCTCGAATTTGTGCGGCACGCGTGCCCAGGTGGAATGTTCGTAGGTGACCGACGCAATCATCTCGCCGCCGCCGAGGAACGGCGGCATCGCTTCCAGCAGCTCGTGCCGCGCCCACAGCACGCCGACGCCGGTGGGGCCATAAAGCTTGTGGCCGGTAAACACATAAAAATCGGCGTCGATCGCCTGCACGTCGACGGCGCGATGCACCACGGCCTGGCTGCCGTCGAACAGCACGCGGGCGCCGGCCGCGTGGGCGAGCGCGGCGATGCGGGCGGCCGGGGTGTAGCTGCCGAGCACGTTGCTCATGTGCGTCATCGCAACAAGGCCGACGCGGCCGTCGGCGAGCAACGCCGCATAGGCTTCCATGTCGAGCTCGCCGGCGTCGGTGATCGGGGCGATGCGCAGTTCGATGCTGTCGGCGTCGCGCAGCATCTGCCAGGGCACCAGATTGGAATGGTGCTCCATTTCGCTGATCAGCACCGCCTGGCCGGGCGCGAGAATGCCCCGCCCGTAGCTGTGGGCTACCAGGTTAATCGATTCCGTGGTGTTGCGGGTGAACACGATTTCGTTGCGCGAAGGTGCGTTGAGCAGGGCGGCGACCTGGTCGCGCACGGATTCATAGGCTTCGGTGGTGCGCTCGCTCATCCAGTGCAGGCCGCGATGGATGTTGGCGTATTGCGTTTCCATGGCGGTGGCCATGGCATCGATTACGGCGCGCGGCTTTTGCGCGCTCGCGGCGCTGTCGAGAAATACCAGAGGTTTGCCGCGCACGGTTTGCGCCAGAATGGGAAAATCCTGGCGGATGCGGGCGACATCCAGCGCGGGCGGCGGCGGCACGATCACATTCATGGCGCGGCCGCCTGCCACCAGGCCTGCAGAGTTTCCTCGAACAACGCGCGCGCCCCATCATGTTGCACGAGCGCCAAGGCCTCACCCAGGAAGGCACGCACCAACATGCCGCTCGCCTCGGGCTTGGGAATGCCGCGGCTGGTCAGGTAGAAAAGCTGATCCTCGTCGAGCGCGCCGACGGTGGCACCGTGGCTGCATTTTACGTCGTCGGCGAAAATCTCCAACTGCGGCTTGCTGTCGATTTCGGCGTCCGGCGACAGCAGCAGGGCCTGGTTCATCTGGTAGCCGTCGGTTTTTTGCGCGCCGCGCGCGACTTCGATCTTGCCCTGGAATACGCCGCGCGCGTGATCATCCAGCACGTTCTTTACCGTCTGGCGCGATGTGCCGTGCGGTGCATCGTGTGAAACGATGGTGGTGAAATCGGCGTGCTGGCGGCCGCGCAGCACTTGCGCGGCGTTCAGCGCCGCGTGGGCGCGTGGGCCGGTGAGCCGCGCATGGATTTCACTGCGTGCCAGGCGCGCGCCGGTCACGAGGGAAAACCCGTCATAAGCGGCATCTTCCGCGATCGTGGCCCGCACCGCGCCGAGATGAAACGCCTGGGTGGAGTCCGCCTGCAGGCGCAGATGCGCGAGCCGCGCACCCTTCGCCAAATCGATGTCGATGACCGGATTGTGCAAATAGGTGCCGCTGCCGGCGGCAATTTCCACGAGCGTGAGCGCGGCATCCGCGCCCAGGCGCAAGACATGGTGGGGGTGGAACGAGGCCGGCGCGCCGTTCAGATCGCTGCCGAGATGGATCAGCAGCAGAATTCCGCCATCGGTGCCTGGTGCCACATCGAGCACCGCGCCATCCTCGGCAAGCAGCGTGTTCAGCGCCAGCAGCCGGTCGGCGCCGCCGGTGGCGGCAACATCGGGGACATCGGCAAAGCGCCGAAACCGGATGGGTTCAGGCAGAATCGATAGATCGGCGCGAAAACGCCCGGCCGAAAAAACCAGGCGGGGCGCATCGGCGAGCGGGCCGAGATGCGGCAGGGCGACCGGGGCAGGGTGGTCACCCGCCTCGGTCAGCGCCTCGTGGAACACGATGTCGGAGAGCGCACGCAGGCTGGTGTATTTCCAGGCTTCGTTGCGCGGCCCGGGCAGGCCGGCTTCGCGCAGTATCGCGGCCGCCGCCTCGCGCGGCGCGCGGGCGCCGGGCAGCCGGTCCGCGAGGCCATCGTAGCGGGCGAGGAACGACGCCGCGCTGGTGCCGGCGAGGGGCGCGTTCATGCGGCCTCCGCGATCACCTGCGCATAGCCCTGCGCCTCCAGCGCGCGCGCCAGATCGGGGCCGCCGCTGCGCAAAATGCGGCCATTCGCCAGCACATGCACGCGGTCCGGCACGATGTGGTCGAGCAGGCGCTGGTGATGCGTGATCACCAGGGCGGAGAATTTCTCCGAGCGCAGCGCGTTGACGCCGTCGCCGACGATGCGCAGCGCATCGATATCGAGCCCGCTGTCGGTCTCATCGAGGATCGCCAGGCGCGGGCGCAGGATCGCCATCTGCAGCACTTCGTTGCGCTTCTTCTCGCCGCCGGAGAACCCGACATTGACGTTGCGCTTCAGCATGTCGTCCGGCATGTGCAGCCGCTTTGCCTCGGCGCGGGCCAGTTTCAGGAACGTGGCGGCATCCATCTCGGCCTCGCCGCGGGCGCGGCGGATCGCGTTCAGCGCGGTGCGCAGGAAATTGGCGTTGCCGACGCCGGGCAGTTCGACGGGCGCCTGAAACGCCAGGAACAATCCGGCCTGAGCGCGCTCTTCCGGTGCCATGGTCAGCAGGTCGGCGCCGTCGAACGTCACGCTGCCTTCGGTCACGGCGAAATCCTCACGGCCCGACAAAACGTAGGCCAGCGTGGATTTGCCGGAGCCGTTCGGCCCCATGATGGCGTGGATCTCGCCGTCGGGCACGGCGATATCGATGCCCCGGAGAATGGGCTTTTCGCCGACGCTGGCGTGCAGATCGCGGATTTCAAGCATCTTCAGCCCACCGACCCTTCGAGCGACACGGCGAGCAATTTTTGCGCCTCGACAGCAAATTCCATCGGCAATTCCTTCAACACGTCGCGGCAAAAGCCGTTCACGATGAGGCCGACCGCATCCTCCTGCGAAAGTCCGCGCTGGCGGCAATAGAACAGCTGGTCCTCGGCGATTTTTGAAGTCGTGGCCTCGTGCTCGACCTTGGCGGTCGCGTTGCGGCTTTCGATGTAAGGCACCGTATGGGCGCCGCACTTGTCGCCGATCAGCAGACTGTCGCACTGGGTGTGGTTGCGCGCGCCGGCCGCCTTGGGCATCACCCGCACCAGCCCGCGATAGGTGTTATTCGACCGCCCGGCGGAAATCCCCTTGGAGACAATGGTGCTCGTCGTATTGCGGCCGATATGGATCATTTTGGTTCCGGTATCGGCCTGCTGGCAATTGTTGGTGACCGCCACCGAATAGAACTCGCCGACGCTGCCTTCGCCGGCCAGGATGCAGGATGGGTATTTCCAGGTGATCGCCGATCCGGTTTCCACCTGCGTCCAGGAAATCTTCGAGCGGGCGCCGCGGCAGATGCCGCGTTTGGTGACGAAATTATAGATGCCGCCGCGGCCTTCGGCATCGCCCGGGTACCAGTTCTGCACCGTGCTGTATTTGATCCGTGCATCGTCGAGCGCCACCAGCTCCACCACCGCCGCGTGCAACTGGTTCTCGTCACGCATCGGCGCCGTGCAACCCTCCAGATAGCTGACCGAGGCGCCTTCCTCGGCGATAATCAAGGTGCGCTCGAACTGGCCGGTGTTGCGGGCGTTGATGCGGAAATAGGTGGACAGTTCCATCGGGCAGGCGACGCCGCGCGGAATAAAAACAAAACTGCCGTCGGTGAACACCGCGGAATTCAGCGCGGCGAAGAAATTGTCGCTCGGCGGCACCACGCTGCCGAGATATTTCTGCACCAGCTCCGGGTGATCGCGCACCGCCTCGCTGATCGGGCAGAAAATCACTCCGGATTTCGCCAATGTCTCGCGAAACGTGGTGGCGACGGAAACGCTGTCGAACACCGCGTCCACCGCGATGTTGCGCGGTTCCACACCGGCCAGGATCGCGCGCTCCTTCAGCGGAATCCCGAGCTTTTCGTACATCAGCAGCAGTTCGGGATCGACTTCGTCCAGCGATTGCGGGCCGGGCTTCTTCTTCGGTGCGGCATAATAATACGCGTCCTGGTAGTCGATCGGCGGATAATGCAGCATCGCCCAATGCGGCTCTTGCATCGCCTGCCAGGCGGTGAACGCGCGCAGCCGCCATTCCAGCAGCCAGGCCGGCTCCTGCTTGCGCGCCGAAATCAGCCGAATGGTGTCCTCATTCAGCCCTTTCGGCGCGAAATCCATTTCTATATCGGTGGAAAAACCCCATTTGTAGCCGCCTTCCGTGACGGCACGGACGGAATTCAGGGTTTCGAGGGCCGCGGACATCGTTAACTGATCCTTAAAGTCGGGCGGCCAAGGCAGATGTAGTGGCGTCCTCGCGATGGGCGGCAAAGGGCGGATCGCGGAAGGCACGCGGAATGGCGAGGTCCATGTCGGCGAGTGTGATGCTGTGCAGCGCCGCTTCGATGGCCTCGTTTACTGGGTCCCACCTGCCATGCATGGGGCACAGGCGTTCGCTCTCGCAGCTGCCGCCCTCGACGCAGGCGGTGAGCGCGATCGGGCCGTCGATGGCGGCAATCACGTCGGCGACCGGGATGTCCGCCAACGGCCGCGCCAGGCGGTAGCCGCCGTGGGCGCCGCGCTGGGACAGGACCAAACCCTTGCCGGCCAGCGTTTTCAAAACCTTGGCGACGGTCGGCTCCGGGATGAACGTCGCGGCGGCAATGCCCGGCGACGTCTGTACCCCGTCCTGCCGCGCCAGGCGCACCAGCACGACGACCGCGTAGTCGGTCAGTTTGGAGAGCTTAAACATGGCGCCCAGACATCAATCGGACCGCTGCGGTCCTGATTGACACGAAATGCGTCCGCCATTGCGGCACGTCAAGCCCGCCGCTTGCCCGCGCGCGGATTTTCGGGCCAGGAGTGCCGGATGAGCGACGAAGAAGAGCATGATGTACCGCGGGCGCCGAAAGGTGCGGCCGAGGTGAAGCCGCGGCCGGCGGCCAGCCTGCTGGTGGTGCGCGAGGCGCCCTCCGGTCCGGAGCTGGTGATGGCGCGGCGCTCGGCGCACCACCGGTTCATGCCGAACGTGCTGGTGTTCCCCGGCGGCGCGGTGGACGCGGCGGATTTCGGCGCGCCGGCCGCGACCGTGCTGGCGCCCGCCGTGCGGGCGCGCCTGGAACGTTCGGCGACGCCCGACCTGGCGCACGCGCTGGCCGCGGCGGCCGCGCGCGAACTGGAGGAGGAAGTGGGGCTCACGCTAGGCGCGCCGCCCGCACTGCATGCGCTGGACTATGTGTGCCGCGCGATCACGCCGCCCGACCGCACCATGCGGTTCGATGCGTATTTCTTCACGGTGGACGCGGAGCATGTCAGCGGCACCCTGTGCGCCTCGGCCGAGCTCGAGGAGCCCGGCTGGTATTCGCTGGACCAGGCGCTGGCCGGCCCACTGGCGGGCGCGACGAAGGCCGTGCTGTGGCAGTTCCGAACCTGGCGCGACCAGCACCCGCGCGGCGAGACCGTCGCGGTGCTGCGCGATCGACTATGGGTGGAGGAATAGCGCGTTAGGTCATTCAACGCGGACAGCCAATGAACAAAAGTTTTTGCTTCTTTTTTCAAAAAGAAGTGCTTTTTTCTGTTCTTTTTTAAAAAAAAGAACCAAAAAACTTTTGTTCATTTTAGATCGAATTCAATCATGCACCCCGCCGCGCCTCGCGTTGACCCGGGTAACACGCTGACCTAGACCAGTGTTGCACCGCAATGCGCCCAGCCGGAGGCAAGCCCGCCCATGAACGATGTCCGCGACGCGCAGTTCGTCGCGAAGGCCAGCGACGGCAGCACGATCCGGCGGCCGCTGTCGCCGCATGCCGGCATTTATCGCTGGCCGGTGACGATGGCCGCCTCGATCATGAACCGGGTGACCGGGGTGGCGTTGTCGGTGGGGCTGCTGCTGCTGGTGTGGTGGCTGGTGGCGGCGGCTTCGGGGCCGGCGCCGTTCGCGCTGGTGCAGGAGTTCTTGCATACGCCGCTGGGGCTGCTGATGCTGGTCGGCTGGACGGTGGCGCTGTTCTACCATTTGTTCGCCGGCCTGCGGCATTTGGCGTGGGACATGGGGCTCGGCTTTGCCAAGCCGAGCCTGAACCTCATCACCTGGCTGGTGTTCGCGGCGACCGCCGGTGCCACGGTGCTGGTGTGGGGTTTCGCCTATGCGCGGCTGGGGGGCTGACGCGCATGAATGACGGCGGGAAAATCATGCGCAGCCAGTTGGGGCGCGCGCGGGGTTTGGGCAGCGCGAAGAGCGGCATCGAGCATTGGTGGACCGAGCGGGTAAGTGCCGCGGCGCTGGTGCCGCTGTCGCTGTGGTTCGTGTTTTCGGTGTTGTCGATGCTGGGGACGGATCAGCCGGTGGTGGCGGCGTGGGCCGCGCGGCCGTTCAATGCGGCACTGCTGCTGGCGCTGATCCTGATGGGGTTTTACCACGCGGCGCTCGGTTTGCAGGTGGTGTTGGAGGATTATATCGAGGGCGCCGCGCTGCGCACGGCCAGCATTCTCGGGGTGAAGGGCGCTTGCCTGCTGCTGGGCCTGATGGCCGCGCTGGCGGTGGTCAAATTGTTTTTAGCGGCGCACTGAAACGAATTCATGGACTCGCTTTCAAGCCCCTCGCTTGGTGCCTACACGGTGATCGATCACACCTATGACGTTGTGGTGGTCGGCGCCGGCGGATCCGGCTTGCGCGCGACCTTGGGGACGGGCGCGGCTGGGTTGAAGACCGCTTGCATCACCAAGGTGTTTCCGACGCGCAGCCATACGGTGGCGGCGCAGGGCGGCATCAGCGCGGCGCTCGGCAATTTGGGCGAGGATGACTGGCGCTGGCACATGTACGACACGGTGAAGGGGTCGGACTGGCTCGGCGATCAGGACGCGATCGAATATATGTGCCGCGAGGCGATTCCGGCGGTGTATGAGCTGGAACATTACGGCATGCCGTTCAGCCGCACCGAGGACGGCAAGATCTATCAGCGGCCGTTCGGCGGCCATATGAAGGATTATGGCAAGGAGCCCGCGTTGCGCGCCTGTGCCGCGGCCGATCGCACGGGCCATGCCATGCTGCATACGCTGTATCAGCAATGCCTGAAGCACGAGGTGGAGTTTTTTGTTGAGTATTTCGCTTTAGATCTGATTTTGGATGACGAGGGCGTCTGCCGCGGCATGACGGCGTGGTGTCTGGATGACGGCACGATCCATCGTTTCCGCGCGCAACTGGTTATTTTGGCGACCGGCGGCTACGGGCGCGCGTTCCTGAGTTGCACGTCCGCACATACTTGCACCGGGGACGGCGGCGGCATGGTGCTGCGGGCGGGGTTGCCGACGCAGGACATGGAATTCGTGCAATTCCATCCGACGGGGATTTTTCCGGCCGGGTGCCTGATTACCGAGGGCGCGCGCGGCGAAGGCGGTTATCTGACCAACTCCGAAGGCGAGCGTTTCATGGAACGCTATGCACCGACGGCGAAGGATCTGGCGTCGCGCGATGTGGTTAGCCGCTCGATGACGATCGAAATCAACGAAGGCCGCGGGGTAGGGCCGCACAAGGATCACATTCTGCTGCACCTGGAGCATCTCGGCGCGGATTTGTTGCATGAGCGGCTGCCCGGCATTTCCGAGACGGCGCGGGTGTTCGCGGGCGTGGATGTCACGCGCGACCCGATTCCCGTGCTGCCGACGGTGCATTACAACATGGGCGGTATTCCCACCAACTATCACGGCGAGGTGCTGAACCCCACGCATGCCAACCCGGACGCGGTAGTGCCCGGCCTGATGGCGGTGGGCGAAGCGGCGTGCGTTTCGGTGCATGGCGCCAACCGGCTCGGGACGAATTCGTTGCTCGATCTGGTGGTGTTCGGCCGCGCGGCGGGACATCGCGCGGCGGCGATTGTTCAGTCCGGCGCCAGCCAGCCCGCCCTGCCCGCGCGCGCCGGCGAGGCCAGCCTGGATCGTTTCGACTGGACGCGTCATGCCAAGGGGGCGACGCGCGTTTCGCATTTGCGGGATGCGATGCAGCGCATCATGCAGAAACATGCCGCGGTGTTCCGCAACAGCGCGTCGCTGGCGGAGGGCGTGCATAAGATCACCGATGTGTGGTCGGGTCTGGCGGATATGTCGGTGAGCGACCGCAGCCTGATCTGGAATTCGGATCTGGTCGAGGCGCTGGAGCTGCAGAATTTGGTGTGTAATGCGGTGACCACGATGGTTTCGGCCGAGGCGCGGCATGAGAGCCGCGGCGCGCAGGCGCACGACGATTTCCCCGATCGGGACGATCACAACTGGATGAAGCACACGCTGAGCTGGGTTGATGGGGACGGCAGCGTGCAGCTGGATTATCGGCCGGTGCGCATGCAGACGCTGACCAACGAAGTGCAGGTGTTTCCGCCGAAAAAGCGCGTTTATTGATCCCGAAAGCCCGATCGCATGGCCGAACTCTCGCTTCCGAAGAATAGCCGCGTCAAGCGGGGTCGCAATTTCGATGCGCCGCCGGGGGCGACACGCGTGCGCGAATTCAAGATCTATAGGTGGTCGCCGGATGATAGTGAAAATCCGCGGCTCGACAGTTTTAGGATCGATCTCGACCGTATCGGCCCCATGGTGCTCGATGCACTGATTTATATCAAGAATGAAGTCGACCCGACCTTGACGTTCCGACGGTCCTGCCGCGAGGGGATTTGCGGCAGTTGCGCCATGAATATCGATGGCGGCAATACGCTGGCGTGCCTGAAGCCGACCGCGGATATCAAGGGTGCGGTCGCGATCTACCCGCTGCCGCACATGCCGGTGGTGAAGGATCTGGTTCCGGACCTGACCACCGCGTACGCGCAACTGCAGAGCATCGAGCCCTGGCTGCAGGCGGACAGTCCGCCGCCGCCGGATGGGGAGCGCCGGCAAAGCGTCGGGGAGCGCGCCAAACTGGACGGGATGTGGGAGTGCATTCTTTGCTATTGCTGTACGACTAGCTGCCCTAGTTATTGGTGGAACGGCGATAAATATCTGGGGCCGGCGACTTTGCTGGCCGCCTATCGCTGGATCGCGGATAGCCGCGATGAAAACACTGGCGCCAGGCTCGATGCTTTGGAAGACCCGTTCAAATTGTATCGGTGCCATACCATCATGAATTGCACACAGACTTGCCCTAAGGGGCTTAATCCGGCGCAGGCTATTGCGGAGATTAAGAAGCTGCTCGTGGAGCGGCGGGCTTAAGATAAGGAAGGAAGGCCAGGGCTCTGCCCTGGACCCGCTGGGGCCGTAGGCCCCAGACCCCATTCATTTATGATAAGTCCAAGCCTTTGCCGTAGCGGCGCAGCATAGCGGCGACTTCGCTCAGCATGTCCTCCAAGGGAGCGCTCTCGCTGGCCAGATTTACGGAAATGTCCGGGCGGGAAAACAGTGCAACGCACAGCTGTTCCGGATCGTGGCGCGACGCATAGGCGATGCCGTCCGGACGAACGGCATGCGCGTATAATGCATCTGCCCAGATGCCGCACGGCGCGTAAGGACCGGTTGTTACGGCGTTATCGACCCCTAGCGCCTGCAGGCCGGGGCCGAGCATGGATACCAGGCGGACCCCACGTGACAGCGCCAGAACCGCCAGGGAACGGGGGGTAATCTCCGCCAGTCCAACGAGGCGGCGCGCAGGATTGCGCAGCACGGTCTCGGCGAAGGCGCCGTCGAAGCTGAACGCCAGATACAGCACGCCAAACAGGCCGCCGGCACTGTCGAACCTGCCGGCCGGGCTACGACGGTCCCCGGGCGAAAAGAAAATCGGCGCCTGGCTAGTGCGATGAATGCGAACGAAGGTGCTGTCCGCCGCAAGCTCGATGATCGGCAGCCGGACCTGCGACAGCCAACCGGGGGGCAAGTGCGCGCCGCCCGTGGGCCCCCGTGCCGCGCCGCTCATCCGTAGGCGTCAACCTTGGCAGCCTCCAGAAGGCGTTGCACATCAGCCGCGCCGGCACTTTCGAGCCGGAGGCTTTCCAATGGCGTGCTGCCGCCAAGCGCCTGGTCCGGCGTGAGCAGGAAATCGAGCATCGCCCACCCGTGCATGCCAACGTCCATTCCCGCTTGCAGAATGGCGGGCAGCGACGGCGGCACCTCACCGTCCGGTTCCACCTGGGCCGCCGGGTAGCGCCAGTCGCCGGCGACGCGAACCGCCAGCAGCTGAAGAGCGCGGCGGCGTTTGTCCACCGCCTGGCGCGAAATGCCGCCCAGCGAGCGCCCGATCTCACTGGCCGAGAGCAGTCCGCCGGCCTGCGCGGCAAGGCGCTCCCGCTCGACGACGCCCCGCGCCAGGACGTCGGCCAGCGGATCGAGCGCAACAGCCTCGGCGACGGTCGAGCTGCCAAGGGCGCGCGCGACCGCCCCAAAGTCCGTTGGCGCCTCCAGCGCCCGCGCCAGCGCTTCCAGGCTGGCCGACCGCGCGATCTGTTCCATCGCCTGGCGCGCGCGCTGGCGGAATACATCACGCAGGAAGTCTCCCTCGGCGCGTGGCTTGGACAACCGGGCGGTTGGGTGCGCGGCGTGCGACGCCGGGTGACCGATGGGGGCATGAGGCGTCTGAGTTGCCATGGGCTAGGTCTAAGCTGATTCCATACTAGGTCAACCGGCGATCAAGTGGTCGCCTTCGGCCTGTGGGGGCAGCCGTCCGCGACGGCGGTTGTGGACCCTTCCGGGCAGCAGTACCCATCTATCCACCATGTACACCGGCAACGTCGCTAAACCCGCCTCACGCATCAACGCCTGGTCCGATTCGCTGCTGGTCGACCACGCGGTGTTTCGGGTGCTTTGGTACAATTGGGCGGAGGTTATTCCGGGGAAATTGTATCGGTCCAACCATCCGACGCCGTCGCGGCTGCGGGCGGCGGCGCGGCGATTCGGACTCAGGACGCTGATCAATTTGCGGGGGCACCGGGCGTGCGGGTCCGATGCGCTTTCGCGGGACGCGGCGGTGCGGCTTGGGCTGGTTCATATCGATATGGCGTTCGAGAGCCGCGGGGCGCCGCATCGGGATCGTATTTTGCGTTTCGCCGAGATTTATCGCGAGCTGCAGACGCCGGCGCTGATGCATTGCAAGTCGGGCGCGGATCGGGCGGGGCTTGCGGCCGGGTTGGCGATTCTGTTCGAGGGAGGCTCGGCGGCGCAGGCGTTGGCGCAGCTATCGTGGCGGTTCGGCCATTTCAGTCGAAGCCGGACCGGGATTCTGGATGCATTCTTTTTGCATTACGCTGCTGTTGCTGAAGGCCGGGTTCCGTTCCTTTTGTGGGTTGAACGGGACTATGACGAGGCGGATTTGCGGCGGCGGTTCGTTGCGTCCGGCATCTCAAGTTTCATAGTAGATCGCGTTCTTGGGCGAGAATAATTAATGGGGTCTGGGGCCTACGGCCCCAGCGGGGTCCAGGGGCAGAGCCCCTGGCCTTCGTTCCTTTTACATCACCGCCGCGCCGTGCTCGCGACCATCGCGGATGCGCGCCTCGATGCGGTCCCAGATGCGGCCGGCGAGATTGGTGCCGTCGAAGCGGGCGATTTCCTGCAGGCCTGTCGGGGAGGTGACGTTTATTTCCGTGAGGTAATCGCCGATTACGTCGATGCCGACGAAGATCAGGCCTTGTTCGCGCAGCATGGGGCCGATGCGGGCGCAGATTTCCTCGTCGCGGGGGGTGAGGGCGACGCGTTCGGGGCGGCCGCCGACGTGCATGTTGCTGCGCGCCTCGCCTTGCGCCGGGACGCGGTTGAGGGCGCCGGCGGGCTCGCCGTCGATCAGGATGATGCGTTTGTCGCCTTGGCGCACGGCGGGTTCGTAGCGCTGGATCATGAGCGGCTCGCGCGAGCGGTCGAAATGCATTTCGAGCAGGGCGCCCAGGTTTTCGTCGTCGGGGCGGATGCGGAAGACGCCGGCGCCGCCGTTGCCGAATAGCGGTTTGACGATGATATCGCCGAATTCGGCGCGGAAGGCGCGGATGGCCGCCACGTCCCAGGTGACCAGGGTGGGCGGCATCAGGTCCGGGAAGTGGGTGACCAGGAGTTTTTCCGGGGCGTTGCGGACCGCGGCGGGATCGTTGACCACGAGGGTGCGGGGGTGGATGTGCTCCAGGATGTGGGTGGCGCTGATGTAGGCCATGTCGAAGGGGGGGTCCTGGCGCATGAGCACGACGTCCATG
>Ga0181531_10001344_pt1 | contig 15618 bp, 18 predicted proteins | sample PEATcosm2014_Bin_38_FD_119743 | JGI IMG/M metagenome (GOLD analysis project Ga0181531, IMG submission 119743) | Peatland microbial communities from MTU Mesocosm Facility, Houghton, MI, USA - PEATcosm2014_Bin11_10_metaG | ecosystem: Environmental > Terrestrial > Soil > Wetlands > Peat | place... | reverse complement strand
GGCAGGACAAATCATCCACCGGGTTTGGCTAGGCCCGATTGCGTCTATAGGTACTCGGAAACGGGCTCTGGTCCTGTAGTTTGGCGAAACAGCAGGAGGTCTTGCGTTTACGGTAAATCGCCGATTCACTCACTGACTATTCCCGTACCCCGCGCTAGATTCGACAAGCGTCCCGCAGTCGGTGACCAATTCTTGGATATTTTATGTGGTCATGACCGCTGTATTATCCCCCGATTAGGCCCACTTCATGAATCACGACAACATAATTGACATCGCAACATATCTCCGCTTATGTGGTGCACCACATAAGCGCAGGTAATCGAACGAGGATTCCATGTGGACACCTCACGGTGGAACACTTTGGGGAGAACTCCGTCGATACTTCGGAAAGGAGATGAGAAACGCTGGCGAAAATATGGGACAGGAGATGAATTGTCGATGATTCTACGACACACCAGGAACTCGGAAACACAGAGCGACAGAACTCTTCTATGAGCGTCACCGTCTGTCGGCCCTCTTCTGTTTAGGATTTCTAGCCCGATGCCGACTTCTCATTACCAATCCGGCATATCCCAAAGCAGCATCACCTAACTAAGGAAGAGGTGCCAACGCCTTTGCAACCGTATCTTTTTTCTCCGGGGGTGTGCGTGCGAGTACCAAGTCGGCAAACCGATTGCCATCGGCATCTTTATGTTGCTTGTACATGACCAAGGGCACGAGGGCGCAGTCCTCTCAGCGGGAGCCGAACACCAATTTTCGCGATCGTGCTACGGATTTCCCTTAGGTGGGGTAGCTGACGGCAACTTGGGATAGGTCAGCGTGCCGTCGCTGTTGGCAGTCGGTGTTGGATGGGTCACCGAACCGTCTCTATTGTAGGTCGTGATTGTGGGTTGGGGTGATCCCGCGGGATAGGTCAGCGTGCCGTCGCTGTTGTTGGTCACGGTAATCCCATTGGGATTGGACGGCGTGGCGGCATAGGTCGCCGTTCCTGAGCCGTCGACGTTGTAGGTCTCCGAAACGGGCGATCCCAACGCAGGATATTTTACGACCGTGACAGAGCCATCCCCAGGGAAGTCGAGGAGCTCCTGTGTCCCGTCGGAAGTTACGGTCTGCTGTGTTGGCGGCACTGCGGGCAAGTTGGCGTTGTTTGGCAGGCAGGCCTGAATGTTTGTCATATTATTGGCCACGCAGGAGCTTATCCTCTGCGCAGATGGAGTGTCTCCCGAGGCCGACGCGGGGGGAGTCAGCAGGTTGGAAACGGCGGCTGTTGTGGATGCGTTGGGGTCGGTCGAGCCGCCTAGCAGCGCGTTTACGGCGGCGGATACATTTGGCGCGGATGAACTACCGTCCAGAAGCGCGCTTACTGCGCTGGTGCTGTCGGAGGGCGGCGGTGTTCCGGCCTGAGCGTTGCCAACGCCGGCCATGCTATTGGCCTCATTGAGAATATTGGCCGCATCGGTGTTGAACTGCTGTTGCTGCGCCGCATATGCGGCCGCCTGCTCCGCGGCCAACTGCTCGGGCGTCGGGCCCGTATCCGCCGATGGAGCCTGTTGTGAATTGCTGTTGCCCCATAGCCCGAATGCCTTGCCCAGCTGATAAACCTGCATGCCGTTGTTGATTGTGTTCGCCAGCTTGCTGGCTCCCGCGCTTCCGACAGCTCCGGTCGCGCTCCCGCTGCTGCCGCTCAGGCAGGAGGTTGAGCAGGTTGGAGCAGTACAACTGGCCGGCCCTCCGGGACCAAGCTGGGCGGCGAGACACTGGTTGTAGCGCCCATTTGTCCGCATGCACGCGGCCCCAACCGGGTTTTGGCACTGCGCCGCCTGAGTAAAATACACCTGCGCCGCCGCTTGATATTGCGCCGCCTGGCCCTGGCCGTGGCACACGGCCGCCGTTAGACTCAATAGCGCAAGGGTTGCGATCCTTTTCATCACGGTTGCCTCCTTACATAGACCTCTGTCACTTTCTAAGAAGAACGGGGCTAATCTGTTCGCTGGAGGAACTCGCCCCATTCGTTGCTCTTATTCGCTGCAATCCTGCTCTCCTTCCTCTTGTGCAATTCACCTGGATTCGATCAATCTACTTCGTTGCTTTCGGACACGCGCTAGCGCCGCGTCTCAAGATAAATGCCACGCCGTCTGCAGTGTCTTTGTCGCGAATCAATAGCTGCGGGAAGGAGTTTTCGACCCCTACCCGGAAGCTGATCGTGCTATATCGGCAGGTGTGTCCGAGAGCGCTTTTTCGGTCTTCAGGAAGATTCCGGCACCATTCTTCATTTGAAATTACGGATATATTCTTCAAAACCGTCAAATCGATCGTATCGGATTCAACCAATTCGCTGTACGGCTGTTGGGATGGGACAGCTTTGCCATTCACAAGATTGAAGGCTTTTGTAATCTTGCCGTTGATCTTTTCTTCAATGCGATGAGTTAGCGTATATGCGAGGGTGCACGAGGTGGAATCTGAATGCACATTCGAATAGATAACGCTCACTGATCGAGTGCCTTGCCCATTCTTCCTGGTTATTTCTTCCGTTTCCGAAACTTCTCCTTGGTTTTGGAGTGCTTGTTCGATGTAGGAAAGGGTGAAATCTGGCCCCTGTAGCTTCTTGAGCCGCGCCTTAGCTGCTCCTGAATCTTCTCCGTCTGGAAAGCGGCGCAGGAAATCATCGATCTGCGCGGGGTCAAAGGTGTTCTGGATGCGCGCCCACTCTATTTTTTCCAGGCGTGCCGCGGCCAGAGACGCAAATGCCCCATTGGGATACTGCTTGAGGTAGGCTTGAAGATCGTCGGGCTTGCTGTCAAGTTCAATGGTCTTCCAAAGGACGATCTCGGCCTGGGTGCTGGCGGCGGGTTGGGGTGGGGCTGTGGTGGCCAACTGAGGCGGACCGGGTGTTGCCCCGGTTTCGGCCAGGACGCATTGCTTTCGGAGGGCGCGGAGGCCGTCCTGCTTGGCCTCTGGGGCATGCTTGATGGCTTCGCTGAGATCGTCGGCGGCTTCTTCATATCGCTTGAGATTCATCAGCGCACCACCGGCGAGAGCATAGGCCTCCCAGCGGTTGGCGTCGAGCTGGACGGCCTGTTGGCCAGTGGAAAGCGCAGCCGCTGAATTGCCCGCTTGAAGCTGGGCTTTGCCTTGCTGGATGAGGGCGTCGTAGCTGGGCGCAGACTGGGCTTGGGCCATGGTCAGGCATAGACCCAATGCCGCTCTCGCAAATATCTCCAGCATTTTTATTGCTCCCAAGCCAAGCTCAGACCCTGCGATCGGTTGATCCACTATTTTGCAGCAATGCCGCAATGTTCAGCGACAAGCGCCATCAGATAGCTTGACGACGCCGAGGTACTGCCCGCTGCATTTACGTTTGGGTAGAACACATATTTCTTCCCACTCACCGTGAATTCCAGCGGATTTTGAACGTAATGCGCAGACAGACCCAGATCCCTCACATCAGAACAGGATGCTTGAAATCCGTGTTCTTTGGTCGTCTGGTACTCGATGCCATTCGGAACAAACAAGATCAACCCCGGCCGGAAATTCGACCCGAACCCAACAACGTAGTGATTAACGGAGTATTTTGCCGCGGTTCTTGCCTGGAGTTGCTCGGCCTTCAGGTCCGCCTGTGCTTTGAGCGTTTCCTGCTCCTGCTCAGACTGCGCCTTAGCATCCGCCACATGTCTTTGTGCCAGCACAGCGAACGCACCATTCGGATACTGCTGCAGGTACGATTCGAAGTCGGCGATGTTTGAGCTGTTTTCGATAGTTTTCCAGAGGACGATCTCTGCCTGGCTTGTGTTTGCCGGTTGGGGCGGCGCGGCAACAGCTGGCTGAGCGGCGACACCAGCTTCCGCTAGAACGCATTGCTTGCGCAGGTCGCGGAGCCCTGCTTGCTTGGCTTCCGGAGCGTGGTCGATGGCATGACTGAACTGGTCTTCAGCTTCCTCGTAGCGTTTGAGGTTCATTAGCGCGCCGCCGGCTAGGGCGTAGGCTTCCCAGCGGTTGGCGTCGAACTGGATGCCCTGCTGGCTGGTGGAAAGCGCAGCCGCTGAATTGCCCGCTTGAAGCTGGTTCTTGCCCTGCTGGATAAGCGCGTCGTAGGGAGTCTGAGCATATGCGATGCCTATGCTCAGACTCAGCGTCATGCAAATGAGAATGCTGCGAATAGCCATTAGGATTAGCCTTCCGGATCAAGCGATCCGGGCCGAAATTGGGAATGCTGAGAGCATTTCACAGACTCGGGCAATGTGCAATCCAAAATCCTATTCCTTTATGCGAAGATGTCGCGTTGAATTGGAGCAAATCGAACGCGACACCTTCTCAGCTTTCCCTCTCGGTCGAAAAGCAAGCCAGCCTGTTGGCCAATTGCCTGCTGCGCGAGCAGGTCAAGACTCTCGCAAAGCCAGTATTTGGCGGAATTCGTTGGTTGTTTGGATAGGGAATGAAAAACGCCGTTGTCGTCGGCAGGAATTCTTGATTGGCGCGTACTCGTTGCACCACTCAGGGACCAACTCGGAGTCTGTTGTCGGCGAAATTCAAACCCTTTGCAATCAAGGAACGGACTATCAAGAAACTGGCACACCAGAGCCCTTCAATCCCGCTGTCGAAGGGGCCGGAAACATTGATGCCGACAGGGCGAATCGAGGCCAAGCTATCGGTCCATTTCTCCCCGGAAAGCTCAGAACGCAAGATTTCAGACCATCCCCCATCCACTCAAGCATCTCCTCGGTCGTCGCGGAGATCAATACAGGCTGGCAGCCGATTCCGTCGATCTCCTCGATCCTCTTCTTTCCTTCGACGATTCCAAGAACGTGGTCTGCCCATGCTGGATCGGCTGGCAGCCCCAGGAAACTCACCAGCGTGGCCCACGCCTCCTCGCGCCGGTATCGCAGCAGGATCGTCCGCCCCGCGCTCCCGTTGGCGTGGAGTTCCTGGGACACCGCCAGCAGATGACGTACAGGATGCTTCCGGCCCGGCAGAGTCACGGCCCCTTTGTAGCAGGAGGCATGTTCGCCGAGCGACACGTCCTTTGTCTCGCCGTCGGGAAGCGTCAGACTGAAGGCGGCCTTCTCGTGAACTGCCGCCGTGATTGCACCGACATCCGAGTCGTTGCCGAAGACGCTCAGAAGATGTGCCTGCCGATCTTCCCCTATATAGCGATCGACCCGCAGGCGAATGCGGGTCGAGGCCTTTTCCGTTATGCGCACGTACTCAAGCAGCCCGAGCCGCAGGTGTGCATTCTCCATCGGCATCGCCCTCCTTCTTCGCCGGCGTCTCAGTGAGTTTCAGTGTCCTCCCATCGGCGTAGACAAGGTACAACTCATTGGCCCACCGCTCACGGTGGTGGATAATCTCGGTGTCTCCGTCCTGTTCCACAAACGTAGTCACATGCTTGACAGAGCGCCAGCGGGCTATGTGCCGGTCTTCTGCCTGGCCAAAGACGCCGTTTAGCAGTCCCGCGGTACACAGTAGCCCGACATGGCCGCCATGCAGCGGCGTGATGGGCCGGCCAGTCGCAACGTCCTCATGCGGCATCAGCAGCAGCGCAGCCTGTTTCCATGCGCCCGATTGCGGTAGCAGGTCTTCCAACAAGTCGTAGGGAAGGCCGCGATAACTCAGCTCTGCCTCGCCAGACGGAGGGACGGAATACGGAGGGCACGCGCCCGGCTGCAACTCAGGAAGTCCCAGGAAGCTGCCATACAGGCCAACGCTCAAGAGTTGCCGCTTATTGCTCTCAACGGCCGCTCCTCTGACGTCGCGCCGCAGGCCAAGCACCGCGATTTGCCGGTACTTGACCGAATCGGGATCGGTCATGCGTAAGACGGCTAACCCGGCGAAATGGGAACTCAGGATTCCGGAGCAGTCGTGCAGCCGCTCGAATGGAATCACCAGGATCAGTACGCCTTCCATTGCAAGCCAGCGGTAGGTATGTTCCAGGAACACGGCTTCCATTCTGCGATTTGCGATGGAGCCGATCTCTGAGTCATACGGCGGATTCAGGTACAGCAGCGAGAAGGATTCGGGACGTGCAATCGCGTCGAAAGCATTGCCCTGAATGGTCTCGATGCCGTTGGCGCTGGCAATCCGTGCACGTTCGGCATCGAGCTCTACACCATAGCGCCGGGCCTCTGCGTCGCTGGTGACCAGATGCAGTGCAGTTCCGTGTCCGACACAAGGGTCGATCACCGACGCTGGCCCAGTGAAGGAGAGCAAAGAGCGAAGTTTCACTCCCTCGGCCTCCGGTAATGGGTAGTAGCCCATTTTCAGGCGTGCGACGTTCCGCATGTATAGACCTCACGGGGTGGAATTTCTCATAAAATGAGCCAGTTAGGAGCTTCCAGCTTCAAGGATGGACGCGCGCGTTGGGCAGTTCAGTAAACCCAGGATCATGCCAAACAGAACGGCGGACACTGGCCGACTTGCCGGGACCGATTTCTGGTCTGGGCCCTTGCCGGTGAGCATTAGGGCAGCGCAGTAGAGCTGGCGCGAGGTTGACATTTGTGGTGCCGGAGAGAAGTTTCCGGATGCCAGAAGCCAGCGAAAGTGGCGTAAAATAAGGCCGTTCCCAAGATCAAAAAGAAGACGCTGGTCAACGCTCTGCAAGTAGGGGGTCCGAATGCCAAAGCTCATCGAGCTTGTACGTAAATTTGACTCAGGTGTCATCGAATTACCGCTAATGCAGCGAGACTACCAGTGGCCGCCTAAAAAGGTGGTGGACCTCCTCGATTCGATTTATAAGGGCTGGCCGATCGGAGTTTTTTACATCTGGAAAACCCCGAACGTTCAAATTACCCGTTCGGCGGCGGTTCGCAGGGTTGGCTCGAAGATCGCCGAACCATTTGAGGGTTACCTCCTTGACGGACAGCAGCGGCTGACGAGTCTATCAAAGGCGCTGGAAATGGAAGACGCCGATAATCTGGAAACGCGGGCATTTTTCGACATCCGTAAGGAAATATTCGTCATGGGTACGCGCACGAAGACGATTCAAAAGCGGATCATGAATGATGACCCCACCTTAATCGCGCTATCAAAGCTGATACCGAAATACATAGACTCTGACTCCGAGCACAAAAAACAAACCGAGAAGATGTTCAAGGATATCTTGGACAAACTGATCGAACAGCACATCATTGGGAACACCACAGATGCTCTCGCGGAATACCGCTCCAAGCTCGATTCCGTAGCCAGGATGCTCGATGCAGAGGCGCTTTGGGAGCTCTTCAAGACTGGCGATACCGACAAAGACTTGGACAACGCAATTTTACTGTTCAAACGGCTGAATAAAGGTGGTAAGACTCTCAGCCGGGGCGATGCCGAAGCTGCAACCCTCACCCATCGAGCGACGGCGTCAATTGTTCCCAAGATGCGCCAGATTGTGCAGGACGACCACCAGCGGAGGTTGGGATTGAACTTTGTCTTCGCCGCACGCGCCTTGATAACGGTCCACCGCGACAGTTCCAGGTTGTCGAAGCTGCCGACAGGATGGGCGCTCAGCGGCGAAATCAAAGAGAGTTGGAAGGACACGGACCGCAGCCTACGTCAGGTGGTTAAATTCCTTCGCGAGGAACTCGGCTGGACGACCCGCCGCTGGCTTCCATCAGCGAATGCACTAATACCCTTGGTGTATCTCCTAAGCCGTCGCCACAACGGCTTCGCTGACAAGGAACAGGCAGATGTGCGGCGGTATCTATTCCTGACCGGGATCAGGGGACTGTTTCGGGGAACAGTTGAAACGACTATCGATTCCTATATCAAACCGGTACGAACGGCGGCCAAGCCAACGCAATGCAGGGCCGCTTTACTGGTAAAGACGATTGCAAAATATCAGCAGCGTCGCATCAAAGCGGACGACATCCTAAATGCGCGCAGCATGTACTCCCCGCTGATGCAGGTATATCTTGCATACCTCGTCGCAAAGGATGCCCGGACGTGGCTGGAGGAGACGCCGCTCCTTGAAGTCGCCAAACGAGACATAAGCGATCCATTAGCAGTGCACCACATTTTCCCACGCGAACTAATGCGGGATCACGCTGAACCAGAACGCATCAACTGTATGGCAAACTACGCGATTCTCTCTCAAGCCGATAATGCTCAAATCGGCAAGGAAGATCCGCAGGTCGTGTACGATGGTCTTTCGGGGAAAGCAAAGGACTACGCGGATGAACAACTGTTTTTCATCTTCACGGAAAAGAGGGAGTGGATCCAAGCGTATGATGCGTTTCTGCAAAAGCGTGCAGAAATATTGGCCGAACGGTTAAACAGCTTTATCAAACTCGGTTAACCGAGTACGAGAATCCCTAGCGCGAGCAAGAAGGAGCAACCGCGATGCCCCGCCCGAAGCCTAGGCGGGTGGCTCTGCCAGATCCGAAATGATGTCGCTCCAATACCATCGGGAGGTGCCTCGTCCAAGCTTCGCTTGGGCGGGACTCGGACCAATTTAGGATCGGTCCCCGTAAACGCCGATGTCGCCGGGAGGGATTCTCGGTTCACGCCTCAATCACCAACTCTCAGAACTAGGCTCACAGCGGCTTGTCCGCTATGCGGTCATGGCAAGTGCTGGCATCGGACCTGGGTCCCACGGCTCTGGGATCAGAGGAGCCAATCGGACGATCCTCTCCGATCCGCAAAGACCGCACCGCTGTCGGGCCGAAGACGACACCATTTTGCAGTTTTCGCAATAGACGGCCTTTTCCAGGGGAATCGATACAAGGCCAGACTCAGTACGAATCATCCGCACATTGCACATAGAAACTCCAAGCGCCGGTGGAGTGGTTGCTTTCAGACACAGGACTACGCAACCTGCTGGCCGCTGTTGGATTCAAGTTCCGCGATCAGTTGCTTCAATGCCGCCAGACTTGGGAGGCATGTGGTTGTGGAGAATTTCAGTCTGTCCATGGCAGCTATGAACCTGGCGTCTCCGGCTGTCTCAACCAGCCCGCTAAGCCGCTCAAATCCGCGTGCCGCCGCCTGCATACACTCCACTGCTCTCTTCTGGCGCTCTGCGTTCGGGATCGAACGAGCATCGTTACTGTGACCCGCTCGCCGCAGGATCTCCGCGTAGATGTCCACTCCCAGCGTGCTGCGGAAGCTTTCAATTTCCGCCGTGAGCTTGTGATCGACGGGCCCGCGTGCGTCGGCGGCTTGCCCATTCACAGGAACTACAGTCACACCCGGTGGAAGTGCCCATTCAGGAAGGGCTGGGAGGCTAACAGGTTCTCCGCGCTGGTTCAATTGCACCCAGGTTTCTTCGAAGCGATAGAGATACCGTCCGAGTCCGAAACAACTGCAAGCCCGCTTGAACGCTTGCGCGTCGGCCGCAGTCACCGCGTTTTCTCGGTCAGCCCACTCTTCTCCCGTGCCGACATGGCTACCCAGTCGGCCGATCGTGACAGAGGTCGCTACCAACACTTTGCTGGTGACAATCGACCGTCCCTTCTCCATGCGACACAGCGATGGCACGTTGGTAATCGAATACTCGCGTGTCCAACCTGCCGGCGAAAAGAGTTGATTCAGCCGGTCCGTGTACGCGCGCGGGTCGGCAAATGGAAGGATCAGGCCGGAGCGTCCGTCGTTCGAGGTGCGCATGACCCGCCATTTGATCTGTGCCGGATAAAAGGGCACTTCGAGCCGTGCAAACAGTTTCTCCCGCTCGGCTTCAGAGAATTTCGCTGCCGTTGCCATATTTCAACTCCTTTGTCTGACGTAAGGTGTAGCCGTTGCGCCTCATCTCAAAACGTGAAGACCATGGAAACGGCGAGTATCTTAGTAGGGCACTTCGTCGGCCACGATCTCTTGTTCGTAAGTGAACTCCGGAGGCGCAGTACCGCTCGGGCCGGCATCGAATCCCGGACCACCAGGTCCGCTTGCGGCGTGCGGTTGCGAAAGGAGGTTGACGTCGGTGACAACGATCTCTGTGCGGTATCTGCTCTGTCCCGACTCACGATCCTCCCAGGAGCGTGTCCGCAGGGTGCCTTCGATATAGATCCTCGAACCCTTGCGCACATAATCCCGAAGAATCTCGCCGGTTCTCTGATACCCGACCAGGTTGTGCCATTCGGTGCGATCCCGCCATTCTCCCCGGCTGTCTTTGTAACGCTCGCTGGTGGCCAGCGAAAGATTGACCAGGGTTCCACTCGGCAGAATGTGGACCTGCGGATCTTTTCCGGCGTGGCCCAGCAAGATGACTTTGTTGACGCTCTTCGACACACTTATCTCCTTTCGACATCGATGGAATGATTGCCTTGAACTGGCCTACGCTGCCTGCTTCCTGCGTATCGGATGCCCAAGGGCCGCGCGTATCTCTCCGGCCGTGCAACCCAGCCAGCAGTGGTACATGGTCGGCTCGACGATCGATATCGCGAGATGGGTTCCTCGTCGGTCTTCGCCTCGCTTTGCGCATGCCGGGCATCGCGCGACGTAGTTCCGACCGCTGCGTTTGGCGCTGGGAATATGGTTGAGGATCTGGAAGCCCTGATTTTGGACTCCGACAGTTGACAGTTGAACCCACGGTTTTGGGGGAGACGGGGTAGGAATTGGCTCCATGCCTGCGGTGATTGTGTCGAGATGCTCCCGAGTGACCCGCTTTACATCGCGAAGCAACTGGAACTGCGCATCAAGGGTTGGTTCGGCGGCTTCAAACCAATATCGCTGCATGCTGGCGCGATGGATTCCCAGTGGGCCTCGGATTGCGTTCCCAAACTCGCCGGATTCGAGCTCATTCTGGCGAGGAAATACTTCAATGCCGTCCGATGTATCCCGTTTGACTGCGATGTTGAGACGGTGTGCAACATTCAGGACATAAAGGCGGCACAGTCTTGCCGGCAATGGTTCCGCCAGCAACACCCATAGGTGCCCACCTCGGCGGGATTGCTCCAACAAGGTCTCAATGCCGTCCTGTTGGAATCCCAATTGGAGCGTAAGTAGATCGAATCGGGCACCATCGTGATCTGCATCGATTACAATCCACTTCGATGTTTGCGTTTGGGGATTGATTGCATACAATCCGGTTGTAATGCGTCCTTCAAGGTGCCGCTGAATGGTCGGAATATCGATACTGAGAGGCTGCTTCGACTTCCCCTCACAGGCCTTGTAGTAGTAGAACCGCCCGGATTTCTTGTCTGGGAAGTGGCTCTGGCGCACATAGGCTCGGCGGTTGACGAACAGATGGAAATACTCGGCGGCCTGGACAGGGGTGGCCGGCAGAATGACCGTGGTTGGCTGGCTTTGCATTTGCGGACTCCGATGTTGCGAGCCTGGCTCGACAGCCGGGAACAACAGCTCGAATGACGACGACGATGGGTTTGCAGTTCGAGGCCATTCGAGCTTTGTTGGTTACGCTTCGTGTGCAATTAGCGGACGGTGGTGCCTGATTTCGGCAGTCGCGGTCCGGTTGATGGTTCGATTGACGCGCTCCAAGCCGATGCCAGGAAAGGCTGCGGCTTCTGCGAGGGCGTAACGGATTGATAGCGAGCGAATCCGGCTTGCGGATAGGCGCATAGAGTTCTCCTGAATTGAAATGGGATTGGAAAGTGGGTAGTGAAATGGATTAGGCGGGGATATCACCATGAATTGCTTGCAACTGCTTGTGAGATTTCCCTGCGGTTTGCGCAGACTACGCGGCGGGAGTGGTTTGCTGGGGCACTTGACCCTCGATCGATGCTTCGGACTTGGGGCCGAAGAGCTTCAAAAGATAGTCACCGAACTGCCGAACTCGCTGAGCGATCTGCCTGGATAAGCTGAGCAGGTTGTCCAGATCATTCTTCTTCTGCGCCGGCTTGCGGATGACGAGGTAGAGTCCGGTGGTGAATGCAACGGTGACAGCGAGCAATAGAAATCCAAAGATCAGCTTCATGGTGTAACGCTCCTGGATTGCAACTGCGAGGCAAAGCGGTCCTTTGCCTGTTGTCTGGCCGTGCGGATCAGTTCCCAGGTCGCGACCCCGAAGAACAGAATGATGAGCACAGCCATGAGGAAATTGGCAAGCCTGACTACACCGATGTACATCAGGCCAAGAACAGCGAGCAAGGTGAGCTTGGTCATGCGGTTCCTTTCAGCAAAGATTGAATGCGCTTCTTCTCGTAGCGCATCATTCGAATAGGCAGGTACGCCCAGAGCATGAAGATGTTGAGAATCGTGTTGCCGAGCGCAAAGATGACGGCGTTCGCAGAAACGATTCCGTGGATGCCAAGATTGATGGTTTCGAGGCCCAGCAGGGTGATGCCTTTGTTCCGGCTGATCCACCCAAGAGTTCGCTCCTTGCGCCTCGTGGTTAGCAGTATCTTGAGGAGCGGGATCTTGTCCGACTTCAGGAACGCGCCCCAGGCAAAGAGGCCAAGGCCAGCGCCTGCGACAAGATTGCCGCTGTTTGAGGGAGTAAGAACCAAATCGATCCGTCCTTTCGAATTACATGCACAGCTTCACCTTCGAACTGATGGCATTCCCTTTGGGCCAACTACGCTTCAGGCCAATCAGGATTGCGAGTTCCATGGCACGCGTGTTGACCAGCCAGCCGATGAGGGACGCAATGTGCCTCGCCGCAAATGCCTGCGGCCTGGTCGGGGTACCCGCCGTCTTGCGGAGCATCTCGTCGATAAGCGGCAGTTTCGTTCTTGCACGGCGTCCATAGAGGAGCAGTTCACGGACCTTGCCGCGATCACGAAGCTTTCCTGCCGCAAGAGCGGTCCAGAATCCTGCCTCGAACGATGGCAGCAGCCACAATAACCAGAGGGGCATAGCGTCTCTCCTTGCTTGGCGACTACTGGTACAACAGGTGCATTACGCCGTTATGGCCGGCGTGAATAATCCCTGATGCCGCACCGATGAGGAGCAGGGTCAGTATCCCGCATAGAAGGCAGGCCAGAGCCTTGACTGCAAGAGGCAATTGTTTATCTCGAATGCACATTTCGCTGAGATCTTTGAGGCTGGGCGCTTCCGCTTCAATAACCGAACGTTCAACGCTCCATTTTTGACAGAAGGCGTCGATTTTGGCGTACGCCTTGTCTCGCAGAGCGAAATACACCATCGAACCTTTGGGCAGACCCTTGGCCTGATGCCCATTTGCCGTTTCGATGATTCTCGCGAGTGATCTCTCCAGGGCATCCTGCTCGCGGCTGCGCCGCCAGGATCCCATGTGGGCCATGAGCACATCTGAACTCCGTTTCACCATTGAAGCGATCCCGGCGAATGCTTTTTCGCTCCCGCCGGGCTTCGGTTGATAGACAACAACGCTGGTCATGCGGTCCTTTCCTTGAACGTGCAGTGGGTTGGTGGCGGGGTTTTGTACGAATGCGAAACCTAAAGACGGGCTCAAGCGTCTTGCTTACCGAACAGGCAATCGCATTCGCTGATTGAATCGCGCGGTCGTGTTTGCTGGCACCCGGGACCATCGCGAATTCCTGCAGCGGGAAGCCGCTAGCGTTGTCTCTACGGGCTCCGAGAACCTTAGGCTGGCCCCGGTTTGGGCATTGGTAATTCAGTAAACATTTGAGCGAAATCGGTCGTTTTTCGGAAAACGACTATACTAGGCGACCCAAAAATGACCCGCAAAAAGGATTAACTGGTAAATAACTCGCTGTGGCACCGTGGAAAATGCTGTTTTCCCGTGCTCAACTAAGGATTTTTTGATTGACCACTCAGAGCATTGCAGATCCATTTTCTGTTCAATTTCCGACCCTGAAAACAGCCCATTCCGGAGTGGTAAACGCCCCTTGAGACCTCTTTCCCTGGACCTCGGAAAGGGCTAAACAGTCCCAGGAGTGAGATCCTGGCACCGGTTCAGATGGCGTGGTTCATTGCTATGTTCGAATGAGCGCCGACATTGGAAAGACGTCCCCAAGGAACTTTCCCGCAGTGGTGAACTGGCCAACCAGACAAATACCGCAGCCAGTACGAATCGGCCGACCGTTGTCTTCGCCACTTCCGCAGAGCACATCAGTCTGACAGGCTTTGCTAGGCCGATAATCCGGACAGAGTTTGCGAAGCATGTTACGTGTCACGGCCGCGGTATCTGCAGCACCGAATGTGCCTTGAGCAGCGGCATCGCCGGCGATGGTAATCAGCCGGTCGAGGTCGGAACCACGGCGTGACAGATCGCGTGGCAAAGAGGACCTTTGGGCGACGGTTCTTCCTGAACCAAGACTTGGCATAACGTCTCTCCTTTGATTGTGGATTTGAATACAGCTTTGGCGGGTGTTGCTGGACTGGCGCTTCCAGACTACATAAGACAGAAAGGGGCTAGGGTGGTAGCTTAAGCGGTCTGAGCTGCTGAATAGACCAGGTCCCTTCGTTCGATGTGCAAGAAAAACATTCTCCCGTACGCGCGAGGGGCCCATGCCCGGAGTTGACCGTCCCCGGAACTAGACTCCTGAGCCCCTGACTTCATGCAATCCCTTTGGGCTGCATGTTGATCGCCTCAGGCAAGCGACTGCACGAGCAATGGCTCTCACAACTCCCCGCTTCACAAGGGCGCAGCAAAGCCAAAGGCTTTGCGGAGCCAATCTCTCCCACCGCGTGCCACGACGGGGCCGTCGCGGCGTACTGCTGTCAGCCGAGCAGGGCCAGGCACCCAGACACCCAGGGCGAATTCGCTAGGGCCTATGTTGCCAAGAAGCTGCTCTATGCCGGGTTGTGCGGTGGCTTATTCCTATATGCCTCCGCAGGAAGGAAAATATCGCTCTAGAAGCCAACAAGTTGATAGTTGTGTCTGATTTACACCAGTGCGTCGAATTGATCCGACACTGGGTTGAGAAACTCCTCATCGGTATCATCGATACCTTGCAGAAGTTCCTGTGACGGTTGCAGGATGCAAATCACGCCATCCTTCATGAAGTACTCGCCGTCGGGCGGCTCTTCACCGATTACTTCGCCGATGATAAAGCCGTCGCATGCGCGAATAGCCATCCCGCACTTGACGACGATTTCCAGCGTCCCCTTGTGCAGGTGACGTGCATGGCGATCGAAGCGGACAGGAACATAGAGTCCAGTCAAGCCGGCTTCTTTCAGAGCCTGGATGTAATACAGGCCAACGGTGTTCGTCCATAGCAACCCATCCGGGAATCCTCGGCGGATACCATGAGCATCCTTCGCAGCTGTTGGGTAACGGGTCCGATAAGTCTGCCGGGCAATCTCGACTGCTTCCTGTAACCGGATATCACCATTCTCCCACTGGTAAAACAGCTTGTGGACGCCGTCGATCCTGACTCGCTTGCCGGAAGTGAGTACGAGCTCTCCACCGTCAATGAGAATCTTTCGGCACTCGTCGGGCCTTATCTGACACTGACCGGTCAGGACCGGCTCCCACCACTGACGCCACTGGGACCGAAGCTCGAAAGCCTCATCGCTGATTCCTCTGTCCCTTGGGAACTTACGGTTCAAAGTCATCGGAACACGATCCACCATGGTCCACTCAAACTCCCTGAGCGCATCGAGAAGCAGGTTGCGCTCGCAACGGATCTCGTTCAGGATTTCGCAGACCAGACTGGGTGCCAATACATAATCCTGAGCGTCTCTCCGAGCTGCAGGGATGCGGCCGATGGGATCCCCGTTGGCGTCCTTGAGTTGGCCGAGCCATGTCCAGCACTCCGGATAAACCGGCACCGTTAGAGCCAGATCGGAGAGCTCCTTCACCAG
>Ga0181531_10001342_pt1 | contig 15629 bp, 16 predicted proteins | sample PEATcosm2014_Bin_38_FD_119743 | JGI IMG/M metagenome (GOLD analysis project Ga0181531, IMG submission 119743) | Peatland microbial communities from MTU Mesocosm Facility, Houghton, MI, USA - PEATcosm2014_Bin11_10_metaG | ecosystem: Environmental > Terrestrial > Soil > Wetlands > Peat | place... | reverse complement strand
GAACCGTGGGCGCGACTTAAGAGCGAGACGCTAACACATTGAAATCATGGTGGGCGCTGTAGGGATTGAACCTACGACCTCTCCCGTGTGAAGGGAACGCTCTCCCGCTGAGCTAAGCGCCCGGTCCAGATCAGGTGCGGATTTAGGGAGCGATCCGCAGGGGTGTCAAGCGAGCGGATTAATTCGATGCCGCGCGCGAGGCGCTTGATTGCAGGGCGCGGATGCGGTCGGCCAACGTGCCCTTGTTGTCCGCCGACGGATCGGCCGTCGGGTCGACAGCCTCGCCGACGACGCCGTTGACGCCTGCTTCCGGCCGGCCGGACCGCAACTCGGGAACGGCATCCGCCAGCATCGACTCGATCGGCGAACCAGGCCCTTCCAGCACGGCGGTCAGCCGCGCCACTTCGGCCGCGACGTCGTTGATACGCTCGCGCAACAGCGCGTTCTCGACCCGCTCGGCCGCCCAGGTCGTTTCGGTTTCGCGCTTCATGGTCGCGATCTCGCGCTGCAGCTTGCTGCGCTCGTCCATCGAGGTCGCCAGCTGCGCCTCCAATTGCGCAATATCGGCGCGGAACTTATCGACGATGCCGGTGCCGCGGCCGCCGGCGTTTTCCAGTTGCTCGCGCAATTCGGCCTCGACTTTGCTCGCGGCTTCGAGATCGCCGCGCAGCCGCGTCGCTTCGAATTCGCGCTCGGCCAAAAGCCGGCCCTGATCGCCGAGCCGCGCTTCAAGCTCTTGGGCGCGGCGGTTAAGGACTTCGGTTTCGGTGGTTTGCACCAGGAGCTGGCGCTCGAGTTCGCCGGTGCGTGCCGCAAGTCCTTCGAGCTTGTCGTGGGCCTCGTCCGAAAGCTTGGTAGCGGTCTCGGCTTCGCCGCGTTCCCGCGCCAGCCGCTCTTCGGTCGCGCGCACCACGCGCTCGGATTCGCCGACGCTGACTTTCATCGCCTCTACCTGCGTGCGCAAAGCCGCGAGTTCGACGCGATGGCTGTCCGCCATGATCGAGCGCTCGCCGAGTTCGGCGACGAGTTTTCCAAGTTCCGCTTGTTTGTCGGCGAGCGTGCGCTCGGCCTCGCGCAGCACGTTGGACTTGTGGGCGAATTCTTCCTCGGTAGCGTGCAGCTGATCGCGCAAATTCTTGCCGCGGGTTTCCAGCGCAAAAATCGTCGCCGTCTTCTCGCCGAGTTCCCTCTTGAGCTGATTGATTGCGTCGGTCTTCTTGCCGAGATCGGCGAGCTGACCGGTCGTCCTCGCCTTCATCTGCTCGACGCTCATCTCGAGTCGCCGCGTCGACATGGCGAACTCGGCGCGCAGCTGATCCTTGTCGGCGCGGATTTCGGCAATCGACAGCGGCGTCGCCGCTTCCAGGCGGCGCATCGTCAGCCGCACGGCGCGATTATGAACGAGGGGGACGAACAGCAATCCGAGCAGCGCGGCAACCAGAAACCCGATGCCGAAATACATGACCGGTTCGATCATGACACCACTCTGTCGCCCACAAACATACAGCCTAGATTGCCACGCATAGGCAAGGGTGTACCATCTTCCCCGGGTGTTAACCTAAACCGAGAAAGGGCGCCGCGCCAGAAAAAGACAAAAGGCGCAACGCGACAGCCGTGTGACGGGCGGTTCCGCGTTCGAAACGGCGCTGGGGCCTCAGAATGGGTTCCAAGTGGGGTTGGGCGTGAATTTCAGATAGCCGAGGTTGGCGCCGAGCCGCAAACCCACGCCGGAGCGGATCGGAACGACCACGATATTGTTGGCGGTCAGCGCGGTCATGCCGAGACCGCCGATGAAATAGGCCGAGCCGGCGACGCCGCCAAACCGCTCGAAAATCGCGCCGGTGCGCGGCAGGTTATAGACCAGCATCATCGTCCGTGCCCCGTCGGCGCCGGCATCGAAGCCAAGCGACGGGCCCTGCCAGTAGACCCGCACATCGCCGGCGTTCTTGGTATAGAGCGTGCCGTCGCCGTAGCGCAGCCCGCCGACGAAGGCGCCGCCCGCCTCCTCGCCGAGAATATAGCCGTTCGGCTGTCCCCACTGGCTGCCGGCTTTCTCGACCAGCGACGCTAATTCCCGCGAAACCCCGCCGAAGAAGTGATGGCCGGCATCGACGACCTCCTTAGCCGTAAACTGATCGTTGACCGGCGGCTGCGAGGGCGGCGGGGGCGGCGACTCGGCGGGCGCGACGGTAGCCGGGGGCTGCGGCGGCATAGTCTGCGCAGTCGCCGGCGCGACGGCGAAAGCTGCAAAAAACGCGGCGAAAGCCGCAAATCGCGTGGCGAAATTCATGGAACGTCCTTCGGATTAACCGCTTGCTCACGCGCGCCGGCTAAGTCTCGGCTCAACCTTTCCAACTGCCCCAAGGCTGATCCGAATCAGTTGATCCTTGGCCGAGACTATGACCGCAGCACGGCAACAACGGAAGCGAGGGGCGGCAACGGCCATGGCGCTCGCCGCCCTGTGCGCGCTCGCTATCGTGTCCAAGGGAGCGTACGCGACCACGGAACGGATTGTCGTCGACCGGTTCACCGGGCTCGCCATCGGCGGCTACGATCCGGTCGCCTTCTACACGGACGGAAAGCCGATCCTAGGCGGTCCGGACCTGGAATATTCCTACGGCGGGACAGTCTGGCGCTTCGCCAATATCGGCAACCGCGAGGCTTTTGCATCGCGGCCCGACGTCTACATGCCGCAATTCGGCGGCTACGATCCGCTTGGCGTCGCGCACGGTGTGGCGCTGGCGGGCAATCCGCTCCTTTGGCTGATTTCCGGCGGGCGGCTGTTCCTGTTTTACGACAACAAGCGTCTTGCGGCGTTTACCGCCGATCCGGAGCGCATCTCCGGCGCCGCCGATCGCAAATGGCCGGAAGTCGCGCGCACACTCAGCAATTAGCGCATGATCCGGAAAAGTGGATATCGGTATTCCGAAAAAGATCGTGCGCCGGCGAAGAATCTAGTCTGGGCTTTGATCAAGCCGACGATGACGCCGGTGCGCCCCAGGCCAAGAACCCGGGGATGCGAAGCTCGGGCGTGCCATAAATGAGCGGCGCCCCATCGGGTGAGGTAATGGTGCCGCCCGCGGCCACAAGGACCGCATGACCGGCGGCCACGTCCCAATCCCGCACCGGCCCAAGACGGGGATAATGATCCGCAATTCCTTCCGCCACGCGACAGAATTTCACCGATGAGCCGCACGCAACGCAGCGCACGTGCGGAAGGCCTTTGAGATAGGTCTCCGTTGCGGCGTCGAGGTGGGAGCGGCTGACCAGAACGATCAGTTCGCTTTGCGGCCGTGCCCGCGCGTGAATCGGTTGCGATGCCGAAACCTGGTCGGCGGAAAACGAAAGCCGGTCGGCGCCACGACCGACGGCGCCGCGCCAGATAAGCCCGAGCGCCGGCGCGGTGACTATTCCCAGCACCGGTGCGCCAGCAGACATAAGTGCGATGTTGACTGTGTAATCGTCGTGGCCGGCAATGAATTCGCGCGTGCCGTCGAGCGGATCGACCAGAAAGTAACGTCCGTTTGATGCCGCGCGGTCGTCCGTGCGCGCCGCTTCTTCCGAAATGATCGGCAGGCTCGGAGCCAAACGGCAAAGCCCATCGCGAACAACCGCGTCGGCTGCCATATCGGCGTCGGTGACCGGCGAGCCGTCGGCTTTGATGCGAACCCCGCCCGGACCCTTGGCGGCAAGAATAGCCGCCGCCGCCGACACGCTGATCGCGGTCAGTCCCTCCATCAGATCGGCGGGAACGGCTTCGAAGGTCGCCACGACGCTCCTTTGCAGTTGGTAACGGTCTTACAAAAAGGTGCCGGGTATCACAAAGCCGCCGACAATGGCACGATTGCCGAATCGCGCGCACTGTGACACGCAACCAAACCTAATTGCATCAGAGCGGAGCTTCTAAATGTCCGCGCCCGTGTCCGCACCTATCGCCGTCGGAGCTCTCGACCTCGCGGCGCTTCTGTGTTCGCGCGTTTGCCATGACCTAATCAGCCCGGTCGGTGCGATCGTCAACGGCCTCGAAGTGATGGAGGAGGACAAAGACGAGGAAACCAAAACTTTCGCGCTTGAGCTCATCAAAAAGAGCGCCCATCAGGCGTCTGCGAAATTGCAATTTTGCCGGCTCGCCTTTGGCGCGGCGGGTTCGGCCGGCGCCCAGATCGATCTCGGCGACGCTGAGAAAGCGGCGCGCGGCCTCTTTGAGGATGGGAAAACCACGCTGATCTGGAACCTGCCGCCGCAGCTCATGCCGAAGAATCGGGTCAAGCTGCTCTTGAACATGCTGCTGATTGGCGCCGGCACAATTCCGCGCGGTGGAACGCTCACAGTGGATCCGGTTTCAGGAGCCGACGGGATTACCGGGTTTACCGTCGCGGCTTCCGGGGCAAATGCCAAATTAAACCCTGTGATCGTTGAACTTATCGCCGGCAGCCCGGCGCACACGGTCGATGCCCATGCCATTCAGCCTCTCTACGCCGGCATCCTGGCACGCGATTGCGGGCTGGTACTCTCGGCGCAAGGCGAGGACGGCACAGTGGCATTAACGGCGCGGTAACCGTACGGCTGAACCGCAAAAAGCACCTTTGAAGTGCTTGCGGCACGGTTCCGCAACTGAAATTAAACGCTTTGACAACACACTGACCTCAAATCGACCGGACGCTCTGTCCGGCGGTTAAGTACGCTTTTTGTGTGCATGGCGCCGGCCTCTCTATCTTAAGCCGTCGAAACGCATGCGTGCGGATGAGGCGCGAGTATGGACGAGTTGCTCCGGGACTTCCTGACGGAGACCGCCGAAAGTCTCGATCGGGTCGACGCCGAACTTGTTCGCTTCGAGCAAGAGCCGAACAACGGCGAAATCCTCGGCAATATCTTTCGTCTCGTTCATACCATTAAAGGAACATGCGGATTTCTCGGCCTGCCCCGGCTCGAGATGCTGTCGCACGCGGCCGAGAGCCTGATGGGCAAGTTCCGCGACGGAAGTCCGGTCACCACCGAGGCCGTTACGCTTATTCTCTCCACCATCGATCGCATCAAGACCATCCTCGGCGAACTCGAAGCGCAGGAAGCCGAACCCGCGGGCGGCGACGGCGATCTTATCGAACACCTTGGACGGCTGGCGGCAGAGGGAAATGCAAGGTCGCAATCGACCATGCGGCGCGAAACAGACGCGCACGTGCGGACAATCCCGCCGGTCGCTGCGGATGTTCACCCGCCGAGCGAAAGCGTCGAAGCCGTCGCCGCACGGCAGTCTTCGCCCGAGCCCGGCCTAAAATCGCCCGCCGAGCGGCCCGAGGATGAACGTAGCGCCTTCAACCACTCGATCCGGGTCAACGTCGAGACCCTCGATCACTTGATGACGACTGTGTCGGAACTCGTTCTCACCCGCAACCAGCTCCTCGAAATCGTCCGCCGGCACGAAGAGTCCGACTTCAAGGTTCCGCTGCAGCGGCTGTCCAACGTCACCGCCGAACTGCAGGAAGGCGTGATGAAGACGCGCATGCAGCCGATCGGCAATGCCTGGCAAAAACTGCCGCGCGTGGTGCGCGATCTTTGCGCCGAACTCGGCAAGCAGATCGCGCTTGAGATGGAGGGCGCGGAGACCGAGCTCGACCGGCAAGTACTCGAATTGATCAGGGATCCGCTCACCCACCTGGTGCGCAATTGCGCCGATCACGGCATCGAAAGCGCCGCCGAGCGGCTCGCAGCCGGCAAGCCGGCGAAAGGCACGATCCGCCTTTCCGCCTGCCACCAGGGTGGACACATCATCATCGAGATCGTCGATGACGGCCGCGGCCTCGATATGGCGCGCATCCGCGCCAAAGCGGTCGAGCTTGGCGTTGCCGGCGAGGCGGAACTCGCGGCGAAGTCGGAAACCGAAATCGGCAATCTGATCTTCATGGCCGGATTCACCACCGCGAAACAGGTCACCAGCATCTCCGGACGCGGCGTCGGCATGGACGTGGTTCGCGCCAACATCGAGCAAATCGGCGGCACCGTCGAATTGAAATCGGTCGCCGGAGCCGGCACCACCTTCACCGTCAAGATTCCGCTGACGCTCGCTATTGTCTCGGCGCTGATCGTTGAAGCGGGCGGCGAACGTTTTGCCATCCCGCAGCTTTCGGTGATCGAGCTGGTGCGGGCATCGACCAGCGGCGAGCATCGCATCGAGCGGATCAAGGATGCGCCGGTGCTGCGGCTGCGCAACAAATTGTTGCCGTTGGTTCAGCTCAAGGAAGTGCTGCGCCTCAGCGAGGCGGAAGGCGACAAGGGTTTCGTCGTCGTCACCCAGGTCGGCAACCAGATCTTCGGCATCGTGGTCGACAGTGTCTTCCACACCGAAGAGATCGTGATCAAGCCGATGTCGTCGAAGCTGCGCCACATCGCAGCTTTTTCCGGCACGACCATCCTCGGCGACGGCGCGGTGATCATGATCGTCGATCCGAACGGCATCGCACAGGCGCTGGGCCGCGCCGTAACGATAGCGCCGGCCGAACAAATCGGCGCCGACGACATGCCCGACGCCGAGAACGAAGATTTGACGCCGCTGCTGGTGTTCCGCGCCGGCTCGCAGCAGCCCAAGGCCGTACTGCTGTCGCTGGTCGCGCGGCTCGAGGAAATCGATTGCCGCCGCATCGAAATTTCCAACGATCATTTTCTGGTGCAATACCGCGATCAGTTGATGCCGCTGCTGCGGCTCGATGCGGACAACGGCATCAAGCAGGAAGGCGCGCAGCCGATCCTGGTATTCGCCGACCAAGGCCGCTGCATGGGGCTTGCGGTTGACGAGATCGTCGACATCGTCGAGCAACGGCTCGACATCGAGGTGGCGAGCGATCGTCCCGGCGTGCTCGGCTATGCGGTGGTAAAAGGCAGCGCGACCGAGATCATCGACATCGGTCACTTTCTGCCTCAGGCCTACGCCGACTGGTTCCGCCGCCGCGACGCCCGCTCAATGCCGAACGCGCGCAAGATCATGCTGGTCGACGACTCAGCGTTCTTCCGCGACATGCTGGCGCCGCTGATCAAGGCCGCCGGCTACCAGGTGATCGCGGCGGGTTCGGCGGCGCAGGCACTGGCCACGATCAAGTCCGGGGCGCGAGTCGATGTCGTCGTCACCGACGTCGACATGCCGGAGATGGACGGGTTTCAGTTCGCCGCCGTCTTGCGCGACGATCCCACAACCGCCGCCGTTCCGATCATCGCGCTGTCGGCCATGGTCTCCGCCGACGCGATCGAGCGCGGCCGCGCCGTCGGGTTCCACGATTTTGTCGCCAAATTCGATCGGACCGGGCTGATTGCGGCGATCAAAGAGCAGACCGACGATCTGTATCAGGCGGCCTGACGGTTTGGAAACAGCGATGCACGAAGACGCCGCCTTCACCGAATTCGTTACCTTCACCGTCGCCGGCCAGATTTTCGGCCTGCCGATCGCGCGCGTGCAGGATGTATTCAAGCCAAGCCGAATTACGCGGGTGCCGTTGGCCGGCGCCGAGATCGCCGGGGTTCTCAATCTGCGCGGCCGCATCGTGACAGCGGTCGACATGCGCCACCGGCTTGGCGTGAAGAATCGCGACGACCGCGCGTCGGCAATGGCGATCGGCATCGAGGCCAAGGACGAATCGTTCGGCCTGCTGGTCGATGCGGTCGGCGGGGTGCTCAAGCTGCCGGACGACGATTGCGAGGCCAATCCGATCAACCTCGATTGCAAGCTTTCGGATTTGTCCGCCGGCGTCTTCCGGCTCGAAGGTCAACTTCTCGTCGTGCTCGACATCGAACGCGTGCTGGATCTGCGCAGCGAGCCCGCGGCGGCGTAACTGGACCGAGTAACGACGTGCTTTGTGCACGGCGCAACGGTGACTGCGGGCTTGCCCGCGAAACGTGAAGTGAGGACACGATGAAGACGTGCTTGGTGGTAGACGATTCCAGCGTCATCCGTAAGGTGGCGCGAAGAATCCTGGAAGGTCTCGACTTTCAGATCGCGGAAGCCGAGAACGGCGAGGAGGCGATCGTCGCCTGCCGGCAGCAAATTCCAGACGCTATTCTGCTCGACTGGAACATGCCGAAAATGGACGGCTACGAGTTCCTCAGAGCGCTGCGCCGTCTGCCCGGCGGCGACAAGCCGAAGGTGGTGTTCTGCACCACCGAAAACGACGTCGCCCACATCGCCCGCGCACTGCATGCCGGCGCCAATGAGTACATCATGAAGCCGTTCGACAAGGACATTGTCGAGGCCAAGTTCCAGGAAGTCGGGTTGATCTGACCGCGAGTTAAGCGGGCGCCTCATCGAGCGCCAGGCGCCCAAAGTGTGAGTACGGAAAGTCCGGTTGTTCATGAGTATCGTGCTAGCGACCACGCGCATTGCAACTGCCATCGATAGACCCATCCGGGTAATGATCGTCGACGATGCGGGGGTGGTGCGCCGGCTGCTGTCGCGCTGGATTGCCGCCGAGCCCGACATGACAGTTGCGGCCTGCTTGCGCACCGGCCTTGAAGCTGTCGAGCAGATTGAAGCCTGCAATCCCGACGTCGTCGTCCTCGACATCGACATGCCCGAACTGGACGGCATCTCGGCGCTGCCGCTGCTGTTGAAGAAAAAGCGCGACCTGGTCGTGATCATGGCCTCGACGTTGACGCGGCGCAGCGCCGAGATCAGCCTGCGCGCTTTGGCGCTCGGCGCGGCCGATTATGTGCCGAAGCCGGAAACGGCGCCCGATGCCACAAGCTCGATGCAGTTCCATCGCGAATTGATCGACAAGATCCGCAGCCTTGGCCGCCGCGGCCGCTCGCTGTTCCGCCAACTGGGCGTCGACGCGGGTGCTGAGCCGAAGTTGCCGCCACTGCGCGAGCGCGGCGCAGCGCGAGCGGAAGAGCCGATGCCGTTTAAGCTGCGGCCCTTCGCTACTTCGATCCCGCGCGCCTTGCTTATTGGTTCATCGACCGGCGGACCGCAGGCGTTGACCACCTTGATCGGACGGATCGGCGCCACAATCGAGCGGGTGCCGGTCCTGATCACCCAACACATGCCGCCGACCTTCACCACGGTGCTAGCCGAACACTTGAGCCGCGTACGCGGCCAGCCGGTAACCGAGGCCAGGCATGAAGAGCCGGTGGCCGCGGGCGGCGTCTATGTGGCGCCCGGTGGCCGGCATATGCGCGTGGTGCGCGGCCGCGGCGGCCCGGTGATTGCGCTCAGCGACGACCCGCCGATCAATTTCTGCAAGCCCGCGGTCGACCCGCTGTTGTCGTCGGCGGCGCAGGTGTGGGGCGCCGCATGCTTTGCCGTCGTCCTCACCGGCATGGGAAGCGACGGAACGCGCGGCGCGGCCGATATTGCCGCCGCCGGCGGTAGCGTGATCGCGCAGGACGAGGCGACCAGCGTCGTGTGGGGCATGCCCCGCTCGGTAGCGCAGGCAGGCTTGTGTTCGGCCGTGTTGCCGCTTGGCGAGCTAGCCGCCGAGGTCAATCGCCGGTTTTCGGGTGACCGCGCATGACGCCGCTCGATTACGACTTTCTGCGCAAATGCCTCAAGGGCCGTTCCGGTCTCGCGCTGTCCGCCGACAAACAATATCTGGTGGAGAGCCGGCTCCTGCCGGTGGCGCGCAAGGCCGGGCTTGGCGGCCTTCCCGATCTGGTCGCCGCGCTGCGACGCGATGACGACGACTCACTCATGACCAAGGTCGTCGAAGCCATGACGACGAACGAGACGTTCTTCTTTCGCGACAAGGCGCCGTTCGAAACTTTCCGCTCGACCGTGCTGCCGGCGCTGCTGTCGGCCCGCCGCGCCAGCCGCTGCATTCGTATCTGGTGCGCCGCGGCGTCAAGCGGCCAGGAACCTTACTCGCTGGCCATGATGCTGAAAGAGTTGGACCGCGATCTTCCCGGTTGGCGCATCGAACTCCTTGCCACCGATCTGTCCGGCGACGTTCTGGAGAGGGCGCGTCGGGGCATCTATAGCCAATTTGAGGTACAGCGCGGGCTGCCAATCCAGCTCTTGATCAAATATTTCACCCAAGTCGGCGACATGTGGCAGATCGCGCCCGAAATCCGGGCCATGGTCAAATTCCAGCAGTTCAATCTTCTCGCCGATTTCGCACGGCTCGGAGTTTTCGATCTGATCTTTTGCCGTAACGTGCTGATCTATTTCGATCAGCCGACCAAAACCTTGGCGCTCGACCGGCTTGCGGGCGTGCTCGCCGCCGATGGCTATCTCGCTCTCGGCGCCGCCGAGACCGTGGTCGGCTTGACTGACGGCTTCACGACCATCGCCGACCTGCGCGGCTTTTACGCCCCCAAGCGGCGGATGTGGCCGCCCGCCAAACCCGCGGGCGAGAGACCTTTACCCCGGCTCGTCGCCGTCAGCGGTGGACGCTAATTCTCACCAGCAGGCAAACAAAAAACCCCGGCCGCGAGGCCGGGGTTTTGATTTCGGAAGACCGGAGAGCGTTAGGCGGAGATTTTCGCTTCGTCCTCGGTCGGCTCGCGCAGCACGTAACCGCGGCCCCACACCGTTTCGATGTAGTTCTTGCCGCTCGAAGCGTTGGCGAGCTTTTTGCGCAGCTTGCAGATGAAGACGTCGATGATTTTGAGTTCCGGCTCGTCCATGCCGCCATAGAGATGATTGAGGAACATCTCCTTGGTCAGCGTGGTGCCCTTGCGCAGCGAAAGCAGCTCCAGCATCTGATATTCCTTGCCGGTCAGATGCACGCGCGCGGCCGACACCTCGACGGTCTTGGTATCGAGATTGACCACCAGATCGCCGGTTTGAATGACCGATTGGGCGTGCCCCTTGGAGCGACGCACGATGGCGTGGATGCGCGCCACCAACTCGTCCTTGTGGAACGGCTTGGTCATGTAATCGTCGGCGCCGAAGCCCAGCCCCCTGACCTTGTCTTCGATACCGGCGAGCCCGGTCAGGATCAGGATCGGCGTCTTCACCTTCGATACGCGCAGGCTGCGCAAGACTTCGAAGCCCGACATGTCCGGAAGGTTCAGGTCGAGGAGGATGATGTCGTAGTCGTATATCTTACCGAGATCGATCCCTTCCTCGCCGAGATCGGTCGTATAGACGTTGAAGCTCTCGGATTTGAGCATCAACTCGATCGATTGCGCCGTGGCGCTATCGTCTTCAATCAGCAATACGCGCATGCCAGTCCCCTTCCTCGCCGCGCGAAAATTAAGATCGGCGCGCCGTCACAGCTGCCGTTGCAAAACGCCTTGGGACAAACTGATTCGAGACTGTAAACGCGATATGGTTAACAAAACCTGATTCCCACATGCAAGCACGTCCTAGGCAAATTTCAGCGAATCGCCTTAAGATGTTGCAAGAGAGTGGTTTTTGAGCCACGCGGGCGCTCATAGGTCAGGTTAAGTTTCGGCGCTAACCGACTCCAGCGACTCGCCCCTCCGGTTTTGGAATGGCGGGCCCTTATTCCCAAGGACGAAGCAATGATTAACGGCCCGGGTAAATACAGCGTTAAGAAGGACGAATTACTGGTAACCATCCGCACGCTGCGGCCGCCTGAGCCATGAAGGCGCTCGCCGAACAGATCAACGAACTGGACGGCATAGAAATCTACGGCCGTGTCGTCGGCGTCCGCGGGCTGATGGTCGAGGTTGCCGGACCGCTCCATGCGATGTCGGTCGGGGCGCGGGTCATCATCGAGACGCCGGGTAAGAACATCCCCTCCGAGGTGGTCGGATTTTCCGGCAACAATGCGTTGCTGATGCCGTTTGCGCCGCTCGAAGGCGTGCGTCGGGGCTGCCGGGCGCTGGTGACCGGCGTCGCCGGGGCGGTACGGCCATCGGCCGGATGGCTCGGCCGCGTGGTCAACGCTTTAGGCGACCCAATCGACGGCAAGGGGCCGCTGTTGCATGGTGCTTCGCCTTATTCCTTCCGCAACACGCCGCCGCTTGCGCATGCGCGCCGCCGGGTGGGCGCGCCGCTCGATCTCGGCGTGCGCGCGCTCAATACTTTTGTGACCTGCTGCCGCGGGCAGCGAATGGGCATCTTCTCCGGTTCCGGTGTCGGTAAATCGGTGCTGCTGTCGATGCTGGCGCGCAACGTCGAAGCCGACGTCACCGTCATCGGGCTGATCGGCGAACGCGGCCGCGAAGTGCAAGAGTTCCTTCAGGATGACCTCGGCGACAAGGGTCTGGCCCGCTCCGTGGTGGTGGTCTCCACCTCCGACGAGCCGGCGCTGATGCGGCGGCAGGCGGCGCATGTGACGCTCGCCATCGCCGAATATTTCCGCGACGAGGACCAGGACGTGCTCGTGCTGATGGATTCGGTCACGCGCTTTGCCATGGCGCAGCGCGAAATCGGACTTTCGGCCGGCGAGCCGCCGACGGCCAAGGGTTATACGCCAACGGTGTTCACGGAATTGCCGCGGCTTCTCGAGCGGGCGGGACCCGGTACCGACCAGGGCACGATCACCGGCATCTTCACCGTGCTGGTCGACGGCGACGACCATAACGAACCGATTGCGGATGCGGTGCGCGGCATTCTCGACGGCCATATCGTGATGCAGCGCGCTATCGCCGAGCGCGGCCGTTATCCGGCGATCAATATCCTCAAATCCGTGTCACGGACGATGCCGCGCGCCGCAGACCCGGAATACCTGCCGGTTCTTAATCGTGCCCGCCAGGTGATGGCGACCTATGCCGATATGGAGGAGCTCATCCGGCTAGGCGCCTACCGGGCCGGAACCAGCCCGGAAGTGGACGAGGCGATCAGTCTCCATAAGCCGCTGGAGGCCTTTCTGGCCCAAGGTAAGGAAGAAGCAACCAGCTTGGCGGAAGGTTATCGGCGATTGGCCCAAATCATGGCCGGCTCGGAAACCGAACGCTAACGTTATCGGGGCACTATGGCGATTGGCGGCGCCGGTACGGCGAAGTTCGGCCGGCGCTTCGGCTCCGCGCCTTCGGGGGAGTAATAGTAGATGAAGTCCCGTGAGACGCTTATTCGCCTGAAGAAGTTTCAGGTCGACGAGAAACGGCGCAAGGTTGCGCAAATCGAGACCATGATCGCCGAATTCGACCGCATTGCGGGCGATTTGGAACGCGAAATCCGGGTCGAGCAAGATCGGTCGGGTATCCACGATCCGGGCCATTTCGCCTATCCGACCTATGCCAAGGCGGCGATAACACGCCGGGAAAACCTCAAGCGCTCGGCCGACGAACTGCGGACCCAGCTGGAGGACGCCAAGATGGCTCTTGGCGAGGCCTTCGACGAGCTCAAGAAGGTTGAACTGCTCGACGAGCGCGACCAGATGCGCGAGCGCGAGGCGGAAAACGCCGCCGAGCAAGCCGAGCTTGATTCGATCGCGCTGATGCGGGTGCGCGGCGCTCCGGCCTAAATCTTCGAAAGCTGCAAACCGCTCATTACCTCCGTTTGCAGGGTCCATCCGTCCCGAATCCTCGTCTCGGCGGCGATAAGCGGAAAAGTGCCGCATCCGGGCGGCGCGCCGGGCATGCGTTTCACTCTCGACGAGCGCCTACTTCCCCGGCGATAATCGCTTGCCGCGTAAGGGTCTTGAGCGCCGGGGGCAGGGGCGGGCATGTTGACGCAAGCCGAATTGGTCGAGCTCCTTGCCGCCGTCGCCGCCGCCGATGCCGCGGCGTTTGAGCGCCTCTATGCCGCCACCCGCGCGAAACTGTACGGGGTACTGCTCCGTATCTTGGGCAGGCCCGAAATGGCCGAAGAGGTTATGCAGGAAACTTACCTCAAGGTGTGGACGATGGCGGGTAAATTCGACCCGGCGCTGGCGAGCCCGATCACCTGGATGGTGGCGATCGCGCGCAATCGCGCCATCGACATCGTGCGCAAGAAGCGCGAACTCTCGATCGAGGACGAGCCCGAAGCGCTCGCCGTTGCCACCGACACCCCGCCGCCGCTGGCGCGGCGCGAAATGACCGAGGAGCTCAAACGCCTCTTGGCGTGCCTGGGTAAGCTCGATCCGGAGAAGCAGCGCATCGTACTGCTTGCCTATTACAGCGGCTGGAGCCGGGAGCAACTGGCGAGAAAGCTCGACATACCCGTGAACACAATCAAGACTTGGTTGCGTCGCAGCCTGCTTGAGATCCGCGCATGTATGGCAGCCTGATCAGGAGTTTTTGAGTGGCCATGCTGGACGAAGACCAGGAAACGCTTGCCGCCGAATACGTGCTCGGGACGCTGTCGGCTGAGGAACGCGAGCACGCCGAGGCATTGCTGACGTTCGATCCGGGTTTCGAGGCAGCCGTGCACCAATGGGAGCGGCGGCTCGGCGAACTCAACGTTATGGTCGAAGCGGTCGAGCCGCCCGCGGAACTGTGGGACAAGATAAAGCAAGGGGTCAGTCCCGCAGCGACGAACGAACAGGGCGATGCGGACGCGGTAGCCGCGGCCGCGGTTGAGTTGCCGCAGGATCTGGACACCTCGGCAACCGTCGCGGCGCTGGCTTTCGAACTGTCGTCGCTGGAAACTCCTGCGCACGAGCCCGAAACGCCGCCGCCCGTCCTGCAAGCACCGGCGGCGCCGGAGCCGGTGCGCGTCGAACGCAGCGCGGACGTGATTTATCTCGCGAGACGGGTGCGCCGGTGGCAGCGCCTGACCTACGCGCTCGGCGCCATCGCCGCGCTGTTGGCGATTTACGTGGCGGTGTCGCAAACCGCGCCCGATCTCATCCCGGCGCGGCTCCGTCCCGCCGGCGGCGCGATGGTGGCGCGGTCGGACGTCAATGGGCGGCTGGCGCAAGATCGGCTGGTCGCGGTGCTGCAGCAAGGGCCGACCGCCCCCGCATTTCTGCTCACGCTCGACACTAGGCAGCGCACCTTGGTCGTGCGCCGCGTTTCAGCGAAGCCGGAAGCGGGAAAGAGCTATGAACTCTGGCTGATCTCAAGCCGTTTCCCCGCTCCCCGGTCGCTCGGCGTCGTGGCTGGCGATGAATACACGGAGCGCCCCATTCCGGGAAATTTCGACGTCGACACCCTGCGCGCCGCGAGCTACGCGGTGTCGCTTGAGCCTAACGGCGGTTCGCCGAGCGGCGCGCCGACCGGGCCGGTTCTGTTTACGGGGAAAGCCGTCGAATCGCTCCCGGCGACGCCACCCGCGTCAACGACGAGAGGCTGACGCGCGTCGCGCGTTGGGCGCCTATCGAACCGTCGGCAGATGCCCGCCGATGGCCGTCGGCTGCCCGGCTTTGACGAGCGGCGCTGTGCCGAGATCGACATCGCTGACATGGGCGAAAATGCCCACGGCCGCGACCAAGGTCGCGCACAAGAGCCCTACGACCACGATCTTCAAATGCGTACCCCGATCGGCACTGTATAGCGAGTAATTCATGACGCCCTCCGGCTTTTGCCGGTTCTCCTGCTGGGCCAGTACAAAGCATTTATTGGGGTAGTTACGTGTTGGCCGTCACAACTGAAGCGCATGTCACCGAAGCGTGAACGACCGTGATAACTCTTGAAAGAGGCCGCCAGTTCCCCGGAAATCGGTCTGATATCCGCGATCTTTGGAAGTCTTAAGAGCCGATCCGGGAAGTTCTTGAATCTGATGAATCGGATGTGATTCATTGTTGGGCGCTTGATTCGCGATGGAGCGCCCGATGTGGAAGCCTGAACACCGCCAAGCTGCGAACCGCAGT
>Ga0181531_10001341_pt1 | contig 15638 bp, 16 predicted proteins | sample PEATcosm2014_Bin_38_FD_119743 | JGI IMG/M metagenome (GOLD analysis project Ga0181531, IMG submission 119743) | Peatland microbial communities from MTU Mesocosm Facility, Houghton, MI, USA - PEATcosm2014_Bin11_10_metaG | ecosystem: Environmental > Terrestrial > Soil > Wetlands > Peat | place... | reverse complement strand
TTCACATCGCCAGCTCTGTTTTCTTGATGTTGGCGATAGGACCAAGGATCGTCGCGTCAAAGTCGTTAAGGATGCTTCGATCGGACAAACGCCTAGGTAAGTCGGGATTCGCCAACGCCCCTCGGGCGATGGTGACGATATCGGCGCCGTCGTTCAGCGCAGCCACCCCCCGCTCTATATTGTGCAGACTGCCATTGGCAAAGATCGCTGCTTTGGGTGCGTAGCGTTTGGCGAGGTGCATCAATGATGGACCTCCCGGAGTAAAGGCCGGCTTCCACGCCTCATATTCGGTCACATGGATGAAGTCCGCGCCGGTATCCGCGAGGCTGCCGAAGATGATTTCTGCATCGCGCTCCGCATCGACCCACTTGTGGTGGTGGTCGTTCACCTTGCCTTGCGAGATGCGGACGCCGACCGGCACCTGGGCGCCGACCCTCGCACGCACCGAATTGAATGTTTCGAGGATCAATCGTGCGCGGTTCTTCGTGGCGCCGCCCCACCGATCCGCTCTGTTGTTGGTGGTGTCGGTCAAGAACTGGTCGAGAAGATATCCATTGGCGCCATGGATTTCGATGGCGTCGAACCCGGCGACCTCGATGGCGCGCCCCGCCGACTCGGCAAAGCCGGCGATGGCGTCGGCGATCTGCGACTCCGTCATGGCGACTGGCACGGCGTAGCGGCCTTTGCCGTGATAGAACGGCATTTGTTCGCCCATCGGTTGGACGGAAGACGGCCCTACCGTGGTGTCGCGAAAGCGGTTCCCCTGGCTGAGTGCGCCGGCATGCAACATCTGGGCGATGGCGAGCGTGCCGTGCGCCTTGATGACGCTGACGACCGGCTTCCATGCATTGGCTTGCGCTTCGTCAGTCATGCCGGGCTGGTTGAGGTAGCCCTGCGAGAACGCCTGATCGACGTAAATGCCTTCGGTGCTGACCGCCCCAAAACCACCCCGCGCGAAGCGCTCGTAGTAGCGGGTCATCGTCTCGGTCGCCCGTCCATCCTCGGTCGCGGTGACGCGCGTCATCGGCGCGACCGCGAGGCGGTTCTTCACGGTATGGCCGTTTATAACGATCGGCGCGAAAAGTGCGCTTGTGTCAATGTCCATCGTCGAGACCTCCAAAAGCACCAAAGCGCGCGCTGTCATCGCAAAAGCGAGGATCGTCCGCTTGTTGGGCCGATATTTGGCTTTGGCGGGTGGGGCGCGGAAGATGGGGTGGACGATAAGCAATATATCGCTTATCGTTAGAATATGGATCTCGCAGATGTGGCTCTGTTTCGCGCCATTGCGTCCGTCGGCAGCCTGTCGGCGGCGGCGCGACAGATGGGCACGACGCCGATGCTGGTCAGCCGCAGGTTGGCAGGCCTCGAAGCCGAGTTGGGCGTGCGCCTGTTTCACCGCACGACGCGGTCGCTATCCCTCACGCCCGAGGGAGAGGCCTTTTTGCCTCACGCGGTCACCCTCATCGAAGCGCGCGATGCGGCGCTCGACTCAGTCTCTTCGGGTGGCGCCGGACTCTCAGGCGTGTTGAAGATTACAGCGCCGAACGTCATCGGCCACTCCGTCGTTGTCCCTGTCGTGGCCGAATTGATCGCCGGCAATTCCGCGCTACGCGTCGATCTGACTCTGAGCGATGGTGTCATCGACATTGCGACGGCGGGCCTGGATGTGGCCGTTCGCGTCGCGGAGATGAAGCCTTCGGATATGATTGCGACGAAGGTGGCGGACAATCCATTTATTCTCATTGCATCGCCGGGCTACGTCGCACGCTTCGGAGAACCCGTCACGACTGAAGATCTGGTCGGCCGCCCATGCATTAAGCTTCATGCAATGGACACCTGGCCATTCACGCGTGGCGGCGACATGCACCGCGTTCGGATAAGTGGCCCGTTGTCGGTCAGCACCGTCGATGCGGTTCGGGCGGCCTGCATCGCGGGCGTCGGCATTGCCATGTTGACCTATTGGGACGTGCACGAGCAGATCGAACGCGGAGAATTGAGGCGTATCGTGCTCGCTGACGTAAAGCCGCTGGAAGTCGGGATATGGGCTGTTTTCCCGACCCGCACGCACATGCCCGCGCGGGTGCGGGCATTTATCGACGCTTTGCGAGATCGGCTTGCTTTGGTGAGCTGAAGCCCACCGTACGGCGCTCGGGCCACACGGCGCGGAACAAATGAAATGGGGTCTGGGGCCTACGGCCCCAGCGGGGTCCAGGGGCAGAGCCCCTGGCCTTTACTGCCTTACGCCGCGGCGAAAACCTGGCGCCAGGTGTCGAGCATGGCGCGATTATCGTGGTCCCAGGGATGAAAACCGGGCTTGTACCAATGCCAGTAGCCGCGCAGGCCTTTGCGGAAGAAGGCCGGCTTGCCGAACAGATACCAGAGCACTTTAAATGTCGCCCGGGTGCGGCTCATGCCGTCGGCGGCGAGGAGCAGCGACGCGTAATAGGTCAGGTGCATGGTGAACTGGATCGAGACCAGGGCCATGGCGTGGATGCGGGTGAGGTAGCGGCGCCAGGCGGGCCAGTCCTTGGTGGCGACCTGGAACACATCGAACGCGACAGCCTTGTGTTCGGTTTCCTCCATGGCGTGCCACTGCCATAGGCGGCGTGCATCCTCGGGGGCGCCATTTAGCATCGAGGGATCGCGCAATACGGAGTCGCCGAGCATGGCGGTGAAATGTTCGAGCGAGATGGTGGCGCCGAGCATCGTCATCGGGCCCATGCGCTCGGCGATGGCGGTTTGCTCGCGGATGTGGGCGCGGATGCGCTCGAGCGGGTAGTGGGCCGGGTCCATCATCTTGTTGAGGGCGACGTGCTCGCGGGTGTGGATGGCTTCCTGGGTGATGAAGGCGTTGGCTTCCTGGAGCAGTTCGCCGGAGAGCAGGTGTTTGAAGTGGCGCACGGCGTCCATGAACATGCGTTCGCCGTCGGGGAAGGTGAGGGAGAGCGCGTTGTAGACCGCGGTGCCGACGATGTCGCCGTTGAGCCAGGTGGCGGCGACCGGCAGGGTCTGCATGAAGCTGATGTTGCGGGGCGTGATGGAAACCGCTTGATGCGGGGGCATCATCGTGGCCGTGGCGTCGCTCATGGTTTACGCTCCTCAGTTAACGGCGTTACCTATAAATGGCTACCGACAAAAATGTCAATAAGAAAAGGCGGGGGGGCGTCGAAAGTTCGGCGCCGCGGGTGCGGCGGTCGCCGGCGGCGGCGCGGGCGAACATTTTGGCGGCTTCCGAGGCGATCCTGACGGCGCGCGGGCCGCTGGAGCTGAAGCTGACCGAGGTGGCGGCGGAGGCGGGTGTGGCGACGGCGACGGTGTTGCACCATTTCGGCTCGATCGGCGGGGTGCAGACCGCGCTGATGGAGCGGATGGTGACGGCGCTGGCGGCGCGGGTGATTGCGATTACCGAGGCGGCGGCGCCGGATCATCCGCCGACGCTGGAGGGGGCGAATGCGTTGTTCGATGCGTTCGAGGCGCAGGGGGCGGCGCGGCTGGCGGCGTGGCTGGTGATGACGGGCGAGGCGGGGCGGCTTTCGGTGGTGCGGCGGGCGGTGGACGAGGTGGTGTCGCGGACGTTGGCGCGGCTTTCGAACCCGCCGCCGCGGGCGGCGATCGAGGAGCTGATTTTGGCCAGCATTACGATCGCGCTGGGGGCGGGGCTGTTCGGGGGGACCTTGAGCAGGTTGCTGGGGCGGCCGGAGGGCAGCGCGCGGGCGGCGACGTTGGCGCTGATCGCGGCGCATGTCGGCGCATCGGGATTTGGGTAGCGCTTGATGCAGGCGGTTCTGGCGTTTCCGGTGCTGCTGGGGTTGTGCTGGGCGATCAGCGAGGACCGGCGGGCGGTGCCGTGGCGCACGGTGGCGGGGGGCATCTTGCTGCAGATCGTGCTGGCGGTGCTGCTGCTGCATGCGGCGCCGGCGCGGGGGTTTATTCTGCTGTTGAATCGTGGGATGGATGCGTTGCAGCGCGCGACGGATGCCGGGACCTCGTTCGTGTTCGGGTATCTGGGCGGGAATGGGCTGCCGTTTGTCGAAACGCATCCCGGCGGCAGTTTTATTCTTGCGTTCAAGATATTGCCGCTGGTGCTGGTGATCAGCGCGCTGAGTTCGTTGCTGCTTTATTGGGGATTGCTGCAACGGATTACCGGGGCGTTCGCTTGGTTGCTGGCGCGCACGCTGGGGTTGGGCGGGGCGCTGTCGCTCGGGGCCGCGGTGCATATTTTTCTGGGGATGATCGAGGCACCGTTGCTGATCCGGCCGTATCTGGCGCGCATGCAGCGCGGCGAGATCTTTGCGCTGATGAGTTGCGGCATGGCGGGTGTCGCCGGGACGGTGATGGTGCTGTACGCGAGCATCTTGCGGCCGGTGCTGCCCGATGCGCTGGGGGCGATTCTGGTGGCGTCGGTGATCAGTACGCCGGCGGCTTTGGCGGTGGCGGCGCTGATGGTGCCGTTTACGGCGGGGCCGCGCGAGGCGGAAATGACGCATGTGGCGCGGCCGGCGAGCACGCTGGACGCGCTGGCGCGCGGCACCGCGGATGGCGTGGCGCCGCTGGTTGGGATCGTGACGACATTGTTGGTGGCGGTGGCGCTGGTGACGCTAATCAATAGCGCGCTGGGCAAAATTCCTTTGGGCGGCGGAGGGTTGACGTTGCAGGGCATCGCCGCGCTGCCGTTCCGGCCGGTGATGTGGCTGGTGGGGGTGCCGTGGCGGGAGAGCGCGGCGGCGGCGGCGCTGATGGGGACGAAGACGGTGCTGAACGAATTGGTTGCCTACTTGCACATGGCGGGGCTGCCGGGGGATGCGTTGTCGGTGAAGTCGCGGTTGATCGTGACGTTTTCGCTGTGCGGGTTCGCCAATTTCGGCAGCCTGGGGATTCTGGTTGGCGGCATGGGCGCGATGGTGCCGGAGCGGCGGGCGGAGATTGTTTCGTTGGGCGTGCGGTCGATTGTTTCGGGGACTGTTGCTACGTGCCTTTCGGGGGCGCTGGCGGGGTTGCTGAGTTAAAAAGGGAAGGCCAGGGCTCTGCCCTGGACCCGTCATGCCGGAGGCGTGCTGCGCACGACGGGGCCGTAGGCCCCAGACCCCGTTCATGAAGGAGGCCCAGGGGCCGGGTGCTTATGCGTGCGCGCGACAGCAGGATGCTATAAGGTGGCCGCATGGAACACACCGTGGACGTGACCATCCCGATTGATGCGGAGGTTGCCAGCGCGTTTGAAACCCCAGCGCGCCGGGAGGCTGCTGGCCGATATCTGAGCTCCCTGCTGAAGGGCGGGCGCCTGCGCGACATCCTTGCGGAGGCAATTGCCGAGGCCAAGCAGGAGGCGCATGCGAAGGGGCTGACTGATGCCGAAATCGACAATGAGCTGGCGGCGTGGCGGGCCGAGCGGCGCGCTTGATCGTCGTGCTTGACGCCTCCACGCTCGTCTCCGCCGCCCTGAAGCCGGATAGTGTACCCGAGCAGGTGCTCTTGCGCCTCATGGGCACGCCGGACCGTCTGATCCTGTCGAGGGAGGTCGAGGACGAATATCGCGACGTCCTATGCCGCCCGAAATTCGATCGATATGTCTCGTTGGCACGTCGGGAGCGCATATTGGACATCGTGGTCGTCGCCGCTGAACGCATCGACCCCGTGCAAAGCGTGCGCGAATGCCGCGACCCCAAGGACGATAAATATTTGGCGCTTGCCGCGGCAGGGCACGCCGACGTTATTGTCAGCAGCGACGTGCACCATTTGCTTGCAATGCATCCCTGGCGCGGTGTTTCCGTTCTGCGTCCAGCTGACTATCTGGCGCTTTCCAGGACCGCCGAGGCTTCGGATTCAAATAGATAGAGTAGGCGTTGATGCCGAAGCCAAAGAGTTCTCTTCGGACCCGATGGCAGCGCGGCCTAAAGCCGATCGAGCTTGAATCTCACCCACATGAAGTGCTTGCAGACCGCTTGACCGAGGCAGCACAGTGATCGGTCTGGGATCCCGCATTTCGCAAGAGCTTCATGCGGGCTACGGTTTTTCCGGACGCGTGAGACCGTGCGTTCCGTTTATGCGGCCTTCTTGGCTTCGGCCTCGCCGTCCTTGATCGACGCCACCTTGCGCTCGACCAGCTCGACGATGTGGTCGATCATGTCGGTGCCCTGCACGGTGTGGTCGGTGCGGCCGGCGGCGTAGACCATGTGGCGGCCGTTGCCGCCGCCGGTGATGCCGAGGTCGGTCATCAGGGCCTCGCCGGGGCCGTTTACGACGCAGCCGATGATGCTGAGCGTGACCGGCGTTTCGATGTGGGCGAGGCGATCCTCCAACGCGGCAACGGTGCGGATGACGTCGAAACCCTGGCGCGCGCATGAGGGGCACGAAATGATTTTTACGCCGCGGTGGCGGATTCCCAGGCTTTTGAGGATTTCCCAGCCGACATGCACTTCCTCCGCCGGTTCGGCGGAAAGCGACACCCGGATGGTGTCGCCGATGCCGGCCCACAGCAGGCTGCCGAGGCCGATGGCGCTCTTTACGGTGCCGGTGCGTTTGCCGCCGGCCTCGGTAATGCCGATGTGCAACGGGTGGTCGCACACCTCGGCCAATTGCTGGTAGGCCGCGACGGCCAGGAAAACGTCCGAGGCCTTTACGCTGATCTTGAATTCGTGGAAATCGTGGTCCTGTAGGATTTTTGCGTGTTCCAGGGCGCTTTCGACCAGCGCTTCCGGGTTCGGCTCGCCGTATTTTTCCAGCAGATGGCGCTCGAGCGAGCCGGCATTGACGCCGATGCGCATCGAACAGCCGTGGTCGCGCGCGGCCTGCACCACCTCGCGCACACGCGTGGCGCTGCCGATGTTGCCGGGATTGATGCGCAGGCAGGCGGCGCCGGCGCGGGCGGCCTCGATGGCGCGGCGGTAGTGGAAATGAATGTCCGCTACTACCGGAACGTTGACCTCGCGCACGATTTCGGCGAGCGCGGCGGTGCTTTCCTCGTCCGGGCAGCTGACGCGCACGATGTCCACGCCGGCGAGCTCGGCCAGGCGGATTTGCGCGATGGTGGCCGCGGCGTCGCTGGTGAGCGTGTTGGTCATGGTTTGCACGGTGATCGGCGCGTCGCCGCCGACCGGGACGCGGCCGACGTGGATCTGGCGCGACTTGCGGCGGTGGATCTGCTGGTAGGGGCGGTAGTTCATGCAGTAGGGCTCCTTACCGCGAGGATATAGGGAGCGGCGGGCGGTGGGTCAAAAAAAGAAGGCCAGGGCTCTGCCCTGGACCCGCTGGGGCCTGAGGCCCCAGACCCCCATTCATTAGGGATCGTTGGGGAAGCGGCGAAGCTAAAAATCCATTCCATTGAATGGCTTCGCCCAAAGCAAGGAAAAGCCGCGCAGCGCTAAATGGGGTCTGGGGCCTCCGGCCCCAGCGGGGTCCAGGGGCAGAGCCCCGGCCTTACCTTGCCTGCTTCTTCATGACCGGAAACACCTTCTTCATCATGTCCTCGACCACCGCCCCAATACAGTCCTCCACGGCGGCCTCCGGCTTCATCCCCGCGGCCTTGCCGCTGCCGCTGAGCGACGTGCTGACCATCTCCGGCTTGGGAAACCGCAGCAGTTCGCCGGAGAGCTTGCAGCTCACTTCCTTGCCGTCGACGGCGAGCTCCGCGACTTTCAGGCGGATCGTGTAGCCCTCGCCCTTCTTGCTGCTGGTGAAGCCGGACGCTTTCTTGACCGCGGTTTCGACGGCTTCACACATCGCGTCCTTGGCCTTGGCCGCGTACTCCTTGGGGGCCTTGCTGCTGTCCATCGGACCGATATCGACGTAAATATCCGCCATGCCTCGCCTCCCGTTCGGCTTCCCGCGCCAGGGTTCAGGCGCCGCCGCCGAGATGGCGCTCGGACAGCTCGAACCTTACTACGCGATCGGGTTGGGTTGTTACAATTCCCCGGGGCAGCACCGCGCCGTCGCCGCAGAGGCGGACGTGGAAGCGGGCCAGGACGCGCGCGAGCACGAGCACCGCTTCGGTCAGCGCGAAGGAGGCGCCGACGCAGATGCGTGGTCCGGCGCCGAACGGCAGGTAGGCGAAGCGGTCGGGGGGCGGGGCGGCCGGCAGGAAGCGCGCCGGATCGAAGACGTCCGGGTCGCGCCATAGGGCGCGGTGTCGGTGCAGCACCCAGGGGGAGATGACCACCACGGTGCCGGGTGCCACCGGGCGGCCGGCGATTTCGTCGGGCGCGGCGGCCTCGCGCACCAGCAGGAAGGCGGGGGGATAGAGCCGCAGGGCTTCGTCGACGAAGGCGCGAGTGCGCGGCAAGGCTTCGAGTGCCTCGGCCCCATCGATCGGCTGGGCTTGCGCTTCGGCTGCCAGGGCGGCCTGGAGGTCCGGGTAGAGGGCCGCGAGGTAGGCGCACCAGAACAGGGTGACCGCGGTGGTTTCGTGGCCGGCGAGGATCATCGTGGAGATTTCGTCGCGCAACTGTTCGTGCGTGAAGGCGGCGCCGGTTTCCGGGTCGCGCGCGGCCGAGAGCAGGTCGAACAAGTCGCGGGCGTGGCCTGGTGCGCGGGGTTGGGCTTCGCGTTGGGCGATGAGACGGTCGAGGAAGGCGAGCCATTTTTCACGGAAGCGGGCGCGGCCGCGGGCAAGGGCAGTGGGGAGGCGGCCGGGCATGACGAGATCGAAGATGCCGGGCTGCGCGTAGTGGGTGCCGTATTCGGTGATGAGCGCTCTTAGTTCCGCGCCGAAACCTGCCATTTCGAGCGAGAACATCGATTGGCCGGCGATTGTTAGGGCCAGGTTCTGCCAGTGCGGCAGCAGCTCCAGCGGCCGGTGCACAAGTTTTGCGAGCGCATCTTCCTTGGCGCGGCAGGCGGTGACGACGTGCTGCGCCAGCATCGGCATGGTGCGCGGCGCGAGGGCGGGCGCGATGGTGCGGCGCTGGTGTTTCCAGGCCTCGCCCTCGGCCAGGAACAGGCCCTGGCCCAGGATCGGTTGCAGCACCTGGCGTGAGGCGGCGTTGCGGCGGTAATTCTCTGCGTTGGTCAGCAGCACGTGGCGGATCGCTTCAGGCGCGTTCAGCATCATTTGCTGTCGGCCGAGGAACCTTCCCTCGATGATCGGGAGTTCGTAGGCGAGCTCGCCCCAGAGTTCGAGCGGGTTGCGTCGGAGCACGAAGAACGCTTCGGCCTGGCCGCGCAGGCGCGTGGGCATGGGCGGGCGCGGCGGAATTCTGGGCGCTGTTCGTGGGTGCATATCAGGCATCTTTTGGCACATGGGGGATTGGCGCCACGGCGCCAAGCCCGCGCCTTGCCCACGGTGCCGGGTTCGGGGACATAGCGCCATGCGTGACGCCCCACATCAGACTGCACCGGGGCGTTACCGCCAGCATGTGATCGCGACCGTGGCGATCGCCGCGCCGATTGCCGCGGCGCAGCTTGGCCAGATGGCCATGGCGGTGACGGACTCCGTTATGCTGGGCGGCATCGGCAGCGACGCGCTGGCGGCGGGCGGGCTCGGTGCCGGCCTGTTTTTTACCTGTGCGTTTACGCTGCAAGGGGTGATCAGCGGGGTTGCGGTGCTGGCCGCGCGCGCCCGGGGTGCCGGGGAGCCGCATCGCGTGCCGGTGGCCTACTGGTCGGGCATGGCGATCGGGCTGGTGCTGGCGGTGCCGTTCTTCTGGCTGATGAGCACGCCCGGGCCGCTGCTGCGGCTGGTCGGCGAGCCGGCCGCGCTGATCGGTGGCATGACCGCGTATTTGCGCGTGCTCCGGTGGGGCGTGCCGGCGGTGCTGCTGGGCATCGGCATTGTGCGCGCGTTCATGCCGGCGGTGGGGCTGCAGCATTTGATGCTGTGGATCATTCCGGGCGCGGTGGTGCTGAACGCGGTGCTCAATATCTGGCTGATCCATGGCGGGGCCGGGCTGCCGGCGTTCGGGATGCGCGGCTCGGCGGCGGCAACGGCGATATCGCTGTGGGTCAGTGCGTTGGCGTTGCTGGCGCTGCTGCATGGGCCGCGCCACCGGCATCACGTGCGGCCGGTGCCGCCGGATATGAAAGTGATTGCCGAGCTGCTCGCGATCGGGTTGCCGATCGGCGCCACGATCGTGGTGGAGGCTACGCTGTTCCTCGCCACGGCGTTGATGCTGGGCGTTCTGGGCGCGGTGCCGCTGGCCGCGCACCAGGTGGCGATCAGTGTGGCCAGCGTGACGTTCATGGTGCCACTGGCGATCAGCCAGGCGGCCAATGTGCGCGTGGCGCACGAAACCGGTGCGGGGCGGGCGGCCGACGCGCGCCGGGCGGGGTTCGCGGCGCTGCTGCTCTCGGCGGGTTTTATGGGCTGCGCTGCCTTGGTGTTCCTGGTGGCGCCGGGGGCGATCGCGTCGCTTTATTTGGCGGCCGCTAGCCCGGCGGCGCCACTGGCCGCGCGGTTGTTGCGCATCGCGGCGGCGTTTCAGGTGGTGGACGGGGTGCAGGTGACCGCGCGCGGGGCACTCGCAGGGCTGAAGGATACGCGGGTGCCGATGGTGCTGGCGACGTTGGGGTATTGGGGGATTGGGTTTGGGCTGGGGCGGTACCTGGCGTTTTCCGGGGGACTGGGGGCGGTTGGGCTTTGGTGGGGTTTGTTTGCGGGACTGGCCGTGGTGGCGGTTTGCCTTACGGTGCGGTTTTTGTTGTTGACGGGGAAGGAAGGCCAGGGCTCTGCCCTGGACCCGTCGCGCCGGGGCGCGCTGCGCACGACGGGGCCGGCGGCCCCAGACCCAAGTTAGCGCTGCGCGGCTTTTCCTTAACTATTTGGCGACGCCAATCAATTCGAGGATTTTTTAGCTTCACGGTTCCCGCAACGATTCTTAATGAATGGGGGTCTGGGGCCGCCGGCCCCAGCGGGTCCAGGGCAGAGCCCTGGCCTTCGATTGACAACTGTCGGTTGACGGTTTACGGTGCGTGATGATCAGGCGCCTCCGGCACAAGGGGCTTGAGCGCCTTTTCACTACCGGGAACGCGAGCGGTGTTGCGACGCAGCAGGCGCGCAGGATTCAGTTGATCCTGGCGCAACTTAACGTGGCGCACACGCCGGCGATGATGGATGCGCCTGGACTGCGCTTCCATGCGTTGAGGGGTGACCGGCAAGGCCAGTTCGCGGTGTCGGTTTCCGGCAATTACCGCATCGTGTTCAGTTTCGACGGCGAGGACGCCACGGACGTGGATCTCGTTGATTATCATTGAGGACGAAGACGTTGCAGATGCATGACCCGCCACATCCCGGCGAAATTTTGCGCGATATGTATTTGACGCCGCTTGGGCTGACCGTTACGGCGGCAGCGGTGTCGCTTGGGGTGTCGCGGCAGTCGCTGTCGGAGCTTTTGAATGGCCGCAACGGCGTTTCCGCGGACATGGCGATCCGGCTTGCGAAGGCTTTTCCTAACACGGACATCCGTTTTTGGCTTGGGCTGCAGCTTCAATACGATGCCTGGCAGGCTGAACAGCGCGCGCCCTCGATCGAGGTCGCTCCGCTGTCCCGCCCCGCGGCCGCGCCGCCGGCCTGAGGCGGGGTGGGTGGCGGTGTCGGTGTTTAGTGTTTCTTCGGACGATTAAAGGGCCGGTTTCTCCGGCTCGACCTGGCGGTGGCCGGCCGTCGCGCGGAGGGGTTGTCAAGGATCGCCGCAGGCGACCGCGCCCCTTGGCGCGGCGCGCAGCGTCCTTGACGAGCCCGAGCACGGTGGCAGGTTGGGCGGGGTCGAGAGGCGCGCATGTGGTGGGGCGCCGGGCGTGGGGCGAGAAGTGATGGGTAGCGCTTCGCTCACCCATCCTACGGCTGGATTGTTTGAAGGTAACCTTTATGTTACCTGCCGCGATGATCGAGTTGCGCTACTATCTGGCCGAGGATGGGCGGAGCCCGTTTGAGGAGTGGTTCTCCGATTTGCATGAAGCCGCGGCGGCGAAGGTGGCTGTGGCGCTGGCGCGGCTTGGGGCGGGCAATGTTTCCAACGCCAAGAGTGTGGGTGAGGGCGTGCTGGAATATCGGATCGATTGGGGACCGGGATATCGGGTGTATTTTGGGCGGGATGGCGCGGTGCTGGTGATGCTTCTGACGGGCGGGACCAAGAAGGGTCAGCAGCGCGATATCGATCGGGCGCGTGGGCTTTGGGCCGATTACAGGCGGCGTCGGCCGCGTGTGCAGTGAGGAATGGCGAAAATGGCGCTGACGCGGAGTTTTCGGGAGTTGGTGCAGACGCGTGTCGCTCGCGAACCGGCGTTTGGCGAGGCGTTGCTGTGCGAGGGGATCGACACGATGCTGAGCGGCGACGTGGATACGGGCAAGGCGATCCTGCGCGATTATATCAAGGCGACCGTCGGGTTCGAGAAGCTTGGCGAGGCGACCGGGACGCAGGCGAAAAGCCTGATCCGCATGTTTGGGCCGCGCGGCAATCCGCAGGCTCGCAATCTTTTCAGCGTCATTGGGTATTTGCAGCAGCATGCGGGGATTGAGTTGCGAGTCACTCGGGAGCTTGGGTGATGTCGGGTGAGCGTAAGCACGTTCGGCGGAGAGTGCGGCGGCTTGCTACCGCCGCGCTAGGTAAATGCGATGTCCGCGCTCACGCTTGGAAAGAACGCTGTCGAACAGTGCAAAGCTACCCGTAGCGCGCTGGCTCCAGAAGCGAACCTTGGCTTGGGCCTCAGTGGGCCAACGATCAATGATATCGTCGACTCGCCGAATAAGCCTTGCGTTGTCCGCCCGATGTCCATGAAAGAATGGCCATTCTGTGTGCTCAGGAGCTTGCGGCGAGATGAACGCGCTGTTCACAGCTAGACATATCAATAGCCCGCGAACGGCATCACGATCGTCGGCGATCGTCGTCAGGGGATGCAGCCAGGTTCCCGCTGTGGTGGCGAGCGCGCTAACATGTGCCGCGCCAGCACTCAGGGCGCGGTCTGTATCTGCCCATCGCCCAATTGCCCCTAGCGTGTTTGATATGAAATCTTTCGCGTGTCGAACCGAGTGCCGGTTGATTCGGGTAGAGTCTAGACCAGCGACAATCGCTGTGCACGGTTCGAGTTGACTTGGGATCATTGATGTTGGTCGGCGTTCTGCAAACAACATCTCGAGTCCGTGAATCTTAAACAATTCTTCGAAGTTTGTTCCATACCATTCGAAGCAGATATGTGCGTCAAATGCATTTGTGAGAGCTTTCTTCTCAACCGCGGCCTTTACGCGTGTACGTAGTCCGGTCGTCAGTGCGGTTGGCGCGGACCAATCTGGCCTTTCGCGGCGAAGTAGTTCGTTGCGTACAACGTCGCTAGAGGCAATTGCATAGGCAAACGCTCGACGATCAATGTTCCCGTCGGCTATTGCTGAGGCAAGTCTTGATCCGAGGACCGCGAGCACGTGCTCTCTTCGTTCAGCGATACATAGGGTACTCCGCCAAAATAACGCCGCAGCCTCGACTACCTTTCCGTCGTCCACGGCCTCGAACATGACATCCGCCATTGCCACGAGTAATGTTCGCAGCTGACCCTCTGCACCGAGAAAATATTGCAGTGCGCCAGCAGCAAAGCTCGCCACCGCTAGGCGCTCCAGAAGACTCGAGTCTTGACACGCGATTGCGGATTCGAGCTGAGCTACGGCCTGGGCAGTCCTTCTCTGACCACGAAACGTTTTTATCTGTAGAGCAAGGTGACAAATCACATCCCATTCATACTTGATGATTCTAGGCATCAAATTACCAAGTAGCGCCTCAACCGTCTCATGCTCATCGTTTAGGTGTCGCGCAAAAAAGTACTCCAAGAAGGTTCTATGGCTGAATCCGTACTTGTTTACACCGAATTCCGAGAGTATCCATGATCGTCCAGTAAGAAATTTGGTGACTCTTTTTGCAGCATCATTTACTTTGGCCTGACTCTCAAAAAGACCCGAAAAATACTTTCTGTTTAGCTTCTCAATCCACACAAAATCCACGCCTTCCTCTAGATCTGGATTCCCAAAGACGCTCGAAGCGACCTTCGTAAACAAATCAAGGAGGTCAAAACCTCTGGGAATGTCTGCAATTATGTTACGGTTTTGGTCCCACTTTTCAAACATCAGAACTGCACATTCCTGGTAGATCTCGGGTCGATTTGTTGGCACATCTCCCTTGTTCGCGAACAGGAACGCCATGAGGCCAAGCATCAGCGGATTTTGGCGCAGGTCGCTGGCTACTCGTTCGGTCTGCCGCAAGAATTTTGTTGCCTCTTGCGCGGCGCGATCCGCCTTATAACCCGCTACTACTCGCAAAAATTTATCCACGAATGTCTTTACTTCAGAGCCATCTAGTTTCTCCAGTACGAGTTCCTCAAAGTCGTCTGTCAATGGAGCATCGACATACCCCACCAGGCGAGATGTAACTACAACCGGGCACAGCGAATATTCGTTGCAGAAGGCCGTGACAAGATTCACGAAATCACGACGTGTGGCAGTATTTAAGATTTCGTCCAATCCGTCAAACGCAAGTACTGCTTGGCCTAACGACAAGACGTAGTCCACTGCGTAACGCGCGCATTCATCACTGCATGCAATCGCGGCCTTAACCTCGTTAACGATGTAGTCAAATACGCCTAATTGAGCCGTTTTAGATCGTGCGCTTTCGAAATGCCGTAGGGTAATCCGGATGGGAATTCTGGCTGCCTGGGGGTCGATAGACTTCGATGTTGCTGCCCCGGTCAGGCCGGATTCAGCAAAATTGCGAGACAACTGATAACACAAATATTGACACAAGGTTGACTTGCCACCGCCAGGATCCCCCAATACAACGACCCTCCGGAACGCTGCTTGAAACTCGGGATAGCTGATCTGGTTTTCGTCCATCTCTCTGTTCGGGCGTGAGGAGACCCCCTTCACGTCAATTTTGCGTACCTCCAACAACCGACGAATCAAATCGGGCTCTCTTCGATAACGAAGCTTAGATGGTATGAATATGCGGGAAATCTCGATCTTTTTTGCGCCCTTATTGGTTTCCACGGTGATATTTCTGAACTGGCCCTGTGATGCTCGTGCCCATTTCTGTAGGAACAAGGAAAGCTGTTCGTGACCTTGAAACGCCTGGTTCTTGCCCAAGAGGGTAAACAAATTGGACTCAACGGTCGTCAGCCTCTGGTCAATTGCGCTCCCTATTGACTCAACGATGAATGCCAAAGCCGGGTCTTGCACGAGTGCCGAAAGCGATACAGCGAGGCAGTTTGTAAGAAAAGTATATAGCTCATCGCAGTTTGCGTCTTGGCCAGCGCCAAACACTTCCTCATACATCGCAGTGAATGCAGACTTCGCCATCGGCACCTGCCGCTTCGAGGCAGCCTGCTCTGCCAGCAGCGTTAACAGACCACTGGTCTGTAGGTTCTTCAGAAGCAGGTCAACTCTATTGCTGTATACTAGGCCGTGTAGTCCTAGTGTCCTGTTTCGCAAATAGGTTTATACAATTTCCAAGCGACCTGATTCGCGGGAGGTTGTTGGAATGGCAAGGCCGATCAAGGTTCTGGAGGCGAGCGATGCGGTGCATGCAGAGCTGCGGCGTAGGGTTAGAGCCCCAACGAGCACGCAGCGGGACCGGTTTCGGGCCGAGATCATCCTGCTGCGCCTCGACGGCTTGAAGGAGGCTGATGTGGCCGCGCGCCTGGCAACATCGGCGCCGACGGTGTCGACCTGGTCAAGT
>Ga0181531_10001340_pt1 | contig 15660 bp, 12 predicted proteins | sample PEATcosm2014_Bin_38_FD_119743 | JGI IMG/M metagenome (GOLD analysis project Ga0181531, IMG submission 119743) | Peatland microbial communities from MTU Mesocosm Facility, Houghton, MI, USA - PEATcosm2014_Bin11_10_metaG | ecosystem: Environmental > Terrestrial > Soil > Wetlands > Peat | place... | reverse complement strand
CTGTTACTCATGGACCCCGCCGGCGCTTATCTCTACGTGATGAATGCAGGATCGAACAACATCTCGGTGTTTTCCATCGCCAGCAGCAACGGCGCGCTCACCGAGGTTGCCAACTCTCCGTTTTATCTTGGCCTGCCGCCACTGAACATGCAACTGACGCCCTCGGGCAACTATCTCTTCGTAAGCACCACAAGTGAACCCTATGGAACGATCGCAACCTTCAGCGTGACCGCAGGGCAACTCTCGCTGATTGCCACCACCAGCACTGGCGGTCTGAACCCTTACGGCCTGGTCGTCGACGCAACGGGCGCCTACCTCTACGCCGCGAATTACGGGTCAAACTCCATCTCGGTTTTCAGCATCGGTTCGTCCGGTGCGCTGGGAACGGTTCAGGGCTCTCCGATCGCCGACGGCTACTCCGCCCCGTTTTCAATGGTTTTTGATCCTACGGGAAATTATTTGTACGTAGCCAATCAGGCTTCCAACAACGTTTCTGCATACTCGATCTCCTCCAACGGACTTCCTACTGCGCTTACCAGTTCCACGTCCACCAATGCCTTTGGAACCGAATCCAGCCCCAGCTTTCTCGCCGCAGACCCGAGCGGAAAATATTTATTTGTAGCCAACCAGGGATCCGGCGCCGCAATTCAAGGGTTCAGCGTCAGCAGCGGAGATTTGACTGCCATCCATTCTTATGGCATCGGAAATACGCCCAGCTCGATGGCCATATTAAAGCAGTAAAACGGCGCGGTTCAGGTCAGCGCGGCCGGCGGCCGCAACCCGGCCCACGCTGTTCCGGGCGCCGATCAAGCGGAGTTGTTCCTCGGAGAGAAGCGCGCTCTTTCAGTCCCATTACAAAACAAAAACTCCGAACTCTGCGACAATAGCTAGGCCGGAACCGCCCCCGCCTGTACTATCATGGGAGCCTAAACCGCGACCCCGGGAAATAGCTTCCCGGATTCCGCCCGGTTTTGCGGCATTCCGTGCCAAGACTGACCCAGGAGTCAGAAATCATGAGGATCGCAAGCGCAGCGAGCGCATTTCCGAAGCACTACTACACGCAGAAGCAACTGCTTGATCGCCTTCAGGATTATTGGGGCGACCAGCTCAAGAATCCTCTTTTGCTGGCGCGGTTACATCGCAACGTAACCGTCGATGGCCGTTACCTCGCCATTCCGGCCGAGCAGTATGTGGACATCAAAACCTGGGGCCAGGCCAACGACATTTGGATCAGGGTCGCGCAGGAACTGGGCGAGCAGGCCCTCTGCCGCGCTTTGCAAAATGCCGGGCTCGAGACCAGCGATCTGGGATGCCTACTGTTCACGACCGTCACCGGAGTGGCAAGCCCCTCGATTGACGGAATGCTGATCAACCGCATGAACCTGCCAACGAACATTCGCCGCACTCCCATCTTCGGCCTGGGCTGTGTGGCTGGCGCGGCCGGCATAGCGCGCGCCAGCGATTACGTTCGCGCCTATCCCAAGCAGGCGGCGGCGCTGGTCTCGGTCGAACTCTGTTCGCTCACACTGCAGCGTGAAGATCTTTCCGTCGCTAATCTGATCTCCTCCGGACTCTTCGCCGACGGCGCGGCTGCCGTGATTGTGACCGGCGCGGAATTCGAGACCTCCGCCCCGGAAATTACTGGCCCCAAGATCCTTGCCACCCGCTCCATCTTTTATCCCAGCACCGAAGACATGATGGGCTGGAACATCTCCGAGAAAGGCTTCCGCATCATATTGTCTACCGAAGTTCCTACTCTGATTCGGGAAAACCTGGGGCGGGATGTCGACGCTTTTCTGGCCGACAACGGGCATCAGAGAAGCGATCTGAAGAGCTTCGTTCTCCATACCGGAGGACCGAAAGTGCTCGACGCTTCGGCGGATGCACTGGGCTTGCACAATGGCCAGCTCAAAGCTTCGTGGGATTGCCTTCGTAAAGTAGGAAATCTTTCCTCCGCCTCGGTGTTGTGCGTGCTCGAGGACGTGATGAAGAACCGGCGCCCTGAGCCGGGTACGCTCGGATTGCTGGCCGCGATGGGGCCAGGATTCTGCTCCGAGCTTGTACTGCTGCAATGGTGAGGTCGCATTGTTGCCGGATTCGACAGATGTCTTCGTAATCGGTGGCGGCCCGGCGGGGCTGGCAGCAGCGATTGCCGCACGCCAGGCGGGATTCCGCGTCATGGTTGCCGACGGCGCGACGCCTCCCATCGATAAGGCCTGCGGCGAAGTACTAATGCCTGATGCGCTAGCCGCCTTCGAACGCCTCGGATTTTCGCTGCCTGCCGGCGACGCCAGTTTCCTTCGCGGTGTGCGCTTCCTTAGTTCCGAATTGTCCGCCGAAGCCGTCTTCCCTTCTGGGACTTGTGGCGTTTCGCTTCGCCGAACCGCTCTGCATGACATCATGAGCGAGCGCGCCGCCGCGCTCGGTGTAAATCTGCTCTGGCAGACCGCAGTTACTGGAATCTCCGGCGATGAAATCCAGCTTGGTCCGCGCAAAATTCGCACCCGCTGGATTATCGGAGCCGATGGCGCCAACTCCCGCGTACGCCGCTGGGCCAAGCTCGATGCCCACTCGCGCACCAAACTACGCTACGCTTTTCGCCGCCACTATCGCATAAAGCCCTGGACCGACCGCTTGGAAATCTATTGGGGCAAGCACAGTCAGGGTTATGCAACTGCCGTTAGCCACGACGAGGTTTGCGTGGCCGTCGCCTCGCAAGATCCCACGCTTCGCCTGCAGGAGTCTTTACCCGGCCTTCCCGAACTCAATGCCCGGGTTCGCGGCGCGGAGACGTCTTCTACAGAAAGAGGATCAGTTTCTGCCAATCGCAAACTGCACCGGGTCTGGCGCGAAAATGTTGCGTTGATTGGCGATGCTTCCGGCACCGTCGATGCCATCACGGGCGAAGGCCTCGGACTTGCCTTCAGCCAGGCGATGGCGCTGGCCGAATGCCTCAAGTCGGATAATCTTGCCGGCTATCAGGCCGGGCATCGCCGCCTGTCTCGCCGCCCCTTGCTGATGGCGCGATTGATGCTGACGCTCGACGGCCGTCCACGCTTTCAGCAACGTACGCTGCAGGCTTTTCGCCAGCGTCCCGAAGTTTTTCGCCGGTTGCTCGCCCTGCACATAGGAAATCTTTCGCCTCTTCATCTCGCGCTCGATGGGCTTACCCTGGGCTGGGGATTGCTGACTGCATAACCCGATGAAAAAATCCGGTTTAGCATTTCACCAGCGCCACTCGTTCCGGCCAATCGTTGTAATTGCAGTTCTCACGCTTACCGCCATCACGGCGGCCGCGCAGAGTCTGGTATTTCAACTCGATCCTCAACACACCACGGTCAATTTCACACTAGGCGATGTGCTACACACAGTTCGCGGCACCTTCCGCTTGAAGCAAGGTTCTCTGCAATTCGATCCCGCCTCCGGCAAAATCACTGGAGCGATTGTGGTCGACGCCAAAAGCGGCGACAGCGGCAGCGGCATGCGCGACCGCAAGATGCACCGCGAAATATTGCAGAGTGACAAGTATCCGGAAATTGCCTTCCGTCCCGACCGCGTCGATGGAAGAGTATCGCTCCAGGGAAAGTCGTCAGTGCACGTCCACGGAATGTTTTTCATCCATGGCGCCGATCATGAGCTTACAGTTCCGGCAGAAGTAGAGATGTTCGCTGATCACTGGAGCGCGACGCTTCATTTTGTCGTGCCCTATGTGAATTGGGGAATGAAGAATCCCAGCACACTATTCTTGCGAGTAAGTGAATCTGTGGACATCGACCTGACTGCCGCCGGAACGGCGCGCCCCTGAGGAACTCATAGGAACGACAACATATAGTGTCAGCATTTTCCTTAGTGTACCTTCGTGGTTCACCGCTTTTGTTTCCTGATCAAAACCCATCCTGCGCCGCGATCCCCTTCCCTTCGACGCACTCGTAGCATCGCCCCGCCGCCAGGTTCTTAAACTCCTCGGTGCGACCGCTGGGCCACGAAACCACGGCACGCTCCACACGGTCGCGCTTTTCCAATCCAAACGTAACCGGAAGTTCCGACTGCGACAAATAACTCGAACCGCTCTTCACCATCCGCGACTGATTCAACCCGCTGGAGAAAATGCGGACTGTGGCGCCGATGGCATCGCGGTTCGACTTGGTGCCGACCAGCCGGAAACGAATGCTGTGATTTCCCGCCAGCTGATCGTTGCGATACAGATACGCGGGACCGTTGTTCGTGGTCAGCAGCAGATCAAGATCTCCGTCGCGATCGAAATCGGAGTAAGCCAATCCCCGTCCTACCTTCGGCTGCGCGAATCCGCCACCAGCTTCTGCGGCCACGTCGCGGAACTTTCCCTTGCCATTGTTGAGAAATAAAAGTGGCGGCTGCGCATAACCTACGTTGCCGCGAATGTTGCGCACCGTGTCGTCGATGTGTCCGTTGGCCACAGCCAGGTCGAGCCAGCTATCGAGATTCGCGTCGAGAAAAGCACATCCAAAGCCCAGACTGTTCTTCGAAGCCAATCCCACTCCGGCCTGCGCGGCAATGTCTTCGTACGTTTTTCCAGAGAACTCGTACAGGCCTGTCATTTCGTTGTCGAAGTTGGTGATGGCCACGCCGGAGTGTCCCGAGTTCGTGAAATCGCCGACATCCACACCCATTCCAGCGCGTGCCTTGCCTTCGCTGCTAAAGGCAAGCCCGGCCTCGACGGCGGCGTCCTTAAAAGTACCGTTGCGCTGGTTGCGGTAAAGCTTGTTGGGCTGAGTATCGTTTGCCACCAGCAGATCGGGCCATCCGCTTTGGTCTTCGTCGAGCATCGCAACCCCGAGAGACTTGGAACTGCTGTCGAAGATTCCGCTGGAAGCCGTAACGTCTTCGAAAGTACCGTTACCGCGATTGTGAAACAGCCAGCAGGTCTCTCCGCGATACGCTTCCGGAGTGCAATAAGACTTGTGTTTGCCGTCGAGACTGCAGAATACGTCGTGCTCCGGCGACCACTTCACGTAGTTGCAGACAAAAAGATCGAGCCGCCCGTCGCGGTCGTAATCGAACCACAGCGCGGATGTGCTGAAGCCAAGCCGCTTGCCCAATCCGCTGCTGCCGGTCACATCCACAAACGTTCCCTTGCCGGTATTGTGGAATAGCCGGTTCTGCCCCACGCATGTGACTAGAATGTCGGGAAATCCGTCGTTGTCATAATCGCCAACAGCCACCCCCATCCCATACATTTCCACGTCGAGTCCGGCGCGAGTGGTGACATCTGTGAACGTGCCGTTTCTATTATTGCGATAAAGCCGCAGCACGGAGCGCCGCTGTTTGTGGCCTGGCCAATCCATTCCGTTGATCAGAAGCATGTCCTGCCAGCCGTCGCGGTCGTAATCGAGAAAGGCACAGCCGGAACCCAGAGTCTCGGGCAGAAACTTCCCTCCGAAGGCTCCGCTGTTGTGCTGGAAGTGAATGCCTGCGCTCGAGGTTACGTCGACAAAACGAAACCCGGGTGATGCGGCCGGTCCCGCAACCGCGCCCAGAGCCCGCACCCAAGGCAATTGCAACGCTGAAGCCAGACCCGCAGCCCACAGAAAGTCTCTACGATTCACGGAACGGTTACCAGCCCGGCGCGAATGGCATACACCACCAGTTCGGCAGTCTTGTGAATGCCTAGCGCGTTCATGATGTTGGCGCGATGCACCGCAATCGTGTTGGCGCTGAGGTCGAGCACGGTGGCAATTTCCTTGTTCGATTTGCCATCGACAATCATCTGCAAGACTTCAAGTTCGCGCGGAGTCAGACCGCTACTGCGTTCACCTTTGAGGACGGAGGGCTGCTCGACTTGCGGATCAAAAATCGTTTCTCCGCCCGCTACGCGCCTCACGGCCAGACCTAGCTCCAGGTTCATCGCGTTCTTCAAAATGTATCCCTTGGCGCCCGCATCGATCGCCTGCCGCACCCAGGTGTTCTCCGAATGCATACTGAGCATCAGTACCGCAGTCTCCGGCAGTTCCGCAAGAATCTGCCGCGTCGCATCGAGGCCGTTCATCTTGGGCAACGCGCAGTCCATCACGACAACTCGCGGCCGAAACTCGCGCGCCAGCTTGACCGCTTCATCTCCGTCGCCAGCCTCACCAACGACGGCCATATCCGCTTCATCTTCCAACATGCGGCGAAATCCCCGCCGCACTAAACTGTGGTCATCGACCAACAATACGGTGATTTTCTTTGTCATAATTTTCATTCACAGTTGATCTTTTTCTATCTGATCCTTCTCGTGCGATTCCACTCTCTCCCGTGGTACCGTCAGATGCAACAACGTGCCGCCCGCCGCGGGAACGGAAAACACAACCCGCCCGCCCAGCAACTCCGAGCGCTCGCGCATCGCCACCAACCCAATCCCCTGTTTCGCCGGCCGCCCGCTGAATCCAACGCCGTGATCTTCCACTTCCAGTTCCAGCGTCGCCGGCAAGAAACGCAGCCGCACCCACGCTTGCTTCGCCCCGGAGTGCCGCGCCACGTTATTCAACGCTTCCTGCAGCACACGGTAAATCTGCACCGCCGCACTCCCCTCCACCGCAAACGCCTCACCCTGCTTCTCATAGGATATGGCAATTCCCGTCTGTCGTTCGACGGTCGGAATATACCAATCGAGCGTAGTCTCGAGCCCGGCCTCGTCCAGCATCACCGGATGCAGCGCCTGCGACAAGCTTCTCACACGTTCGAGCGTGTCCTGCGCAATCTGCCGGATCTCCTGCAAATCACCGCGCAGTGCCGACCCCTCCGGAGCATGAGCACCCGCCCGCCCCAGCATCGATCCCATCGCCGTGAGTATCTGTCCAAACTCGTCGTGCAGCTCGCGCGAAATATAGCGCAGCGTCGATTCCTGCGCAGCAATCAGTTTCTGCGCGAGTTCGCTGCGCCGCTCCGAAAGCTCCGTCATGCGCGCGAACAGCCGCCGGTTCCACCGGATCATCGAAAACCCGGTGAGCAATATCGCCGCCAGGGTCGCCGCCAGAAACACATACACTTGCCGCTGCACACCGCCATAAATCTGCACAATCCGGTGCGCCGCCTGCTCCTCGTTCTCGCTGTTCTGCACCAGCAGTCGCGCCACCGCCGTGCTTAGCGCCGCCTGCCGCGCCTGTAACGAAAGCTGTATCTGAGTCCTCGCATCCTTATCTTGACCCGCTCCAGCGAGCGCGAACACACGATCCACCGCATCCCAAAACTGGGCGAGCGAACTGCTCAGCGATGCGCTCTGCTCACTCGTGCGCGTCGTCGGCGCAAGCCCAGCCTCCAGTCGCATCGCATCGTCCAGGTCGGTACGAATCCGCTGAAACTGCGCCGCCCATGCCGTCAGAGGATACGGCTCATCATTATCCAACATGTCGCGCATCCCGACCGCCAGCAGGTTCAAATCATTCTGGATGCGCAGCAACTGCAGCGAATCCCGCCGATTGCGGTCGATCAACTCCGACTGCAGCTTGCGCAACCCCGCCACTTGCCACGTGATATAAGCGGAATAAGCGACCACTGCCGCAAGCGTGATGATGAGCCCCAGCAACAGGCCCAAGGTTGGAGATCGATCCGGCGAAGGCGCACGTGCCACGCCCCGAGCATACAACGCCCGCCCCAACCATGTCACAATGCTGGTATCGCATTGCAGTAATAATGAAGCGAATCGCGCCTCCCAGGAGTCCAATTACACATTGAGTCCCGATCCACAACCACCGAAAACACCGAAAGTCCAAAGGCTCAAGGCCGTCCTCCCGGAAGTCTGGAAGCTGATGCGCCCGCGCCGCTGGCTGCTCGCCCTCGGCTTCGTCCTGATGATCATCAACCGCGTCGCCGCGCTGGTCCTGCCCTATTCCAGTAAGTTCCTGCTCGACACCGTCATCCTTCATCATCACATGGACCAACTGAGCAAGCTGGTGCTGTTCGTGTTGGCCGCCACTCTGGTGCAGGGCATCACGTCCTTTTCGCTGACGCAATTGCTCTCGAAGGCAGCACAACGCTTGATCACCGAGTTGCGCGAACAGGTTCAGGTCCACATCTCCCGCCTGCCCATTGCGTTTTACGACGGCAACAAGACCGGCAACCTGGTCTCGCGCATCATGAGTGACGTCGAAGGTGTGCGCAACTTGCTAGGCACCGGCCTGGTCGACTTCGCCGGAGGATTAGTCACCTCCGGGATCGCGCTTGTCCTCTTATTCCGCACCAGCCCTCAGATGACGATCATCGCTGTCGGCTCGCTGCTGTGTTTTGCCATCGCGCTCAACAAAGCGTTCTCCACGATCCGTCCAATCTTTCGCGAGCGCGGCAAGATCAACGCCGAGGTTACGGGTCGCCTCACCGAATCTCTCGGAGGCGTCCGCGTCATCAAGGGATATCACGCCGAAGAGCGCGAAGAAAAAGTTTTTGCCGCCGGCGTACGCCGCCTGCTCGACAATGTGATGCGCACCCTCACGGCCACTTCGGTCATGAGCCTTTCGGCAAGCGTGCTGCTGGGATGTGTAGGAGCAGTCACCATGTATGTCGGCGCGCACCAGATTGCCGCAGGCACTCTGACACCGGGCGGGTTCTTCTCCTATACCTTGATGCTCGGATTTCTGGTTGCGCCCATCATGCAGATCGTTTCCATCGGAACCCAACTCACCGAGGCCCTGGCCGGACTCGAGCGCACCCAAGAAATCATGCGCGAGCGCCCCGAAGATCAGGATCCCAAGCGTTCCGTCCCCCTACGCGACATCGTTGGAACCATCGAGTTCGACAACGTGAGTTTCAGCTACGACGGAATTCATGAAGTGCTGCGCGAGATTTCCTTCCGCGCCGAACCCGGCACCGTAACCGCGCTGGTCGGCTCATCCGGCTCGGGAAAATCCACCACCATCGGCCTCATCTCCGCTTTTTATATTCCCACCAAAGGCAAAATCCTGGTGGATGGCACCGATCTCAGCACCGTCCGCCTCGATTCCTACCGCACGCGTCTCGGAGTCGTCTTGCAGGAATCATTTCTGTTCGACGGCACGATTCGCGAGAACGTTGTCTTCTCGCGTCCCGATGCCAGTGACGAGGATTTCCTCCGCGCCTGCCGCATCGCGCGCGTGGATGAGTTTGCCGAATCTTTCGCCGACAAATATGACACCATCGTCGGCGAGCGCGGCGTAAAGCTCTCCGGCGGCCAGCGCCAGCGCATTTCGATTGCCCGCGCCATTCTCGCCGAGCCGCGGATTCTGATTCTCGACGAAGCAACTTCCAGCCTCGACTCCGAATCCGAACAGATGATCCAGCAAGGACTTTCTTATCTCATGCAGGGCCGCACCACGTTTGTAATCGCGCACCGTCTCTCCACCATCCGCCGCGCCGACCAGATTCTTGTGATGGAGCAGGGACAAATCGTCGAGCGCGGCACCCACCAACAACTCTATGCCGCGCACGGCCGCTACTACGATCTCTACACCCGCCAGCATGGAGTCGAGGATAACTTGTTCCTCGCGCCAGGAGAGGGTGACGCGCTTGACGGTAACGGAAACGGCAACTCCGGCCCTGCACGCAGCACCGATGCGAAGGCCGCCGACGCGCTGCGCGTGCTCCGGGGAGAGGTCCGCTAATGTCGCGTCGAGCAAATTCAAAGCGTCAGTCGATTACCATTCCTGAAGCGCTTGGTTTTCTTCGCGTCCTTTGCGCATCCTTGGCGACCTTCGCGGTTAAAGGGTTTTGCCCTCTAGCTCTTCCAGGAAAGGCGGCGCGATGAACGACGCTGCAGCCAGCGCCCCAGCCATCCACGCCGAACAACTCTGCCGCCACTACCGCATGGGCGAAACTCTGATTCGCGCAGTCGATGGCATAACTCTCACCGTGCGCGCCGGAGAATTCGTAGCTCTCCTCGGCAGCTCTGGCTCCGGCAAGTCTTCGGTATTGAATCTGATCGCCGGCCTCGACCGCCCTACCTCTGGCAGCGTGATTGTGAACGATCGCGATCTCGCGCAACTCTCCCGTGAAGATCTCGCCCACTATCGTCTGCACACCGTCGGCATGGTCTTCCAATCGTTCAACCTGATCGCCAGCATGACGCTCGCCGAAAACGTGGAACTACCGATGCGTTTCGCGGAGGTCGATCGTGGAAAGCGAGACAGTCTCGCCCGCGAAGCCCTCACCAGAGTTGGCCTGCAAGCGCGCATGAACCATCGCCCCAGCGAACTTTCCGGCGGCGAACAACAGCGTGCCGCGCTCGCCCGCGCCCTCATCAATCGACCGAAGCTCCTCCTCGCCGACGAGCCCACTGGCAATCTCGACAGCCGCACCGGAACCGAAATCATGAACATGGTCCGCGAATTCAACCAGGAATTGGGCATGACGGTCGTCATGGTCACGCACGAACGCTCTCTGGCCGAGCGCTACGCCCAACGCCTAATTTTTCTGGCGGATGGCAAGTTGGTCGGTGAGGAATCGAATTCCCCTGTGACTGCGCACGCAAGTACAGAAGGAGGCCGCGCATGAAGCTTCCCGACCTCACCGAACTTGCCCTGCGCAATCTGCGCGAATCCCTCCTGCGAAATTCGCTGACCACCATCGGCATCTCCGTGGGCGTAGCCTCGCTCGTCGCCATGCTCTCTCTGGGAATCGGTCTGCAACAGCTCGCTTCCCGCCGCCTCATGAAATCGGGCCTCTTCGATACCGTGGTGGTCACTTCCCGCCGCGATCTGCGCAACTTCGGCCGCGACGACGAACGTAATGCACCCGCGCCCGGCGAAAGCCGAATTCTCGACGAACCTACGCGTGAGGAAATCGAGCGCCTTCCCAACGTTCTGGAAGCCTATCCCGATATTCGTTTCATCACCGAGCTGCGCTATGACGATAAGCCTCATCTCACGACCATTGCAGCGCTGCCGGCATCGGCCAAGTCGAATGATGCCTTTGAAACCGTGCAGGGACAATTCTTCTCATCCGACACCGCGCCCGAAGCCATTCTTCAGAAGGCATTCGCCGAAGAGTTGTTGGGAAAAACGCCCAGGCGCGGCCTCGACGAAACCAACGTGAAGGAGCTGGCTGCCCCACTCCTGGGGAAGGAACTGATCATGCGCTATGCCCAGCGTGAGCCGGCACCGGGCACGCCAGCGCCAGATGGCAAGAACGCTGCATCTGAGGATCAACCTCTTGCCGGTGCGGCGTACTCGGTAGTTTCGCGCGAACAGAAACTGAAGATCATCGGTGTCGCCGACCTCGATCCCGAGAGCATGCGCGGGCCCACCAGGGCGCGAGTCTTTCTTCCCCTCGGACTCGCCGAGAGTCTGCATGTAATGCAGCCGACCGACTTGCGCGAGACTTCTCGCGCGGCCACCGATCAGCCGTTGTACTCCGCGGTCAGTGTCCGTGTGAAAGATCCCAGCAAGATTCAGGCGGTGGAAGACGCCGTCAAGAAAATGGGCTTCAACGCCTTCTCCATCCTCGATGCCAGCAAAAGCATCCAGCAATTCTTCAGCGTACTGGATGTGTTTCTCGGCATTTTCGGCAGCCTCGCCCTGGCGGTCGCTTTCATCGGCATTGTGAATACGTTAGTGATGGCTATCCTCGAGCGCCGCCGCGAGATCGGAATCATGAAGGCCATCGGCGCCAGCGACGGCGATGTCAAGAAGTTATTCTTCGCCGAAGCAGGCGCCATGGGCATTCTCGGCGGCGTGATCGGGGTCGCGCTGGGCTGGGCCATCGGGCAGGTCATCAACCTGGGGACGAACATCTACCTCAAGAGCCAGTCCTTTCCACCAGAACATTTCTGGTCGGTGCCATTGTGGCTGGTAGCGTTTGCTGTCTTGTTCTCATTCCTCGTGAGTCTTGCGGCTGGCCTCTATCCCGCGGCCCGCGCCGCACGCCTCGATCCCGTGCAGGCCCTGCGTTACGAGTAAACTGAGATTAATGGACAGTAGAGTCCGAATTTCACCACGCAGGGCACAAAGGCACACGAAGGAATGCCATCGTATTGCGCTTCGTGTACCTTTGTGTCCTTTGTGGTTGATGAATTTGGGGCGCTACGCAATGGATCGCTGTCTTGCCGTCATTTTCTTGCTTGCGACCCTAGCTTTTCCGCTTCCGCTCTACGCCCAGAGCCGCATCGAGTGCAACGCTCTTAACAGCCGCATTTTCAACCATGAGGTGCACTACTGCGTCTATCTTCCCGCCGGCTACGCCGCGGGCGCAGCCAAACATCCAGCGCAGACCTACCCAGTCTTGTATTTCTTGCACGGCCTCGGCGACAACGAACGCACGTTATTTAATAGTGGAGGATGGACCCTGCTCGACGATCTCCGTCAGCAGCACAAGATGGGAGAATTCCTCATCGCAGCGCCCGAGGGCGGAAGCACGTTCTACGTGAATTCCTCCGACGGTTCGGTTCGTTACAGCGACTTTTTTCTGCAGGAGTTCATGCCGCTGATCGAAACCAAATACCGCATCAGCAAAGGCCGGAGAAATCGCGCGATCAGCGGCATTTCCATGGGAGGCTACGGCGCGCTGCGTTTCGCTTTCGCCCATCCCGAATTATTCTCCGCGGTCAGCGCGCAAAGCGCCGCTTTGATCACCGAATCTCCGCACGAACTCGACACTGCCGCCCGCTCCGGCGCTCCGCAGGGAAAGTTGCTGGCAACCGTCTTCGGAGACCCGATCGACGCCCTGCACTGGAAGGAAAATAGTCCATTCGTCCTCGCGGCCAGAAATCAGACAAGCTTGCGCAAGCTCGGCATCTATTTCAACTGCGGTCAGGATGACAACTACGGCTTCGAAAAAGGCGCAGCCGCCCTGCATGAGCAATTGCAGAAAGAAGGAGTGAAGCACGAGTATCACGCCTATCCCGGCGACCACAGTCTCACCTATTTCCTGGCTCACTTTGCCGAAGTCATGGAGTTTCACTCCCGGCAGTTCGACCTGAAATAGGGCGCGGTTCCTGATGGCCGAATTGCTTGAATCACCTGTTGTAAACTAGCTAAGACGGCAAGCAAACCCTACCTGAGTTTGTAAAACCGTAATCGCCGGAGAGGTAACCGGCCGACAGTTGTGACCTGTAATCGTCGGAGAGGTGGCCGAGCGGTTGATGGCTCCGGTCTTGAAAACCGGCATACCCGAAAGGGTATCGGGGGTTCGAATCCCTCCCTCTCCGCCAGACCTTTGATTTCTGCTATTTACAGCACGTGACTACCAACTGACTACCAAATTTCAATCATTTGCCTCCGCGCGGTATTAGTCACTGGATGCAATATGGCAGTCACACTCTACCGGCAGGTCGGCAAAGGCAAAGCCCGGCGCTACCAGAAGGTCAATCTTGGGCGCGGGCGACGACCGACCAATCTCGCCGGTCCCTACTTCTTGCGGTATTCGCTCGCCGACGGCACCCGTCCCTGGGAGCCCGTTGGCGACGACCTCGATGCAGCAATCGACGCGCAGAAGCGCAAGCAGGCGTATTTCGAGGCTCTCGACGCAAACGTTCCGGTCGTTCAAGACCAAGATGAATCCGGTCGGACGAAAATCACTGACGCTGTGTTTCAGTGGTTCGCCGAGCTTCAGCTTTTTCAGGGGAAAGACCAACAGGGGAAGAGCGAGAAAACGCTGCGGGCGTACAACTACCGCCTCGGATTCTTCCTCGACTTTACCGCCCAGCAGAACCTACGGTTCCTAGACCAGATTGACCGCAGCCAGCTTCTGCGATACGTCAAGTTTCTACGAGAACATGACAGCGACCTGGATGACCGCACCGTTCACAACATCTTCGAAACCCTGAACACGTTCCTGCGGACACGGGACATTCTTATTGCCGGCAAGATTCTGGCGGAACTTGACTACGCTGAGAAGCCGCCGAAGCCGTACACGAAGCAGGAACTCAAGGACATGTTTGGGGCCATGGACGACGAGGAGAAACTGCTCTACGGTCTGTTCTTGAATTCAGGGGTTCGGGATGCAGAGATGCAGAACACGGAATACGCAGACTTCAACTGGGAGAAATGCACGCTACACGTTCAGCCGAAGGCGTGGCGCAAGTTCCGCCTGAAGGGCAAGAGCAAGAAGAAATCCGCCAAGGACAGATTCGTTCCGATTCCGGCAAAGCTGGTTTGGAAAATCAAGGACAGGATGAGACAGCGCAACGCTCAGCCGCATGACCTGGTCTTTCCGAACGGCGAAAGCAAACCTGACGGTCATTTCCTGCGGAAACTGAAAGCGGTTGCAAAGAATGCTGGCGTCGAAGGCGCAGAGCTTCATCGCTTTCGCAAGACCTACGCCGACACGCTGCATGAAGAAGGGGTTTCGGTGAACACCATCCGAATCCGGCTGGGGCACGAATCGCTGGATGTGACGCTTGCCTATCTGAAGGGTAAGGACGCCGAGTCCGAGGAAGCTCAAGAGCACGCCAACAGCAGCAGCCTGGCGCTGTACGCCTGAGACCTAAGAACATTAGCACGGGAGATTTCTAACCGAAATCTCCCGGTCTCGTTTAAGTCTGACACTTTTCGAGTTGCTCGCGATCCGTTCGAACCGCGAACGCAAGGGTGTGAGGTGATCAGTTGGCTGGCGGGCACGTTGTTGTGCTTCCATTTGAGACGGGCGTTTCCATCTCCGCAGCACTCAGCTGGCGTCCGTCAAAGAAGATCGGTATCTGTTCCGCGATACCCAATTTCGACCGGCGATTGGAATTCACCGCTACGAATATGTTCCATTCATCATGTGCACCAACACTAAATTCGCTGGAAGCACGGAACACGTAATACTCTATGAATGCCCTCCTCGAATTAGGGTCTGCAAGCACATCACTCGCAAATTTCGGATCCTTTTCGCCCCTCTTCGTCATCCAAGTGTGCAAGCTGTCAATTAGGTTCGCCGATTTCGCCGAAGCATCAAGTTGAAAAAACGATCGCATATCAGTGGGTCCGGTGACAAAAACAAAGTCAAAGTCCGATCCCAACCCATCGTCACCAGCCAGCACGTTTGACCACAGGACCCCGTAGTCCTCACCCGAAGCCGTTAAGTTCCCCGCAGGAGGCAGATCATAAGCCGACGGATCGGTTCTTTCTGGTGGATGTTTCGGGTCGACCGCAGTGTTTCTACTCGAACTTCTAGCCCAACCTGCACCATGGCGACGAACCCATACTCAGGGTTCAACAATGGCTTCAGAACTCTGATGTGAGCAGGCTGAGTGTCTCCACGATGGCCGCAAAAGCCCGAATGGGCGAACGTACCTTCTTGCGCCGATTTCAAAAGCCAACAGGTCTTACGCCAACAGAGTATGTGCAGCATTTACGCGTAGGGAAAGCTCGCGAATCGCTCGAGTTTTCCATCGCTAGCCATGAAAGAAATTGCCTGGAAAGTTGGATATGAGGACTATGGAGCGTTCCGAAAAGTGTTCCAGAAAATCATGGGACTCTCGCCGGGCGACTATCGCCTTCGATTCAGCGTTCAAGGAAATAGGATTCATAGCTAATTGTAAGTTCAGCAAACGTTCGCACTCTATTGTTCTGCGCCAGGTGATTGGGGTCGGCGTGGGAGTCCCTTTGCCGAGGCCTCGGATCCTTCTGGTTCACGGAACGGTTCCACGGAAATACGCTCATAACGGACTTCCAGTACGGTCAGGGTTTCTGTACCGCCCGGCAATTGAAGGACTACGCTGTCACCCGCTGCCGACTTCATCAACGCGCGCCCCAG
>Ga0181531_10001338_pt1 | contig 15663 bp, 17 predicted proteins | sample PEATcosm2014_Bin_38_FD_119743 | JGI IMG/M metagenome (GOLD analysis project Ga0181531, IMG submission 119743) | Peatland microbial communities from MTU Mesocosm Facility, Houghton, MI, USA - PEATcosm2014_Bin11_10_metaG | ecosystem: Environmental > Terrestrial > Soil > Wetlands > Peat | place... | reverse complement strand
GACAAGGCCTTGCGAAATTCATCGGCGAGCAGCATCGAGCTCACGGTGTTGACGACCGCATCCGATAGCACCTCGTAGTAGTTCTCCGCCTTGTAGGAGCGGCCGAAGCGCTTGGCATCGCCGGAGGCGAGACCCTGCCATAGCGTCTTGCCATCTTGATCGGTGACGGTCAGATGAATTTCCACGGTGGATTTGTAAGTCGATTCTTCGCGCACGAAAAACTGTTTCACTTCGCCCTTGATCGTGACCTCACCATTGCTGTCGACGGTCTTGATGCCCGCCTGATCGAATAGCTTGCGGATGTTCGTGCTCACGAATGCGCCGACATCATCGGTCGTGGTCACCGGCTTCGGGGTCTTGTCCTCTCGGTTCTCGCCGATCAGCTCCTTGTTGTCGCGGAGGTCGGTGAAGGCGACGATCGTGACCGTCGCGGCGCTCATCTGGGCGGTGCCGAGCTGCAGCGCCGAGGTGGGCCGCCATTGGAGCGGTATGTGCTCGAGCAGTTTTGTCTCCGACGATGCCGTCAGCGCAAGGCTCAGCAACAGGGCGGTCAGAATCGCTCGGATCATGGTGGTGAGCCTCGAGGCAAAGTGTCGTCGTTCGTTCGCTTACCGGGCTGAGCCTTCTTTCTGCAAGCCCCCCCAAAAACCCGTCACGATCGGCAGATCGGCCGCAATCTCGGGCAAGCTCAGCTTCGCAGAGCGTACGCCATTGGGCAGTTCGCGGCGAGTGATGTGGACGATATGGTCGACCGTCAGTCCGCAGCCCACAATCAGCGCGCGCTGCGCCGCCGGTGAAGGGACGAACGAGGGTACATAGACGGCTTCCCCTTCAACCACGAATTCCGCGAGGGAATCGTTGCCGTTCTGGTGATGCCGCCGAAACCGAGTTGCCCAGTCGAACGACGGTGTCGTATAGAAATAAGCGCCATTGGGCGTCAGCCACTGCCGCATGCGCTGCCAAAGATTCGGCGTATTGTAAGGATCGCCCAAGCAAGCGAACACGAGGTCAAACGGCTGCTCTGAATCGCCGAGCGTCTCGATCGTTGCAACGGCGAGTGCGGCGCCTCGCTCACGCCAGATCTCAGAGTGGGCCAGCATCGCCGCGGACGCATCGGTGATCGTGAGTGTGGAGAGCGGCAGATGATGTGCCACAAAACATTCCGCCACCAAGGACTTGCCGGCGCCAAGCTCGAGTGATCGCGGACGCGGAGCGTATTGTGCGAGAAACCGCTCGAGCAGGAGGCGCGTCGCGTCCCGAAAGTCGGCGCAGGTCGGATGCCGAGTCGGGTCATAATATTCCGCGGCGATTCGATCGTAATTCTGCACCGGGATAGGAGGCTGGGCCGAATCAACCGGTTTATCGGCGTTCATGCAGTTGTCGGGGGCGCCGAATGTGCGGCATCAATGAAAATACAATTGGTCCATGGCGGCCCAAAAGATGTAGCCGATCAAAACGAAAAAAATGATGCTGGCGAGATAGGTGGCGAACTGTGCGAAGCGGAGCTTATTCTGCCTCGAAATCGTGATCTTGAAGAACTCGTTCTCGTATTGCTCCAGCGTGCGTGATTGACCGACGGCGTTCTGCGCCAGCAACGCTAGACCACACTGTTTGGTGTGCTTGCAATCAGTCGGAATCGACCCGCCCTCGACGAGTGTCCCGGCCTTCACACAAGCGCAATCGCCTTTCATTCGCTCGAGCACTCGAGGAGGTACCGCGGTGATGTGATCGAATCGGAAAAACATCCAGTACAGCGTCGAGATCGTCGATACCATCAGCAACAGAAAGCCGATTGCAAAGGCGGATTGCTCCAACGCCGAGGACAAGAATAGCTTCGAATGATCATCGCCGCGCAATTTTACCGCACCCAGGATCGAAACGACGGTCAGCAACAGGCTGTTGCGCGTGAGCAGGCCCTGTGCCTTCGCATCGATGATATTGAGCCGATCGTACAAGTATCTAATGGCATTGAAATCGTTGTTGTCCGCGAGAAAGCGGATCACGGTGTAGTGCACGCGCTCGGCATGGAGCTGTTGCTCGATGCTCGGGCGCGCGAACATCACCGCCGCGCCTCGGGAGATTTGTCGAAGCCGAAGGTATCGGGCAGCAACTCGGCGGCGCTGCTGCGCTTGAATTCGAGCGCCGGCCAGCGGTAGTAGACGGCGATGTCTTTGCCAAACTCTCGGAGCGCCTGGCGGCAGGCGCCGCAGGGAGAGCATGGCGCTTCCTTGCCGTTGTTGCGCGCCACGACGGCCATCGATGCGATCTGCACATCGCGTCCTTCCGCGCTCACGGCAGCCGCAATGGCGTTGCGCTCGGCGCAAACGCCGACCGGGTAGGAAATATTTTCGACGTTACACCCGACGTAAATTCCGCCGGTCTTCGTACGTACGGCAGCGCCGACCGTGAAGCGCGAGTAAGGTGCGTAGGCGCTGTCGGCGGCCTTGGCCGCTGCTTCAATCAGCGCCGGCTCGTTCTGGTCGACGACCTTTAATTTTCGAGAGACTTTCATAGTGCGAGAGTGCGCGAGGCCGGGGCGACCGTCAATCGTCGCAGCTCGTGCATGCACACGGGTGCTGGGATCCATTGGGTATGAGCCTCAACCTGGGCGGCATAATTTGCCGATTGCTGACCAGTGAAAGACAAGCAAGTAGTTGATTTAACGACGATTCCCGACGGTGTCTTGAAATATTGCCCTCGGGGCGTCGGATCTTGGGAATAATCGGCATCGTGCCGAATTGAGCGACCTCATCTGGCTTGCGCGCGCGCTGCTCGACTCAGCGCCGTTGCCGGCCGAGATTCCGCCGCCGCTATCGATTACTGGCTTCAGAGATTTCTCGATGCGCTCTTTAGCTGCAAACTCGACGCGAGTTCGTGAAGTATGGTGTCGAGCGAGCGGTTCCTGTCGCGTGTGAACTGGTCCGCCGCAAGAACTGCAACAACGGTCCCGACTTCGGCTAATATCTAAAAAAAGGCCGGTCGATCCAAGGGAGTGCCGAGACCGCCATCATGACAGCATTTCATTGCCCTACCTGTGGTGCCGAATCCGCGTTTCGCAGTGGGGCTCCCTACGCAGTCTGTCGATTTTGCAAATCATTGCTGATTCGGAGTGACGCGACCGTGGAATCCGTGGGCCGAGTGGCCGCGGTGCCGGACGATTTCAGTCCGTTGCAGCTCGGGGTGACGGGGCAATTTGCGGGCCGCCATTTCAATATCGTGGGTCGACTCGCCAAGGTTTGGGAAGAGGGTAGTTGGAACGAGTGGTGCGTGATGTTCGACGATCAGCGCTTCGGCTGGCTTGGCGAGGCGCAGGGCGATCTGGTCATGACATTCGACACGCCGTCCGCGGCACAGGGTGGCGTGCCTCACAAGGACCAGGCGGCGCTCGCGGAGCCGGGTACCAACTGGCGCTTGGACGGCAAGCCCTTCACGGTCACGGACGTCAAGCAGGTCAGCTGCCAAGGAGCCGAAGGCGAGCTCGCCGAGGTGTTTGCCCCGGGCGAGGAAGTGCTCTGCGTCGACCTCAAAGGCAGCGGTCTCGAGTTCGCGACCGTCGAATATCGCCGGGCGTCGGTCAAAGCGTATGTGGGGCGTTTCGTTGAATTCGCGGATTGCCGTTTCGCGAACCTGAGGCAACTCGACGGCTGGGGCGCCAAGGCGTAGCGCACCCGGCATGCCGAACGAAAAAACCGCGGCGACGAAGTCGATCAATTGCTTGGCATGCGGCGCGCCGATCACGCTGCGTGCGCTGGGCGCGAGCGTGATGGTCGCGTGCCCGTCCTGTGGCACTCAAATCGACGTATCCAAGCCCGAAATCCAAGTCATCAAGAAATACAACGCAACCGCGCGCGAGTTCGATCTGGCGCTCGGTTCGCGCGGTGTGCTGCGTGGCAAGCCCTTCGAGATCATCGGCGCGATGGTGCGATCCAGCGAGGACGGTAGCTGGACCGAATATCTCCTATTCAATCCATTGATCGGCTTTCGCTGGCTGGTCCAGGATCGCAGCCATTGGAGTTTCGCGCAGACCATCAAGGACATCTCCGCGATCAAGCCCAACTACCTCGGCCTGCATTACGACAACCGCGACTTCAGGAAATACGCGGTCGGAAATGCCGAGGTCGAATCGGTGATCGGTGAATTTTACTGGCGCGTCAAAGTTGGCGATAAGGCGGAAACCATCGATTACATCGCGCCTCCCTGGCTGCTCTCGCGCGAGAAGACCGGGGCGGAACTCATCTGGAGCCTGTTGGTTTATCTCGACCCTGCAGAAATACAAGCGGCATTTAAAATCCAACCGCAGCCGCGCGATGACGTCGCGGCTCACCAGCCGTGCGCGGCCACCGAAACGCTGAGCTCGCTCAAACGCTATATATGGGCCGCGCTCGGCCTCGCACTCCTGCTGCAAATGGCGACGGTCATCACGGCCCGCAATCAGCAGATTCCGATCGGCATCTATACGCCCTCCGCGAGCCACGGCCAGGAGGCGGTTTTCGGACCGGTGCATCTGGACGCGACCCATTCTCTGAACGAGCTGACCGCGGCCACCTCACTCAGCAACAGCTGGGTGGACCTCGATTACGCGCTCGTGAGGAAAGGCACCGGTGAAAGCTACGAATTTTCGAACAGCGTCGAGTTTTATTCCGGCGTCGACAGCGACGGCGCATGGAGCGAAGGATCGAACCTCGGAAGTTCCCTGGTGCCCGCGATACCCGCCGGCGACTATGACGTCGTCGTCGATTCAGCATCGGGCGATGCGCATGGCGCGCCGTCCCAAACGCCGATCCAGTTGTCGCTGACGCATAATGTGGCGCCGTGGCAGAACTTCTGGATCGCCTGCGCCGTGATTCTGATCTATCCCGTGTTTCTGATCTACCGGCGCTTCGTGTTCGAACGAGAGCGCTGGTCGGATAGCGCGTTCAATCCTTATCACACCAAGAAAGAGGAATGATGATGTCACCCCTAGGCCAGGGCCTCAATCCCAAGATCATCCTGTACATCGCGACGTGCTGTCTCGCACTCGGCTATCTCGGCGTCGCCAATGCGCGTGGCTTTGTGCCATTTGCCTCGCCCACCTCCAAGTATTCGGGAACGACCGCCGGCCACTTTCATAAATGAGGAACTTGCCATGTCGACAATAAATTGGGGAATCGTGCTCAATTCGGTGATTTTCGCGCTCGTCGGGGTGCTGATCTACGGGCTCTTCTTCTATCTGCTCGATCATCTGACTCCCTATCATCTTTGGAAGGAGATCAACGAGAAGCAAAATAGCGCGCTCGCAATCCTCGTCGGGGCTATGGCGATCGGCATCGCAATCATCGTCGGCGCGGCTATTCACAGCTGAATGCCGACGCTCTTCCTGTTCTCCGCGCTGGTCGTCGCGACCTGCGGTCTCGTCTACGAATTGGTCGCCGGCACCTTGGCGAGTTACCTGCTCGGCGACTCGGTGACGCAATTCTCGACGATCATCGGGGCGTACCTGTTCTCGATGGGCGTGGGATCGTGGCTGTCGCGTTACGTACGCAACGACATTCTCGACGTCTTCGTCCGGGTCGAAATTCTGGTCGGCGTCGTTGGCGGGTGCTCCGCGGCGGTGTTGTTCCTGCTCTTCAGCGAGGTAACGCATTTCCGGGTCGCGCTTTACGGACTCGTCGGACTGATCGGCATTCTCGTCGGGCTCGAAATTCCGCTGCTGATTCGCCTGCTCGAGGATCGGTTGGAACTGCGCGATCTCGTGGCGCGGGTTCTGGCAGCAGATTACGTTGGCGGCCTGCTCGCGTCGTTGCTGTTTCCGCTGCTGCTCGTGCCGCGACTCGGCTTGATCCGCACGAGCTTTTTCTTCGGAATCGTCAACGTCGCGGTGGCCATCGTCCTGATCTACAAGCTGCCGTCGCCGCAGCGCCGCCTCGGGCTGCAGGTCGGAGCGGCCGCATCAACCGTGCTGCTCGTGATCGGATTCGCGAGTGCGGAAGATCTCATGGCCTTGAGCGAAGAGGGACAGTATCCCGGCCAGGCTTTGTTCGCCAAGTCGACGGCCTATCAGCGCATCGTCGTGACACGACAGGCGGATGATATTCGCCTATTCCTCAACGGCAATCTGCAATTCAGCTCGCGCGATGAATATCGCTATCACGAAGCTCTCGTGCATCCGATCATGGCGGCGCTTGCGGCACCAAGAAACATCCTCGTGCTCGGCGGCGGCGACGGTCTTGCGGTACGTGAACTCCTCAAGTACCCGTCGGTACAATCGATCACGCTGGTCGACCTGGATCCTGAAATGACGCGTCTTTTTTCGCGCACGCCGTTCCTGGCCGAACTCAACGGCGGGGCGCTGAGCTCGGCCAAAGTGCACATCATCAATGCCGATGCCTTCGTCTGGCTCAAAGAGGCGCATGAGGCCTACGACGGGATCATCGTCGATTTTCCGGACCCTTCCAATTACTCGATCGGCAAGCTCTTTTCGTTGACGTTCTACCGCCGCCTCGGCGCGGTGCTCGCGCCCGGCGGGTGGGCGGTGATTCAAAGCACGTCGCCCTACGTTGCACCCAAGGCGTACTGGTGCGTCGAGCGAACGCTGCAGGCCGCGGGCCTGCAAACCGCGGCCTATCACGTATTCGTGCCGTCGTTCGGCGAGTGGGGATTCGTTGCGGCGGGCCACGACCCCTATCGGATTCCCGCGGCGCTGCCTGCGGGACTGCGCTTCATCACGATGGATACTTTGCCGCAACTATTCGATTTCCCGCCCGACATGCAGCGCGTGCCGACCGAGGTCAATCGCCTCGACAATCAAGTGCTGGTGCGTTACTTCGAGAAGGAATGGGGGAATTATCTTGCGGAGTAAGCCGTGATCACGCGCCGTACGTTGTTGCGCGGTTCGCTGGCCGCGGCCGGCGGCTGGTTGGCCGGCTGCGACCGAGCGGCGTCGCGCGCCGTTCCGGGCCGCCTGCTCGGGCCGTCGGCTGCGCTCGGCCATCGGTTGCGCGATCGCATGATTCCGGCGCCGGATTCTACGCGCGAAGCCGGCGTTGTGATCGCGGGCGCAGGTATCGCCGGGCTCGCGGCGGCGTACGCGCTGCGCCGACAGGGAGTCCGCGATGTTCTGATACTCGATGCGCTCGAGGAACCGGGCGGCAACGCGAGTTGCGGACGAAATTCGGTGAGCGCCTACCCCTGGGGTGCGCATTACGTGCCGTTGGTGCGTTCTGATTGCGCCCCCGTGCTCAACTTGTTCTCCGAACTCGGAATCATCGTCGGAGCGGACCAGCAGGGCCGGCCAATCTACGACGAATACGCGATCTCATCGGATCCGCAGGAGCGCTTGTGGATGTATGGGCGTTGGCAGGAGGGCTTTGTGCCGGTGATTGGATCGTCGGCACGCGACGAGGCTCAATTCACGGCCTTTTTTGCCGCGACCGAACGCATGAAGCATGGGGTCGGCAGCGATGGCAAGCCGCTGTTCGCGATCCCGGTCGAGAACAGCACGGCGGATTCGAACTGGCGCGAGCTCGATCGAATTTCATTTGCCGACTATCTGCGCAACCAGGGCTTCGATTCGCCGCGCGTTCGCTGGTATGCCGATTACTGCTGCCGCGACGACTACGGAGCAGTCGCCGCAGATGTCTCCGCTTGGGCTGGTCTGCATTATTTCGCGTCGCGCAATGGCGTGGCCGCGAACGCGGATGCCTCGAGCGTGGTGACCTGGCCCGAAGGCAATGGGTATCTGGTACGGGAACTCTCGTCGCGCGCGGCGGTGGCTTTTCAAGGCAACGCGCTCGTGACCCGCGTGGCACGCGCGGATTCGGGTGTTCAGCTCGACTATTTCGACGCAAGCCTGCAGCGGTCGGTGCGTGTTGAGGCGCGGGCCGCGGTCGTGTGTTTGCCGCGATTCGTCGCGGCGCGCGTCGTCGATGGGTTTTCGGCGCCAAGCGCTACGGGATTTTCATATTCGCCTTGGATGGTCGCGAATGTCACGTTGAGCCGGCTCCCGGCCGGCAGGGGTCAAGCGCTGGCCTGGGATAACGTGATTTATGACAGTCCGCTGCTCGGCTACGTGGTCGCGACCCACCAGGGACTCGAGCAGCGGCGCACGAGCACCGTGATCACCTATTACTGGCCGTTGTCCGCCGGCACACCCGATGCGGAGCGGCGAACCGCGCTCGACCGGTCCCTGTCGGATTGGCAAGCGATCGTGATCGGGGACCTGCTGCGAGTCCACCCGGAGCTCGAGCGGCACATCGAAAACATCGACGTGTGCATCTGGGGACACGGTATGGTGCGGCCGACGCCAGGCTTCATCTGGGGCGCGGCGCGCCAGGCAGCACTTGCGCAGATGCCGCCGGTGTTCTTCGCGCACTCTGACCTGAGCGGCATATCGATCTTCGAGGAAGCCTATTGCCGTGGTCGTACGGCGGGTGAGCTCGCGGCACGCGAACTCGCGTCGCGCGCGATCGGTGCGGCAGCATGACGGCCTCAAATCGCCAGCCGTGGATCCACTCGCCGTTCGTCGACGGCGCCTTCATTCTGGCACCTGCCTTGGTCGCGACCGCGCTCTCGCTGGTTTTGATCGGCACAGGCCACGGCGGCCGCGGCTTGTCGATCTGGATGTGGGCGATCCTCATCATCGGCGTCGATGTGGCGCACGTGTATAGCACGATTTTTCGTACCTACCTGGATCCCATCGAGCGCCGGCGCCTGTCCGGCTGGCTGATCCTCACGCCGCTCGCCGGGTGGGTACTCGGCGTGCTGTTGTATTCGTGGAGCGCCGCCTACTTCTGGACTTTGCTCGCGTACGCCGCGGTATTCCACTTCATGCGCCAGCAATACGGCTTCCTGATGATCTACGCGCGCAGCGAGCGCGCATTGCCGCCGATCTGTCTGATCGTCGACAAGTGCGCCATTTATGCGGCGACGCTCGGCCCGTTGATCTATTGGCACACGCACATGCCGCGGCAATTCGTGTGGTTCATCGATGGTGATTTTCTGAAATTGCCGGGTCAGCTATGGCCGATGATTTGGCCGCTCTACCTGGCCGTGCTCGCGATCTATCTCATCAAGGACTGCTGGCTGGTCGTCGCACACCGTTCCGTCAACCTGCCTCGCAACATCATCGTTGTTGGCACGGCCGCGTCCTGGTACGTGGGCATCGTCGCCGCCACCGGCGATCTCGTGTTCACGATGACCAACGTGGTTGCGCACGGCATTCCCTACATGGCACTGACCTTCGTTTATGCGAAAGGCGAAGAACGACAGCATCCGGAATTCCGATCGCGCCTCGTGCATTTCATACCAGCGGCTATCGCGATGTTGATTTTGTTCGCGTTCGTGGAAGAGGGGCTATGGGACGGCTTGGTCTGGCGTGAGCATCTACGGCTTTTTCCGATGTTCGCGTGGTTGCCGCAGATCAACGGCGACGCGGTGCTTGCGATCGTCGTACCGCTGCTGACCTTGCCTCAACTGACCCACTACATCATCGACGGGGTCATCTGGCGGTTGAGGACCCATCCGGAGTGGCGCAGAACGCTGTTCTGGAACCTGCAACCTGCGGCCGGGCGCGTATGAGCATTCCAGCGCCCGAGGGGCGTCACTGGCTCGTGGAGTTTTACGGCGCTACCGGCCTAGCCGACGAAGATTGCATCCGTAGAGGCCTCGAGGCGGCCGTCACCGCCGCGGGCGCGACGCTGCTCAAGATCGAGCTGCACGACTTTGGGCCGGGCATGGGCGTCGCGGGCATGGCGCTGCTCGCAGAATCGCACATCTCGATTCACACCTGGCCGGAATATTCTTATGCCGCGATCGATCTCTTCATGTGCGGCGCGGTCGCCAATCCCGAGCGTGCGCTCGCGGCGCTCGAGATCGCGTTTCGTCCGGTGTCGGTCGAAGTGCGCCGCTTTGCGCGCGGATTCAGTAGCGGCATCATCGTCCACACTACTGGTGTTGAGGGCACGGCTCGCTAGGCCGGCTAGCGGTGACCGGGGCGGCGCTCACACCCACGAGACCAGGCGGCATGCCCAAGGCTTCGAGCAGTGCTTTGTGGAATGATTCGGGATCCTGCAGCTGAGGCGCATGGCCGAGTCCAGGGAAGACGAGCAGCCGCGCGTGCGGAATATGCTGCGCGGCCTCCTGACCCAACATCGCGTACCGGCCGATCCGTGCCTTGACTTCGGGAGGCGCGATATCGCTGCCGATGGCGGTGGTATCGGCGTCACCGATCATCAATACGGTATCCACTTGCAACAACGGTAATTCGTATACGACGGGCTGCGTGAAGATCATGTCGTAGATCAGCGCGGAGTTCCACGCCACGAGCCGGTGGCCCGCGCCTCGATTGAGGCCGGCAAGCATGTCGACCCAGCGTTCGTACCCGGGCTTCCAGCAATTGACGTAGTAAGTCGACTTTTCGTATTGGCGCACGCCGTCTGCCGACAGCTTCAATTCGCGGGCAAACCACTGATCCACGGTGCGAGTTGGCACGCCGAGCGCTTTCCAATCCTCGAGCCCGATGGGATTCACCAATACGAGCTGTTGCACCTCCTGCGGAAACATCAGCGCATAGCGCGCCGCGAGCATGCCGCCGGTGGAGTGGCCGACGATCGTTGCGCGGCTGATTCCGAGATGGGACAGCAGCGCTCGCGTATTGGCTGCCAGTTGCTGGAACGTGTACTGATAATGAGCCGGCTTGCTGGATGCGCAAAAGCCGATCTGATCCGGCACGATCACTCGATATCCTGCATCGCTCAACACAGCGATCGTGTCCCGCCAGGTGGCGCCGCAGAAATTCTTGCCGTGCAGTAACACAACGATGCGACCGTTTGCGGTGCCGGTACCGGGCACGTCCATATAGGCCATCTGCAGCTGTACCTGTTGCGACGTGAAGTGGTATCGCCGGATCGGGTAGGGATAGGCGAAGCCCTCGAGCTCAGGTCCGTAACGGTGCGTCTGCGCAGCTGATGAGATTCCAGCCAGCAAGAGCCACAGAGCGCCGCACAGGAGACACGGCTTTGTCACAACGCTTCCCCCTGGGTCTCCGATGACCACTGCCTGGATAACGGGACGATGTCGCCGAGACTGTACCAAAGTTGCAGGCGCGACGGACTCAGGCGGCGCTGCGATCTTGGCGGCTGCGCGGCAGCGCACAGACGGAAGCCGAAGATCGGACCAGCCTTAGATTCTACTTGCGGACCTCGGATTATCTTAAGGACAGGAACAATCATGAATACTCCAATGAATGGCGACTCGCGAGATTTGAGCGCTGCGGATCTGTCGGCTACCGCGACCGTCCAACCGTCACTGGCGCACGGAGCTGATCGACCGGTGATGACCGTAAACACCGACGGAGTCGTTAAGACGACGCATGAGAAAACTCTCGCTCCGCTATTTACGCAACACGCGACGACCGATTTTCGCTCGCGATGGGATGTCATTCAAAGAGGTTTTGTCGATGACCCTGAGCAAGCCGTCCGCGCGGGCGATGACCTCGTCGCCCAGGTCATCAAGAGTCTGTCGGAGTCGTTCTCCAAGCAACGCGCAGAGCTCGAAAGTCCGACGGACCAGACCGAAAAGTCATCGACCGAGAATCGGCGATTGGCGTTTCAACGCTACCGCTCCTTTTTTGAACGCCTGCTATCGATCTAATTTAAAAGGCGCATGCACGCCGACATGGATGCACTTCGTCAATAGCCCAGCCCCGCCTGGGTCCAGGCTTACTAACTGATGCGCTCCTCGAATTGGCCGCTGACTTTTCGATAGAGAGCCTTGGCCAGTGGGTCGTATCCAAAAAACGCGGCGGCTGCATCCATCCATGTCATCGGCCGCGAGCGGGCGAGATCGCGCGCGCTTCGCAGCAGCTGTGACGGCACCGAAGAGGGAGAAGGGTCAAACACTTCTGCGACGTGAGTATCTTGGTCTCCCATGAACACGCTCCGGGTCACCTTTGAAAACACGTGCAGCCCGCCATGCGTCTCATAAATCCGGTATTCCTGCCACTGCCCCTTGGGTGCTGATGATGGCGCTGCGGAGGCGAGCAGCTTTCCGTTAAATGCGAGGTCCGCTTTGCCGTCTCTGATCACGATCTGCTCTTTCGTAACCCCGACGTCGGCATCGTCATCGAGGGCCGGAAGACGATTCTGCATTTTGACTTTGGCCTCCGAAACCTCCTTGCGCGGAGACTTATCCTGATCTCGGATGGTCTCACCGCGCACCAGGACGGTGGTTTCTTGATGCGCAGAATCGTCGGCGGATCCACGATGGTCGCCGGCCGTTTGTGGGCCGCTGCTTGCCGACGGCTGGGAGAATTCCTCGGGGCGTTCAGAACTCATAGAATGTCCTCACTGCTAGGTGGGCAGAACTGAATCGTGTGCCTAAAGCCAAAATTGATCAGCCGGCAATTGGCTGTGTCACTCGTCAGTGCCCGCTGACATCACCGAATGTACTCATAGGCACCGATAATCACACCGAAGCGAGCCGTAGCTCATTTCGCAACTCTTACGGATCGTGGCGGCTTGGAAGCTACGACAAATTACGCAGGTCCGCGGTGGATAGCGTATCCACGGGTCGATGCAGATCGGAGGCCATTGCGAGAATCGCCGCCACTGCTTGCGGATAATGCTGCACGCGCTCGCGCACCGCGTAAAGTTCGCGCTCTTCGATGACGCGAATCCCGCCTGCCTGGCGCATTCGGTGCTCGAGTATCGCCTGGCGTTTCAGCAGCTCGAGTGCTTCAGTAATGGATTCCATGATTGGACTGCTCCTCAAGAGACGCTTCACGCCGTGTGACGAGAATCTAAGGCCGAACGCCGACCGGCTCTATGCGCTGCCGTACATATTGCCGCCACTGCATGGAATCTCGCGGTCTCGATGCCGTGACAATCACCGCGGACCACCAGAACACCGGGTTAGCAGCGCCTTTGCGCGCGCATGCACGTTCTCGACGCTGAATCCATACTCTCGCAGCACGGTCTCGCCAGGCGCAGATGCGCCGAATCGGTCGATGCCAAGCACCTCACCCGAATCCCCGACATAGCGATGCCATCCCTGCGGGGAGCCCGCCTCGACCGCGAGGCGGGCGCGCACCGACGGCGGCAGTACCGCGTCGCGAGCGGTCTGCGGCAACGCATCGAACAGATCCCAGCTTGGCATCGAAACGCAGCGCACCGCGACGCCCTCGCTCTGTAGACGTTCCGCGGCTGCGACGATCAAGCCAAGCTCGGAGCCGCTCGCAATCAAGATCAATTGCGGCCGTGCGTTGGTTGCGTCGCTGAGCACATAAGCCCCTTGACGCACGCCCTCTGCGGACGCATAGCGGCCGCGGTCCAAGGTCGCCACTGCTTGGCGAGTCAAGACCAGCAGTACCGGGCGGCTCTTGGTCGTTAGCGCGATCTGCCACGCAACGGCGGTTTCGTTGGCATCACCAGGGCGCAGTAGGGTCAGGTTCGGGATCGCACGAAGGCTAGCCAATTGCTCGATGGGCTGATGCGTGGGGCCATCCTCGCCGACCGCGATGCTGTCATGGGTAAAGACGTGGATCACGTGCAGGCGCGACAGCGCCGCGAGACGGATTGCCGGGCGCATATAATCGGAGAAAATCAAGAATGTCGAGCCGAACGGAATGATGCCGCCGTGCGCCGCGAGACCGTTGGCGATCGCGCCCATCGCGTGCTCGCGCACACCGAAATGAAGATTGCGCCCGGCATAGCTCCAGCCCGCTGCGTCGGAGCCTTGGGTATCCTGCTCTTTCTTGGCCGGCGGATTGAAGTCGCCGAAACCCTTTAGCGCAGTCTTCGTCGACGGATCGAGATCGGCCGAACCACCGGTCAATGCCGGTAGATGCGGCGCGATTGCATTCATGATCTTGCCCGAGGATTCGCGCGTGGCGATTCCTTTTGAGTCCGGTGGAAACACGGGAATATCCTGATCCCACCGCGCGGGCAGCTCGCCGCGAAGGCTGCCCTGAAATTCGGCGGCCAGTGAGGGAAATGCATCGAGGTAGGCGCCGAGGCGGCCGTTCCATGCGGTTTCGCTGCTCTCGCCGCGACTAATGGCTTCTCGAAAGTGCGCAAGCGCTGAATCCGGAATGAGAAATGGCGGGTCGGTCGGCCATTGCAGTCGTTCCTTGGTCTTGCGTACGTCATCGACTCCCAATGGCGAGCCGTGCGCTTTATAACTGTCTTGCTCGGGCGAGCCGTAGCCGATGTGCGTGCGAATCAGGATCAGGGACGGTTGCGCTTCTTCAGCGCGCGCTCGAGTCATTGCGACTTCGATCGCGCCGAGATCATTGCCATCCTGGACCCGTAGCGTGTGCCACCCGCAGGCGTCAAAATGCGCCGCGCGATCTTCGGTGAACGCGACATCGGTACCGGCGGATAGCGTGACGTGATTGTCATCGTATAGACAGATCAGTTTGCCGAGCCCGAGGTGCCCCGCGAGCGATGCCGCTTCTGCGCCCACGCCTTCCATGAGATCGCCGTCGCTGACAATGGCGTAGGTGTGATGATCGATCAGCGCATGCCCGGCGCGGTTGTAACGCGCGGCGAGTTGCGCCTCGGCAATCGCCATGCCGACCGCATTGCAGAGGCCCTGTCCCAGCGGCCCGGTCGTTACTTCGACGCCCGGCGTGTGCCCGCGTTCGGGGTGCCCGGGAGTCTTGCTGCCCCACTGGCGGAATTGCCGAATGTCATCCAGAGAGAGTGCATAGCCGGTCAGATGCAAGAGACTATAGAGCAGCGCCGAACCGTGCCCAGCCGACAGTACGAAGCGGTCTCGATCGGCCCAATCGGGATTGCGCGGGTTATGTTTGAGAAAGCGCGTCCACAACACGTAAGCCATTGGAGCCGCACCGAGCGGCAGGCCGGGATGGCCGCTGTCCGCCTTTTGCACCATATCGACTGCCAGGAAGCGGATGGTATTGACACATAGCTGATCGAGTTGTGGATTCATGATCGCATTCCGCATTGGTCGATTTGGTGCGCGGGCGTTGCCAAAATGGTCAGGCGATGAGCACTGAACGCGGCGACGATATGCACCTGTGCGCCGGCAGTCTGTGCGCTTGCGTCCGTAACGCTTGAGGTTCTCGATCCGCCGCTTGCAACCTGAACGGTGTGCCTGAGAGCGGTCTTATGCAACCACGTTAGGCAACGTACAGACCGCAATGGCCCGCAGCTCTAAGTTGGCGCGCATGGAAATGCCCGCCCTTTTTGATGCGGGGCGTGCCGGCCGCTTGTCGGTAATTGTCAAAAGGAAATCCTCATGAGCATGAACAAAGATCAAGTGAAGGGCCGCGTCGAAGAGACGAAGGGATCCATTAAGGAAGCCGCCGGCAAGATCACGGGCGACAAAACGTTGGAAGCCAAGGGAAAGATTCAGAAAAATCTAGGCAAGGTTCAAGGGAAATTCGGTGACGTCGAGAAAGACCTGACCGACGCTCAGAAATAAGGCGCTTTGCATCAGCGCGTCGAATTTGATGTGATTCGACGCGCGCGCGGCCGTCAAACGCAGCTAGTAATCAAGCGCAGCAGCCGTGATGGCTCACGCGGACTTCGTTCCCGTACCACCGTGCGGATATCTAAGCGGTCGGTCACTCGGCGCAACGGCCAAGTTGAACCCCGCAGCCGTTTGCGGTACTAAGCGAGCACCAGCCCAGAATCACAGCAGGGTGTTTTATGCGCCGTTTCG
>Ga0181531_10001337_pt1 | contig 15664 bp, 15 predicted proteins | sample PEATcosm2014_Bin_38_FD_119743 | JGI IMG/M metagenome (GOLD analysis project Ga0181531, IMG submission 119743) | Peatland microbial communities from MTU Mesocosm Facility, Houghton, MI, USA - PEATcosm2014_Bin11_10_metaG | ecosystem: Environmental > Terrestrial > Soil > Wetlands > Peat | place... | reverse complement strand
TGGTGCTTCATCTTCATCGGCGCGATCCGCGAGCTTTCCGCCACCATCATGCTGACAACCGCCAACACCAAGCTGGTCTCGATCCTGATCTACGATCTGAACGAAAGCGGCGATTTAGGATTGATCTCGGTGCTGGGGCTGGTGCTTCTGGTTATCACCTTTGCCGTGGTGGGATTGGCCAATCGCGTGCCGGGCCTGCGTCAGGGCAGCGTGCGTTCGGTGCATTATTAATTAACGGAGAGAGAATGTTCGAAGGCTTCACCAAAACCGAGATCGAAACCAGCGGCGCGCGCATCGTCACCGTCCATGGCGGCAAGGGGCCGCCGGTGCTGCTGATGCACGGCAATCCTTTCACCCACGTCTCTTGGCATCTGGTAGCGCCGCTATTGGCGCGCGACTTCACCGTGGTGTGCACGGATCTCCGGGGTTACGGGGATTCCTCAAAGCCGCCCGACGGCGAGAACCACGCCAATTATTCCTTCCGCGCCATGGCAATGGACAATGTCGAGGTGATGGAGAAGCTCGGCTTCAAGCGCTTCGCCGCGGCGGGGCATGATCGCGGCGCGCGCGTGCTGCACCGCATGTGTCTCGATCACCCGGAAAAGGTGTCGCAGGCCGCCATTATCGACATCATCCCGACTCACCATCTCCTGAACAACGTATCGCGCGCCTGGGGCCTGTTCTCCTGGCATTGGTTCTTCATGGCCCAAGCCTTCGACCTACCCGAGCGCATGATGGGCGCCGACGCCGAATTCTACATCCGCCGGAAGCTCGGCAAGGGTCCTGCCGGGCTCAAGTTTTTCGCGCCCGAGGCGCTCGCCGAATACATCCGCTGCATCAAGAATCCCGAGACCATCCACGGCATGTGCGAGGACTACCGCGCCACTTTCGGCATCGACCTGCAAATGGACGAAGCCGATTACAAGGCCGGCAAGAAGGTGGCTTGCCCGGTGCTGCTGCTCTGGGGCGCCAATGGCGGCGTTGGGCGCAATCACAAGCCCATGGAGGTGTGGAAGGACTATGCCGCCGACATACGCCACGGCGCGGCCTTGCCCTGCGGCCATTACGTGCCCGAGGAATGTCCCCAGGAAACCGCTGCGGAACTGGCAGGGTTCTTTAAAACATAATTATAAGTGTTAAATAAATCACCTTGACTTCATAGTCAGTGTAATTAAAGTTCATTACACGATCCTGTCTTGCAGATTGGATTGCCGCGGGAATTTGAAGGGCAGCTTGCGCCGCGAAACCAAACGCTAAAGCGCCACGGAGCGATCCGTGGGCCCCGTCTTGCGAGAGGGAGATAAACCCATGCGCGCGATCGTTTCTCCGACCTTCCCCTGCCACGCGGTCTCCTGCCGTCACTGTCGCCGCGCGGCCCGATAAGGGCCGCGAGCCGCGACGTTGTTGTCCCGCCTGCGTTAAGCCGCAGGCAAAAGCAGGAGAAAATCCATGTCCCGATCGTCATCCCCGCCTTATGGCCCTCACGGCTTCGCCTATGCGCGGCCCTTCGAGTTGCCGCCCGTGCCGCTCTCCGAACGCCAGCCTTATGGCGTCGCCGGCATCGAGCCCGATTTGTGCGAAGTGTTGGAGGACCCGCTGGTGCATCTGGTGATGCGCCGGGACGGGGTTTCCCCGGCAGTCCTCAAGGCGGTGATCGTCCGTGCGCGCGCCAAGCTCGGAGCCGGGCTTTGCGGTTGCCTCGCCGCTTGACCAGCCAATCGACCCATTTCAACCCATTCGAACTGAAGGATATGAACCATGAGCCGCGTTGAACCGTTCGATCACAAGAGAGCAACCGTGCGCCAGTCTTCGGGCTGGGGCGAGTTGTGGAGCAAGGAAGACTGGTGGGCGATCTGGCTTGGCCTCGGCATCGTGCTGCTGGGCTATGTGCTGTTCGCTAACGGCTCGAGCATCAAATGGCTCGCGGTAACGCCGGCGAAATGGACGAGCTTCGCGCAATTGAGCGATCACTTCTCCGCCAACTGGCTGCGCTATATCGGCCAGTTCGCAGCCTGGCTCGCGGTGTTCTGGATTGCGCTCAGCGCGCTCGGCTACAAGGCGCGGGAATTCGTCCCGTCCTTCGTTCTGCTTTATCTCCTTTCGGTCGGCGTCTTCATCATCGGTCAGTGGCAGACGGCGAATTACTACGGCTTCGAGGCGCCCCTGGTCGCGTTGATCGTGGGATTGGCGATTTCCAACATCGCGGGCTTGCCGCGCTGGTTCGATTCAGGGTTCCGCGTCGAGTTCTACATCAAGACCGGCATCGTTCTCTTGGGTGCAACCTTGCCCTTAACGCTCATCCTATGGGCCGGGCCGGTGGCCATCCTCCAAGCCTCGATCATTTCGCTCGTCACCTTCTTCGTCATCTATTTCGTGGCGGTAAAACTCGGCCTCGACAAGCGCCTGGCGGCGACTCTCGGCGCCGGCGGCGCGGTCTGCGGCGTCTCCGCCGCCATCGCCATCGCCGGGGCGGTCGGCGCCAAAAAGGAATACGCACCCATCGCCATCACCACCGTCTTGATCTGGGCGATTGCGAGCATCTTCATCCTGCCCTTCATCGCGTTGGCGCTTCACCTGCCGGCGGGAGTTGGCGGCGCCTGGATCGGCACCTCGGAATTCGCCGATGCGGCCGGCTTCGCCGCGGCCCAGACTTATGGCGATCTAGCGGTCCAAAACGGCTTGCCGGGCACCAGCGATCAGGCGGTCTTTGCCTTCACCCTGCTGAAGGTGGTGGGGCGCGACGTCTGGATCGGCATCTGGGCCTTCGTGCTGGCAATCGTCGCCACCACGCGTTGGGAGAAGGTTCCGGGGCAGAAGACGGATGTCGGCCAGATCTGGTGGCGCTTCCCCAAATTCATCCTGGGTTTCGTCATCGCTTCGGCAATCGTGACCGTGGTGACCACCGGGTACAGCCTGGGCGATTTCAACAAGACGGTGAACCCAGCCTTCGTGGCGCCGATCAAGGATATCCGCACCTGGGCCTTCATCTTCAGTTTCTTGAGCATCGGGCTCACGACGCGCTTCCGCGAGTTGGCCAAGGCCGGCGCCAAGCCCTTCTTCGCCTTCAGTTCGGGCGCCATCGTCAACATCGTGCTGGGTTTCGTGCTCTCGGCGGTGGTGTTCGCCCAGCATTGGACCAATCTTGTCCGTTGAACTTTCCCCGGTGAGCGCAGGGCCGGCGCGCGCTTTGCCAAAGCGCGCATGCCGGTTCTGCACCCATTTTCGCGACGATCCGGATTACCTCGAATCGGCGTTGCCGGGGCTGTCCAGCCTCAGCTCCGCCCGCGCCTCGGTGCGCGCGGCGGACGGGCTGTGCCTCTACCACGACCGCTTCGTGAGCGCGCGTTCGGATTGCGCCGATTTTGCGCCGCAAGCGCGTTAACCGCGCTGAAGGTGAGGCGCGTCTCGATCGTGCCGCCCTGGAGCGTTTGCAGTTTCCAGATGCGTTCTTTCATACCCTCGCCGGCCAAGTGAACGATGCCCAGCGGGCGGTGCGGTTCGTGCGGCTCCACCACTTGATGCGAACGGGCGTCGTACATCGGCGTGCCCTTGCCGCAGAACCAGTTGCAATAGGCAGGCAGGAAGGTCGCTTTCGCGCCCTGGACGAACACCGCGCGATTGAGCGAGGTCTGGTCGGACAGGAAAAAGCTGATATTGCCCTTATAGGCCCAGGGGCTGAGACGGAAGCGTTTCAAGGCGCGGGCGTAATTCTCCGACCATAGCCGCCAATGCGGCGCATCGGCCCTGAGCGCGAACACGCCGGCGTTGAGAATGGAGTTGCGGCCGAAACGGTAACCCTCGCGCATGCCGAAGGCCCAAGAAAAGGCGCGCTGGTTCTGCCCCCAGAATTTCGGCCGCTTGTGGATGGTCCAATAGCCGCGATCGATCTCCGGCACGATGGCGAGCTTGCCTTGCGCCGCGCTGCGGATGAACAGGTCGAGCACGCTCGCGTCCTGGACCCAACTGTCGGCGTCGATCCAGAGATAGATGTCGTAGCCCGGGAAATGCTTGGGCAGATGCGGCCGCCCGGCCAACACCTTGAAGGAATTGGGCGGATGCGACCGTGGGGGATAGTAGAGATCCCAGCCGAGCGGTTGGATGGTGGCGCCCAGCCCGCGCAGCCAGAACCGCTGTTCCTCGTTTAGGCCGATGTCGAGGATGGATAGCGGCGGCAGGCGTTCGCCCATTCCCCGTTGCAAGGAGAAGATCAAATCCTGCAGCAGGCCGAAATAGCCCGCATCGGATGCGGTGACGATGGTGACGGACGGGCCGCTCGCCAAGGGAACCCCTTTCATCGGCGCGTGGATCGGCGGGTCTATAGCGCCTCCGACGCGCGTGCAACAAGAGCGCGTCTGCCGGTTTAACAGACCACCGCAAGTCGTGGCGCGCCCGGAGAGATTCGAACTCCCAACCCCCAGATCCGTAGTCTGGTGCTCTATCCAGTTGAGCTACGGGCGCTTTCAATTGTCACGGAAGCGGGGCGAAGCTAGCCGTATCGCGGGGGCGCTGGCAAGCCGATTTCCCCGGTTCTGCCCGGCTGGGAATGCCGCAAAACCAGCTTCGGGAAACGCTTGTGGCATCGTCAACCATTCGCGTAAACTCCCTGGGTAGAGGGTTAGGGGGGTTACGACCCGAATGATATACCGTTTCAGCCATTGCGCCGCCTTGGCCGCCATGCTGCTGCTCGGCGGCTGTTCTTACACCGACGATCTGTTCGGTAGCCGGTCACCGAGCAAGAGCGATTCCGCATCGGCGGGTCAGTCGACGGTCTATCAGATCCCCCCCTCGGCCGCCGAGGCTAACGCCCAACCGCTGCTGAATTCGTCCTCGGACGGGTCGGCCGCAAGCAGCACCGGCACCATCGTCGGCCAGAAGGTCCAGGGGCTGCGCGCCGACCTCGCCCGGCTCAAGGCGAACTTCGCCCAGCATCAACAGGACATGGCAGCAGCGCATAGCGCGCTCCAGACCGACTCATCCGCCTACTTCAGTACTGTAGCCGGCATCAATGCCCGGCTGCAGGTCGGCACCACCTCGGGCAATCCGCAGCTGGTGGCGCAATGGAACCAGGCCCAGACTACGCTCGGACGCATGGGTGATGATATCGGTCGCTTGAACGGGATTTCGACCCAGGCGGCGGCTGATTCGTCCTTTGCATCCTATCTGATGAACTCCACCCGTGCTGCCTTCTCGCTGCAAGGTGCGGTCGACGAGGACCATCGCCAGCTGACCCAAATCCAAAGCGACGTCGACACCACCACGGTGCAGATCGACGCGCTGCTGAGCGCCTTGAGCGACGAGATCGGCCGCCAGAGCACCTACGTCGCCAACGAACGCGAGAATCTCATCACCTTATCGCAGGCGATCAAGAACGGCCAACTCTATGGCCCGAGCCTCGCTAACCGCGCCTTCGGCGTGACCTCGGCACCGTTTCCGCCGCAGCGCGCCTCGGCGCCGCGGCCGCAGGCCGCCGTCTCCGAGGGCGATACTCATCCGCTGGTGGTAATCCGCTTCGACCGGCCCGACGTCTCCTATGAACAGGCCCTCTACACCGCAGTAAGCCGCGCGCTCGAGCGCAAGCCCTCGGCCACTTTTGAATTGGTGGCGGTGGCGCCCAATGCCGGCAATTCGGCGCAGGTGGCGGTCAACGCCAACGCGTCGAAGCGCAATGCCGAGAGCGTCATGCGGTCGCTCACCAGCATGGGTCTGCCAGCGGACCGGGTTTCGCTGTCGGCGACGACCAGCGGCGAAATCCAGAACAACGAGGTTCGCGTCTACGTCCGCTGACGCCCGGGCGCCGGCTTGCCTGCCGCCCGCGAGGTGCGAAGCGTTCATGCCTGCCGCCTCTTCATTCACCAAGACCTTTCCGGTCAGCTGGGACGAGTTGCATCGCCATTCGCGCGCGCTCGCATGGCGGTTGCTTGATCTCGGCCCGTGGAAGGGCATCGTCGCGGTAACGCGCGGCGGGCTGGTGCCGGCGGCCATCGTCGCCCGCGAGCTCGACCTGCGTCTGGTCGATACGGTGTGCATCGCCAGCTATGACGACCGCGAGCTGGGGCCGGTTGAAATCCTGAAGGGCGTCGCCGGCGATGGCGCGGGGTTCCTTTTGATCGACGATCTGGTTGATACCGGCCGCACCGCCGAGGTGGTGCGCCGCATGATGCCCAAGGCGCATTTCGCCACGGTCTACGCCAAGCCGAAAGGGCGGCCTCTGGTGGACAGCTTCGTCACCGAGGTCAGCCAGGATACCTGGATTCTGTTTCCCTGGGACATCGAGCCGCAATTCGCCCCGCCCATCGCCAAGGCGCGGGACCGGAACAAGTGAGCGCGGCCGAAACCCGGCCGGTGGTGAAGCTCCAACCCGGCCGCAACAAGCGCGTCGAGAGCGGCCATCCCTGGGTCTATTCCAACGAAGTGGCGATGGATGCCGCCGCCAAGGCCCTGATTCCGGGCACGTTGGTGCGGCTCGAAGCCTCGAGCGGCAAGGCGCTGGGCGTGGCCACGTTCAATCCGCATACGCTGGTGGCATCGCGCATCTTCGATCGCGATTCCGGTCGCGTCATCGGCCGCGAATTTTTCGCCGAACGCCTGGAGGCTGCGCAAGCCTTGCGCCGAAGACTTTATCCCGAGCCGTTCTACCGGTTGGTCCATGCCGAGGCGGATGGCTTGCCGGGCCTCGTCATCGACCGTTTCGGCGATGTTTTGGCCTGCCAGATCAACACCGCCGGCATGGCGCTGTTGGAAGCGGAACTTGTCGCCGCGTGCGAAACCGTCTTGAAGCCCAAGGCCGTGATTTTCAGGAACGACTCTTCGGCGCGCAAGCTCGAAGGCCTGGCGGAGGAAGTGCGGGTGGTGGCGGGCGAGGTGGCCGGGCCGGTGGAGTTGCATGAGAACGGCGCGCGCTTCTTCGCCGACGTGCTGGCGGGCCAGAAGACCGGCTGGTTCTACGATCAGCGCGAGAACCGGCGTTTCATAGCATCCTTGGCGAAAGACGCGCGGCTGCTGGATCTCTACAGCTTCGGCGGCGGTTTTGCCGTCTCGGCGGCGTTGGCCGGGGCCAAGGCGGTTTCGGCCATCGACCGCTCGGATCCGGCGCTACAACTCGCCGCGAAAGCCGCCGATTCGAACAGAGTCGCGTCGCGCTGCCACTTTTCGCGCGGCGAGGCTTTCGCCGAATTGGAACGCTTGGCGGGCGAAGGGGCGCGCTTCGACATCGTGGTCGCTGACCCGCCCGCTTTCGTCAAAAGCAAGAAAGACCTCGGAGCGGGCCTCAAGGGCTATCGCAAACTCGCCCGGCTCGCCGCCGCGGTCGTGGCCGGGAACGGTCTCTTGTTCATCGCTTCCTGCTCGCACAATGCGGACGAGGCGTCTTTTGCCGAGGCGGTGCGGCGCGGTCTGGCCGACGCCGGAAGGACCGGGCGGATTCTCTTGAGTTCGGGCGCCGCGCCCGACCACCCGGTACATCCGTTTCTGCCGGAGAGCGCCTATCTCAAGGCGCAGACTATCGCGCTGGATTAGCTGTTGGGCAAAATGAGCGCGAATACCGTGCCCGTCCCGGTGCTGGCCTTGAGCTGGATGTCGCCGCCATGGGCGCGCATGACTTCACGCACGATGGCGAGGCCAAGACCGGTGCCGCCGGGCCGCGCCGAGCCGGCAAAGGGACGGAACAGGTTTTCCCGTGCCTTGGGGGCCAAGCCAGGCCCGTCATCTGACACTTCGAGCACGACCTCGCCGTTCTCGCGCCGCGCACGGACGGCGCAATGCCTGGCACCGGCTTCGGCGGCGTTGCGCGCCAGATTCTCCAGCGCGCGGAACAACTGATCGCGGTCGGCCTGAACGGCAAAATCGGTCGCGACTTCGTTGGTCAGCATGAAGCCGTTTCCGGTCGGATGCTGGACGCTGTCGGCGACTTCCGCGACCAGCCCGCGCAGGGCGAAGCCGCTCGGATGCAAAGGGGACCCATCCTGACGCGTGAAATTGAGCGTGCCGGTGCACAACGCCACGGCGCGGTCGATGGCGGCGACGAGGCTTGGCGTCACCCGTTTTACCTCGGGCGAATCGCTTTCCGACAGCCGGTCGGACATCAGCCGCACGGTCGAAAGAATCCCGCGCAGGTCGTGATTGATCTTGCTGACGGCGGCGCCGAGGGCAGCGAGATGCTCCTTCTGCATCAAGGCCTGGCGCACGGTTTCCTGCATCGCCGCCAGCTCGCGCTGGGCCACGCCGATCTCGTCGCCGCGTGCGCTGGGCGTTTCAACATGCGAAGCGTCCTCGGGGTTCTTGCGGAAAGCAATCATGCTGGCGGTCAAGCGCTTCAACGGCGTGACCAGCAGCCATTGCAGGCTGAGATAGACCAGCGCCGCGGTGATGAGCGAAACCACGAACGAGACCTCGAGCACGCGCGCGCCGAATCTCCACATCTCGGTCCGCATCGGCTGTTCGTCGAGCAGCACCTCGACGGTGACGGCCGGGTCCTTGGGCGCCACGCCCAGCACGCGCAACACGCGGTTGCCGCTCATCGACAGCGTCATCATCGCGTCGCCGATCATGGCGAACATGCCCTGGCTGCGCAGGTCATAGGTCGCATCCACGTTGGGCGGCATTTCCGGAGCCAGCATCAGCGTTTTGTCCGGTGTATGCACGACGATGCCGTGGGCGCCGACATGAGCCAGCAGTTCCCGGGTCAGCTGCTTGCTCACCATGTTGTCGGGGGTGGCCTCGAGCGCCGAAATCGCGAGATGCGCGGCGTCGATGCGGTCCTCGAGATAAGCCAGTCGGAAGCGCGCCACCGAGGGCACGAAGATCAGCACCACGCTGACCATGACGAAAAAGACGGTCAGCACCAGGAGGCGGGCCGAAAGCCCGCCCGGAAACACGGTTTTGCCCGTTTCCACCGCCATTCCCTTCATCCCAAGACCCCCGGCATTCCTAGGGCCTTTCGCCGCAATGCTTTTGTAACCATGGCCGGCAAGGCGGCGACGTTGACTTCGCCCACCCGCTTTCGTATACAGCGCCGTCCATCGAGCGAAAAGCATCGCCGGAGTCCCCAGTCGTGAAGCGCACTTATCAGCCGAGCAAACTCATTCGCAAGCGCCGCCATGGTTTTCGCGCGCGCATGTCCACGGTCGGGGGACGCCGCGTGATTTCCAGCCGTCGCGCCAAGGGTCGCAAGCGCCTTTCGGCTTGAGCACCGGTGCGGCGCCCTAGCGGCGGAGTCATGACCAAGATTGAGCGCCTCAAGCGGCGGGCCGATTTTCTGGCCGTTGCCGGGCAGCGGCGCAAATATGTCGCTCCCGGCCTGATCCTGCAGGCCTGCCGGCGCGCGGCAGCGGAGCCCGCACAGTCGCGCGTAGGCTTCACCGCCAGCCGCAAGGTGGGCATTGCGGTCGAGCGCAACCGGGCGCGACGCCGTCTCAAGGCGGCGGCGCGGCAAGTGCTCGAACGTCACGCCGTGTCGGGCCATGATTACGTGGTGATCGCGCGCACCGAAACGCTGTCGCGGAAATTTCCGGATCTGCTGCTCGACCTGGAAACCGCGATGAAGCGTCTGGACGCCTGGGAAGAGTAGAACGAGTAAGAGTGGACTGGGAAAGCGGACGATCATGGTGAGTGCTGTTCTGCGCGGTCTCATACGGCTCTATCAGCTGCTGGTATCGCCGCTGCTGGGGCCTCGCTGCCGCTATTGGCCGAGTTGCTCGGAATATGCCGCGCAGGCGATTCATGAACACGGACCGGCGCGCGGCCTGCGGCTCGCGGTTCAACGTCTGCTGCGCTGCCATCCCTGGGGCGGAGCGGGCGTCGATCCCGTGCCTCCCGCCACCGGCGCCAGGCCGTAGCCCATGGATCAGCAGCGCAATCTATTCGTCGCCATCGGCATTTCGATCGCCATCCTGATCGGCTTCCAGGTTTTTTACGAGCGGGTATTCCCGCCGAAGCCGGCGCCGGTATCGCAGACACAGACCGCGCCCGCCGTCTCGGGCCAGGCGGCATCGCCGGGCCAGGCCGGCGCCACGGCGCCCGGCGTCCAGGGCGCGGTTCAGCTGGCGTCGCGCGAGAACGTGCTCGCCCAATCGCCGCGCGTCGCGATCGCGACGCCCCGGCTCAAAGGCTCGATCAATCTGACCGGCGGACGGATCGATGATCTGACCCTCGTCGGTTATCGCGAAACCGTCGCTCCCGACAGCCCCGAGATCGTGCTGCTGGCACCCGACGGAACGGAGCATCCCTATTTCCTGCAATTCGGCTGGGTGGCGAACGATCCCGCGGTCAAGATGCCCGGACCGGACACGCGTTGGAGCGTGTCGGGCGGCGCTCTCACTCCCGACCATCCGGTCGATCTTACCTGGGATAACGGCGGGGGCCTGAAATTCACCCGCCACATCGCGGTCGATGCGGATTACATGTTCACGGTCACCGACAGCGTGACCAATGCCGCCAAGGACAAGGTCACGCTCTATCCCTATGGGCTGGTGTCGCGCGCCGGTCCGCCGCCCGCATCCACGACATATCTTCTCCACGAGGGCCCGATCGGCGTGCTCGACGGCACGCTCAAAGAGATCAAATACGCCGATCTCAAGAGCGAGCCACCCCAGGAAATCGATTCCGCCGGCGGCTGGCTCGGCATCACCGACAAATACTGGCTGTCCGCACTCATCCCCGACCAGAAAGAGGCGATCAAGGCGCGCTTCACCCATGTCGAGCGCGATCAGGCTGATCTCTGGCAGGTCGACTACCGCGGATCGCCGCGCGCGCTCGATCCCGGAGCTTCCGTCACCGCCAATAGCCGTTTCTTCGCCGGCGCCAAGCTGGTGTCGTTGCTCGATCGTTACGAGGTCCAGTACCAGATCCCGCGCTTCGACCGCGCCATCGATTTCGGCTGGTTCTATTTCCTCACCAAGCCGATCTTCCTGACGCTCGACTTCTTTTACAAGCTGCTCGGCAATTTCGGCCTCGCTATCATGCTGCTCACCGTCATCATCAAGCTCGTCTTCTTTCCGCTCGCCAACAAGTCCTACCGGGCGATGAGCAAGATGAAGAAGCTGCAGCCCGAAATGCAGAAGCTCAGGGAAAAGTTCGGCGACGACAAGGAGAAGCTCAACAAGGAGATGATGGCGCTCTACAAACGCGTCGGCGCCAATCCGATGGCGGGGTGCCTGCCTATCGTCGTGCAGATCCCCGTCTTCTTCTCGCTCTACAAGGTGCTCTACGTCACCATCGAGATGCGCCAGGCGCCGTTCTACGGCTGGATTCACGATCTTTCGGTGCCCGATCCCACCACCTTCATCAATCTGTTCGGGCTGCTACCCTTCGCTCCGCCCGATATCGGCTTCGCCTTCCTGCACTCCATTTTGCATATCGGCGCCTGGCCGCTCATCATGGGTGTCACCATGTTCCTGCAGCAGAAGCTCAACCCGGCGCCGCCCGATCCGATCCAGGCTAAGATGTTCATGGCGCTGCCCTTCGTGTTCACCGTCATGCTGTCGCAATTCGCCGCCGGGCTGGTAATCTACTGGAGTTGGAACAATCTGCTGTCGATTGCCCAGCAATGGACCATCATGCGGCGCGCCGGGGCCGCCTAACGCGATGGCCGAAGCCGCCGCGGTCTTTCCTCCGGACGCGGCGCCGGACGGAAAGGCGCGCGAGGCCGGCCGCTTGTTGTTCGCGCTGTCCTGCCGTTTTACCGCCGGGGCGGATAAGGCCGCGTCGCTGCCGCCCGAAAATCTCCCGGAAGTGGCATTTCTCGGCCGCTCCAATGTTGGAAAGTCGAGCCTGCTGAACGCGCTCACCGGCCGCAAGGCTCTGGCGCGCGTCTCGCGCACGCCCGGCCGCACGCGCCAGATCAATTTCTTTGATCTCGGCGGGCGGCTGATGTTGGTCGATCTGCCGGGTTATGGCTATGCCGCGGCATCGAAGCGCGAGATGGACGATTGGGGCGATTCCATCGGCTTCTATCTCGGCCACAGCTCCGTCCTGAAATGCGCCTTGGTGCTGATCGACGCCCGTCACGGGCTCAAGGACAGCGACCGTGCCGCCTTCGCGCTCCTGGCCGCCGAGGCGGTCCCGAGCCTCGCCGTGATGACCAAATCCGATCAATTGTCCGCCGCCGAGCTGGCTTCCCGCCTGGCCGCGACCGACGCGGAATTGCGCCGCTTCGCCACGGCTTATCCCGCGGTCTTCGCGGCCAGTGCGCGCAGCGGCGCGGGCATTCCCGAACTGCGCGGCATGCTCGCCACGCTGGCGAGCTAGCGCCGATGCCGCTATAAACGCCCGCCATGAGCGAGAAAGCTTCCCCCGCCCAGATCGACGCCGTCGCCGCGGCCAAGGCCGTCACCTTGTCCGAGGCGCTGCCCTATATGCGGCGCTATTCCGGCAAGACCGTCGTGGTCAAATACGGCGGCCATGCCATGGGCGACACATCCATCGCCGAGTTGTTCGCGCGCGACGTGGTGCTGCTGAAGCAGGTCGGCATCAATCCCATCGTCGTCCATGGCGGCGGGCCGCAGATCGGCCAGATGCTGGAACGGCTCAAGATCAAGAGTTCCTTCATCGACGGCCTGCGCGTCACCGACAAGGATACGGTCGAGATCGTCGAAATGGTGCTGTCGGGCTCGATCAACAAGGAGATCGTCGTCGCCATCAACAAGGCCGGCGGCAAGGCGATCGGCCTGTCCGGCAAGGACGCCGATCTGATCCGGGCGAGGAAGCTCACCCGGAAGCGCGCCGAGAGCGACAGCAACATCGAGAAAGTGCTCGATTGGGGCTTTGTCGGCGAGCCCTGGCACGTCGAAGCGCCGGTGCTCGAGCACCTGATCCGCTCCGACATCATCCCCGTGATCGCGCCCATTGGCGTGGGCGATCACGGCGAGACCTACAACATCAACGCCGACACCGTGGCGGGCGCGGTGGCGGGCGCGGTCAAGGCGGCGCGGCTCCTGCTGTTGACCGACGTGGTGGGCGTGCTCGACCAGAAGAAGAAGCTCGTTCATGAGCTTTCGGTCGCCGAGGCCAAGTCCATGATATCCGCCGGAACCATTTCAGGCGGCATGATCCCCAAGGTCGAGACCTGCATGGAGGCGGTGTCGGCCGGGGTCGAGGCCTCGGTCATCATCGACGGACGGGTGCCGCATGCCATCCTGCTGGAGCTGTTCGCTGATCACGGCGTCGGCACGCTGATCCGCCGCCGCAAGCACGGGCGTTGAGCCGCGCCATGCCGGCTCATTCCCATCCGCTCGACCGAATCGAGTGCTGGATCTTCGATCTCGACAACACGCTCTACCCCGCTTCCTGCCGGCTTTATGTCGAGGTCGAGGAGCGCATGGGCCGCTTCATCATGGACGAGCTGCGGCTCGACCATGAGGGCGCCCACGCCTTGCGCCGGCGCTATTTCAACCAGCACGGCACCACGCTCCGGGGTCTGATGGACGAATACGGCGTCAAGCCGCAGCGCTTCCTCGATTACGTGCACGAGATCGACCTGTCCGCCGTGGCGGCCGATCCGGTGCTGGGCGGCGCGCTGGCGGCGTTGCCGGGGCGCAAACTGGTCTTCACCAACGGCACCAGGCGCCATGCCGAGCGCGTGCTCGACCGGCTGGGCTTGGCGAGGCATTTCGACGCCATCCACGACATCGCCGCCGTCGATTACCGCCCCAAGCCCGATCCTTCGGGCTACCGCGATCTCGTCGCGCGTTACGGCGTCGCGCCCGCGCGCGCCGCCATGGTCGAGGACATGGCGCGCAACCTGCCGCCGGCGGCGGCGCTCGGCATGACCACGATCTGGCTCAAGACCGGTCCGCATCCCGAGCTCGAATCCTCCCACGTGCCGCACATCCACCATACGGTCGAGGATCTGGCATCTTTTCTCGCCGAAGCCGCGCGGCAGATCCCGGTCACTCCGGCAGGGGAATGAACTCGTCGTCGCCGGGCACCTTGGCGAAGCGGCCCGCTTTCCAGTCCGCCTTGGCCTGCTCAATGCGTTCCTTGGAGCTCGAGACATAGTTCCACCAGATATGGCGCGGCCCGTCGAGGCTCTCGCCGCCCAACAACATGAGGCGCGCGGCCGCGCGCGCGGTCAGAACCGCCGGCGCTCCGGTCCGGAACACCAGCATGCGGCCGGCCTCGTGGCGGGCCCCCGCGAATTCGACCGATCCTTCGACGATATAGGCCGCGCGTTCGGCATGCTCCATGCCCAGATCGAGTTTGGCGCCGGCCTTCATTTCCGCGTCGGCATAGAACATCCCGGAAAAGACCTCGACCGGCGCGCGTTTGCCGAACAGCGAGCCTGCGAGCAGGCGCAGGTTTTTGCCTTCGCCTTCGATCATGGGTTGGGCGTCTTTTTCATAATGCGCGAATTGCGGCGCGGTTTCCTCGAAGGCGCGCGGCAACGCCACCCAGCTTTGAATTCCCCCCAGCCGCGAGCCGCGCGGCCGCAGCGTAGGCGGCGTGCGCTCGGAATGCGCGATGCCGCGCCCGGCGGTCATCCAGTTGACCTCGCCCGGCCGGATCGGCTGTGCGTTGCACAGGCTGTCGCGGTGCAGGATTTCGCCCTCGAACAGATAGCTGATGGTCGCCAGGCCGATATGTGGATGCGGCCGCACGTCCATGCCCTGGCCCGGGGCAAAGACGGTGGGGCCGAAATGGTCGAAGAAGACGAAGGGACCGATCGCGCGCCGCTTGGCGAAAGGCAGCACACGCCGCACCGAAAAACCGTCGCCCAAATCGCGCAGGCGCGGCTCGATGTCCATTTCAAGCGCCGTCTGCGGCGTTTCTTCCGCTCTTGGTTCCGCCGCCGGTTGCCAACTCATAGCGCGCCTCCTCTTTTGACGTGCCACGCCACTATGAACCTTTGCCCCAGCGCTTGTCAGGGCCTGAAACGCGACGGGTTTCGGTCCTGCCGCTTGTGTTGCCGCGCCAGCCGACTTAAAACCTTCACGCCATGGATATTTCACGCCTGCAAGCGACCATCGATTCCGCCTGGGAGCGGCGCCAATCGCTCGACGCCAAGTCGAAGGCGTCCGCGCGCAAGGCGGTGGCGTCCGCGCTCGATCTGCTCGACCGGGGAACGCTGCGCGTCGCCGAAAAAAGCCACGGCGCGTGGCGGGTCCATCAATGGCTCAAAAAGGCGGTGTTGCTGTCCTTCGCCCTCACTGATATGGCGCCGATTGCCGGTGGTCCCGGGGGCGCGCGCTGGTGGGACAAGGTGCCGTCCAAATTCGCCGGCTGGAACGCGTCCCGCTTCCGTAAGGCGGGATTCCGCGCGGTGCCGGGCGCGGTGGTGCGCCAATCGGCCTATATCGCGCCGGGCGCGGTGCTGATGCCGTGTTTCGTCAATGTCGGCGCTTATGTCGGGCCGGGCACCATGATCGACACCTGGTCGACGGTGGGCTCCTGCGCGCAGATCGGCGCGCATTGCCACATTTCGGGCGGAGTCGGCATCGGCGGTGTGCTCGAGCCGGTTCAGGCGGCGCCGGTCATCATCGAGGATAACTGCTTCATCGGCGCGCGCAGCGAGGTGGCCGAGGGCGCGATCGTCGAGGAAGGCGCGGTGCTGGCCATGGGCTGTTTCATCGGCGCTTCGACCAAGATCGTCGACCGCGCTTCGGGCGAGGTTTTTATCGGCCGCGTGCCGGCCTATGCCGTGGTGGTGCCGGGCAGCCTGCCGGCCAAGGAC
>Ga0181531_10001336_pt1 | contig 15666 bp, 14 predicted proteins | sample PEATcosm2014_Bin_38_FD_119743 | JGI IMG/M metagenome (GOLD analysis project Ga0181531, IMG submission 119743) | Peatland microbial communities from MTU Mesocosm Facility, Houghton, MI, USA - PEATcosm2014_Bin11_10_metaG | ecosystem: Environmental > Terrestrial > Soil > Wetlands > Peat | place... | reverse complement strand
GATCGCCATCGGGATGGGCCTGTATATGTTCAAGGGGCCCGGAGGGAAGATTCGTGTAGCGATTCCGAGCATCGCCGGCGTAACACTGCTGATGGCGGCGCTTGTGGGCGGACACTTTGTTGCTAACTCAACGGCCGCCGGCATGTTTACGTTTAATCCGCACCAGATTACCATTCTGCTGGCGAGTTATGGATTCATTGCATCCACTTTGCCAGTGTGGCTGCTGCTTACTCCGCGCGACTATCTCTCGACTTATGTCAAGTTAGGCACAATCGCGGTCTTGATCCTGGGGATATTCATTGTCCATCCCGCGATTCAATTTCCTGCGACGACGAGCTTCATTCATGGCGGCGGACCAATCATCGGCGGAAATCTCTTTCCTTTTCTTTTCGTGACCATCGCGTGTGGGGCCATTTCCGGATTTCATTCTTTGGTTTCTTCAGGAACCACTTCTAAGATGCTGGACAAGGAAAGCGATGCGCGGTTTATCGGATATGGCGCGATGCTTGCGGAGTCGCTGGTTGGAGTGATGGCCTTGATTGCCGCCTGCTCTATGGCGCAGGGCGACTACTTTGCTATCAATACGCCTCCCGCGGTGTTTGCCAAGTTGGGACTGCATACGGTGAATCTGGATGCGATTTCGCGCGCTGTTGGGGAAAACCTGGCGGGACGAACGGGCGGGGCTGTTTCGCTGGCGGTGGGGATGGCGCAGATATTCCGCGGCCTGCCAGGGATGGATAAGCTGATTGGCTATTGGTATCACTACGCAATCATGTTCGAGGCGCTTTTTATCCTGACGACCGTGGACGCGGGAACGCGGGTAGCCCGGTATGTTATGCATGAGTTACTCGGCAAAGTCTATAGGCCGCTTGGCAATCAGAAGTCAATTGCGGCAGGGGCGCCAATTGCAGCGGTAGTGGTGTTCAGTTGGGGGTACCTGATTTATACGGGGAATATCTCGACGATCTGGCCGCTTTTTGGAACCGGAAACCAGTTATTGGCTACCATTGCGCTGGCGGTGGTCACGGTCTTTCTGGTTAACATGGGCAAGCAAAAGTATGCGTGGCTTACGGCCGTGCCCGCAGCCTTTGTGGGAGTGACTACTGTGACGGCAGGAATTCTGTCGATCCAGAGGATTTTCTGGCCGCTGACGAAGGTAGCGGGAAAGCAGTTTCAGGGGTATCTCGACTCCACACTGATGGCAATCTTCATCATTGGCGTGATTCTTGTTGTTGCCGATTCGGCGAGACGCATCTGGAAGACCCTGCACGGAGCGCCAGTGCCCGAAGAGGCATTTGGAGTGGAATTGGAGCATGAAACTGTGAAGATGAGGTGCTGCTAAAGGCAGTCACTCGCCAGAGTGAATTGCTTTATGGCGGCTCACATCGTCTCCGTCGCCACTGCGCAAACTGCTAAAGACGAATGTCGAGAGGATCGTGAGACCGCCAAGGAGCAGGAATGCTCTGTGCAGGCCGCGGATTACCTCGAGCGGCTGCGAATGGGGCGTTGCCGGAAGAAAGAAGGCGGTGGTGAGGCCGGCAATGGCAACACCGAAACTGATGGACATTTGCTGGGTCGTGCTGGCGATTGAACTGGCGCCGCTGGTTTCGGATTCTGTGGTGTCGGCAAAGGCGAGCGTGTTCATGCTGGTGTACTGCAGGGAAGAGAAGGCTCCGTATGCAAACGCAAGAGACACGATGAGCCAGACGGGTGTGTGCAGGCCGATCGCGGCGAAGACCATCATCAGAATGCCGACAATGATGGTGTTTGAGATGAGCACGCCACGATAGCCAAGGAGATTGAGAACTCGCGACAGGACCGCTTTAATGCCCATGGCTCCGAGGGCCTGCGGCATGATGAGAAGGCCCGACTGAATTGCCGTATAGCCGAGGCCCAGTTGATACAGCAGCGGCAGAAGGAAGGGGATGCCGCCCATGCCTAGCCGCGAAAAGAAGCTTCCACTGACCGAGGCGCGAAATGTGCGGATACGAAACAGCGAGAGGTTCAGCAACGGAAAAGGCGTACCCCGCCCGTGGAGCACGTAGCCCGTGAGCAGTAGAAGAGAGAGCACCAACAAGCCTACGACTTCGATGGAGCCCAGAGTATGTTCGCCGAAGATCTCAAGCACATAAGACAAGAGCGCAATGCCTGATCCGAATAGGATGAGGCCGACTACATCGAGTGGCTTTACATCTTCTTCGCAGTAATTGGGAAGGTGAAGATAAACCATAACAAGTCCGACAAGTCCGATGGGAATATTGAGAAAGAAGATGTAGCGCCAGTGAAGATAGCCGACGATGAGACCGCCGGCAATGGGACCGAGCATTGGGGCGACCAGCGCGGGGATGGAGATGAAGCTCATGGCGCTGAGGAGTTCCGACTTGGAGAAGGCCCGCACCAGCGTAAGCCGGCCAACAGGGACCATCATGGCCCCGCCACAACCTTGAAGAACGCGGCAGGCGACGAGCACATGGATATTTGAGGAGATGCCGCACAGAAGTGAGCCGAGCGTGAAGAGGCCGATGGCAACTGCGAACACGCGCCGGGTTCCGAACTTGTCGGCCATCCAGCCGCTGATGGGGATGAAGACTGCGAGGCTTAGGGTATAGCTGGCAAGAACGGCCTTCATGCTCAGCGGACCGACCTTGAGAGCGGCTGCGATGGCCGGCACGGCTGTGTTCAGAATTGTTGTGTCCAGGGACTCCATGAACATTGCCACCGCAACAAGCCACGGGAGGAGGCTCTTGCTGGTTTTGGAGAGCGCCTTCGTTTCACGACCGCCGGACGATTTCGCGGATTGAAGCGGAGTTGCGCCGCTGCTCTTGTGGCCGGCAATGATCGCCGCATCGCCAGAAGGCTTCTGCTCACCCGCATTTTCGAGTTCTGGTGGCACGCGAATCCTCCTGCGACTAAGGTGACGGCGGAGTTCGAACCAGGTCTCTGACCGCTTGATTTCGTTCCTTGAGGTTTATGCTTTCCCACTCATTCGCTAGAAGGAAGCGAATGAATGAGGCACGGGGGTTAATCAACACGTCCCTCAGTGGCTAAAGCCACGTTGATTTTGCAGGTTTTGCGGCACGACTAAAGTCGAGCCCTTTCAAAGCATCGACTTGCTCAGATGTTCCTTAGATTCCGAGCTCCTGGCGAATCGCATCCGCAATTGAATTTGCATGCCGCTGCATCGCTTCTTCGGTCTCGGCTTCTATCATTACCCGAGCCAGTGCTTCCGTGCCGCTGTATCGAATGACTACGCGCCCTGAGTCCTTCAATTCCGCTTCCGCCGCGCGAATGACCTCGACTACCGCGGGAATCGACTCCATTGGCTTTTTCTCGCGCACCTTTACGTTGACAATGACCTGCGGAAAGACCTTCAGGTCCGCAGTGAGTTCGTCGATGGTCTTTCCTGAGCGCGCGATCAAATCGAGCACGACAAGTGAGGTCAGAAGGCCGTCGCCGGTGGTAGCCAGGTGGGGCAGAAGGATATGTCCTGACTGTTCTCCGCCCAACGCCGCGTTGTTCCGCTGCATCTGTTCGAGCACATAACGGTCGCCGACGGGGGCGCGCATCATCTGAATGCCGGAACGCCGCAACGCTGCTTCAAGGCCCATATTCGACATGGTGGTGGCAACAACCAGGTCGCCGGTTAGCAATCCGCGTGCTTTCAGGTCGCGCGCCGCGACCAGGAGGATGGCATCACCGTTGATCACGTTGTTGTGGGCGCCCGCTAACATACAGCGGTCGGCATCGCCGTCGAAGGTCAGGCCCAGGTCCGCGCTGCGGCTCATTACTTCCTGCGCAACATAGGAGGGATGAAGGGCACCGCACTTGTCGTTGATGTTGCGGCCGTTGGGAGCTGTGTTGAGTAGAGTGATGGAGGCAGCTCCATCAGGGTTGACGCGACGGAAGAGCTCTGGAGCGATTGCGGCCGCAGCGCCATTGGCGCAATCCACAACAATGCGCAGGCTGCTGAGCTTCAAGCCGGGAAAGGAATTGATGAGGAACTGGATGTAATCGGCCTGCAGAGCGGGGTTGTCATTCACGGGCGGGAGACTGGCAGGATTGGGAACTGTGTGGATTGCGGCTGCGTGGTGAAGGATCTCCTCTTCCATGGCCAGTTCCACCGCGTCGGGGAGCTTGAATCCATCCGCGCCAAAAAGCTTGATGCCATTGTCGCGCCATGGATTGTGCGAGGCGGAAATGACGACGCCTGCCTGGAAGCCGTGGGAGCGAGCGAGGAAGGCGACTGCGGGAGTGGGAACTATGCCGGCGGATTCGACGCGCGCGCCTGCCTCGCGGAGGCCGGCGGCAAGCGTGGCGGCAATCCAGGGGCTGGATTCACGTGTATCGCGACCTAGCAGGACTGCAGGCTGGGCCGCATCGGCGCGCAGCGAGTGCGCGAGCGCGAGACCACAGGCGTAGATAGAGGTGGGGTCGAGGGGAGATTCGCCGGCCACGGCGCGAATGCCGTCGGTGCCGAAGAGCTTGCGAGTGGGCGATGGGGTCATGGTCTCAATTCTTACGTTTCTTGTTGCGAACTGCTTTGGTTGCCGGAGTGTCTGGGCCTGCCGACTCCACCCGGCTGACGAAGGAGCCGTCGGCGAGGCGGGTGGTTAGGGGCTGTCCGGGGGCGATTGCGGTGATGGAGCGGACCAGGGCGCCTTCGGCATTGCGGACCAGTGCGTAACCGCGGTCGAGTACGGCCAGGGGGGAGAGTGCATGGAGACGGGCGTCCAGGGCGCCGACACGGAGGGTGGCGCGCCGTAAAGAGCGGTCCATTGAGCGGACTAGTCGCGTTTGGAAGTCCACGAGGCGTTCGCGCGCGCGGGCCAGACCCTGGCGTGGATTGTGGTGAAGAACGGCGGCGCCTAGCCGGGCGATTTGGGCCTGGTGCTGGCGAAGCTGAGTGGCGAGCGCGGCTTCAAGGCGGAAGGTCAAGTCATCGAGCCGCTGTGAGGAGCGCTGCAGAAGCGTTGAAATGCGCGCCTCGGCACGGCTGAATGGAACGCGGGTGAGATGCTGACGCGCCTGCAGAAGCTGGAAACCGGCCGCGCGGTCGAGGCGGTGAATCTGGTTGGCCACTCGCTCCTCGATTTTATGCTGAGCCTCGGTGATTAGTTCCGCGGCGGCGGATGGAGTGGGCGCGCGGAGGTCTGCGACAAAGTCCGCGATAGTGAAATCAGTCTCGTGCCCCACTGCGGAGACCACCGGGACCCGCGAGCCAGCGATTGCGCGCGCGACGCGCTCGCTGTTGAAGGCGGCCAGATCTTCAAGCGAGCCGCCGCCGCGGGCCAGGACGATGACGTCGACATGGTCGAAGTCAGCAAGCCCCGAGCCGATGAGGTTCCCGGAATTGAGGCAACCAATGGCGGTTTCGATCTCGGCGGGAGCGGAATCTCCTTGCACGGAGACAGGAAAGAGGAGGACATTCAGGGCCGATTGCCGCCGCGCGACGATGTTGAGAAAGTCGCGGATGACGGCGCCGGTTGGCGACGTGACGATACCCACGGTGCGCGGAAAAGCCGGCAACGGCCGCTTGCGACCGGCATCGAAGAGACCTTCAGCCTTGAGCTTTTCCTTGAGTTGCTCGAAAGCGAGTTGCAATGATCCGGCACCGACCGGCTCCATTGTTTCGGCGATCAACTGCATCTGCCCCCGCTGCTCATAGACGCTTACGCGTCCGCGGACCAGCACGTGCAAACCATCCTCAGGCCGAAAGCGAAGTAGGGTGGCCTGCCGGCGAAAGAGAACTACAGGGAGCTGCGCATCCGCATCCTTCAACGTGAAGTACAGATGCCCGGAAGGTGCGGGACGGAAGTTAGAGATTTCTCCCTCAACCCAGACGTCGGCGTACTTCCGCTCAACCAATTCGCGGACCTGGCTCACAAGTTCGCGCACGGGCCAGATGCGACGGATGGATTGAGGCTGCTCAAACAGGAGATCGAGCTGCGACGGGACTGGATCGGAAACGGACATTCCCCTTGAAGTGTAATTGGTGAGGGGTTTACTCCCCGCCAGACTCCTGAGAACTACTTCCGGTTCTGAATGAGAGAGCGCAACACGACTGTAATCTCCCACAGGCGCGCTGCAGCGGCCGGTGCGGCGCCAGGTCCGGAGGAGCATAGGGCTTCCGCTTCGCGCGCGAGGACGGTGCCTTCAGGGAGGCCAAAGGAGCCGAGGATTCCGGCCAGCTTGTGAGCCGAGGAATTGGCCATTTCCCGTTGCGCATCGGTGAGATTTCCAGCACTGAGCGGCCCAGCAGCGGTTTCAAGTGCGGAAACTCGCTCGAACATCTGGGGCAAGAACTGGCGCCACAGGCGATCAAGAGCGTCAGTCAAGTCCGGGGGGTCGGGACGGCGATCTGAGGCGACATTCATGACGTTGGTATCAAATATTGCGTTATCAGCATACCGTTTTCATGGCGAATTTGTAGAGATCATTTTCCGCCAATTAGCCGGCGGGATCTATTTCCAACCCAGCGCAGCGGCGATCTGGGTGGAGAGAGTGAGCGGGTCAAATGGTTTGAGGAGAATGGCCTCGACGCCGAGATCGGCGAAGCGCCGCTGGTCGTTGCTTTGCACCTTGGCGGTGAGCAGAACCACTGGGATTTTAGCGGTTGCAGGATTCTTACGCAGCTCGCGAAAAGTTGTAGGGCCGTCCATGCCTGGCATCATCACGTCCAGCAAAATGGCATCGGGCTGGTGCTCGATGGCACGGGCGAGACCCTGCGCACCCGAGTTGGCTGTCAGAACATCCCATCCGGCCACGGTCTCAAGGCTGAGTGCCGCAACTTCGCGGATGTCGTCTTCATCATCAATGATCAAGATGCGGTGGGACACTTTCGAAAGCCCTCCGATAAGAAAAGTAAGTGAGCAAGCCCCGGTCGTGGCCCACTCAGGATTTGGGAACGGCGGATTGCGGCGGCGAAGCCTCTTCCACCTGACGTGAACTGCGCAGCATGGTTAAGACCAATGCCTCAAGCTGTTGTGGTTGGACGCGGGCCTTGGTCAGGAAGTGAGTCGGACCGAGCCTAAGGTTTGTGCGTTCGGCAGGCGAGAGCTCGCGGGCGGAATAGACCACGAGGGGTAAGCGGGCCAGGTTTTCGTGTTTACGGAGCCAGTCCACCAGATTGAAGCCGTCTCCGTCGGGGAGGCCGATGTCGAGCACAACGAGGTGAGGCTGAAAGGTAAAGCAATCATCGAGCGCCGCCTGGAGTGTGTGGGCCAATCGTATTTCAATCGTATCGCGTGCAAAGACACTGCCAATCACTCGGGCCAAATCCACATCGTCTTCAACTACGAGAACGCGTGCAATTTCGCCAGGTCCACAGAGCACACGCGCCAATTCGCCGAGCAAGGCATCTTCTTGAATGGGGTCATCCACCCATCCTTCCACCTCGCTGGTCGGTACGACCGCCGGATGAGCGGAATCCAGCCCGCTCCCTATACTGAGCAGGACAATCGGTGTTCTTGACTCGGGATCAAGACGGCGCAGCATGGGCAGAATCTCCCACCCATTCATGCCGTCGAGTGAGGTGTCAAGCAGAATAGCCTCCACGCCTTTGTGAGCCGCGGCTAATGTTGCCTCGACGGTGTCAGTCTCTACCACACGGTAGCCGTGGCGGGTCAACTGAGCGGCTATTTGTGGCCGTGTCGCTATATTGGCATCCGCCAACAGGACAGTTCCCTCACGGGGATCCTGGTCGAAATCGTTGTCTTGAGGCTCCAGTCGCCCGGGTGGAACCGGATGGTAGGGCAGGAAGACGCGGAAGGTAGATCCGCGCACTGGGTTCCGTTCGGCCCAGATGCGGCCGGAGTGTTGCAGCACGATGGTCCGGCAAATGGCCAGTCCAAGACCGCTTCCTCCTTTTTGCCGGGAGTCCGAGGCGTCCACCTGCTGGAATCGACCGAAGATAGCCTCCAATTTGTCGGCAGGGATGCCACGTCCCTGATCGATTACTGAGAGGGTGACGCCGAGAGTCCCAGGCCGCATCATGACGGAAATGGTGGAACTTGGAGGAGAGAACTTGACGGCGTTGGATAGGAGATTGGTGAGGACCTGCAGCAGGCGATCCGGATCGGCGGCAATCTCCACCAGCGTGGTGTCGTGGATCAGTTGCACGCCGGCTGCCTCCGCCACGGGCGCCATGCCATCGATAGCCTGCCGCACGATTTCAGCCAACTGCACGCTGCGGAAAGCCAGCGGCTCACGTCCGCTCTGGATGCGCTCCAGATCGAGGATATCGTTGATCAGGCGGACCAGGCGGTCAGAGTTGGTGAGGGCGATACGAAAGAGGTTGGCCGCCTTTTCACTCATCTCGCCGAGCATCCCGGAGGAGAGCAGACCGAGCGCTCCCCGGATGGAGGTGAGCGGAGTGCGCAACTCGTGGCTGACAGTGGAGATGAACTCGTCTTTGAGCCGGTCCAGAGCATAGCGCTGGCTGATGTCGCGGAAGCTCAGCACGGAACCGGAGAACCGGCCCTGATCCAGAATTGGGGTGAGGAAGTACTCAGCCGGGAAGGAGGCGCCGTCGGAGCGGAAGATGGCTTCTTCACCGGCCGCGGCCAAATGGAGGCTGGTGGCGCGGCGAAGGGCGCAATCTTCGGCACACTGGCGGCTCGGGGCCGCTGAACCGTGAAGCAGTTCGTGTACCGGTTTGCCTGTGAGGCTGGATGCCGGGGCGCCGAGCAGCCGGGCGGCCGCAGGGTTGGCAAAGCTCACCTGGCCGTGCCTGTCCATGCCAAAAATGCCGTCAGCAACGGAATTAAGGAGGATTTCCTGCTGCAGTGAAAGTTCTTCAGCGCGTCCGCGTTCGTGAGAGCGCGCCAACATTTGTCCCAGAGAAGCAGCTACTGTCTCGACCGAAGCTACGGCCTCTCGGTCCTCACGCAGACAAAAGTGGCAATAGAACTCCAAAACCGCCAGCACTTTGTTGCCGGCTCTGACGGGCACAGCCCAGCCGGAGACCATTTCCTGACGGCGTGCGGACTGTACACGAGGCGTGAGCGGCACTGTAGCCAGGTCGGCGATCCAGATGGGGCGGCCGTCGTTCCATGCGCGTCCTGGCAACTCGATTCCCCTGGGCAGGGTCAGGCTCATGCTCTCGTGGATGAGGAACTCGGCGCGGCGGCCCGGCGTACCCCACGCGGTGGAGAATTCAAGCCGATTCTCTTCCTCGTTCACATCCCATTTCAGGGCCATGTCCCAGCCCTGGGAGACGCAAAGGGCCTCCAGGATGCGCGTGGAAGCCACTTCGGGAGAGGTATTTTCCCCAACGATCTGGCTCACCACCAGTTGCAGGGCGAGGCGATGCTCGCGCTGCTTCTGCTGCGTGACGTCGCGCAGCAGACACCTCACGGCGAGTGGATTTCCCGCCTTCTGCCGCTGACTGAGGCTCAACTCTAGCTCGAGTACGCGGCCGTCTGGCGTGTGATGCCGCAATGGCGCCCGATCCACTACCTCGCCATCGAGTGCGCGACGGAAAAGGGCCGCCACTTCGCCCCGGCAGGCCGGCCCAAAGAGCGCTTCAAACGATTCCAAAGCCAGTAAGCCGGCAACATCCTGACCGAAGCATCGTTTCCAGGTTGGATTGGCATAGAGAAACTGACCGGAAGGGCTGAGAGTCGCGATCATCTCGCTCGAATTTTCAAAGAGATCGCGGTAGCGCTCCTGCGACTCGCGAAGCGCTTGCTCCTGGCGTACTGTCGCGCTCTGGTCCAGGGCGACCGCCACCAGCCCGGCAAGAGCGCCAACTTCGTCGCGCAACGCAGAGATATGCAGCGTAACGGGGAACAGAGAGCCATTTTTGTGTCGCAGCTGGGTGTGGAAGCTGGGGACCTGGCTCGGTGGCAAAGCCCGCACGCAGTTGAGATAAGCCTCCAAACCGTCTGCGGATCCCAACGGTCGCGCATTAGGGTTGTCTGAGAGCTTCTGCAACTCCGCTACCAGGCGCTCTCCTTCGCCTGGCAGCAGAATCTCGGCGGCCGTGGACATGGCCATCAACTCTGAGGCGTGGTACCCGAGCAACCGTTCCGCAGCTGGATTCAGATATGTGAAGCGGCCATCCAAGCCAGCCGCCATGACCATGGGGCCAGCCGAATCCAGCACCGCTTTGAGCGGACCTGCATCTGCGGGAGAAGATTTCGGGAGTTGGGAATTGCGGACCCTCATGCGAAGAGCAAGGAGCGCTGCCGCGATCCCCGCAGCTTCTGCGATGAACATGAGCAGGCCGTCATATTGAGGGCCACGGGCCAGTCGCGCCACAATGGCCCATCCCACCAACCCCAAGATCAGACCAGCCACGATCGCCCAGAATCGAGACGAACCGCCTCGCACAGCACGAACCGTGAGCTGTGTGCCGGTAGCGGTTTCTTCGTTGGCCCGGTCCTGCATTCTGCCCCCAGAGTTAGATCCCAAAGCTTCCGCCGTCGCCAGGCAGTTCGTCGGCGTGCGATCTCGAAAAGCGCCTATCCCTCAAGAACCTTCGCTTCCCACTCCTCACGGAGGAACGAACCTCCGCTCTTGAGCTAATTGCACGTAGTATAAGCGTTTGGTCCACTCCTCACTAGTCAATTCGGAATAGTGTTACCCACTGAGATATGGCTCCATGGTTGAATTTTGAAACATGGTTGGCGGCGCCAACTTTATACTTGATTCATGTTGCGCCTGTTTGTGTTGTCTCGTCCAGTTCAAATCGGCCTGGCGATTGCCGGGCTCGTGTCCATCTTTGTTCAGCCGCAGGCGGCACGGGCATGGGGCAATGAGGGGCATCGAATGATCAATCGGCTGGCAGCCAGCACCTTGCCCGCCGACGCGCCGGCATTCCTGCGATCCGAGGCAGCCGTGAACGAAATCGAGTATCTGGGGCCCGAGCCGGACCGTTGGCGGTCGCGTGCCGAGCCGGAACTGAGTGCGGCGCAGGCCCCGGAGCACTTCATCGATTTGGAACCGGCCGACGCGCTGGGCACGCTTCCGCGTAATCGACTGGACTTCGAGGCCAAGGTATTTGCCGCCGGCCAGCGCCCTGAGAAGATAGGCTTGCAGCCCTGGGAAGCAACCGAGGTGTGGGAGCGTCTCAAAGCCGCGCTGCGCGAATATCGCAACCTTCTGGCCGCCAAAGAAGACACACGCGGTGCTGAAGCAGCGGCGATCTTTTATGCGGGCTGGCTGGGTCACTATGTGGGGGACGGCTCGCAACCGCTCCATACCACCGACAAGTACAACGGATGGGTGGGACCTAACCCTAACGGGTACACAGTTGGACATCAGATTCACTGGCAGTTCGAGGGTCCGTTTGTGGCTGCCAACGAGCATGAGCCGGATGTGCGGGCGAAGATGACCGAGGCCAAGGCCATTAGCGGAGACATGTTCGACCACTACGTGGCGTACCTGCGCAACACAGCGACCTACGTCGAAAGGGTTTACCAATTGGAGAAGGCGGGAGGTTTTGTGGGCGCCGGTTCGGCGGAATCGCGGGAGTTTACCGCGGAACGTCTTGCCGCCGGAGCCAGCATGTTGCGCGACATGATTTACACGGCATGGGTTGAGAGCGCGAAGCCAGTACCCGATCCCTACGCAGGGAAATAGACCTAGTCACCCGCCACAGCGGCAGCGAGCATGGGCACGTGCCGCAGGAGCACGGTGAGCGTGACCGTCATCAAAAGGACTGCGGGGGCGGCTATGACCAGCCACGCCAGCAGTGCATGTCCGGCAAGAGTGACCATCTGGAGTGTCATTTGGAGGGGGGAACTATTGAGGAGCGCGCTTGCCCTTGCCGCCTGATCAGGACCGCTCGAGAGCAGCCATCCGCCCAAACGCACAAACGGAACAATCAGTATCAGTTGCAACGGCATGGCCGCATAGTTTGCGGCCTGAATCGCGGGCAGATTGAGCCGCAGGACAATGGCCAGCACCGCGCAAAGAGCGGTGGGAATGCCGACAATCGGAAAGCAGCCGATGGCAAATCCGAGGGCAAGCGTCAGGGCCAGGCGAGAGGGTGAGATGCCCTGCCGCAACCACCGAGCTGCGTTCCGCTTAACGGATTCGAAGAAGCTGTCGAATTTGAGCAGTCTGCGCATCGTCATCCCCACGCTACCTTCTTGGATGCACCGGGGAGATGGATTTCAAGTGAAAGTTCAGTAAAGGAACCAAAATGGGCAGCAGGAATAACTGGGCGGTCTCTAGCAGGGACTAAAGCCCGGCTCATTCTATTGGCTTTTATCGGCCCGGCTGAAGCCGTGCCCTTGTTACAAGGCGTGTCTGAAATGAGTTTTTCTGCAGCTTGTTATGTCTCAGATTCCAGGAGGTTTAGAATCCTGGGAACAATCCTCCCGCACAGGTGCGCCAGCCGCTGTTCGACGTGTGTGCCGGCGTCGAAGACCTCCTCGTGACTGAGGGGCTTGAGACTCATGCCCGCGGCGAGGTTGGTAATGCAGGAGATACCGAGGACCTCAAGACCCATATGTCGGGCGACGATGGTTTCAGGGACGGTGGACATACCGACCAGGGTGGCGCCGAGGGCGCGAAAGGCGCGGATTTCGGCAGGGGTCTCGAAATTCGGTCCGGAGACGGCCAGATAGACGCCATCGTCCATATCGAACCCGTCAACGGAGGCGGCTTCCTGGGCGATGTAGCGGAGGCGGCGTGAGTAGGCTTCAGTCATGTCGAAGAAGCGGGAACCGAAGCCGGGTTGAAAGCCGAAGCGAGGTTCGTTGGGACCGACTAAGGGATTGAATCCCGTGAAGTTGATGTGGTCGCCGATGACGACAAGCTGACCGATGCGGTAGCTTTCCTTGATTCCTCCCGCGGCATTGGTGAGTATGACGGCGCGGACGCCGAGGGCTCCGAGGACGCGTATGGGCAAGGTTACCTGGAGCGGGGTATAGCCCTCGTAATAGTGGACACGGCCCTGCATGACCAAGACGGGAACTCCGGCGAGCAGGCCGGCAACGATGCGGCCGGAGTGGCCGGCGACGGTGGCTTGCGGGAAGTGGGGAATTTCGGCGTACGGCACGGTAACTGCTTCAGAAACAGCGTTTGCGACGGCTCCGAGGCCAGAGCCGAGGACAATGCCGATGCGAGGCGTGAGGGAGCCGAGTTTGAGTTGCAGGAACGCCGCGGCTTCAGCGACTTGATCGTAGTAGGTCATGAAGTTCCCTCTGCGATGAGCCTTTTTTGCGATTCTACATGCTGCGGATAGGATTGAGGCGAGGGGACTATGTGCCGCAATATCAAAATGCTTTTCAACTTCGATCCTCCGGTGACGGACGAGGAGATTCGAGCAGCGTCGCTGCAATTTGTGCGTAAGGTGAGCGGTTTCAACAAGCCGTCTAAAGCCAATGAGGTTGCGTTCTTAGGGGCTGTCGATGAGGTTTCCGCGGCTTCCGCGCGGCTGTTGAGTTCGCTGGAAACGAATGCGCCGCCCCGGAGCCGGGAGGAAGAAGCGGCGAAGGCTAAGGCGCGGAATGCGGAGAGATTTCGACAGTGAACAATGGACGGTGTGCAGTGGACGGTGTGCAGTGGACAGTGAAGAAGTGAACGAGTGAAGAAGTGAAAAGGTGAAGAAGTGAACGTGTGAAAAAGTGGTGCGGAAAAGGGAAGTTATAGGGTTATGGTGGCAGTGGAAAGAGTAACTCTGGAGGGTTAATTAAAGGGCCTGTGGTCGGTCTGGATGTTTAAAGAAATCGATAAATGTCTGCTTATATGTGGAGGAAATGCCGGATGCGGAACTATAGAAATGCCCGAAAATCAGTTTTTGTAACTATAGAAACTCAGGATGAATTGGGTGACATAACCAGAGAAATGAACCATGCGACGCGGGCTAGCGAGGCAAGACGCGGGGTTGGGCGATTCTGGGTGATTCTGTACATAATTTATGGCCATTTTGCCGCTCTGGGGTCCGACCTTGGATGGGAGGCGGGCCACCTGCGGTGGGGAAAACGCTCGCGGGAAGCTCGCACAGGCGTTCCGCTTGGGTGGAGAGATGCGGGACTGGTTCCCCCTCCGTGGGACAGGGATTAGGGCTTAGGGATTAGCTGACTGCTTTAGGGGGATTGGGATGAAAGAGATTGTGGCGGTCCTGTTTGGACTGGGGCTGGGATGCAATGCGCTGCTGTTTGTGCCGCAGGTGCTGGCGGTTTGGCGGAAGAAGAGCGATGAGGGGATTTCTCTGATAACGTTTGGCGGGTTCAGCGTGTTGCAGGTGGTGGGGATTGTGCATGGGGTGTATCAGCGGGATTGGTCGCTGATTCTGGGGATGGCTGCTAGTTTGCTGACTTGCGGGTCGGTTACGGGGCTGACGGTTTTCTACCGGATGAGACGGTTGAGGGCTGCGGCTGCGGGCCCGGCCGGGGGCTAGGTGTGCGGGTGGCCGAGGAGGTTGGCGCGCATGGGCTGGTTCTTTGGATTGATGCGGAAGTTGCCGTAGAGCAGTTCGCGAAGGATAGGGGTTGGGCGGCCGTACCAACTCGCCCATGAGAGGGGCGTGTCGCCGTTCGCGTCTTTGGCGTCGACGATTGCGCCGGCGTTCTTGAGCATACGGATGGTTTCGACTTCGCCGAAGGCGGCGGCGCGATGGAGGGGCGTTTCGCCCTTGGTTCGGCAATCGCGCATGAAGGCGCCTGTCTCGACGCCCGGTTTGGTGGCGACGTTGAGGTTGGCTCCGTGGGCGAGAAGGACCGTGAGGACGCGGTCGTAAACGATGCGATCGGTCTTGGACAGGGATGCGTGGAGCGGGGTTTCGCCGGTTTCGGGATCGGGGTGGTTGGGGTTTGCTCCGTTCTCGATGAGGAACAGGCAGAGACGCCAGTGGCCGTGGAAGGCGGCGGTGATCAGGTTGAAGTTTTCGCCTAGGGAGTTGAGGGATTCGCCCTGGGAGAGAAGGAAGCGGATGGCGCTTACGTCTCCGTAGTAGGCGCAGTGACGGATCAGGGAGACTCCGTTTTCGTCTTTGTGGTTTGCGGGGAGGCCGGCGGTGAGTAGGTCGAAGACTAAGTCGGTGCGGCCGTCGGCCAGTTCGGCTAGCATTGTGATGATTTGGGGAGTGGTCATGGGGTGGTCCTCTGGACCGATGTTAGATCGGGAAAGTGGCGGGGATGGAAGCGACTCAGAGTGCCTTCTTCAGATTATTTGAACTTGTCCGATTCATGAATCGAGGCAGGCCATCCGGAGTGCATAGAGTGATTTCACGAGGGAGTGCTCATCATCAGCAAGTTCGATCGCCTTGAGCGTACGCTTTCCGATGCGCTTATCGATCATTGCGAGTGCCTTAAGGATCGGGTCGCTTGAGCTGAGCGCGATGCGCGGTTCAAGATCGAAGTATGTCCGGATGCTTGACGTTATATCCTGGGGAGCATGAATCTCGCGCCGCATGAGGCTCTTCTCAAACTCATTGGGTTCAGGGCCATCGCCGTGTGAAACCAGTCTGGTTGTTCTTTCCTTTACATAAGTTGCGATGTTGTGACGAGTCGTGCTTGCTGCGAATACTTTTTGCCCATCAATTGTGACGATAAACTCATTGGCCAATTCGCTGAGCTTCCTGTAGTTGATTAGATGGAAGTCGACACGCTTTCGCACTTCTGGTGCGACGAAACCGCGCAGATGCGATCTAAGTTTGGACCATTGCATCGGTTTTCCTTCCTTCTTACCCCAGGAACATGCCGGCGATGGAAG
>Ga0181531_10001335_pt1 | contig 15672 bp, 9 predicted proteins | sample PEATcosm2014_Bin_38_FD_119743 | JGI IMG/M metagenome (GOLD analysis project Ga0181531, IMG submission 119743) | Peatland microbial communities from MTU Mesocosm Facility, Houghton, MI, USA - PEATcosm2014_Bin11_10_metaG | ecosystem: Environmental > Terrestrial > Soil > Wetlands > Peat | place... | reverse complement strand
TTCGCGTCCTCGGCCACCGCGGAGACAAACTGCCCCGCGGCAAAGGGAAAGCTCTTCAGTTCTTCCAAAACGAACTCGAAGTGGTAGCACTGCGACGTTTCGGAGATGCATTCTTTGCGTGTAAGGCGTGCGGTATAGAGCTCACGTGCCAAGGCGATTCTCGCTGGGGAGGAGATGGAGTCCCCAAAAGGGACCTTAGGCAGTATCGCCAGCCGGGGGTCGAAGTGGCAAGCCGGTGCTTCCCTACAGCCACGGTGATCATGAAATGACGCGAATTCCCGCCCAAACATCGGTGCTCGTGTTTCGAAAAGTTCTCATCTTCTCCAAATTCAATTCCTGGCCCCCCTCCAATCGAGTCCCGCCCTTCACAATTTCGATTGAATTGCGGGTGCATCGGTCGCAATCCCTCCCCCGGCAAGATGACGTAAACGTCACGCAATCCACTGATAACACTGGCCAAACACCCCCGTCTATGAGTTACCGGGCATAAACCGACCCGGATTCCGATTGTGCCTTGGTTCTCGCTTTCCCCATTTGCCTTGAGCTGCAAGCATCCCAGGAGATCGCATGCTTTTTCGTGTTCGGACTGTGGCTTTTTCGGGGCGCATTTTGCCCACGCGCCCTCAGGCTTTGGGCCATATCTTGCACGACTTTCGCGGCAGTTTCTGCCCCAATGTTCCAGACCGGGAACGAAATAACCTCTGCTCTAAGCACGGGGTAAATGCGCGGCACCTGCGACAAAGAGGCTATGGAAAGTCAGATACTTTGAAGCGGCTCCGGCTAGCCGTCTTGACCCCGGCGATCCTGATCTGCGGTCTGCAATTGAACCTCTCCGCGCAGCGGTCAGCGGGCAATGTCGCTAGCGAGCGCCTGCCGGATGCGCCCGGCATGGAACAGCCCTCCGAGGCGCCAAGCCGCGACCAGGCCTCTTACCAGGCCTCCGGAGCGATCTCCGGCACCGTCCTCGATGCCAACGGAGACGTGATTCCCGGTGCAAGGGTGACGCTCACCACCCAGGCCGGCGCGGATGAGCGGGTTCTGCTTTCCGGCAGCAACGGGGAGTTCGCTTTTTCCAAGCTCCCTCCCGGAACCTTTAAACTCACGGTCACCGCCGGTGGAATGGGAGCCTTTGTCGCCTCGGAGATTCCTCTTCTTGCGGGGGATCAACGCCTCCTGTCCAAGGTGGTACTGCCGGTCGCTGCGGCAACAACCTCGGTGCGGGTCTTCGCGGATCGCGAGCAGTTGGCCGAGGAACAGGTGCATCTCGCCTTGGAGCAGCGCGTCTTGGGCGTTCTGCCCAACTTCTATAGCACCTATGACTGGCACGCGCCGCCGATGGGATCGAAACAGAAGTTCGAGCTGGCGTTCCGGGCCGAAACAGATCCGGTCGCCTTCCTGGGAGCCGCCGTCCTGGCAGGCATCGAGCAGGGGAACAATAGCTTTCCAGGATATGGACAGGGCGCACAGGGCTATGCGAAGCGTTACGGCGCCGCCTATGCCGATGACATGATTGGAAGGATGATGGGAAGCGCTGTCTATCCATCGTTATTCCGCCAGGACCCCCGGTACTTCTACAGAGGATCGGGCAGCGTCCGCTCGCGGGCGCTCTACGCCATCTCCGCCGCGGTCATCTGCCGTGGTGACAACGGCCATTGGGAGCCAAACTACTCCCATGTTTTGGGCAGCTTCACTGCCGGAGGCCTCTCGAATCTCTACTATCCCGCCGCGAGCCGCGGAGCGTCGCTGACCATCCTCAATGGACTCATCGAAACGGCCGGCCGCGCCGGCAACAACCTGCTGCGCGAGTTCGTCCTGAAAGGCCTCACTCCGAAGGTGCCCGACTACGCAAACGGAAAGCCGTAGTTCCGCCCAAAAGGCTTGGTGCCCCATCCATTCGCCTTCTTTCTGGCGAATGGGTGGGATACCACGACACTCAAATAGCCCCGTTCATTGGGAGCGAGCTCGGCGAGTCGAAGGACGTGCATTTTCAGCAGTTTACCTCCAACCAGGTTCCTTCAGTTCAGCAGCGAGCTTCAGACCCAAACACTAGAGAGATGAATTTTGACTTACCTCCGGCACGGATTTACGAGAGATGGCTCTGTGTCAGGGCACGACTTCACAGGCTGCGGAAAAACTATCGTCCGGAGGGAGGCGGGGTTCTACCCCCCGCATAAGGCCAGCAGAATCAATGGGGCTGGTAGGGGTGGGCTTCACAGGCTGCGGAAAAACTATTGTCCGGAGGGAGGCGGGGTTCTACCCCCCGCATAAAGCCAGCAGAATCAATGGGGCTTTAGCCCCGGATAGACGGTCTTCGCCTACTTCACCCGGAATTTCAAGTTTTTCCGCAGCCCGTTCACTCCGCCTCCCTTTCCATCTGAAATGGTTCAATCGACAGACTAATCACAGTCTCGCCTCTTGCCGAGCCACCAGCGTTGCAGATTATTCCCAAGATCCTGCTAACCTGAAACCTGAACCTCCTCCACCGGCAGGATTCTCCGGGAAAAGCGAGGCCTTGTTAGCACCGCCTCAACAAGCACAGATTCGCTCGTTATTCGCTAATCCGTCGGGCACCCACCCCCCTCCCTGAGAATTGCCGAAGAAAGTAGATGTAATCTAAACAGAATCAACGAGTTATGGCAAAATAGGGTCCTAAACACGACCTTTTAAATACCTTACAATCAATAGCTTGCAGAAAAAAGTGAGCAAAATTCCTGCGCAAGAATCAACCGCCGGCTCGAAAAAGGTGCGCCGCGGCTCCGGAGAGTCTTCCACTAGCGTTGCTGACCCACGAGGGATCAGCGTGCGCCTTTGCGCGGCAACAGAAAAATCTGAACCGGGTTCTCGTGTGGTTGGAACGTATCGGCGGCGCCAATCTCGGGGAATCTTGCTGGAATTACAGCCTTCTCCGCGAAGATCGGGTCCGTGGAAGCAAAGAGTGCCGCTTGGGCGGCCGACCCTATAATTGACGGGGAGCTGCGCAAAGTCTCTGTAAGGTTTTCCGCTTCCAACGCCCGTCCTTTGAGGAATCCATGGCCGCACTGATCGACGCCATCACCGTCAAGCGCAAGATGTATTTTGAGTTTGAGAACACTCCGTTTTACTGCCTCGAAGCGGAGGTCTCCACGCCGACCGCGCGTGGCGGCCAGACCTTGGTCCGCTTGAAGATGCGCAACCTGCTCACCCGCGCCGTCTTCGACAAGACCTTCAAGGCCAGCGATAAATTCAAGGAACCGGACCTCGAGACGGTCGAGGCTTCCTATCTGTACAGCGATGGCGATGGTTCCTACTTTCTCGACCAGGAAAGCTTCGATACGCTCACGCTAACCGGCGAAATGATCGGCAACGCTCTGGACTTTCTCGTCGAGGGCGCCATCATCCAACTGCACAAGTTCAACGGCAATCCCATCGGCCTTCAGTTGCCCGCCCAGGTTGAACTGGAAGTTACTTACACGGAACCCGGCGCCCGCGGCGACACCAGCGGCAATGTGACCAAGCTGGGCCGCCTCGAGACCGGCATGGAAATCAAGGTTCCGCTCTACGTTCAGGTAGGGGAAAAGGTCAAGGTATATACGGAAACAAAAGAGTTCGCGGGACGGGCCTGACCGCGTTGGGATCGAGGCCGTCGCCTCAGGCTAGGATGGAATCATCGCCATGCCGGCTTCCACGTCCCAATCAGGCCATCCGCAGAAGAAGCCAGTTACCACTGCCTCCATTGTGCTGGCCTTTGCCAGCGTCTATTTCTTCTGGGGTTCGACGTATACCGCCATCCGCATTGGCGCGGCGGAGATGCCGGCGCTGCTGTTGGCGGGTACGCGGTTTCTCGTAGCCGGCGCGATTCTGCTGGGCTGGTGCCGCTGGCGCGGGTTGCGCCTCGCCTGGTCGCCCAAAACTATGCTCATGCTTGGGCTGATCGGGTTGCTGCTGTTGGGCGGCGGAAACGTGGGCCTGGTGTATGCGGAGAAGACCGTGCCCAGCGGGCTTGCCTCGCTGGTGCTTGCGGTCATACCGCTCTATGTGGCGCTGATTGAGATGTTTTTGCCTGGCGGCGAACCGTTGCCGCCGCGTGGTTGGCTGGGCATGGCTCTTGGCTTTGTCGGCTTGGCCTTGCTGGTTTGGCCCTCGCTTCAGACAGGCCTGGCCGGAGACCACGAACGGCTGCTGGCCCTCGGAGTTCTGCTTGCCGGCGCACTTTCCTGGACTGTCGGCAGCCTCCTTTCCCGGCGCGCTCGATTGCCGGTAAACAGCTTTGTCGCCGCGGCGTGGCAGATGCTCGCGGCGGGCGCCTTCAGCACTGCACTCGGCACTATGCTCGGCCAGTGGCCGCAGTTCCACCTGAACGTCGCATCGGTCGGGTCCCTCGCTTATCTCATCACCGGCGGCTCCTTGCTGGGGTACACCGGCTTCATCTACCTCATCGAGCATGTCCCAGTGGCAAAGGTCTCGTCCTATGCCTATGTAAATCCCATGGTGGCGGTGCTGCTGGGCATCGTCCTGCTCCACGAGCGGCCCGCACCGGCGGAGTTTGCCGGCATGGGCGGCATCGTGGTGGCCGTGTTCTTGCTCACCACCGCGCAGGTAAAGGCCAGGACCACCCGGCCTGTCGAAAATCTGGAACAGATATCGGCCGAGTAACTCCGTCTTCCTTGAGACAGTTGTCGCCCCACCCCGGCGCAAAATAGATCGCCGTTACTCCTTGCCCTGCCCAATCCACCACGCCTTAATGAATTTCCAGTGGATATACACCGAGTGGTTCAAATGCAGAAGCAAGCCCTCGCGGCCATCGAGAAATCCCAGTCGGAAAAAGTAGTTATAGACGAAGGTCGCGGCGGGATTCAGGACTGCATTCCAGAGAAACACCGGCAGGGATTTGCTGTCGCGGCCTTTGTTGTAGAGCAGTTGCGCGATCTCGGAGCTATAGCGGTTCATGTGTTCGAGATAAATGCCCATGTCGGGGTAGGCGTAGTGAAGCATGTCGTGCTTGAGCCTACCCCGGCGGCCCTTAAACTGAGGTGTGCTGTGTGGGCCAACGCCTTCGCTAAGGCGCGCCGAGCCGCGCCGAAAGAGGCGCAGCTTGCGGTCGGGATAGAACCCGCCGTGATGCATCCAGCGCCCGAAGATCAGGTTCAGCCGCGGAATCCAGTAGGCACCGTATTTGGGGCCGCTCCCGACTTCGGTGCCGAGGAGCTGGCGGATTTCGTTCTGCAAGCCAGGGGTCAGGACTTCGTCTGCATCCAGTAAGAGAATCCAGTCGCTGGTGCAGAGGTCGAGAGCCACATTCTTCTGTTCGCCGTGGCCGCCGAATACGTGAAAAAACGTCTTGGCGCCGAAGGATCGGGCAATCTCCAGCGTGCGATCCTTCGACCCGGAATCTACGATGACAATCTCATCGGCCCAGCGAACGCTCTCTAGCGTGCGGGGCAGGTTCGCCTCCTCGTTCATCGTAATCATCGCTATGGAAAGGGTCTCACTCATTGACCCAAGCATAAACCGGCAGGCCGATTGCGTGGATAGGCATCAGGGTACGGGTTGAAGATCGGCTGACATTTTCGCTAAGGTCGCTTATGGTCCCTTGAAGAGGAGCGGCCATTCAATCAACTTTTGTCTTGAGACGGTGGCCTGTCTAGTCCACCTATTTATATAATCTGAAGCGCGATGCCGAATTCTGGAGTGGGATTGATTGAGCTGTATGCGGCGCTGTTTGTCCTCTCCATGCTGCCCTCAGCGATGGGGCAAACCCAACCCTCTCTCGCGCAGCCGCCTTCCGCGCAGCAAGAAAACGCAAAGACGCCGGCAGGCAAAGAGTCGGGCGGAGAGATTGGCAGCTATCCGGAATTGGTGGATATTACAGCCTCGACAGGGATTCAATTCGAGCATCTATCCAGCCCCGAAGCAAAATTCATTGTAGAGTCGATGAGCGGGGGCGTAGCTTTGATCGACTACGATCGGGACGGCTGGCTCGACATCTATTTCACCAATGCGCAGAGCGTGGATATGGCCCTGCATGGACAGAAAGCGCGCAGCGCCCTCTATCGTAACAACCACGACGGGACGTTTACCGATGTTACCGACAAGGCCGGGGTGGGTTATCCCTGCTGGGCGATGGGCGCATCGGTCGGTGACTATAACAACGATGGATGGCCCGACCTGCTGGTTACCTGCTTTGGCGGTGTTGTGCTCTATCGCAACAATGGCGACGGTACTTTTACCGACGTGACAAAGAGCGCCGGCTTGGGCGGCGACACACAGTGGGCGACGGGAGCGGCCTTTGGGGATTATGACGGCGATGGCTGGGCCGATCTCTTTGTTTCGCATTATGTGGATTTCCACTTGAACGATATGCCTGCATTTGGTTCGAGCACAATATGCAAATACATGGGCATCGATGTGCAGTGTGGGCCGCGCGGCCTGAGAGGATCCCCGGACAATCTCTTTCACAATAACCGGGATGGGACTTTCACCGATGTTTCAAAGAGATCGGGCGTGGAAAACGCGGAGCACCGATTCGGTCTGACGTCGATCTGGTCCGACTTTGACAACGACGGCAAGCTCGATTTGCTGGTCGCGAATGACGGCCAGCCGAACTATCTTTATCAGGGAAATGGGCGGGGCACTTTTGAGGAGGTTGGATTCTCCTCCGGAGTGGGATTGAGCGAAGACGGCGCGCGGCAGGCCAATATGGGCGTTGCGCTGGGCGACTATCTGCATACGGGGCGCATGTCACTCTTGATCTCGCATTTCGACAACGAATACGCCGCGTTCTATCGCAACGATGGAGAAATGAGTTTCACGGACGTTTCTGTCGCCTCAGGAATTGCCAGAAGCACCAAAGGGTATGTGGGGTGGGGCGACGCCTTTGTCGACTTCGAAAACGATGGATGGGCGGATATATTCCTGGTGAATGGGCATGTGTATCCGCAGATGGACAGCGCGCCCGTGGCGGCCAGGTATCTTCAGCCGAAGTTATTGTTCATGAACCACCGCGACGGGACCTTCAAGGATATAAGCAAGTTGGCCGGGGGCGCGATCCAGATTCCGCAGGTGAGTCGCGGGATGGCGGTGGGCGATCTTTTCAATGACGGCAAGCTCGAGGCAGTGGTTGAGAATCTGGCAGGCAAACCGATGATTCTTCGGCCGGAGGGCGGCCCGCAAAACCACTGGATTAGTTTTCAGTTGGAGGGCGTGAAATGCAATCGGCTTGCGCTCAATGCGCGCGTACGGGCGTGGGCGGGCGACCTGGTTCAGCTCGGCGAAGTCCTGAGCGGCGGCAGTTATCTTTCGCAGAACGATCTTCGCATTCACTTCGGACTGGGCGATCGTCAACGAGTCGACAAAGCGGAAGTCTTGTGGCCGGACGGAAAGGTGGAATTGCTGACCAACCTTGTTGCCGATCGCTTCTATTCCGTCCGGGAAGGATCGGGAGTGGTCTCATCCACTTCGCCGGCAGCCGCCAGGATAAAGTAACTCTTCACCGAAGCCAATAACAAGCTTCGGACTCCGTAGTTACTTGGCAAGCGGGGCGTCAGGTGATTCCTCCGCGGGTTTTCCCTTGGCCTGGGCCTCATGCAGCTTCTTGAAGATCGTCTCGTCGGCGGCTTTCTGCAGGCTGCGGGTCTTCTCGAACTCGGCCTTTGCTTCATCCTTCTTCCCCTCTGCTTGGTAAAACCGCGCCAGCCGCCAGTGGACGTTCACGTCGCCGGGGCTCAGCTTTTCGGCTGTCTTCAGTTCCCGCAGGGCGTCATCCTTTCGCCCGGCGTCTGCATACAGGATGCCCAAGTCAAGGTGTGCCAACTCAATCCCAGGATCGATCCGGATGGCCTTCTCAAGCAGCGGGGGCGCCGCCTCGGGATGGCTCAAGCGCATATCCGTGTCGGCCAGATAAGCCATGGCCTGGCTGTGGTCCGGGTTATTCCCAAGTTCGGCCTGAAACTCCTGTGCGGCTTCCTCAAATTGCAGAAGATTCCATAGAAGATAACCGAGGCCAAAATGGACATTTGGCTCGCGGGGATCGGCCTTCACGGCGGCGCGGAACTGCTGCGCGGCGCCGGCTTTGTCCTTCATTTCGTCCAGCGCTTCGCCAGCCAGCATATCCGCCTCTGCCGACTCCGCGTTTAGTGTAAGGATTTCGTGATAGACATCAAGCACGCATTGGTATTGCTTCGACCAGAGGCAACTGTGTGCCAACGCAAGGCGTAACGGCAGACTCCGCGCATCGCCGGCCGCAGCCCGCTTTAAATAAGGAACCGCAGCTCCGTACTCGCCCAATCCATAATGAGCCAGGCCGATGAGTGTGGTCAGGCGCAGCGCCTCGGGTGAGCCGGTGGGCTGGCCCTTGAGGAGCGGGGTGAAAGTCTCGATGGCCTGTTTCAGCGCGCCGGATTTGAACAGCGAAAGGCCGAGATTCAGCCGCAAGCCGGGCATGGCCGGGTCCAGCGTCAAGGCCTTGCGATAAAAGGGTATTGCCGCCGCGTAGTGTTCCTGGCGAGCTTCGAGAAATCCCACATGGGCGTTGGCTTCGGCGTTGGCGGGGTGAATCTTCAACCAGGCGCGCCATGCGGTTTCGGCGTCCCCGTTGTTGCCCTGTTGTTCAAGCACAATCGCCGTCTGGCGTTGATTGTCCTCGGCCGAGCCCGTCTGGCCGGGGCAACAGATCACAGACATTGCCAGTGTCGCCGCGAGAACAACTCCCAGTTGTGCAATCCGCGTCACATACATCTCCAACGGTATTTTCGCTCGCGCGGAAGGCGCATGCAATGAGCGGACAACACTGAGCTGAAAAAGAAAGGCACGGCAGGGGATACCCTGCCGCGCCCAAGTGAAGGCAGGTGAGAGGTCAGAAGACGAACTTCCCGCCGAGCTGCAAGTTGCGGGGACCGTAGTCATTGGTGATGTGGCCGAAGTTCCCGTCGTGGGAATTCGTATCCATGCCCTGGAACTGCGTGTGATTGAACGTGTTGAAGGACTCAAAGCGCAGTTCGATTCTCGGTCCTTCGTGGGCAGTGAGTGGAATGGTCTTGAACAGGGACAGATTCCAGTTGAAGATTCCCGGTCCCACAACCGAGTCTTTTCCGGCATTACCAAAGCCTTGATTCGGGCCGCCATTCCAGGGCGCGACCGGATCTGCAAAGGAGTTGGTGCTGAACCAGGCGGTTAGTTGTTTGGGATAAGAGACTTTCGACACCAGGTCCGGACGGACGGTGGTGCCGCCGCCCAGACCGAGAGTGTCGCTGCCGGAGTAGTGGATGTACTGCGGCACTCCCGAATGCGCAACCGTGATCCCGGAGATGGACCAGCCTCCAATAACTTCGCGAGCCGCCAGGTTCGAGCTTTTCGCGAAGAACGGGAGGACGTAGATATAGCTCACGTTAAAGATGTGACGCTGATCGAAGCCCGTGTCCGACCCATAGTCATACTTCGGGTTGTAAGGGTTGGAGAGACCATTGAGATCGTTGCTCACTTCATCGAGATTGTGCGACCAGGTGTAGGCAACTTGCGTGGTAAGCCCATGCCGGTTCTCAAGGCGCACGCCTGCCTGGAGCGAGTTGTAGTTGAAATTGGTCTCGTTCTCCTCCTGGTTAATATTGGCAAACCCAGGGAAGTTGCGATACTCGTTGGCGTTTAGCGAGCCATTTGAAACGCCTTGTCGGGTTGCATAACTGCCGTTCGCGTCCAGCAAGGGCAAAGTGTTGACCTGCCGGTCATCGTCCTGGTCCCAGCCTCTTGATCCGACATACTGCACTTGCGCAATGATTGATGGTGCAAGCTCCCGTTGCACTCCCAGGCTGAAATCCGCCGTCCCTGGAGGCGGATAGTTGTACTTGATATTGGTTAGACTGGAAGGAAAGCTGTTCGTCGTTGTTGCACCAGTCAGAGCGCTGGTTTTGGGGTTCGAGAAGTAGACGTTGTTGGCAGAAGGGATGTACGCAAAGGGCGGATTCAGGGCTGCGTTGTATACATCGTTGCCTTGAACGCGCTCGTAGAACATCCCAAACCCAGCCCGCACCACAGTCTTCCCATTTCCTGCGATGTCGTAGGCAAAGCCGACGCGGGGCTCCCAGGTGTTGTACTTGTTCTGGACGTTTCCGCGGGGGAAGCCATTCACGCCTGCTTCCCTGATGCCGTTGAGGTAGAACTGCTCGCTGCCTGTTGCTGCAAATGTTGACAGAGACGAGGGGATCAGGGTGCCATTTGCCTGGACAGGGTTGCCCAGCGATGCGTTATAGTCTGCGATGACGAAATTCGCAAACTTGTCATATCGCTCAAAGGCATGCGGCAATCCATCGAAACGGAGTCCCAGGTTGGCGGTCAGCCGGGGAGTGAGGTGCCAGTTGTCGTTGCCGTAAAAGCCGTAGTTGTTGTTCACCCAATGTTTGCCCGCGAGGTATTCCAGTTGGTCGAAGTAGGAGGCGTCGCCAAGCAGGAAGTTAACATACGAATCGCCGGAAAACGTACTTGAGTTGAACTGTGCGGTCCCATTGGTATTGTGCTGCAATTGTTGGTTCTTGTAGTCGTGCAGCCAGCTGAAGCCAAATTTGAACTGGTGCCGACCTCTCGTCCACGACAAGTCGTCCCTGTACTCAAATCCCTCGTATCCGTTCTTCCAGGGATAGTAGCTTGGGCTCCAGTTCACGTTCAGCGGTGAGCCCTGTAGATTGATCTCCGGCATACGGCTTTCCAGATTGTCTGACAGAGGGAAGAAACTCGTAGCCGTCCAACCGCTGGGCTGCACAAAGGTGCCGCCTCCAGGGCCGGCGATGGGATCCAAGGTGATCTTGTTGCCGCTGTAAAGAAACGCCGTTTCGTTCAGCAGGTTCGGCGTATACGTTTGCGTCAGCTTGATCACCGCCGAATAGGACGGATTATTCATGGCCGTGCCTACGGTCGGGTAGGTGCTGTCGCCCCACAAAGGCGGGAAGTAGTTTTGAGCGAGGGTGTCATGGAGGTAATGCCCCATCAACTGATATTTGCTGTTGATCGCGTGGTCGATTCGAATAATGTCCTCTCGGACATTGGTCGGCTGAGGGATGGACGCAATGTACTGGGTGCCATTATTGAAGTTCGGCTTTGGAAAGGCACCCGAGTTCAACATAAGGACCGCGTTCTGGTCAATCAGGTTCGCGGGGATCGTGTTATTGGGGAAGGGCTGTCCAGCTGTCAAACCGTCAGCCGTGTAGAGCGCCAACTTAGCCGGATCGGTGGTTGTTGGAACGATGGGAGCTTTTCCGGCGGGGGGGGTGTACGCCAAAGCCGCCCCGGCCGTGGGAAAATTGGGAGCCAGGATCGCATTCTGAATGGAAGGCGCACTTCCTTGAATCAGTCTCCGCCACTCTTCATTCCAGAAGAAGAACGTTCGGTTGCGCGCGTCGTCATACACGTGGGGAATCCAAAGCGGACCGCCGATATTGCCGCCGGGTTCGTTCAACTGAAACTTGGATCGCGGTTTGCCACCGGCCTTGGTGAAGTAATCGTTGGCGTTGTAATCAGTGTTGCGGTTGAACTCATAGAGTTCTCCGTGGAAGTTGTGGGTGCCGGACTTGAGCACCATCACGATGGTTCCACCGGAGCCAATGCCGTAATCGGGACTATAGTTGCTGTCCAGAGTTTGAAACTCGGCGATCGCATCCTGCGATGGCAGGTTCATAAAGCAGCCGCCGCAGCCTCGATCGTTCTGTTCCCCTCCATCGATCAAATAAATGTTATGAGTCGTACGAGTTCCATTGAAGCTGATGCCGTTCGCGGAGGTCAGCGCATTTACACCGCCAAACGGTGGCAAGTTGTTGGCCACCCCCAGCCCCAAAGCCGCAAGAGACGTGACGTTGCGCCCGTTAGTAGCTAGCTGCGAGACCTGTTCACCGCTTATCAGGGTGCTTACTTCGCTGGTTTCCGTCTGCACCTGTAAAGCGTCTGCTGCCACAGTAACCGTCTGTCCCTGGCTACCGACTGTCAGAATAATATTCTCTTCAAGAGATTGAGCGACGTTCACCACAATGTCGGTCTTGGTGTATTTCTGAAAACCCGCTGCCGAAGCGCTCAGCGTGTAGTTGTTGCCAACGCCCACATTGGCAAACCGATAGGCCCCCGCGCTGTTCGAGACGGCCTCTCTCACTTGACCGGTTGAGGGATTGGCGAGTGAGATTGCCACGTTTGGAACCACCGCGCCGGTGGGATCGGAGACGGTTCCGTTGATGGTTGCGTTGTCCTGGCCCCAAGCGCCGGGCGTTACCGCCAGGACCATGGCGATGAAAGCGAAGCACACCGTCAGATATCTCCATGCCGGTCTCTCCGCCTCGCCTCTTTTTGCAGTGCGATGAATCATGGTCGTGAAACGAATCATGGTTTGCCTCCTGAGCAAACGGTTACTTGACTTGCGGCTTTACTCCAGTTCCGTGTCTTTGTAGCCACGGATTCAGGTTTGTTGCTTGGTTCGCACACCAGCGGAAAGGAGTTTCCGGCAAAAGCCGAGTCTTGACCCCTCCGTCGCCGGACCGAGCTTTTCAGTTTTTCCACTGGCTTTGATGTCTTTTCCGGATACTCCTAACGCCTTGCATCGTCATTTGGGCTGCTCCCTCCTCCTCCGCAGAAAACGTCTCCTTTACCGCGCTTCCTGCTAAACTGCCTGGGATTACCGGAATTCTGGCAAACGTTTACCGAGGATGGGAAATGAACCGTACCCACTTCGAGAGCGTGCCCATTCGAACACCAGAGCCGGCAACCTGCAACGCTATTAACGGTGTGTTGGGACGTTTGCCATTGATAAGATGTCCCTTTGCATAGTGTTAGCCCAACAAGCAGCCAGACGTTTTTTCCCGTTTGAGACTACGTTTGCTGGGGTAGTATAGTGGGGTACCTGAGGGAACTGGGTGCGCTATGTCGACAGCCGATCCATCTTGGGGGGCGGAGGTACTCGGTCCAAACCAGATTGGCTTGGTGCGCGAGCATCTCAAAGAGGTGACGACGAGTCGGGCGTTCTCAGGCAGCAAGCGCTCGCAGGATTTTCTTGTGCTGATTGTTGGACATGCCCTCGAAGGCGAGGTGGATAGCCTGCGAGAGCGGATGATCGGTGCCGAGATGTTCGGGAGGCCGGTAGATTACGACACGGGAAGTGATTCCGTGGTTCGGGTCAAAGCCACCGAAGTCCGGAGGAGATTGGCGCAGTACTACCTTGAAACGGACGGTAATCATAAGGTCCGCATCGAGCTTCCGAGCGGATCCTATGTCCCTAGGTTCATCTTCGAGTCATCGAACGCCTTGCCACATCCGCCAAGAGGGACCGCTCCCCTGATCCCTGTTGAGCAATCGGTTGCCCATGCTGACAGACGATCTTCAGCCAACTCCGCGACGCTGGAGGACCCGGGCCCTAGTCTCCCGGCGCGGAGAGTGCGCCGATCGCCTCGTACGCTGGCTGGCATCGCGCTGGGGTTGACCCTCCTCGCGGTGATCGGCTATGTGAGCTTCAAAAGATCGTTTGGCGATTACCCTGCACGGTCTGAGATCCGCTCCATTGCGATCCTGCCGCTTAAGAACCTCTCAGGTGATCCGGGACAAGAGTACTTCGCCGACGGGATGACGGAAGAGTTGATCAACGACCTGGGTCAGGTTTCTACGCTGCGCGTCATTTCGCTCACATCGGCAATGAGCTACAAGGGCACGAAGAAAAAGCTCCCCGAAATCGCGCACGAGTTAGCCGTGGGCGGGGTCGTGGAGGGGAGCGTGCAGCGCGAGGGCAGCGAGGTGCGAATTAGCGCGCAGTTGATCGATGCCAGGACCGATCGTCCCATCTGGGCTCACACGTATGTCCGCGACATGACGAGCATTCTTGTGCTGCAGGGAGAAGTGGCGCAAGCGATCGCGGATGAGATCAGCATCACAGTGACGCCGCAGGAACAGGCACGCCTCGCCCGTCGGCGTCCAATCGACCCGGAAGCTCAGGATTCGTATCTGCATGGCATGCTTAAATTGGATGCCGACGATTGCAAGAGCGCTGTGGATTATTTCCATTTCGCTCTCGCCAAGAATCCAAACTATGCGCAAGCCCATGCTGCTTTGGCCAATTGCTACGGCCGCATGGGCGAATCAGGCCGGATGGCTTATAAGCAGGCATTTTCCGCGCAGAAGGCTGAAGCAGCCAGCGCGATTGAGTTGGACGATTCGCTGCCCGAAGGCCATGCCGAACTCGCCAATACTGCGATGACTCTGGACTGGGACTGGACGGCCGCGGCGAGAGAGTTCCACCGCGCGCTTGAACTTAATCCAAATTCCGCGCCCATCCATCAGAAATACGCGTTTTATCTGGTGAGAACCGGCCAACTGCGAGACGCCCTCGCAGAGGTGGAGCGTGGAGTGGACCTCGATCCGGTCTCCGGTCGTTCTTTCCACTTTGAGGGCTTCATCTACTACTTTTCCCGTCAATATGACCAGGCACTCTCGCTCATCCGAAGAGTTCGCGCTCTGGACATCAATCCACCCGATTGGAGCTTTCTCTTGGGCGATGTTTACGCGGAAAAGGGCATGTTCTCAGAATCCATCAAGGAGTTTCGGAAGTCAGGGGATGGGCCTGATTGCTTAGGCCATTTGGGCAATGCCTATGCTCGCGCCGGCCGGGTCAATGCAGCTCTCAGGACGATTTCGCAACTGGAGCAGAATGTGCGGAAAGATGGCGTGGGGAGATACGAAATAGCGCTAGTCTATGCCGGACTGGGAAAGAAACAGGAAGCCTTCAAATGGCTGGAAGAATCGTATAATGCGCATGATGTCGGTCTTGTCTATCTCAAGATCGACCCCTGCCTTGACCCTCTGCGTTCAGACCCCCGCTTTCGCGACCTTGTCCGGCGCGTCGGCCTGACGCAATAGGTGATCTAGATTCCCGGCTGGGAACCAATGCACTTGAACTTCCGTTAACTTTGAGTCGAGCTACGGACCACCACCTTTACGATGCATCCCCCTTCACCTGCAACTTCGCTGCGAAATATGCATGCCGTCGTTCTCGACAATACACCTTGTGTCGAGTCTCCTGGCGACTGAATAACAGTCCGGAATCACATTTCGATCTGGTGATAGAGGCGATATCCTTCGTCCTGAATCGGCGCAAACGGCTTAAGTGTGAGAATGCGCGCGTCCGTGTGGGACTTCCATGTGGAAGATCACCGGGAAATCTTGCCGGCTCCCAGCAGGTCTGCACGTCGGAGCTTCCGCGGGATATCTCCTACTGCAAAGAGTGCGAGCGGCCCATTCACGAGAGCGACCGTGTCTGCATGCTGCGGATCCACGGCTTCAAGAGTTGTTGTGGCTTCAAACTGCAATTCTATCCGATTCTTGCTCTTCCATGGCCCGTCCAGGCGGAGGAAACTTCTGGCGATGAGATCGGCTGAGACGCGTTGGTCATTCACGGCGATGGTTGACTTCGCTCCGGCCCAACCCGGAATCCGCAAATAAACGGGCAAGGCGCTGGCCTTATCCAGGGAAATCTCAATCTGCGACGACAGATCATCCGGATAGTTGGTCTCTTGCGTAAGTGATATGCGCGCGTCTCCGCGGCTCCAGGTAACACGCGAAGGTACGTGCAAGTTGACATAGACACCCTCACGATCGTGAAAGTAGGAGCTGATCCCGTAGTCGGCGGTAATCTGCGGAAAGGTCCCCGAGCAGCACGGCCACTTATCCCTGTGATAACCGATG
>Ga0181531_10001333_pt1 | contig 15686 bp, 14 predicted proteins | sample PEATcosm2014_Bin_38_FD_119743 | JGI IMG/M metagenome (GOLD analysis project Ga0181531, IMG submission 119743) | Peatland microbial communities from MTU Mesocosm Facility, Houghton, MI, USA - PEATcosm2014_Bin11_10_metaG | ecosystem: Environmental > Terrestrial > Soil > Wetlands > Peat | place... | reverse complement strand
TGCGGCTGCATCGGGCCTTCCACAGTCACTATCTGACCGCAGATCGCGACCTGATCGTCTATGTGCCGCCGGGCTATGACCAGCACCCGGAGCGAAGCTACCCGGTGCTCTACCTGCAGGACGGGCAGAATCTCTTCGACGGGCGGACCTCGTTCATCCCAGGGCGAACCTGGCAAGTGCGTGAGAACGCGGACGCGGCCATCGAAGCCGGCGAGGTGGAGCCGCTGATCGTTGTAGGCATCTACAACACCGGCGACCGCAGGCTGGCCGAATACACCTATGGGCGCGACTGGCAGATGGGCGGCGGCGAGGCGGACGAGTACGGGCTGATGGTGACCCGAGAGTTGATGCCGTGGATCGCCAGCCGGTACCGGGTACGGCCGGAGCGCGAGGCAACGGGTTTGGGCGGCTCATCGCTGGGCGGCCTGGTCACCCTCTACATCGGCCTGCGCCACCCCGAGTGTTTCGGAAGACTGGCCGTGCTTTCGCCCAGCGTGTGGTGGAACGGAAAAAGCATTCTGGGCTACTTGAACGAGCGCGCGCCGCAGATTTGGGAGCGGCCGCGGATGTGGCTGGACGTAGGCGACCGCGAGGGCCGCCGCGTCCTCCATGACGCCGAGATGCTGAATCGCCGGCTGAGGGCGAACGGCTGGCGGTCCGGCGAGACCCTGCACTTCGAGCGCATTCACGGCGGGACGCACGACGAGACCAGTTGGGCACGGCGGGTGCGGCCCATGCTGCGCTTTCTCTTCCCCGCAGAATGAGACGCTGCGCATGCCGGACGATTCAGCTCTGCCTGCCTGCCTCGTCCAGCTCATCGATCTGCCGCTGGAGCTTGCGTGCGGCCCTGCCGTTCAGCATGGCAATCGCAACACAGATCACAACAAAGAACATCGCTTCGGGCACGATGACAAAAGCTGGATGCTTGAGGTGGCCCGGGTTTGCATGGCCGAAAGCAAAAAGCAGCACAGCCATGCCGGGGATCAGCGGGCCCAGGTACCAGCGCCAGACACTGCTGAGGAGGTCGCGCTGCTGTTCAAGCTGCCGGCGCTGAAACTCGATGCAACTGGAAAGCCCCGCGTCTTTCGGAAGAGGCAGCCAAGAACCCTTGGATAGCATGTGCCAGATCAGGTACACCATCCCGGCGATGATCAGGCCAAAGCCGACCCGCACAAGCAAGTCCCCAGCCCGCCAGAACTCAAAGCTGAAGAAGACGATCAATGCAATTGCTACAACGTACTCGCGCACATTGCGGGCTTGAATCTTGTGGTGAAACGTTCCCGCGCTCACTCGAATTTGCTCCACTGTCATACGCAATCCCTCCGTTTTTTGATTCTGCCAAAGCTCCTTCATGCGCTGATTCTGTGGCGATTCATCGCTCATTGCGCCCTCCTTCCTGGAACCGGCGCGCCAGGATGATCTTGATCCGGTGAATCTTGGTTGCCACGTTGCGTGCCGAGAGCCCAGTGATTTCTGCGGTCGCGGCCGCATCCATTCCTTCGAGGTAGGCGACCATCACCTGCCGGTCCAGGGTCTTGAGTTGTTGAATCAACTCGTAGAGCCTGGCCAGCGCGTCCCGCTCGACCGCGGCGTGCTCGCTTTCCCTGTCATCCGCCAGTTCGGGGACATCCTCAAGTGCGACAAAGAACTGCGTCCTCATGCGGAGCCGCCGGCTCACATGCGATACGGCGGTATTGTGGGCCACCCGGTAGACCCATGTGCGCAGCGAGCACCGGCCGTCGAAGCCGCCGAAGCTTCTCCAAAGGGCGATATGAATCTCCTGCAGCAGGTCCCGGCGGATCTCCGGGTCGGCCTCGTAGGCGCGAGCCAGCCTTTCAAGCGCGGCCCCGTGCGTCGCAACGGCTTCCTCATAGACGCGGTCCTGGCTGCGCTCGATCTTCGGCATGGATTCGATTTGCTCCACATCCAAGGTAGTCGTCCCCGGCGGAGCTTTCTTACATTTAAGAGAAGTCCTTGCAGCCGGGCGCGGAGTCACCCACTTCCTCAGTTGCATTCCCGGACCTTGCTTCAATGCCCGCTTTCGGCGATACTTAGATGTTGGGTCTTGCGCGGCCGGGCACCCTTGTCCGGCCCATTCATTGGCGGGGTGAGCTTCATTCAGGAGCCCGCCGGCAGGGAAGATCCCCAGAGAACGAAAAGAGCACAGGATTTTGAAAGGAACCGTATCGCCGTGGTGATGATTCGTTTGGCGCGCTTTGGCGCCCGTAAGCAGCCTTATTACCGTATCGTGGTCATCGAAAAGGACCGCGCCCGCAATGGCCGTTCCATCGAGGTCGTCGGCACCTACAACCCCCGCACCAGCCCGGCCACGGTCGATCTGAAGCATGAACGCATCGCCTACTGGCGCGGTGTGGGCGCACAGGTCTCTCCGATCGTCGAGAAGCTGGTAAACAAGAACCCCGCTTCCGGCCCCGTTGCGGTGCCCGTCATGGCCACAACCGTGGTTCCGGTCACGGTTCCATCGGCTGTGGCGGCCGAAGCACCAGCGGAGATCCAGGCCGAAACCCCCGCCGAGGCTCCGATCGAGGCCTGATTCGTTTTCGCTTCTTCCCCTCACAGGCGTTCACGGGCGGCGGCGCGGGCATCCGCAACTTCGTGCACATAATTGCTGACGGAGGCGGGTGCGGGCTGTTAGTATGCGCGCACCGATCCAATTCGCCAATTCGTGGGTCGCCAATTTGTTGAAGGCATCCGGTCAGGGGCAAGAGCATGACCCAAAACGAGATGGTCGCACCAAACACAGTTGCGGAGCTGGTCCGCGAAATCGCTCAGGCGCTGGTGGATGAGCCGGCAGCTGTAGAAGTGGAATCCGTGGACCGGGACGAAAACACGGTGCTGAAGCTGCGGGTTGCGCCGCAGGACGTGGGTAAGGTCATCGGCAAGCAGGGGCGGACGGCCCGCTCGGTGCGCACCATCCTGGGCGCCGTGAGCATGAAGCTTCATCACCGCTACACGCTCGACATCCTGGAAGAAGACGACGTCTAGCATGGCCGTTGATCCTGCATCCGGAAGACGCCGGAGGCGAGAATGACCGCGGCCGAAGAACATGGACAATCGGAGCCATGGGTCTGGCTGGCGCGGATTCGCCGCCCCCAGGGACGCAAAGGCGAGGTCTTCGCCGAGATTCTCACCGATTTCCCGGAAAAATTTACTGAACGGCGGCGGCTCTGGCTATTGGCCGAGGGCTCGCCTGGCGCTATTGCGTCTCCGGCCCCGCGCGAGGCCGCGCTCGTAGCGCATTGGCTGCATAAGGGCGGCGTGGTTCTCCACTTTGCCGGGGTGGATTCGATTTCCGCCGCCGAAGCGCTCGCGGGCCTCATCGTGGCCGTTCCCCTCGAGGAGCGAGCCGCTCTTGGGGAAGACGAGGTGTACATCGGCGACCTGATCGGCTGCGTGCTGGTGGATGTGGCCGGGGGCGAACCTGTGGCAGTGGGCGAGATCGAAGATGTGGACCGGACAGCCGGGCCTGTCGCGTTATTGGTGGTGCGGGGAGCGGCGGGCGAGGTTCTGATTCCATTTGCCAGGAGCTATCTGCGTACCCTCGACATCGATGGGAAGCGAGTCGAGATGGCGCTGCCCGAAGGGCTTGCGGACCTGAATGCGCCGGGGAAAGCCTGAGACCCAAGCACGCGATCACAACTGAAAAACCTCTTCTATGATCGAAACAGGCGAGTATGCGATTCGAGATTGTCACCATTTTCCCGCAGTTCTTTGGCAGCATCTTCGAGCACGGGATTCTGCGGCGCGCGCTGGCCGAGTGTCTGGTGGCGGTGGACGTGCTCGATCTGCGGGCCTTTACCCACGACCGGCACCGCACTGTGGATGACCGCCCCTTTGGCGGCGGCGAGGGCATGGTGTTGAAGCCCGAGCCGTTAGCAGAGGCCCTGGCTTCGCTGGGAATTGAACCGAAGGCGGCGCGAACATCGGCATCTCATCAGGACGCGGAAAAACTCACTCTCGTGGAAGTGGCGGGCTCTGGGAAGAACGTTGGGTCCGCGGACCCGATGGGCTCTTTTACCCCTCAGGGACACTCGACCGGAGACTCGGCGCCTTCATCTCGCACCCACGTCATTTTGCTCTCCGCGCAGGGGCGCCCGTTTACGCAGGCGGTGGCGCGGGAGTTGGCCGGGATGGGCCGCGTGGTGCTTCTTTGCGGCCGCTACGAGGGCGTGGACGAGCGCATTAACCAGCTCTATTGCGACATGGAGCTTTCGATCGGCGATTATGTGCTGAGCGGGGGCGAACTGGCTGCCGCCGTGGTGGTGGATACGGTGACGCGCCTGATTCCAGGTGTGCTGGGCAATGAGGCTTCGGGCGAGTTCGAGAGCTTTGGCGTGGCCGACGCCGAGATCGCCACGGACATTGAAGGAGTTCCGCGTTCCCAGCATGGCGCCGGGGGGCTGCTGGATTATCCGCACTACACCAGGCCTGCAGAGTTTGGCGGGTTGCGCGCCCCGGAGGTGCTAATGAACGGCGACCACTTGGAGATACGCCGCTGGCGCCGCGAGCAGCAGTTGCGCAAGACCCTGGCCAACCGCCCCGATCTGTTGGAACACGCCGCCCTGAGCGAGGCGGACCGCAGGCTGCTGGAGTCGATCTGGCAGGAGACGGGCCAGAGCGACTAAAACGTTTTTACCGGCGCGGGCTGTTCCGCACCCACCTTGCCTGCCGCGATTTCGGCGACGTAGAAGTTCTCCCCATGGATGGGACATCCAGCCAACCGGCGCAGCATGGCCAACTGGCCAACATGGGTGAGCGCGTCGGCCACCGGGCCTTGGAACAATCGCTCGGCGGGAGCCTGAAGCGGCCCTCCGGAAGCAAGAAACGAGTCAAAGGTCTTCAACGACTGGAAAAATCTGTGCTGCTCTTCAGCCCAAGCCAGCGGTTGGGAGGCATGCCAGCGCTCCTGCCCCATGGCCGCAGTCAGAGCCCATTCAAACAGATCACCCATGTGAGCCAGAATCTGTATCGGCATTCGGCCGGCCCCCTCAAATCCTGCAAAATGGTCCGGAGCGTCTTCCAGGGCGCGGGCAGCCCGGTAGGCAACAGCTGCCAATGTGTGACGCAGCAGTTCGCGTTTTTCGTCCATATGCGGAACTATAGCGCATCCCCGGCGCTTCGCAGAGGCAAGGCGCGGGAGATTAGGCACGCAAACCCGTTCTCTGATAAACTTGAAGTTCTGAGTCCAACTGTAGGAAACCACTATGTCCATTCATCCCGTAATGCAGCGCTTGGCCGACAAGCTCAAGCGCACCGACCTCCCCGAGTTCGTGCCCGGCGACCAGATTCGCGTCCAAGTGAAGATCAAGGAAGGCGATAAGGAGCGCTTGCAGGCGTTCGAAGGTCTGGTGATCGCCATCAACAAAGGTGCACAGGGCACGTTCACCGTGCGCAAGATGAGCTTTGGCCAGGGTGTGGAGCGCATCTTCCCCTTTAATTCCAAAGTCATCGACAAGATCGAGAAGATTCGCAGCTACAAGGTGCGCCGCGCCAAGCTGTTTTACATTCGCGGCCTGCGCGGCAAGGCTGCCCGTCTGAAGGAAGTGGACCGCGTGACCGGCAAAGTCCGCGCCTAGACCCGGCCAGAACCTGTTTCATCAAGCCCCCAGCTCATCCCGCTGGGGGTTTTGCTTTCTATACTGGAGCCATGGTCAAAGCTCCGGTTTGCGGTTGGACGCTGGAAGAGGCTGCGCGTCTCAAGGGAGCGCGGCGCATTGCCGGGCTCGATGAGGTGGGCCGTGGCCCGCTGTTCGGCCCGGTGGTGGCCGCGGCCGTCATCCTTCCAAGAGGCTGCTGCCCGCAGGGCCTGACCAACTCGAAAAAGCTCTCTGAAAAGAAGCGCAACGAATTCGACCTGGAGATTCGCGCGCACGCCGTCGCCTGGGCTATCGCCGTTGTGGACGCGGAGACGATTGACCGAATCAATATCCGCCGGGCCTCGCTGCTGGCCATGCGCCTCGCCGTCCAGCAACTGGCGCTCAGTCCGGACTTTCTGCTGATCGACGGCCGGGACACCATCGACTGGGATTGCCCGCAGCAGGCCGTGATCCAGGGCGACGGGACCAGCTTTTCGATCGCCGCCGCCAGCGTTCTGGCCAAGGTGCACCGCGACCGGCTGCTGGTGGAGTGGGACCGTGAATTCCCTGGGTACGGCCTGGCACAGCACAAGGGATACTGCTGCCCAGAGCACATGGCAGCGCTCCAGCGGCTCGGGCCGACCCCGCTGCACCGCAAGAGCTACCAGCCGGTGGCGCAGACTTTGCTGCGATTCGACTAGGGGCGGGGCTCAGGCCACGCGCAACCTGCGGCGCTGGTTCCACGCGAGCGCGGGCCGCGCCAACAGCAGCACTCCCAGAATCACCGTAATATTCATCGGAGCCAGGACGCCGGGCTTCACCTGCCACCAGTAGTGAATCACCCCGCAGACGGCAGCCACGTAGACCAGCTTGTGCAGCCGGTTCCAGCGCTTGCCGCCCATCTTGCGAATGGCCCAGTGCGTCGATGTGGCGGCCAGCGGCAGGAGCAGCAGCCAGGCGGCGAGGCCCATGGTGATATAGCGGCGCTTGGCGATGTCGGCGGCCATGGCGCGCAGGTCGAAGCCGGCGTACAGCGCAACGTAAGTCAACAAATGCAGCGAGGCGTAGAAGAACGCGAAGAGGCCAAGCAGGCGGCGAAACTTCACCAGCCAGGTCAGTTCGGGCACGAGCCGGCGAACCGGGGTAATGGCCAGCGAAATGGTCAGCAGGTTCAGCGTCGTGGACCCGGTCGCAAAGGTGATCCTGGCTGTTGGATCCGCGCCCAGCGTATTTGTCGCGGCCCCGAAAACGAGCAACCCCAGCGGCCACAGGCAAGCCAGCCAAGTAAGCAACTTGAGCAGGATGAGGGTCGAGCGATTCATAGTTGGCCGCTCAAAAATATCTCCGCAGGTCCATGCCATTGTAGAGCGAGGCCACCTGGTCGCCGTAGCCATTGAACATCAGCGTGGTGCGGCGCTGGGCGTAAAAGGGCTGGCCGATGCGGCGCTCTGTCTTCTGGCTCCAGCGGGGATGGTCCACATTGGGATTCACATTCGAATAGAAGCCATATTCGCTGGACGACTGGTCGTTCCACGTCGTAGGCGGTTGCTTCTCGAGAAAGCGCACAGCCACAATCGATTTGGCGGACTTGAAGCCATACTTCCACGGCACCACCACCCGCACCGGCGCGCCATTCTGGTTGGGCAACACCTGACTGTAGAGACCGAAGGTGAAGAGCGCGAGCGGGTGCATGGCCTCGTCCATGCGCAGTCCTTCGGAGTACGGCCAATAAATCGCCTGATCCGTGCTCCATTTCTCCACCTTCTTGTCGTAGTAAGACAGGAACTGGACGTATTTCGCGGTGGACAGTGGTTCGCACTGCTTGATGAACTCGGAGAGCGAATAGCCGACCCATGGAATGACCATGCTCCAGCCCTCGACGCAGCGGTGGCGATAGACGCGGTCTTCCAGGGGACGAAGCTTGAGCAGAGCATCAATATCGAAGGTCAGGGGCTTCTTCACCTTGCCATCTACGCGCACCGTCCAGGGCCGGGTAGGCAGGCCGCCGGCATTCTGCGCGGGATCGCTCTTCTGCACGCCAAACTCATAAAAGTTGTTGTACGTGGTCAGAGCCTCGTAGCTGGTCAATGGTTCCCCGGTGGTGGTGAGCGGGCTCTTCACCGTTTCGAGCTTGGTTCCGGCGAGCGCGGCCAGGCGGGGCTCGAAGAGTTCGGCCAGCCGCTCGGCGCCCAGCGAGGCAACACCGGCCGCCACTACGCCGGAGACGGCCCCGCGCAGAAATCGGCGGCGATTCAGGTATTGATCTCTGGGCGTGATGGCCGAGGAAGGAATGTCCGGCGGCTTGCCGATGAGCATGGTGTGACCTCGCGAGGGGAAGCCCGGTCGCATTTATTAGACACGATGGAGGGGTTGGGCGTTACAAGATTCGGCTGACAAGCTTCGTGGGGTCCCACCCATTTCGCAAAAAAAACGCGAAATGGATGGGGCACGGTGCCGTGTGACCTCCCACCCACTTCGCCAAGACCGCGAAAAAGATGGGGACCCGGGTCTGCCGGCTCATTTGGCGGGGACGAAGGGCCATTGGCCGTGGCGGCGGGCGCGAACAAGGTAGATGGCCGTGCCGGAAACGGCGATGCCCCCAGCAACCGCAAGGCCGCCAAGAGCGTGGCTGCGGTTGGCCAGGATGAAGACGAAGCCGGCGATGGCCACCAGCGGAGGCAGCGGGTAAAGCGGCATGCGGAAGGGCCGGGGCAGCTCCGGCCGCTGTACCCTGAGCAGCATCACGCCTGCCTGTTGCAGGAAGAACTGGAGCAGGATGCGGGTAATCACCAGCATCGTAATCACCTGCGCCAACGAGAAGAAACAGAAGCAGGAAGCCACCAGCCCGAGAGCCACCAGCGAGCGGTGGGGAATCCCGTGGCGCGGATGCACAGCAGCCAGAAAGCGGAAGTAGTTGCCGTCGCGGGCGGCAGCGTAGGGCACGCGCGAGTAGCCGAGAAGCAGCGAAAATACCGAGGCGAAGGCGGTCCACACGATGAGAGCGGCCATCAGGTGACCGGCCACGCGGCCAAAGGCCGATTGCGCGATCTGGGCCACCAGTTGCAGGCGGACGGTGGCCCCTGCCGCCACATGGGCCGCGGCATCGCGCATGGAGGGCAGCGCGGCCAGGTTCATGGCCACATAGAAGGCCGAGACGAAGAGCACCGAGAGAAGAATGGCGCGGGGAATCGTTTTCTCCGGCCGCCGCACCTCGCTGCCCAAAAAGGTGATGTTGTAGTAGCCCCAGTAGTCGTAGGTGGTGATGAGCGTGGCCTGGGCCAGGCCGCCGAGTGCAAGGGCCACCGACTCGGCGGGCGAAGCCGGCATCTGCCAGCCGCCGCTGGCCGCGGCATGGGCAAAGCCGGAGACGATCACCCCGGCGATGGCCGCCATCACCCCGGCAAAGAGCACCCAGGCCAGGCGCGTGATGGAACTCAGGTTGCGATAGAGCAGGGCAGTCACCAGCAGGCAGGCGGCGGCGGCGGCAAAGTTCGCGTAGTGCAGTGCGGGCCACGCTGCCACCGGGGCAGCCTCCAGCCCCGGCCAGAACCAGGCAAGAAAGCTCGAAAGGCCGATGCAGCCCGAGGCGATCGAGAGCGGCGCGGAAAAGCTCAACTGCCAAACGTAGAGAAAGCTGAGCCAGTTGCCGGCGCGATCGGGGCCGTAGATCTCGCGCAGAAAGGCATAGGAGCCGCCGGCACGCGGGAATGCTGCGCCCAACTCGGCCCACACCAGCCCATCGGCTACGGCAATGACCGCGCCCAGCACCCACGCCCACACCGAGAGCCGGTAGCCGGCGGCGGCAATCACCAGGGGCAAGGTGATGAAGGGGCCGACGCCGATCATCTCCAGCATGTTGAAGAGAACCGCCGAGCGGAGGCCGATGCGGCGCTGCAGTGAATCGGTGCTGGTGGAGGCGGAGGAGGTGAGAGTCATGCGGCTGTTTCGCTCACCGGATTGTACACTGACGAGAAGTATGTTCCTTGCCGAGAGATCCTTTCGAGTAGCCAAGTGCGCGGCCTTTGCCGGGCTGATTCTTGTGGGAGCAAGCGCGTTTCGCCTGGTCGGCCAGCAGGCCGCCGAGCATCCCGCGCCTCCCGCGGCCGAGCTTGCGGCGGTAGCCCTGCCTGAGCCCAGCGACATTGCCCTTCCCATTGCTGAAGACCGCGGGCAGGCCGCGCTGGAGCAGTCGTTGAAGCGTCTGGGGACCACCGCCAGCGTGCTGATGATCGTGGCCCACCCTGACGACGAGGACGGAGCACTGCTGACGTATCTCAGCCGTGGAATGGGTGTGCGTGCGACCCTGCTGACCCTGACCCGCGGCGAGGGCGGGCAAAATGCCATGTCCGGTGACAGCTACGACGCGCTTGGGGTCATTCGCACCAACGAATTGCTTAGGGCCGGCGAGTTCTATGGGGCCAGGCAACTCTGGGGAACGGAGGTGGATTTCGGCTTCTCCAAGACCCAGGAGGAGGCCTTCGCCCGCTGGGGCCACGACCGCGTGCTCTATGACGCCGTGCTGGCGGTGCGACGGGAGCGGCCGCAGGTGATCGTCTCTACGTTTGTGGGCGGCGTTACAGACGGGCATGGCCACCACCAGGTCTCGGGCGAGATTGCGCAGGAGGCTTTCAAGGTGGCCGGCGACCCCAACGTCTTCCCCGAGCAGTTCAAAGATGGCCTGGAGCCTTGGCAGCCGCTGGCCGTTTACGGGATGGTCCCCTTCGCGCCGGTCACCGAGAAAGGCATGTTCGACTACGCAACCGGCAAGTGGGCGCCGGCCAGGTTCAAGAATTACGTGACCGGTGAATGGATCACCAACGTGCCTTCGACCGACGTCACCCTTCCGGTCGGCAACTGGGACCCGGTGTTGGGACGCAGCTACCAGCAGATCGCCCGCGAGGGTTGGGGCGAACAGAAGTCGCAAAACGGCGGCGCGAATCCCACGCTGAGCGGACCGGCCTCAGCGAACTATCACCTCTGGGCCGTTGCCCCAGCGGCCAAGGCGGGAGCGGGCGACGCCGGGAAAGCCGATGCGGACCTCTTCCACAACAGCCGCGTGAACATCGACACCGGCATCGAGGGCATGGCCGGGCTGGTGAAGGGCAACCCTCCGGAGTGGCTTTCGCAGGGTCTTCACCGGATCGACGCCGGTCTCAAGCAATTTGAGATCACGCGGCAGGGCCGGAAAGGAGACGCTGTGGCCAAAGACCTGGCTCCCATCTACCGCCAAACCCTGGACCTCCGCGCTCGCGTGGCTGCCGGCGATCTGGACCCGGTGGCCAAAGCCGGACTGCTGCTGGAATTGGACGCAAAGATTGGCGAGTTTCAGTCGGCGCTTACAGATCTGCTGGGTCTGGATCTCATCGCCTTCACCAGCAAACCCGGCAACGCCCAGGGCGGTCCGTTCCGGGGCGCATCGGCCGACGAGATGCCGCGCAGCGTTGCGCCCGGCGAAGAGTTCCGGGTCAGGGTGCATACAGCGCAAGCCACGACGGAGACCCGGCTCAGCCGCGTATGGCTGGAGAGCCGCAGTGGCGACCCGTGGAAGACCGAGAACACCACAGCGGCGGCCGGCCTGCCAACCGCGCCCGTCAGCGACCAGGTGTTCCGCGTGCAAGCCGCCGAGAATGCCGCGCCCACGCAACCCTACTTCGCCCGGCCGGACACCGAGCAGCCCTTCTACGACCTCACCCATCCGGAATATCGCGAGCGTTCTTTTGCGCCCCATCCCCTGGCGGCATGGGCGGAGTTCACCTTTGACGGCCTTCCCATCCGGCTGGGGCAGGTGGTGCAGACGCTGGAGCGGGTTCCAGGACCGGGCGGCATCTACGAGCCGCTGGTGGTCACACCCACCATAGGCATACGTATCGAGCCAGAGGCGCGCGTCCTGCCGCTCGACGGCTCAGCTCTGCCGGTACGGCTTACGGTGCATGCGCAAGCGGCGGCCGAAGGCTCAGTCGAGTTGCAACTGCCAGCGGGCTGGCACGCGGAGCCGGCGCAGGCGCAGTTTCATCTTGACAGCGCCGGGGACTCTGAACCGTTGCTCTTCTCCGTGACCCCGGCCGCAACCGAGGCAGGCGCTTATTCCTTGCAGGCGGTGGCACACTCTGGTGGGCGCGACTTCCAGACCGGCTGGCAAAGTGTAGGCTACGCCGGACTTCGGCCTTACAACCTTTACAAGCCGGCCCAGTTGAAGACGAGAAAAGTGGACGTACAGCTTGCGCCGGGGTTGCGTGTGGGCTACGTCATGGGGACCGGCGACCTGGTTCCCGAGGCGATCGAGGGGTTGGGCGCCGCGCCGCACATGCTCTCCACGGCCGAGCTGACCTCCGGCGACCTTTCCGCATGGAATGCGATCGTGATCGGCATCCGCGCCTACTCGGCGCGTCCAGAGCTGGCCGCGGCACAACCCAGGCTCGATGAGTTTGTCCGGCGCGGCGGGACTCTGATCGTCGAATACCAGAGCGGCAACTTTCCTTCTCCGCTGCCGCTGGCGCTGGGACGCTCGCCAGAACGCGTGGTGGACGAACAGGCGCCGGTAAAGCTGCTGGTCCCCGCCAATCCTCTTCTCACCTGGCCCAACACGATCACCACCGCGGATTTTGACGGCTGGGTCGAGGAGCGCGGGCACTCTTTCATGGAGACCTGGGACGCCGGCTTCACGGCGCTCACGGAGACTGCCGATCAAGGCCAGGATCCACAGCGGGGCGGACTGTTGGTGGCCCATCCCGGCAAGGGCACTTATGTCTATGTTGCATTCGCACTACATCGCCAGCTTCCCGAGTTAGTCCCGGGTGCGTACCGTTTGCTGGCCAATCTATTGAGCGCAGGAAAGCAGCCAGCGGGGAATCCGGTTCAGACACAAGTGCCAAGATAACAAGCTATTGAAGCGGGCGGAATGCAAGGTAAACAGTGCTCCTCCTGCATCGCCGGCAACGCAAATCGGCTAGTCAATCGCTTTGTGAAAAGTGTGTTAATTCGTTCTGCATCTTAGATGTAATAACACTGGCGATAACTTCGTTAAAAGTATGTGAATTCGTCAAATATTCATCAAACTCTGCGAGTCTGAATGACGGAAGCGGTCCGGGAAAGCTACGCTTGCGTCCTTTGGATTTCCGGGCTTTCTAATGTCCATTCCGCATGCAGAGTGGGATACAACCTGGCATTATCTTCAAGGTTTCTCAGCGTGCGGGAGTATAGAGCGCTCACTCTTCAAGTGGGCGCAGCCACGATTCAACCTGATTCGAGAGGAAAAAGAGAGGCCCAATGAAATTCAGACTCAAAACTGCTGCCGCGGCATTTCTGGCAGTCAGTCTAGTTGCCTCATACGCCCATGCCAGCGACGCGACTCCGCCGGCGAAGAAGCACACTGCAACCAAGAAAATAGAAACCTGCGATGCCTGCGACCAGGTTAAGGCACTGAGGCAAGAGCTACAGAGCCAGATCGACAGCCTGAAAACGGATCTGGCGGACAAGGACGCCCAGTTGAAGAAGGCGCAGAAGGCGGCAGCCGATGCCCAGGCAGCGGCAGACAGGGCGCAAGCCGCAGCCTCAGCTCAGGGTCAGGCGGTTAACGACAACGCGGCAGCCGTCAGCACGTTGCAGTCGACAGTGACCGACATGAAGGCCGCCAATGCGTCGGCCGTTGCCTCACTCTCCGACGAAACAGCCGCGGTCAAGAAGGCCATTGCCAACCCCACGACCCTGCACTACAAGGGGATCACGCTGACGCCGGGCGGCTTTGCAGCCGGTGAAACAGTGTGGCGTTCCAAGGCCACCGGCGGCGACATTCCCACCGCCTTCAACGCCATCCCCTACGAGGGTGCGGACGCTTACAGGTTGAGCGAGTTCTTCGGCAGCGCCCGCCAGTCGCGCGTTACGCTGATGGCCGAGGGAAAGACCAACTGGGGTACTTTGCGCGGCTACTACGAGGCTGACTGGTTGGGCACCGGCATCACCTCGAACAACAACCAATCCAACAGCTATGTGCTGCGGCAACGCGTCATCTGGGCCCAGGCCGAGACCAAAAACCATTGGGCCTTCACGGGCGGCCAGTTGTGGTCCCTGGCCACCGAAGACAAAAAGGGCATTTCCAACGTCTCTGGCGACATAATGACGCCGCAGACGATAGACCCGAACTACGTTCCGGGCTTCATTTGGACCCGGCAGTACGGCTTCCGCGTCACAAAGACGTTCAAGAATGCGGCATTCGGCGTCGCGGCTGAGAATCCGCAACTGCTGTATACAGCTTCGCTGGCCGGCAACACACCCTACGCGGTCATCGGCAGCGCCGGTAACAACGGCGGCAACTACAATGCCGCCATTAGCACCTGCACACCGTCGACAACGATTGTGAACTACACCAACCAGGCGGAAAAGGACTCGGCCAACAACACCATCGACGTCGCGGTTCCGGTCTACAAGACAGTGAACGGATGCGCCAACATCGCCAACCTCTCGTTCAACATGGCGCCCGATGTGGTGGTCAAAGCCGCAATCGATCCGGGCTGGGGCCACTATGAAGTTTTCGGAATCGGCGGCATCGCTCACGAAACCGTCTACCCCGGTGAAACCACCAACAGCAACCTCTATGGCGGCCTGAAGGACATCGCCACCGGTGCGAATGTGGCGCCCGCACTCAGTTCAGCCGGTGCGATTTCCAACTCTCTACTTGTCGGCGGTTTCGGCGGCAGCGTACGCGTGCCGGTTATAGCCGACAAGCTGACCGTCGGCGGCAAGGCGCTTTACGGGCCCGGCGTAGGCCGGTATGGCAACTCCACGCTGGCCGACGTGACCGCGAATGCCTGGGGCGGGCTCTCTGCGATCCACAACTTTTCCGGCTTGCTCACGCTCGAAGCCAACCCGACTCCTCGCCTGATGATCTACCTCAACTATGGTGGCGACTATGCGGGCCGCACCGATTACGGCCTTGCCGGAGTAACCACCTCGCTGGGAGCCCCGAGTGCGGATTTTTGCCCCAGCAAAGCTGGTGCTTTTGCCTGCACCACGACGCCTACCGCGGCTAACATTGCCGCCGGAGGCACATGGGGCGGCCACTGGGGCGCGCCCAGCAATGCAGCCGTCGGCTACGGTTCGCGGTTGCTTTCGAACTCCGGATGCCTGACCGCTGCCAACCCCGGCTACAACGGCGGCGCCTCGACAGGCTACGCTCCCGGAGGCTCCTGCGGCGCCCAAGCCCGCGACGTGCAGGAGGTGACCGGCGGCTACTGGTATGACATCTACAAGGGCGATCGGGGCCGTCTGCGCCAGAGCCTTCAGTATGGCTATGCTGTCCGCGAGGGTTGGTCGGGCGCTTCCGGCATCGGCGCCAAGGGCATCGACAACATGTTTTGGACCAGCTTCCGGTACTACCTCCCGTAAACCCGGGCATCTTCCGGTTTCGCACCATCAGAAGGGGCAGCCCGGGTTCGGGCTGCCCCTTCCGTTTGCCTCACGCCAGAATAGCCGGCTTTCCATATCGGTGAAGATTTCCTGGATTTCGGGAGGCCCTTCCTCCGTTTCGTCCTCAAACTGTCGTTCCTTCAAGCGCAGAGCCCTCTCGATCGAGAGGGCTCTGCCGTCGGGGTCGAGGCTCAAAATGTTTCAGGCATTGCGGCTTGCTTGCGATGTTGCTTCCGAGAGGGTCTCAAGCACCAGCGAAAGCGCGTCTTCCCAATGAGGCATCCTTACCCCAAACGTTTCCTCCACACGTTGGCACGAGAGGCGTGAGTTCGCCGGCCGTTTGGCGGAAGTGGGATAGTCGCCGGTTCTGATTGGAATCAGGTTCGGCACAGCGATTCCCAACCTTTCAGCCGAACCGGCCAACAATGCCTTGGCAAATCCATACCAGGAGGTTTCTCCCCTGGCGGTCAGATTGTAGATGCCGCTGCGTCCCCGGAGTCCACCGCTTGCGGGCGCGAGCAACTGGGCCAGTATATTGGCGGTCGCTTGTGCGATGCACTCGCTGGGGGTCGGGGCGCCGACCTGGTCGTCCACGATCCGCAACTCCGTGCGTTCCCTGGCCAGGCGCAACATCGTCAACAGAAAGTTGCTTCCGCGCGGGCCGTAGACCCAACTGGTGCGCAGGAT
>Ga0181531_10001332_pt1 | contig 15687 bp, 16 predicted proteins | sample PEATcosm2014_Bin_38_FD_119743 | JGI IMG/M metagenome (GOLD analysis project Ga0181531, IMG submission 119743) | Peatland microbial communities from MTU Mesocosm Facility, Houghton, MI, USA - PEATcosm2014_Bin11_10_metaG | ecosystem: Environmental > Terrestrial > Soil > Wetlands > Peat | place... | reverse complement strand
CGATCCCGTGCTTCGGCTGCGGCTGGGACTGCGCGTTCCAGCGCTCGTTCTGTATCGAAGGCATCGACGTTCCGACGGTCGTCGAGACCTACCGCGAGACCGCCCGAGGCGCGCCGCCGCGGGTGGTGACGGTCGCCGCCTACACCGCAGGCGAGCGCACGATCCTGGCGGCGGCGGACGCCGTTCACCGTCCCCTCCAAGCCGACCGAGCGGCGCGTCTGGTCGCGATCACCCGCGTCCGCGACCTGTTCCGCCGCTACGCCCGGCGCGTGCGTGCGCGCGAGCGCCGCAACGCCGCCGCGCTGCTCCAGCTCACGTCGGCAGCAGAACAAGCGGTCTTCACGTTGGTGCGTTCGAAGGAGGACGGATCGATGTGATGTACGATGCGCCCTCCGACGCGCTCGCGGCCGAACTCGAATGGGCGGCCCGCGGCGCAGCGGCAGAGATCGAAGAGCTTCGGCAACGAGTGGCCGATTTGCAACGCGCCTGCGACGATCGCGGCGGCGTCATTGCCGATCTGCGTTCCGCCCTCGAAGGTGCGCGCGACGTCGCCAATCAGCGCGCGGAGGCGGTCGCTGCACTCGAGGCAGCGCTCACCGCGGCTCGCGCGCGCGCCGAAAGCGCCGACGCCGAGCGCACCGCGCACGACGAACGGCTCGCCATCCTCCGCCGCGAAGCGATTGCGGAGGTCGCTGCCGCACGCGCGGATGCCGATCTGCTGCGCGCGCGCGAGGGAGAGAGTGTGATCGCATCGCGCGCGGTCATCGACGAGTTGCAACGCGTGTGCGACGAGCGGATGGCCCTCATCGAGCGGCTGACCGGCGAGACGGATGCCGTCCGCCGGGACGCCGAGGCGATGCGCCGCAATATGGACCTCGCGCGCGCCCGCCAAGGCGAGGAGCTGCTGGCGGCGCGCGCTCTTTCGAACGAACTCCAGCAGGCGTGTGACGAGCGCTTGGCGCTGATCGAACAACTGACGGCGGAAATCCACCTCCTACGCGAGCGGGTGGCGCGCGCCGAAGCCGACGCCGCGGCGCAGCGCGCGACCACCCAGCAGCTGACGCTCGATTCGGAGCGGCGCACGGTGCTGCTCGCCGATCTCACCGCCGCATTCGAAGACAAGGTTCGCGAAGTCGAGCACCTGCGAGGGGCACTTCCTCGGACCAGTTGATCAGCGTCGTGACGCCGGCGCTCGACGCGGAAGCGTTCATCGAGCCGACGCTGGCGAGCGTGCGCGCGCAGACGTACCCCAACGTCGAGCACGTCGTGGTCGACGGCGGCTCGAGCGACACAACGGCGGCGTTGGCACGCGGCAGCGGCGCGAGCGTCCTGGTCGAGCCCGGCCTGCGGCAAGCGGCCGCGGTCAACTCCGGAGTCGCGCACGCACGCGGCGAGCTGGTCCTCGTGCTCAACGCCGACGACGTCCTCTACCCCGACGCACTGGCCGACCTCGCCGCCGGGCTGGCGGCCGATCCGCGCGCCGCCGCGGCCTACGGCGACGCCGTGCACATCGACGAAGCCGGCGCCGTCATCTCGGCCTATCCCAGCCGTCCCTTCGACGCCGCCGCGCTCATCGACGGATGCTACATTTGCCAACCCGCGGCGCTGATGCGCCGCAGCGCCTTCGAAGCGGTCGGCGGGATGAACGAACGCCTCGACGTCGCGCTCGACTACGACTTCTGGATCCGGCTCGCGCGACGCGCTCCGCTGCGCAAGGTCGACGCGCTGGTCGCAGGCTCGCGCATGCACCGCGCGAACAAGACGCTGAGCCGCCGTGGCGAGGTCTACCGGGAGGTCACCCAGGTGCTGCGCACCCACTACGGCTACGTGCCGTATACGTGGTCGTTCGCCTACGCGAGCTGGCTGCTCCAGCGAGGCGACGACTTCTTCGATCCGCCGCGGCCCTCGCACGTGACCGTGCTGGGGTCGCTGGCGCTGGGCCTGTGGCTCAATCCGCTGCGACCGCTGCGGTATCTGCGCGATTGGTACGGCCATCGGTCGATCGGTGCGCGACGCTGATCTCCCGCTCGTCACCGTCGTCACGCCCTCGTACAACCAGGGGCGTTTCATCGCCGCGACGATCGAGAGCGTGCTCGGGCAGGACTATCCGAACCTCGAATACCTGATCGTCGACGGCGCCTCGACCGACGAGACCGCAGCCGTGGTCGCGCGCTACGGCAACCGGCTCACCTTCGTCTCCGAACCGGATCGCGGTCAATCCGACGCGATCAACAAGGGCTTTCGGCGCGCACGCGGCGAGATCGTCGCCTGGCTGAACTCCGACGACGTCTTCCTGCCGGGCGCGATCCGCGCCGCCGTCACCGCATTGTGCGCACATCCGGAGGCCGGCGCGGTCTACGGCGACGGTTTTCAGATCGACGAACACGGCGCGGTGATCTCGCGGTTCGCCGCGACGCGCCCGTTCAATCTGTGGCGGCTGCTCAACCTCTCGGACTACATCTTGCAGCAGACGGTCTTCTTCCGCCGCTCCGTCTTCGACGAGGTGGGTCTGGTCGACGAAGAGCTGCACTACGGGATGGACTGGGAGATCCTGATGCGGATCGGGCTGCACCGTCAGCTCGTCTACATCCCGTACGACATGGGCGCGATCCGCGAGTACGCGACCGCGAAGAGCTTCGCCGGTGGTGCGAAACGCGCGCGTGAACTGACCCGCATCCTACGCCGGACGACCGGAAAGCGCTTCCCGCCCGGGATGTTCGTCTACGGCCTGCCGACCTACGAACGCATCGTGAACGAGCGGATGGAGCGGGTGCTGCGCGGTCCGCTCGCGCCGCTGGTACCGCGCGTGCAGCGACGCGTCACGCAGTTGACGCATCGCATCGTCGGCCGCGTGCTGCGCGAAGCGCAGGGCTGGTACGACGACGGTTGGGCAGGGCCGCGGGCGGAGTTCACCTTCGCCGCACCGCGCGGTCGCCACATCGCGATCAGCGTCGAGCTGCCCGCCTGGGCACCGATCGAGCGCCAAGAGCTGGCGTTCTGCGTCAATGGCGTGCCCTTCGCGCGCGAGTCGTTCGGTCGTGGCGCTTTCGTCATCCCGGTGCTGCCGCCGCGCGCGGCCTGGGAAGCGCCGGTGACGATCGTGGTGCGCGCGCGCCGTTCGTTCGTGCCCGGGCGCGCGCCCGGTGTGCGCCCGGACCGCCGGCGACTGGCCTACTTGCTGCGCTCGTTCGACTACGAGGCGCAGCAGGGACGCACTGCCCTCAGCGCAGCACCGCCGCGCTGATCACCCGCAGGTCGAGGATGCGCGGATCGTGCGGCACGCTGCGTCGCCGGCTCTCGACGCGCAGGCTGTAGACGTTGTTGCCCGGGTGCAAGTCGACCGGCACCAGCACGACTTGCCGGCCCGCGAGCGTCGTGCGAAAGACCGTCGTGCCGCTCGCGTCCTGCACGGTGAGCGGCGTCCGGCGCGCGCCCACGCTGGGGCCCACCTCGAGGACGAGACGCAACGTCGTGCGCAGCGGGTGGTCGGCAGCGACCACGAACTGACCGCCCTGCCCGTTCATCCAGCGAAACGTGAGCCCGTCGTAGTGCTCGACCGGATACCAGTGCGCTCCCAGCTGCACGCCGTTGTGGGGGTCGACGACATCGCCGCCGGCGCCCGGTCCGACCTCGGCCAACGAGAAGATCTGCACGTTCAGGATGCGCTTCTCGCCGGGCACCGGGTGTCCGCCGCCGTCGACGTGCAAGAAGTAGTGCGTCTCGCCGCGTTCGAGCGGAAGCAGCAGCGTGGCCGGGTGATCGGGGCCGCCACAGTCGGCATGGTCGACCTGGCGATGGCTGCGGTCGAGCACGCGCACCGGCACGTCCACCTGACCGACGCTCGGGCCGCCGCTGCACACGATCGCCAGCTGCGCTTCTCCGCTCCCGCCGCGTAGGACGACCTCGGCATCCTCGTCGATCCAACGGAACGAGACGCCCCTGTACGTCTCGTAGGCTCCCCAGTTGGCGCCGAGCGCCAGCCCGCCCGCGGAACCGGTCGGGATCGCGTCGGCGGCACTGGCCCGCGCAGCGCACGCTGCGGCCAGGCACGCGCCGAGAAGGGCCGTTTGAAGGAATCGCATCGCCGCGCGGTTCGGCTCCGTGCCGAACCGACCCTCGACGCGGCAGGCGCCGGCCGCGTGCGGGCGCGAACGAGGAGGGCTCTGTGGTCGTCTCCGCTTCCCAACGTCGGCTGATCGACGTCGTGCGCGTGCTCTACGCGCGCACGCTGACCGTACGGTACCGCGGCAGCGTGCTGGGCATCGCATGGTCGGCCGCCAACCCGCTCGGAATGGCCGCGGTCTACACCGCGATCTTCGGCCACACGTTCGTTCCCTACTACGACGGTTCGTTGCTGCGCTACGGCATCGCGGTCTACATCGGCCTCGCGCTCGCCGGCTTCTTCATCGGCGGTACCTCACAAGCGCTGCCGAGCATCGTCTCGAACGCGGACTTGCTCAACAAAATCCACGTCCCGTTCGCGGCCTTCCCGCTCTCGACGCTGGCCGCGTGGGGTTTTCAGCAAGTCGTCGCGACGTTGCCGCTCATCGTCGTGATCTCGCTCTTCATCAACCACAGCGTCCTGCACGTCGTGGCGTTGATCGTGCCGCTGGCGGGGCTGGCGATGCTCGCGGTCGGCGTCAGCATGCTGGTGAGCGGCGCCCAAGTCTTCTTCCGCGACATTGCGTACATGTACGAGCTGGCGACCTTCCTGATCTGGGTGACGAGCCCGATCTTCTATCCGGCCGGCATCGTCCCGGCCGCGGTCCTGCGCTTGTTGGCGTTCAACCCACTCTTTCCGATCCTCGAATCGGTTCGCGCGCTGGTGCTGACCGACGCCTGGCCGTCGGCGCAGCTCTATGCGCTCTCGTTCATCGACGGCGCGCTCGCCCTCGCCATCGGCGTCGCCGCGTTTCGCGCGATGCGTCCGCAGTTCATGGACCTCCTGTGATCGCGCTGCGCGACGTCTCGCTCGAACGCCGCACGCGCGAGGAGTACGCGCACGATCTCAAAGGCCGGCTGCTGGCGTTGGCGACGGGCCGCTATCGCCATCCGCGCCGCCGCGCGGTGCTCAGCGGCGTCGATCTCGCGATTCCGCGCGGGCAGAAGATCGGCATCATCGGCGCCAATGGCGCCGGCAAGTCGACGCTGCTCAAAGTGATGTGCGGCGTGCTCGAGCCCACCTCCGGTACCGCCGCCGTCGAGGGACGGGTCGCGCCGCTGCTCGAGCTGGGGGCTGGCTTCGACGGCGATCTCACCCTGGCCGACAACATCGTGCTCTATGGCGTCCTGCTCGGCGTCGAGCGGCGCGACATCGAGTCACGCATCGGCGAGATCCTGCGTTTCGCCGAGCTGACCGACTACGAGCGCCTGCCGGTGCGCACGCTGTCCTCGGGGATGGCGGCGCGGTTGGGATTTGCGGTTGCGACCGCCGTTGACGCCGACATCCTGCTGATCGACGAGGCGCTCTCGGTCGGCGACGAAAGCTTTCGCGCCAAGTCCCGCGCACGCATCGAAGCGCTTTGGCACGAAGAGCGCACGGTGGTGCTGGTCTCGCACGACTTGAGCCTGGTCCGCACCGTGTGCGAGCGGGCGATCTGGATGGAGCGCGGCCGAATCGTCGCCGACGGCGACCCGAACGACATCGTCGCACGCTACGTGCGCGCGGTCGACGAAGCGGCGATCGAGACGTTGTTGCGCTCGCGCGTCGACGTCTGATCGTTCCCCGCCCGCGGCAACGCGCTCGCGCAGAGCGCGGTCGCGATGCCGACCAGGCACCACGCCAGATCGCCGACTTTCGGATAGAAGGCGAGATCGTCGACGATCTGGTGCAGTGCAAACGCGACGCCGGCCGCGAACACCCCGATCGCGATCGGTGAGCGCGCCCGCGCCAGGCCGAAGACCCACGCGGCGCTCGCAGCGAGGCCGGCGGCGAACAACGGCAGGCCGCCCTCGACCAGGCACTGCAGGTAGTAGTCGTTGGCGTGCGTCCGCACGCCGTACAGGCCCGCGTCGGGAAGCCGCAGCTCGAAGTTGCCGGCACCGATACCCAGCAGCGGGTGGGTGCGCCAGAGAGCGAGCGCGGCGTGCCAAAGTTGCGGTCGCGTCGCGAGTCCGTTGCCGGAGTCGATCTGCTCTGCGCTCAGGACGTGCAGCCCCGCCCCTGTTCCGGCGGTTACGACGACCGCGATCGCCAGGACGGCCACCCCGAGCAGCAGCGCGCGCATCCGCGTCCGCGTCCCGCTCCAGAGTGCCACGACCCCCAGACCGACCAGTGCCGCGACGATCCCCGATCGCGAGAGCGTGAGCGCCAGGGTCACGGTCGCCACGCCCAAGGCGAGCGTTACCAGCAGATCGCGCCAGCGCAGCGCCAGCGCGAAGAGCACCGGCAGCAGCAGCCCGAGCCAACCCGCGAGCTGATTGGGGCCCTCGAGCGGGCCCGCGATCCTCGGGATCGCCCGCCCGCCAACCAGCACGGCGGAGTGCGCTCCGGTGAGTAGATCGGCGACCGCCGCGAGCGAGCCGACGATCGCCAGCACCGCGATCCCGCGTCCGAGCAGCACGTCATCGGGGTCGGCTGCGACCGCCGCCGTGGCGAGGCCGAACACCAGCAGGTACTCGAGCGCCTTGAACGTCTCGCGCACCGCAGGACCAGGAAAGAGTGCCGCGTGCACGGAGAGTGCGGTAGCACCGACGACCGCGAGCAAGGCGATGCCCACGGCGGACGCCGGACGTCTGCGCAGCGCGCTCCAACCGGTGCGCCGGAAGAGCAAACCCAATGCCAGACCGGCGATTGCGGCCTTCTCGAGGGTCAGCGTCGTCCCGCCGACGGCTCGCGAGAGGTCGAACGGGCCGAGCAGCAGCAACGCGGTCGTTCCCAGCGCCGGCCGCTTGAGCGTCAGAAAGACGACCGCCGCGGCAGTCGCCAGGAAGATATCGAGCGAGAACGGGTCGAGTTCAGTGACCGGCAACGTCGTTGCTCACCCTCGGCCCGTTCGCCGCGGGAGCGCTCGGCATCCCGTTGGCGAACCAGCGCGCATGACGTCCCAGCCCGACGCTCCCGAACCCAACCCGCTCACCGAGTTGCGCGCCGAAGCGGCGGCGCTGCGGGCCCTGCTCGGACGACTGCCCGATCCGCGCGGCGCCGTCCCCGCCCGTTCCGCGCACGACCTCACCCGCGTCCTCGCGGAGCGCGACCGGCGCGCGGACGCGCTGCAACATGAAGCCGATGCGCGGTTACGCATCATCGCCGAGCAAGCCGAACAGATTCGAGGCCTCGAAGAGCAGTTGCGCGTGGTGCAAGCCGCCGCCGACGAGCGACTCGCGCTGCTGCAGGCAAACCATCGCTCGCACGAGGCCTTCCGTGCGAGGGTGCGGGAACGGCTGCGCGATTTGCTCGACCTGCTGCCCGAGTAGTCAGCCCAACGCCTCGACGCGCCCGAGCAACGATTCGGCCGCGGTACGCAGCGCCGTCAACTCCGCCAACGCGGCGTCACGCTCGGCGCGCAGGACGTCGGTCTCGATTGCGCCCGCGTCCAAATCGGCGATGATCTCCGGTTGATCGCGCCACCACTCGTCGCTCTGGGCGTAGCCCATGCTGCGGACCAGACCCGGCATCGCGGCCTCGTAGCGCTCGGCCAGATCGCGATCGAAGTAATTCGCCCAGTCGCCCGGGGTCGCGGCGCGGTAGTGGCTGAACGGATCCTTCTCGCCGCGCGAGCGACCACCGCTGCGCACGGAGAACGTATGCCGCGCGACGACCTCGGCGAGGTCGTCCGGCGCGACCGGCCAGCCGAGGTGCTCGATCATCGCCGCGAAGACGCCGACTTCGTCGGCAACGAGGTCTTCGTAGCGAAATGCGCGCACGTGCGGCGATGGCGCCCCGAGGAGCCACGAACGCTGCGCGCGCGCCGGTACCTTGAGGATGTAGGCCGCGAGTTCGAGTTTTCCGCGCAAGTTCAGCGCCAGCAGCGGCGCACGCACCAAGCTGAGCTCGGGATCGCTGGGGTGGCTGTAGGTCGACGAGAAGACCCAGGACACCACGACGTCCCGCGGATCGCGCACGACGACGACGCAGCGATCGTCGGCGCGGGCGACCATGTGCCAACGCGCGTAGGTGAGATCGAACAGCGGCGCGACCAGCGTGCCGTCGGGTTCGTCGGCGAACTGATCGGCTCGGTAGCCGTCGTGCGGACGCTTGAGCACCACGCCGGCAGCGTGCCCGATCTGCGGATCACCGAGAACGCCGGTCACCCACTGGCTGCCGGTCTTGTGACAGGTCGAGTAGACGAAGCGCGCCACAAGCACCGCTTCTGCGGGCGAACGGCGCGAACCGTCTGCCGAAACGCCCGCGCGCGCCGTCGGGTTGTGCTTGCTGGTGGCAACGCGTGCACGGCTCCTCGATCTGGGCCGCCGGGACTATTCCTCGGTGCTGGCGCTGCAGCGCGCCCTGCACGCCGCGGTGGCGGCCGGCGAGGTCCCCGAGACCTGGCTGGTGGTCGAGCACGAACCGACCATCACCCTTGGCCGGAACGCCAAAGAGAGCAACCTATTGCTCAGCCGGCCGCTGCTGGAAGCGCGTGGCGTCGCGGTGGTCCCGGTCGAGCGCGGCGGCGACGTCACCTACCACGGGCCTGGTCAGGTCGTCGTCTACCCGATCCGCAAGCTGGCGCGCTTTCGCGAGGTCGTGCCGATCGTCACCGCCGTCGAGACCTCGGTCATCTCGACCTTGCGGCGCTTCGGGATCACCGCGCACCGCCGCGCCGAACACCGCGGCGTCTACGTCGGCGAGGACGCGATCTGCGCCGTCGGCCTGGCGGTGAAGCGGATGACCTCACTGCACGGCCTGGCGCTCAACGCCAGCACGGCGCTCGACTACGACCGGCTCATCACCCCGTGCGGGACGCCGGAGTTCGGCATCACCTCGATCTCGGCCCAGCTCGGCCGCGAGGTCGGCTGGGCCCAGGCCCGCGACGTGCTGCTCGAGGAACTCTCCGGCGCTTTCGCCGTCGACTTCGCGCGCGAGACGCTGGCCCCGGGGGCACCCCTCCCCTTGCCGCCGAACCTGGTGGCAACAACAGCATGAGCGTGAAGGACGAGCACATCCTGGCCGGGTTCGCCAACCTGCACCAGGTCATCACCACCGGATTCGACGCGGTGCGCACCGAGATGGCGGCGATGCGGGCCGAGCTGCGCTCGGAGTTCCGCAACGAGCTCGCCGGGCTCGAGCATCGCATGATGCGCCGCTTCGATCAGATCGAAGAGCGCCTCGACAACCACGAGGGGCGCGTCGGCGCGCTGGAGGCGCGCAGCACTTCCTCATGACGACCATCGACCTCATCGACCCGCAACCGCCCAAACGCAAGCCGGAGTGGCTCAAGGTGAAGCTGCCGCACGGCGAGACGTACGAACACGTTCTCGACGAAGTAAAGCGGCTCGACCTGCACACGGTGTGCCAAGAAGCGCGTTGTCCGAACATCGGCGAGTGCTGGGGTGCCGGCACCGCGACGATCATGATTCTCGGTGACACCTGCACGCGCGGCTGCCACTTCTGCAACGTCAAGACCGGCTCGCCGAAGGGTGAAGTCGATTGGCTCGAGCCCAAGCGCGTCGCCGAAGCGGTCGCAGAACTGGGCTGGCAGTATCTGGTGCTGACGGCCGTCGACCGCGACGATCTCGCCGACGGCGGCGCTGCGATCTTCGCCAACACGGTGCGCATGATCCACAAGAAGGCGCCGGGCGCGAAGGTCGAGTGCTTGACCGGGGATTTCGCCGGTGACCTGGCCGCGCTCGACGTCGTGCTCGACGCGCAGCCGGAAGTGCTCGCGCACAACCTCGAGACGGTCGAACGGCTGCAAAGCAGCGTGCGCGATCGGCGCGCGACGTACCGGCAGTCGCTGGCGGTGCTCGCGCACGCCAAGCAATCCGGCAAGGTCACCTACACCAAGACCTCGCTGATGCTCGGCCTGGGCGAGACCGAAGACGAGATCGCGCAGGCGATGGACGACGCCCGCGCGGTCGGTGTCGACATCTTCACGATGGGGCAGTACTTGCAGCCCACCAAGCGTCACCTCGACGTCGTCGAGTTCGTCACCCCCGAGAAGTTCGCGCGGCTGAAGGCGCTCGGCGAGACGAAGGGCTTCGTCCAGGTCGTCTCCTCGCCGCTCTCGCGCAGCTCCTACCACGCCGAACAAGCCTTCGTCTAGCACGCCGACCAGCGACGTTTCCGCTCGGCGCAGAGGCGCCGAAGGCGGTAGCATGGACGCGTGAGCGGTGCAGCAGCGACCGAACAGGCAGACGGACTTCCGCTGCCGCGGCGGCGCGTAGCCTACCTGGCCCTGGCGATCTCGGTCGCGATGTCGGTTCTCGACGGCTCGATCGCGAATACGGCGCTGCCCACCATCGCGCGCGATCTGCACGCCGACGTGTCGGCCTCCATCTGGGTCGTCAACGGCTTCCAAGTCGCCGTCACTGCCACGCTGTTGACGTTCGCTTCGCTCGGGCAACTGCGTGGCGCAGGACGCGTCTATCGAATCGGCGTGGTCGTCTTCGTCCTCGGCTCGCTGATCTGTGCGCTCTCGCGCTCGTTGCCGGTGCTGATCGCGGCGCGCGCGTTTCAGGGCCTGGGCGCCTCGGCGATCATGTCGATCACGCCGGCGATCTTGCGCGAGATCTTTCCACGCGAGCAATTGGGGCGTGCGCTCGGGCTCAACGCGCTCGTCGTCGCGACCAGCACTGCCGCCGGTCCCACGATCGGCGGCTTCGTGCTGGCACTCGCACCGTGGCCGTGGCTGTTCGCCATCAACGTCCCGCTCGGCATCGTCAACATCGCGCTCAACCGTGCCCTGCCCGACGATAGCCGCGCGGGCGGCTGGCCCGATCGGATCAGCGTCGTGACCAGTGGCCTGGGCTTCGCGCTTACGATCTGGGGACTCGACGGGTTCGCGCGCAGTGCGCCACCGTGGTCGACTGCGCTGCTGCTCGTCACCGGCATCGCCGCCGCGATCGTCTTCGTGCGCCGCCAGTTCACCCTCGAGACGCCGATGATCTCGCTCGACCTCTTCCGCATCCCGCCGTTCGCGATGGCCGCGGCGACGTCGCTCGCGACGTTCACTTCGCAAGGCTTGGCCTACATCGCGCTGCCGTTCTTCTTCCAAGAATCGTTGGGCCGCACGCCGCTTGAATCGGGCCTCTTGCTGACCTCGTGGCCGCTCTCGATCGCCATCGTCGCTCCGATCGCGGGGCGGCTCGCCGACCGCTATCCGGTCGGCATCCTGGCGACGCTGGGCCTGGCCGTCCTCACGGCCGGCTTGGGGCTGTACGCCGTCCTGCCAGCGCACCCGTCGGCGTTCGAGATCGTCAGCCGCGGCGTCGTCTGCGGCCTGGGCTTCGGCTTCTTCCAGTCGCCGAACAATCGCGAGTTGATCGGCAGCGCACCGCGCAGCAAGACCGCCAGCGCCTCCGGTCTGCTGGCGACGCTCCGGGTCGGCGGCCAAACCGTCGGCACCGCGATCGTCGCGATCGTCTTCGGCCTGTTCGGTGCCTCGATCGCCAGCGGCACGCCGGCCGCCGCCGTCGTCGGCCACGCTGCGCCGGTCGTCCTGTGGGTCGCCTGCGGCTGCGCGGGCATCGCGACCTGCGCGAGCGCCCTGCGCTTGCGGCGCGTCGCGCCGCGGGCGGCGGCTGCCGCCTAGCGGGGTACACGGCGCTCATGGACATCAGCGAGATTACCGTCGACGCGCTGCGCGGCTTGGCGCCGAGCAGCGTGACGATCCTCGACGTCGGCGAACACGCCGGCAGCGCCGAAATCCGCGGCGCCGTTCGCTATCGGCCGCACGACCTGCTGCGCCAAGAGCGCCTCGTGCTGCCGCTGGCGCCGCAGATCCCGGTCGTGCTCTACGATAAGGACGGCCGGGCCGACGCTACGCAGAAGATCGCCGAGAAACTGCGCGAGAGCGGATACGCGAACGTGCGCATCCTGCAAGGCGGCTTCGCCGCCTGGCACGATGCCGGCGGCGAAACGCAAGAGCCGTCGCTGGAACAACTCGTCCCAGCGAGCGCAGAGTAGGCGCCGGCTACGGTGCCGGCGGGGTGATCGTCACCATGACCGCGCTGGTCTGCGGGCCGTAGCTCCCGAGGTTCCCGTCGTAGAGCGCGAAGGTGCAGGTACCGGGCACGGTTCCGGTTACGGTGAACGGTTCCGTCCCGCTGCCTGCATCATACGAACCGGCGGTGATATTCGCCGAGCCGGTTCCGTTGCAGGTGCTCGCGCCCATGCCGTCTGGGGCATCGAAGTCCGAGCCCGTCACCGTCGACGATCCACCGGGACCGACCGACATGGCCGTGATCGACACCGAGAGCGGCACCAGAATGTAGCTGTGCGGGCCGCCATGCGTATACGTCTCATACGACGATGCGCCCGTCTTGCCGCCGGTGAATTGCGGAGCCGCGCTCAGACTTTGATCGACGACGATGGTCGTCGGCGACGTCGTCAAACCGTCGTACCGGCCGCCGATGATGAACACGGAATCGTACCACTCGTAGCCATCGTTCGGGATCGTGGCGGATTGCGTGTACGTGAACGTTCCAGGTGCCGGTGTCGGCCCGTTGCTGAAGCCGGTGTTGTAGAACGGGTACACGCCCACGTGCGTGGTGTTCGCGCTCACCTGAATCGCTGTCTGTGCGCCATTGACGTCGACGAACGGCAACGGCGTCGCGTCGGAATCGCTGTACCCGCCGTCGATGTCTTCGAACTCGGGCTGCATCACGAATGTCGCCGGCGTGCCCGCCGTCACGACGATACGGACGGTCGTTCCCGTGTTGCTATCACCGACGACGCTGCCGTTCGTGCCTTGCACGCCGCAGTCGTACCATTGCGCAGCGACGGGGCTCAGCCCCAAGCTGACGTTCGTCGTCGTGCCGGCCTCCGCGGTGAACGTCGTCGTCCCGACGGCCAGGATGTTCGAGGTGTTCGCGAATCCGGTCCCGAGCGAGGTGGCCGTCACTTCACCGGTCGGTTTCGTGTCGACTTCGGTCGCCGTGATCGACTCCGTGGCAGCCAGCGTCGGGACCGGGATCGTGCACGTAGCCGTGGAACCCGTGGTCGTGCACAGCGTGCTGCTATTGCTGATGTCGGCATAGACGGTCTGCGTAGTCGGGGAGCCGCCGGTCGTCGAGACGGCGACCTGCACGCCCTCGGAATCGGAGCTGATGTACGTCGGCGTGCGCTTCGTGGCGGCGCCCGAGCGTCGCCCTGATGCGCTCGCGTGCGTCCGCGGGCTGTTCGCCCGTCTGATCGTCAAGACGAGGTGCGCGCCGCTGTTCGTCGTCTGCAGCGGCGTGGACGTTGGGGCCGCGCCCGGTATGGCGGAATGCGTCGAGCCCGTGCCGCCGCCGCTGCATGCGGCCAGGACCGTTGCGGCGACGACGATCGGCGCCGCGAGCATTGCGAGAGTGATACGCTTCATTGCGCGAGTTCCTCTACTTCTTTCGCTGCGTGCCGAACACGCCGACGTTGGTTGCCGAAACGGTGACCGGAACGGTGATCGACGCGCTGTTCGCATCGGTGATCGTCACGGTGCACGAGCCCGTCTCATTGCCGGGCGTCACGATGAACGTGGTTCCGCTCGCGGGACTGATCTCGCCGACGAACGGTAAGCTCGCCGGCGTCTGACCGGCGGGGCTCTGCGTGCACGCGATCGCGGAGAAGAAGCTGCCGGCGTAGCCGGTCTCGCTGACCGTGAGCGGCGCGGGCGTCGGCATCGCGTTCAGGTCGAACGCGATGCTGGTCGGTGCCGCGACCGGCGTCGCGACCGGTGTTGGCGTCGGCGTCGCCGTCGGGGTCGGGGTCGGCGTCGCGCTCGCCGCCGGCGTCGCGTAGAGCGCGAACGTCACCGGCGTATTCGCGGCGAGGGTCGCGTCGGGAGTGCTCATGGCCGGGAACGTGACCGAGTCGCCGCTGACCGTGGCCGGGCCGTCGGCACCGGGCACCCAACCGCCGTCTTGATAGACGGCCAGGTAATATTGGTCACCGCTCACGATCTGCGGCAGCGTAAACGAGAAGGCTGGAATGCCATCAAAGGTGACGGCCGCGTTCGCTTCGAGCGTCAGGTACGCCAGCGCGGTGAGCGTTTCGAGGGCGGGCGTGCGCGCGGCGTGCAGGGCGCCTCTCGCGGAGCCCAGCGAAGCGCGCGGCCCGCTGAGAGCAGGGTCACCGCTCGGGGGCGTTGCCGAGATCGTGACGGTCACTTGCGTGACCACCGATGCGGCCGGCAGACTTCCGGTGAAGGTCGTGCCGCTCTCGCCGATCTCGCCGAGCGGGGAGCTCGCGGTCGTCGAGGTGATGACGGTCTCGCTGGAGGGCAGCGGGGTGCTCGTCGGCGCCGGGGTCGGCGTCGCGGTACTTCCCGTCGCGGGGACGTTCCGGGGCGGTGTGGTCGTGTTGCCACAAGCGGCAAGGACGGCAAGCACACCCACCATCGCGCCAGCCCCAAGGGCGGCGCGGAGGGAGAGCAATGGCAAGGACAGGCTCCTCGGTGACGCGACCGGCGAGACGTCGCTGCGCCCAACCGAGATACCCGGTCGTTCAGCCGAGATACCTGGACGTTCGGTCGTGCCGTCTCTCGGCCTGGTACGACCGGGCTCAGGACGGCCAACTTTCGGCCAAGGAGCCCTCGACCGCCACGTCTGAACGCGGCGGTCGAGGAGCGTAAGGATCAGGGGTTGATGGTCACCGTCACGGTGTTCGAGGGCACACTCGAGCCGTGCTGGCTGACGAGATTCTCGTCGAGCAGGGTGAAGGTACACGAACCCAGGGCGAGAGCTTGACGAGCCGCCCAGCCCCAGACTATGCCCTTAAGCGTACACTCCGCGCACCTTCATCGACTTGACGACGCGGTCGATGGCCACCATGTACGACGCCGTGCGGTAGCTGATCCCACGCGCCTGCGCGACCTCGCGAACGACCGCGAAGTTCTCGAGCAATTGGTCGCGCAAACGCGTGTTGACCTCGGCCTCTTTCCAGAAGTAGCCTTGGCGATCTTGAGCCCACTCGAAGTACGAAACGGTGACGCCGCCGGCGTTGGCGACGATGTCGGGGATGACGGTGATCCCGTTGCGCGCGAAGACGTGATCGGCTTCCGGCGTCGTCGGACCGTTGGCACCTTCGACGATCAGCTTGGCCTTGATGCGCGCCGCGTTGTCGACGCTCAGCACCTTTTCGAGCGCGGCCGGCACGAGCACGTCGCACGGCACCTCGAGCATGGCCTGGTTCGACATCCGCTCGCCACCGCGATAGCCGTCGAGCGAGTGATGCTCCTGCGCATACGCGATCGCACCCGCGACGTCGATGCCTTTGTCGTTGACGTACGCGCCGGTGACGTCGCTGATGCCGACGATCGTGCACCCGGCGTCGGCGAACATCTGCGCGGCGATCGAGCCGACGTTGCCGAAGCCCTGAACGACGACCTTCGCGCCCTTGGGCTCGATCCCCAAGCGCGCCATCTCGTCGAGTGCGACGATCGACACCCCGCGTCCGGTCGCTTCGACCCGGCCGCGCGAGCCGCCGATCTCGAGCGGTTTGCCCGTCACCACGCCCGGCACGTTCTGGCGGTGGTGCATCGAGTAGGTATCCATGATCCACGCCATGTGCTGCGGGGTCGTGTTGACGTCGGGCGCAGGAACGTCTTT
>Ga0181531_10001331_pt1 | contig 15697 bp, 11 predicted proteins | sample PEATcosm2014_Bin_38_FD_119743 | JGI IMG/M metagenome (GOLD analysis project Ga0181531, IMG submission 119743) | Peatland microbial communities from MTU Mesocosm Facility, Houghton, MI, USA - PEATcosm2014_Bin11_10_metaG | ecosystem: Environmental > Terrestrial > Soil > Wetlands > Peat | place... | reverse complement strand
TGCATCTCCCACGACCGCCACTTCCTCAACTCCGTCACCACCCACACCGCCGACATCGATTACGAGACCATCATCACCTACACCGGCGGCTACGACGAGATGGTCATGGCCAAGACCCAGATCCGCTCCACCCTCGAGTCGCAAATCGTCCAGCGCGAGAAGAAGATCGCCCAGCTCAACGACTTCATCGCCCGATTCGCCGCCGGAACGCGCTCCTCTCAAGTTACAAGTAGGCGCAAGGAGGTCGAGCGCCTGCAAACCAACGACCTTGCCCGCTCCAACATCCAGCGCCCCTACATCCGTTTCGACCAGGTCCGACCCAGCGGCAAGCACGTCCTCGAGTTCAAGCACGTCACCAAGCTCTACGGCGACCTCAAGGTCATCGACGGCTTCACCGCCAACGTCCTCCGCGGCGAAAAAATCTGTCTCATGGGCCGCAACGGCGCCGGCAAAACCACCCTGCTCAAGAGTCTCCTGGCCAACTATCCCGGCCTCGCCGACAAAGACTTCACCCTCGACTCCGGCACCGTCTTCTGGGGCCACGAAGCCCAAATCGGCTACTTCCCCCAGGACGTCGGCGCTACCATCGAGCCCGGCCTCACCGTCGCCGAGTGGCTCCATCGCTGGAACCCCGCCGCCCACGTCGAAGACATCCGCGGCATCTTAGGCCAGATGTTATTCAGCGGCGAAGAAGGCGAGAAGCAAACCAAGGCTCTAAGCGGCGGCGAACAAGCCCGTCTGGCTTTCTGCAAACTAATCCTAACCAAGCCCAACATACTAATCTTCGACGAGCCCACCAACCACTTAGACTTAGAAGCCATCAATGCGCTGAACATAGCCCTCCAGCGCTACGAAGGCACAGTCCTGTTAGTAACTCACGACCACGACCTGATCGACGAAGTAGCCACCCGTCTCTGGAACTTCAAGGAAGACGGCATAGAAGACTTCCAAGGTCCCTACGCCGAATGGAAGGGCAAGCACAACTAGCAAGCTTCTTCCAACGACCTACTGATAAAGCGCTCATCCTGAGCGAAGCGCATTTCAGCGGAGCCGAAGGATCTGCATTTGCTTTTCGTATTCTTGAAAGTGCACGGCCTCAGCCGCACCACCGATGCCATATCCAATCCCAGAAATCAATCAACGCGGCGCAAGCCGCGCCCATTTTCTGTCCAATCAAGATCCGCGAATTCCTCGCAACGGAACGGTTCGACTATAATTGCCCCCAGAAGAAATCCATCAGGTCCCATGAGCGTCTGCGCGTGCGGAAATCCGGCCGACGGCAATGGCACAACATGCTTTTGGTGTGCTTCGCTCCAAGAGATCGGTCTAAGGGCTGGAGCGACTGATGCTGACATCAAGACCGCCTACCGCTTGTAAGTTAAGGCTTGGCATCCCGACCGTTTCCCCGGCGACGAAAAGTCAAAACGTGCAGCGCAAGAAAAGCTGAAAACAATCAATTCTGCGTATGACTTTCTAACCTCCCCTTCCTCGAAGAGAGGCCAGCCTTACCGCCCAAAAGCAGCGCCCCCACCCGCACAGCCCCAGAAGCCAGCCCAACAGAAGGAAACTGCATCTTCGCGCCCTCAGCCAACCGCTCGTGCGGCAACAAGAAGGCTCCCCAGCCGGGTGGAGAGGTTGTCGTTAATAGTTGCTTGGCTCCTCGTTGCTGCCATCGTCGTAGTGTTTTTCGGCTCGCAGCGGACAAAGCAGCCAACGAAGAACTATGACGCTTTGGCTGAGAAGTATGGCGGCACTATCCATGTTCCAAAAGGCCTTACGCTTGAGACCGCCGCCCCTTCCAATCAGTGGGAAGTTGTCAGGACAGAGCCGTTGCCTAAGTCGCGGGGAGCTTCAAATGGCGTGAGCGAAGTTCCCGCCGGACTAGTCTCATCCCTACCCAATGGGACAGAACTCAGGAAGCGAAGGCACACAGACGGCCTCGGAGAACTGACCGTCGAAAACGGAACCTCTTTCGACGCGGTCGTTCACCTAGTCGACCTCAACAGCGAAAAAACCATTCGCACATTCTATGTCGACACAGGAAGCGCTTTCACAGAGCGACAAATCGCCCCCGGAGCTTACGGCATATTCTTTGCCACTGGGAGCGACTGGAATACCGGTCTTAAGACATTCAATTACAGCGTAAACTACAGCCATTTCGGCAGGAACATGGAATTCTCAGAGACGCGCCAGCCGGACAGCGGAAAAATTGAATACAACACCTATCAGATCACTCTGCAGCCGGTCCAAGGCGGAAACGCAACGACAGACCCGTCGGACAAGAATGTCTTCGACAAATTGATGAACGATGGGCCCACGGACTAGGTTGGGAGGTGGGGAAGATGACGAAAGGAGTAATGGATCTGATTAACTGGCCACCCGAGCCAGGTTACGCGGGAGGCCGAGGTATTTCCGCGCCCCTTCTGGGACAAGTTTCCGTCAAGAAGGTCATTGGAACCGTTGGCAGGAGAGTCAGCTTTGATGCCGCTTTTGAGCGGTGGGAATACCACTATTTCTTGGAATCGCCGGATGAGACGACCGCAAAGAAATTGGCGACGATTCTGGAAAACAGCATTGGCAAAGACCTTCTGTCCATCGGGATGATTGAAATTCCCGAGGATTAAGAAGGAGGGCGGATGGCACACCCTTAAACCAACCGCGGAAGAAGGTGCCCGATCCTTCGCCTTTTTTCTAGCGAAGGGTGGGATACCCCGAACCCAACCGCCCGTTTCCCGCTCCCCGTTCATCCTCCCGAAAATCAGGCCGAAAGGCGATCCAGGGCCTGGCCGATCCACACCGATTGAATTCCACCGCAATTCCCCCACCCCTTGCAGAGAATTACCCCCGCTCAGCGCACAATGGTCTTGAGTAGGGCAAAGGAAGAGGGCGCAGGAGGCAAAGGAAAGGCGATCAGAAAGGGAAGAAAAACAGCGGAACCCCTGTACCTTTGAATTCGCCTGCTGATGTGCGTTCACCAGTAGGGACTGGGCCGCCGGCCAGAAGCGCCAATTACCTCACCCCCCTACATCAAAACCACGGCTTCTGGAACGCATTGTCTCCTGCAAGTGCAATAAAATGATATGTTTGCAATTCTTACCTGTGTACTCATAGGTTAACAAGACTGCCCGATTTTGCCCTGCTTCGGACCGAAAAACGTCAGTTTTGCGCTCAAAACCCCAATTTCGAGGTCGAGAAAGAGCCTTTTCTCCTTCGCTGACCGCTTCGCCGAACCGATATACGCGCGGCCTCTCATCGAAGGATTAGCCCCGCGACTTCACCACGGGCGATGCGAGTTAAGATGAACCAGGTTCGCCCATCATGAAAATCGTCGTCGCCATCAAGCAGGTCCCGGAACGCGATGCGCAGATTTGCATCGACGCCGCCGGCAAATGGATTGTAGAGTCCGGCCTCCAGTACGCGCTCAACGAGTCCGATGCCTACGCGCTCGAAGAGGCTCTTCAGCTTAAAGAACGGCACGGTGGCGAAGTCATCGTGGTCAGCGCCGGTCCGGAGCGCGTCGGTTCAACCATTCGCGAGGCTCTGGCCAAGGGGGCCGACCGCGCCATCCATATCGACTGCGACGATCTCGGCTCCAGCGATCCGCTTGGCGTAGCACGCCTCCTCGCCGCCGCCGTCAAACCTGAGAGCCCCGACCTCCTCCTCACAGGCCTGCAATCGGAAGACCTGGGCCTCGGCCAGACCGGTGTTATCGTGGCCGAACTGCTCGGCCTGCCCCACGCCACGCTCATCCTTCACGTGGAGAAAACCGAAACCGGTCTTAAGGTGAAGCGCGAGTTGGAGGAGGGCTGGTTTCAAACTGTCGAACTGCCCACCCCGGCCGTGCTGACCATCCAGTCCGGAGGCAACAAGCTGCGCTACGCCACGTTGATGGGCATCAAGCGCGCCAAGACCAAGGAAGTTCGCCGCGTGGCTGCGGCAGAACTCGCCGTGGAAGCCGCACCTGTCGTCCTCTTGGAGCGGGTCACGCTGCCGCAAAAACAGAAGTCCACACAGATTCTCCCCGGCACCGCAAAAGAGGCCGCCGCGGCCCTGGTGGAAAAGTTGAAATTCGAGGTGAGGGTCCTATGAGCGGCGTTTTGGTGATCGTTGAACAGCACGCAGGCCGCATTGCCCGCATTAGTTGGGAGGCGGTTGCAGCCGCGCAAAAGCTCGCCGCCCTTCAGGGACTTCCGGTGCGCGCGGCCATCGTCGGCGCTCAGACCGAGTCCCTCGCCGCCGAAGTTGCAGCTCAGCTACCGGGCAAAGTCGTGCGCGTCGACCATCCACTTCTCGCCCAATACACTGCGGACGGATTTACCCTCGCCCTGGAGCAGCTTATTCGGGCAGAACGACCTGATTACGTCGTCCTCCCGCACACCTACCAGGTTCGCGACTATGCACCGGCGCTGGCTGCCAGGCTCGGCCAGGTGCTGATCAGCGACGTAGTGGACCTCGGCGAGGGACCAGTCTTCACGCGACAACTTCTGCAAGGCCGCCTGAACGGCGTCTATCGGCACACCGGCACCGGCCCCTGCTTCGTATCCGTGCAAGCGGGAGCCTTTCGTCCCAGCGACCCCGATTCAACCGCAACCCCAGCTGAGATCGCAATCTTCACCCCCACACTCGATCCGGCCCAGATCCGCACCATACCCTGCGAGCCTTTCCGCGCCTCGTCGCAATCGGTGGACCTGGGTTCGGCCCAACTCATCGTGAGCGTAGGCCGCGGTATCAAGGACGCGGACAACATTCCGCTGGTCCAGGAACTCGCCACCGCGTTAGGCGCGGAGCTGGCCGCCTCACGGCCCATCTGCGACAGCGGCTGGCTGCCCATGGAGCGCCAGGTGGGCAGTTCAGGGCAGACTGTCTCTCCCAAACTCTACCTTGCCGTCGGCATCTCCGGCGCAATCCAGCACCTGGTCGGGATGAAAGGCTCGCAGTGCATTGTCGCTATCAACAAAGACCCCGATGCGCCTATCTTTGAGGTGGCCGATTACGGCATTGTCGGCGATCTTTTCGAGGTCGTTCCGGCCCTCACCGCCGCAGTGAGAGCGGCAAAGGTCTAAGTAACTCGTAGAGAGGGGCGCACAATATAAAATCGGCCATCTATCCATTCCCAGGCAAATGCTGATGCACCACGGCCGTTATTTCGACAGCTTTTTACGATCGCACTGGCGACAGCAGCACCATGAGCGTGTCCCATGGTGTGGCAGCCCACTCGCGCAAATAATAGTACAACCAGCGCGAGGCCTTGTTTTGAGACCTTCCACTGGCAACCTTCCCTGAAATCGTCGAGACTCCGTATAACTTGAAGAGCCACCGGCAGCGCGGAATGTGATAGATATCCGAACAAACAATAACATCCCCGAACTCCGGCAGTGCCTTAAGGATGCGTGCGCAGTTGCGTACCGATTCGAGTGTGTCGGTCGACGCTTCGTCAAGCAGTATTCTCTCGGATGAAATGCCGGCGTCGCGCAGGAGAGTTGCCATAACTGAAGCTTCAGAAGGCGGGTGCTTCCCAACTCCCCCACTCACCAGGAAGAGCGCATCTGGACGACCGTGGGCGCTCGACAGAGCGCCCTCCACCCGCCGCAGCATGGCGTTGCTGGGTTGCCCCCCTTCCCAGACAGCCGCTCCCATTACAACAAACACCGGCGGCCCCATTGTCATAAGGTCAGTGGCAAGGTTCGTACCCTCCCGCCTTTCGATTGTCGTAAAGATGGAAGTCCGACCGAATGAGTCCACGAGCTCTTCCTTGCTCAATTTGTTCCGCTGCCCAGTGGCAAAGCTGGTTGGCATCTGTCTCGTTGAAAGTGAATTGTACCTGGCTGGTTGGTTGCACCAGACCAAGTGCCAACCCGTAGGCCGGAGGCTTCCGCAACGGCGGACGCACTACCATCACGGCGGGCCGATCTCTGAATTTCAGGTTGAACTTGTCAAATTGACCTCTTGCGAACGCGGCCCGGGCAGCACAACTCTTCTCCGGTGAGTCGCCGCACACCGCGGAGGCAACAAACACTTCATATCTATCTTCATTCTGTGGCGAAATATACGTCCCGGTCCACTGAAACGTCCCCACGCTCGTCTGCAAGGGTGGAACAGGAGCAGCATTGCGCAAGGCGATGTAATCTCGGTCCAAATCCTGATAGCAAATTACCGCTTTCCCAGACAGAAAGAACACCGTCAGATGCAGTTTCTCGTAGCCGTCGAATCGTCCCGTGAAGTTCAGATTCTCAAGTCCAAATAGGATATGGTTCACCATTCCCTGTTGCAATTGCTCCTTCTCCACACCAGGGGAAAGGCCACCAACGTACACCGGCTGGCCGTTGACACGAAGAGCATAGTAGTAACCGTCAGCCTGAGTCGCCCTGCCTTGCGGTGTGAAGCTGACATCGAACAAGGTGTAACCCACTCGCTGACGGTCGGTCATCTTTTGCAGGGTCTGAAGGAAAGGAACGTCCCACCCCGGTTCGCGCGCAGGCGCAGTCTGTTCAGCGGCTTGTACAACGGGAAGGGCCATTCCGGCAGTATTGAGACCCGCTTCGCACGCGACGACATAGCCAGGATCCTGAGGTTTCGCAGGAGTACAAGCACCGCCCGCGCAGCTGAGCACAATCGCTGGACCACCGTCCTGACTAGGTCGCTTCGAGCTTGCATTGAGGCAGATGTCATAGTCCCAAGGCAGCGCGCTGTCTTGGGTGTTGCTCAATGCGGGATTGAGCTTGATGTGCGCACGCGACCTTTGATCCTGTTTAACAATCAGCGTATCCCGATAGTGAAATTCTGAGGGCACATTTCGATCGTAGAACACCCCGTGCGGCCGAAGTCCTGGATCTGGACTATCCTCCCATAGGGTGAAATCTGCCAGATTGTATTTCTTTCGAAGGTTATCCGGATCCGGGAATTGCTTATCCAGACTCATCGTGACATCCATCAGGACCCTCTCGACGGGCCCAGACGGCATCACCTTGGAAAGCAGAAACAGAGCCGCGATCAGAATCCCCATAAACGACGGAATCCAGATCAGGTAATTGGGAGATGGGCTCTTGTCCAGGAATCGTCTCAGGAGCAATGCCCCTGCGCTTCCACCGGCGAGGGAGAGTTTAGCCCACACGCTATTTACCATTTCCTTCAGAAATGGCGGAGCGTTGGAGAACTTTGTCTCTCCTACGGGGAGAACCCACAAGAGGAACAGCAACAAAGTAACCGAAGTGAATACGATGAAGATCGCGTCGAGCGGTGTGGGATTGGCCCCAACCGTTGCAATTGTGGGACCGGGGCCGGCTGGGCCCGCAGGGGGTGCACCAGGTTTCTCAGGCATCGGTTAACCTCGAATCGACACGCGGTGACTGATAGGGCGAATGGTAAACCCAACCGCGTCTTCAGTCCAGCAACTACTCTCTGGCGTGGTGTCGGCCCGGGTGACACGTCGAAACCGCCCCCATTTGCGCCCTGATAGGTTCAGGCGTTATGGTTCGTTGTTTGCCACTCAACGCCGAATCAATTGGAGCTAAAGCTGTGCTTCTTCCCGCGACGTATCAAGCCGCACTTTTTCTCATGATCCTGAGCATGTCGTGCTGGGGTTCCTGGGCCAACACGCTGAAGCTTTGTCCCGGCTATCGCTTCCAGCTCTTCTATTGGGATTACGCCATCGGCCTGGCCGCCGGCGCGGTTGTTTGGGGGCTAACCGTGGGCAGCCTGGGTCATGCGGGGCCGCCATTCCTCAGCGATGCGGCCCAAACGCCGCTCGGGCCCATCCTCTTTGCGGCCTGCGGAGGAGCGGTCTTCAACGTCGCCAATCTTCTTCTTGTCGCCGCCATCGACGTTGCCGGACTCGCAGTCGCCTTCCCGGTAGGAATCGGGCTGGCGTTAATCGTCGGCGCCGTTTCAAGCTACCTGGTCCGCCCGGCCGGTAATCCGCTGCTACTCTTTGCCGGAGTCGCGCTGGTAACCGTGGCCATCGTTCTCGATGCCGCCGCCTATCGCCGCCGCGAGGCAGAAGCGAAGGCAACCACTACGCGGGGCATCGTGTTGAGCCTGGTGGCCGGCGTGCTGATGGGCTGCTTCTATCCCCTCGTTGCCCGCGCCCTCAGCGGCACACCCAGCAACCCCGCCCCCGGACCGTACGCCGTTGCGTACTTCTTCGCCATCGGGGTGCTCCTCTCCACCGTGCCGGCAAATCTGCTGCTTATGGCCAGGCCTCTCGACGGCAAGCCGCCCGTCGCGCGCGCCGAATACTGGCTCGCACCTATGGGCTGGCACCTGGCGGGAGTGCTGGGCGGCGCTATATGGTGCACCGGCGCGGTAGCCAACTTTGTGGCCTCGGGAGCGCACCTCGTGGGCCCTGCCGTCTCCTACTCCATCGGCCAGGGCGCCACCATGATCTCAGCCTGCTGGGGCGTCTTTGTCTGGCACGAATTCGCCGGCGCACCTCGCTCGGCCAAGCGCATGCTACTCCTGATGTTTATCTTCTTCGCACTGGGCCTGGGCGCTGTAGCGCTGGCTCCCCTTTACTGAGCTTGAGGTTCGCGCCATGAATGAAATCCAAAAGCCGGTTGTCGTTGTCGGCAGCATCAACATGGACCTGGTGGCGCACACCCGCAAGATCCCCGTGCCCGGCCAGACCGTGATTGGAACAGCCTTTGAAACAACTCCCGGCGGCAAGGGCGCCAACCAGGCCGTCGCCGCGGCTCGGCTCGGGTACCCCGTGAAGATGATCGGCATGGTCGGCGTGGATGTCTTTGGTGTGGCGCTTATAGCCAATCTCAGAAATGTCGGTGTGGATACAGCAGGTGTAGCGCGCGTGAAGGGACCCAGCGGCGTAGCGCCCATTCTAGTGGCCGAAAACGGCGAAAACTCGATCGTCGTGGTCCCTGGCGCCAACGGCAAAGTCGATCCGGTATTCATCGAAAAGCAGGCCGAATTGATTCGCTCCGCCGGCATGGTGCTGTGCCAGTTGGAACTCCCTCTCGACACAGTGAGCCATTTGCTCGCGCTCTGTGCAGAGGCGGGTGTTCCGGTGATGCTCGACCCGGCTCCGGCGGCCACCCTCCCTGAAGAAACCTGGCGTCAGGTCGCGTGGTTCACTCCCAACGAGACCGAAGCGGCCTTCTATCTCGGAGAGACACGCAAGCCTGAGGACGGCGCAAAGCGCTTGCTGGCCGAAGGCCTCCGCGGAGTTGTCCTCAAACTTGGCGCCGAGGGCGCGTACGTCGCCGTCGCGGACGGCAAGGCAGCCTGGGTGAAAGCCTTCTCCGTTGAAGCCGTCGATACTGTGGGCGCGGGCGACTGTTTCAACGGCGCTTTCGCCGTGGCGCTACTTGAAGGCAACGATCCATGGACGGCTGCGCGATTTGCCTCAGCGGCCGCGGCCATCTCCGTCACCCGCCGCGGCGCCCAGGCCTCCATGCCGTCCAGGGCTGAGGTCGATGATTTCCTGGCGAAACGCGGGTAACCGTCGATAGGTTGCCGTATGCGGACCGGATCGGTCACAGGGGGAAAGGGCCAAATGCTCCGCACGATAAGCCTTGGCATTCTGACGGGGGCATTGGCACTTGCCGCCGCTGCACAAGACACGCAGTATCCAGCCCGCGGGCAGCAAATACCCGCGCCCGACTGCATGAACCTCCACTTCGCCTGGGAGGGTCCGCTCCAGCTTCCTTGCTCCACTTTTATGCATGAGCGCTGGATCCGCGACCTGACGCACTGGCGGACGGAGCGGCGCATCCGCACGGCCTACGATTCGTCGCGCTACGAGTTGCCTGCCCTCCGCTGGACCCAATCCAGCTTTATCCAACCGCAGATGATGGTCCAGGACCGCTACTTCTATGATCCGGTGGCCGGCCGCTACACGGTGGACCGCTACCTTGATGATCTGGACAAGCGCTACGGCGGCATCGATGCCGTGCTGGTGTGGTCCACCTATCCGAACATGGGAATCGACGACCGCAACCAGCTCGAAATGGTCGCGTCCATGCCCGGCGGCCTCCAAGGCGTCCGCCAGATGGTCGGCGACTTCCACCGTCGCGGCGTGCGCGTGCTTTTCCCCATGATGATGTGGGATGAAGGCACCCGCCAGCCGGACCGAAGCTGGCCGGATGCGATCTCCGCGCTCATGAAGCAGATCGACGCCGACGGCATTAACGGCGACACTCAGGATGGCGTGCCGCTGGGCTTCTCGCTGGCCGCAGAGAAGATCGGTCACCCGCTGGCCTTTCAACCGGAAGCCAGCCCCAGCGATGAGGCCCTCAGTTGGAACGTAATGACGTGGGGCCAGGACACGTTTCCCTTTATCCCCATGGTGGACCGCTACAAGTGGCTCGAAACCCGCCACATGGTCAACATCAGCGACCGCTGGAATCTCGACAAGACCAACGACCTGCAATTCGCCTTCTTCAACGGCGTGGGCTGGGAGAGCTGGGAAAACGTCTGGGGCATGTGGATCGGCATCAACCCCCGCGACGCCGAGGCTACTCGCCGCGTAGCGGCCATCGAGCGCGGCGTCGCGCGCTTCCTCGTTAGCCCCGATTGGGAGCCGCTCTACCCCATGCACAACTATGGCGTCTACGCCAGCCGCTGGCCGCTCGGACCTGAGACGGTGTGGACCATCGTCAACCGCACCGGCTACCGGATTGGCGGACGGCAGATGGATGTGGCCACCACGCCCGCTATGCGCTTCTTCGACCTCTACCATGGCGTCGAATTAAAGCCGGACCTGAAGCCCGAAACCAGCGGGCAGACCGCCGTGCTCAGTTTCGATCTTGAGCCCAACGGCTACGGCGCGATTCTGGCCACACCCGGCGAGCCCAGCGAAGCAATCAAGGCCCTGATGCCGCGCATGGCCGCGATGACCAAAGAGCCACTCGCCGCGTACTCGCATGAGCCGGCGATCTTGCCACAGAGCATCGTCCCGATCGCGCCAACCAGGCCCGCGGCCGAAGCCCCGCCCGGCATGGTGCGGATTCCCGGCGGCGACTTCGTTTTCAAAGTGCTCGGCACAGAGATCGAGGGCGCCGGTAACCCCGGCGTCGATGTTCAGTACCCCTGGGAGGACTCGCCCCGCCGCTTTCACGAGAAGTCCATGCAGGTTGCCCCGTTCTTCATCGACAAGTTTCCCGTGACCAACGCGCAGTTCAAGCAGTTCCTCGATGCCACGCACTACGCACCAAGGGACGCCATCAACTTTCTCCGCGACTGGCTCAAAGACGCGAGCAATGCCGGCAGCTTTCCTCTGGGCTCGGAGAACCGGCCCGTGACCTGGGTTTCTCTCGAGGACGCGAGGGCCTACGCGCAGTGGGCCGGCAAGCGGCTGCCCCACGAGTGGGAGTGGCAACTGGCCGCGCAGGGCACAGATGGCCGGATTTATCCCTGGGGCAACCAGTGGCAGCCCGCCAACGTTCCCACCCCGGATTGGAACCGCACCATGCGCGGCCCCGACCCCGTGGATGGCCACCCCGCCGGCGCCAGCCCCTACGGCGTGATGGATATGGTGGGCAACGTCTGGCAGTGGACCGATGAGTTCGCCGACGAGCACACACGCGCGGCCATTCTGCGCGGCGGCGAGTACTACCAGCCCCAGGGCTCCATCTGGTACTTCCCTCAGGCCTACCGCAACGACGAGCACAGCAAGCTGTTGCTGATGGCCCCTGGCTACGACCGCTCCGGCGGTGTGGGATTCCGCTGCGTGCAGGACGCAGCGCACTGAGGCATTCGTTCAGGAAGCCAGGATTGCGTTCCTCCGATCTCCTTACTCGATTCCTGCGATACAGGAGAAGGTTCACGCAACCAACTCAAAAATATAGACATATTCGAGACGGATGATACGCCTTTGACATCATGACCACTTTAGAGTGATTCTATAGCGAAGAAAAGGCGAATATAGTATGTCCTCCGCCTCCGCCCTTCGCATCCAGATCGAGCACTCTCTCGAACGCCGCTTTCCCGCCGCGCTCACGCCGGTGCCGCGCACCTTTCGCGAAACTGCGCCCACTGGCATACCCGGGGTGGATCGGCTGCTGGACGGCGGTTTACCGGTGGGTGCCATCAGCGAAGTCACCGGCACGGAGTCCTCAGGCCGGACGAGTCTCGCTCTCTCGTTCCTAGCCGGGCGCACGCGGGAGGGCTTTGTCTGTGCCTGGGTAGACACAGACGATGCCTTCGACGCCGAGTCGGCGGCGGCCAGTGGGGTGAGCCTCAAGCAGTTGCTCTGGGTGCGGTGCCGAAGTACGAATCCGATCGCCCGCAGTAAAGATCTGACCAAGCCCTGGCCGCGACTCGATCAGGCCCTGCGCGCCACCGACCTGCTGCTGCAAGCTGGCGGTTTCGCAGCCTTGGTTTTGGACCTTGGCAGTACAGCTCCCGAGCACGGCTGCCGCATTCCGCTCGCAACCTGGTTCCGTTTCCGCCAGGCGGCGGACCGCACGCGCTGTTCCTTGCTGGTGCTCGCGCAAGAGCCGTTTGCGCAGTCCAGCGCGGCGATGGTCCTGGAATGCGCTTCTCTGCGTGCCGAGACACATTGCGAAACCGTGCTGAACGGCTTTTCCTACCAGGTCCGTCGTGGCCGGCAGCGCTTTACCCCCGCCCTCGCCGGCCTGCGCAAACCGCCGGCGCCAGCGTCAACCTGGTCGGCAACCGGCTCATGGCAGAGAGAGGTGAGCGCATGAGTACGACTCTCTACGCCTGCGTTCACGCCGCGGAGTTTCCCGCGCAGGCCTTGATGCGCCTACACACCGAACTGGAATCGGAGCCGGTGGCCGTGCTCGCAGGTTGTGCGCCCCTCGAAACGGTCTGCTCCCTAAACCGGCAGGCGCGGCTCAAGGGCGCTGCCCTCTGTATGACCCGGCTTGAAGCCGAAAGCATTCCCGGCATGCGTCTGTTGGCGCGCTCCGAAGAGACCGAGGCCGCCGCACACGCCGTGTTTCTCGAGTGCGCGGCGCATTTCTCTCCGCGGATTGAGGCCGCGGACCGGAGAACGGCCTGCGCCTGCGTCCTTGACATCACGGGCACGAAGAGGCTCTTCGGCCCCCCGGAGTTGCTGGCCCAGAGACTGCGTGCGGGCCTCGCAGCGGCAGGTTTTCGCGCCTCGGTAGCCGTCAGCGCCAACTTCCACGCCGCCCGGTTGAAGGCCTCTGCCTCGCGCGGCATCACCGTGATTCCCCACCAGCAGGAAGCGGCTGCCCTGGGCAAACTTCCTCTCGCCGTGCTGGACTTGCCTCCGGAGCCCACTGAAACCCTCGCTATCTGGGGCATTCGTACCCTGGGCGAGTTGGCCGCTCTGCCTGAAGTGGACCTGGTCACGCGGCTCGGCGCGCAGGCAATCGAGTGGCGCAGTCTTGCCCGCGGCGCGCTGCCCCACACCTTTCAACCCATCGAGGCCGAGTTTTCTCTTCAGGAGTTTTGCGACTTCGAGACGCCTGTAGAGCAGACTGACTCGATCTTCTTTGCCGGCGCGCGCATGATCGATTGCCTGGCAGCGCGTGCCGCCGCACATGCGCTTTCGCTGGCATCCCTGGCGGTCCGCATGGAACTGGCCGACGGCATCGTCTACCAGCGCGCGATTCGGCCGGCAATCCCCACCATCGACCGCAAATTCCTACTCAAGCTGCTGCAACTGGAGATCGCCGCGCATCCTCCGCAGGCCGCTGTTGTCTCACTCACACTCAACGCGGAAGCTGGCCAATCGAGCAAGGTGCAACTCGGCCTCTTCGCGCCGCAGACGCCCGAGCCTTCGCGCCTCGACGTAACCATCGCCCGACTCAAGGCCATCGCCGGCGAAGATCGCGTCGGCTCGCCCGTGCTGGAGGACTCTTATCGGCCCGGCAGCTTCCGCATGGAAAGCTTCGCAGTTCCCAGTCAATCGAGTTCATCCGAATCCGCCACGTCAGAGCCGGCATGCCCGCGCATGGCCCTCCGGCGTATGCGTCCGCCTGTGCCCGTGCATGTTCAACTGCGTGCCCTCAAGCCCGTCTCCTTTCGCGATCGCGAACAAAGCTTCAAGGTCGCGGCAGCCTACGGGCCGTGGAGAACCAGCGGTTGCTGGTGGTCAACCGATGGTTGGAATGCGGAAGAGTGGGACGTGCTGGCCGAAACCGGCAGCGGCCCCACTGTCGCCTGCCTGCTAGTTCGCGATTGCATGCGGAACGCGTGGCGTCTCGAAGCGTTCTATGACTGACGGATGCATTCCATGACCAACAACAACGAATACATCGAGTTGCACGCGGCCAGCGCCTTCAGCTTTCTCGACGCGGCGTCGCAGCCTGAAGCGCTCATTGAGCGCGCCGCCCAACTCGAAATGCCCGCCGTCGCTCTCGCCGACCGGAACGGTCTCTACGGAACGGCCCGCTTCCACACCAGGTCGAAAAAATCCGGCGTCAAGGCGCATATCGGCGCGGAGATCGCCGTCAGCTCGTCTGGTCATCGGCTTACCCCGCCTGACTGGCTGCCGCACCAGGGCCCTGTCGAACCCCCGCGCCTGCTTCTGCTCTGCGCATCGCAAACCGGCTACCAGAATCTATGCCAGCTCATCACGCGCTTCAAGATGCGCGAAGCGACAAAAGCCGAAGGCGCAGCCACGCTCGAAGATCTCGACGAATTCTCCGCCGGGCTCATCTGTCTCACCGGCGGCGACGAAGGCCCGCTTGCGGCAGCGCTGGCACAACAAGGCAGTGTAGCCACGCGCAAGATCGCCGAACGGCTAACAGCAATCTACGGCCACGGCAACGTCTATCTTGAACTTCAGCGCCATCAGCAACGCGACGAAGAGTGCCGCAATCAGTCCTTGCTCGATCTCGCGTCCACTCTTCGACTGCCGGTCATTGCCACCAACGGCATCCGTTACGCTACGGAACAAGACCGCGAAATTCTGGACGTGCTCACCGCCATTCGCAACCACACCTCGCTCGATCAGGCAGGCCGCCTTCTTGCCGCGAACGCCTCTCGCTTCCTGCGTCCGGCCGGCGAAATGGCCGCGCTCTTCGCCGACCTTCCCGAGGCCATCGCCAATACCCGCATCGTCAGTCAACGCCTTGAATTCACGCTCGACAATCTCGGCTATGAATTCCCTCACTACCCCGTACCGGACGGCGAAACAATGGACAGCTTTCTCGAGAAACGTGTCGATGAAGGCGTTCATCTGCGCTATGGTTCGCCCGCCAAGCAGCATCTGCTCGCCAAGGCGCGCGCCCAGGTCGCGCATGAACTCAAGCTCATCGCCAAACTCGGATTCGCCGGATACTTCCTCATCGTCTGGGACATCGTCCGCTACTGCCGGCAGCACGGCATCCTCGCCCAGGGACGCGGCTCGGCGGCCAACTCCGCCGTCTGCTACGCTCTTGAAATCACCGCCGTCGATCCGGTCGGCATGGAGTTGCTCTTCGAGCGCTTCCTTAACGAGAACCGCGGAGAGTGGCCCGACATCGACCTCGACCTGCCCTCCGGAGATCAGCGCGAACAGGTGATCCAGCACATCTACGAGCGCTACGGGCAACTCGGCGCCGCCATGACCGCGAACGTTATCAGCTATCGCGGCCGTTCCGCAGCCCGCGAGGTCGGCAAGGCGCTCGGCTTCGACGAGGATCAGCTTGCGCGTCTCTCCGGGCTCGTCGGCCACTGGGAATGGCGCGGCGAAAACGACACCATGGCCCGCCACTTCGAGCAGGCCGGCTTCGACGCGCGCCACCCGCGCATCGCCCGCTATCTCGAC
>Ga0181531_10001329_pt1 | contig 15705 bp, 14 predicted proteins | sample PEATcosm2014_Bin_38_FD_119743 | JGI IMG/M metagenome (GOLD analysis project Ga0181531, IMG submission 119743) | Peatland microbial communities from MTU Mesocosm Facility, Houghton, MI, USA - PEATcosm2014_Bin11_10_metaG | ecosystem: Environmental > Terrestrial > Soil > Wetlands > Peat | place... | reverse complement strand
GGCGAAGAGGAAAAGAACCGCGAGAAGACGGGTGGGCAAAGTTGTCAGGATGCGAACTGCGGTGCATGGCTTTCGAATGAAGTCGAGATTGCTTAGGAAGGGGAACGTGGGAGCACCTCGCAGGGTAAGGTTGAGGGACGCGAGGCAGTGTACTCCAAAAAAGTGCCTCCCATTGGCGTGTGCAGCGTCGCACCGGCTGTGGTGTTTGCGACACCCCCGGGAGCAGCAGAATGCATTGACCTTGAGCGCGACGGGTACATACCATGTAGGGATGTGGAGAGGGAAGGTGGCCCGGCCACCGTGTTTGCGCGAAGCTGCGAAAGAAGCTCCCGAAAGAGCCGCGGTGCGAGCCCGGGCAGTGCACGCCATGGCGTGGCGACGCCTGGGGCAAAGCGCCTTGGCTATGTGTTGCCTGGCATGCTGCGGCCTGGCGATGGGTTGCGACGATGCGGGAAAGCATGCGGTGCAGGCGCGCGTTCCAGCGCTCGCTCCGACCGCGGATCGACCGACGGCCAGCTTCGACGCGGGCGATGGCCAGAAGTCGACCGCACAGCAAACTTCGCCGAACGGGGCCCTGCCGCTGAGAAATGAGCTGGCGCGGCCCAGCGGATCCCTGCTGCCTGCGGTGCCGAGCAGCAAGGCGTACCTGATCCAACGCGTGGAAGAACGGTTTGCCGCCGGGGAGCAGAACTACAAAGCGGGACACTTGGAAGCGGCGCGCAAGGATTTCAATGCCGCGGTGGACTGGATGCTGGAGAGCGGCTACGACCTGACGGCGGACGCGCGGCTGAATGAATTGTTCCACCGCGTGGTGGATACGGTGTACACCGAGGAATTGCAAGCGTTTCGCGCGGGGGATGGGTTCAGCGAGCCCCCGACGGTGCCCGCGGCGATCGACGAAGTGGCGGAGATGACGTTTCCGGTGGACCCAAGACTAAAGGACCGCGCGGAAGAGTCGGCGCGGAACATTTCGCATGACCTACCGCTGACGGTGAATGATGAGGTGCTGTCGTTTTTGAACTTTTTCCAGACGCCGCGCGGGCGGGCGATTGTGGAGACGGGGCTGCGGCGGGCGGGACCGTACCGGGAGATGATTTCGCGGGTGTTGCGGGAGGAGGGCGTGCCGCAGGACTTGATTTATCTGGCCCAGGCGGAAAGTGCGTTTCAGCCGCTGGCGTTGTCGCGTGCGGGTGCGCGGGGGATTTGGCAGTTTGTGGCGTGGCGCGGGAACGAGTACGGGCTGCGGCATACGTGGTGGGTGGATGAACGCCAGGACCCGGAGAAGGCTACGCGGGCGGCGGCGCACCATTTGCGGGATTTGTATGGGCTGTTCGGCGACTGGTACCTGGCCATGGCTGCGTATAACTGCGGGCCGGGGAACGTACAGAAGGCCGTGGAACGCACGGGTTACGCGGATTTTTGGGAATTGTACCGGCGCAACGTGCTGCCCAAGGAAACCAAGAACTATGTGCCGATTATTCTGGCGCTGACCTTGATCGCGAAAGACGCGCCGCATTACGGCATTCATGCCGAGCCCGATCCTCCGGTGCCGTATGAAGTGGTGAAGCCGGGGCGAGCTATCGATCTGCGCCTGGTGGCGGAGACGATTGATGTGGATGTGGAGAGGCTGCACGCGCTGAATCCTTCGCTGCTGCGGCTGGCTACGCCGGACGATCCGGCGTTTGAGATGCACCTGCCTCCCGGGACGGCGGCGAAATTTTCAGCGGAGATTGCGGATATTCCGCCGGACAAGTGGGTGAGCTGGCGGCGGCACCGCGTGGCGGAGGGCGAGACGCTGGCGGCCATCGCCAAGAAATATCGCGTGACGCCGGCGGCGATTGCCGAGGCCAACAATCTGGAGCGCGGGGCGCAACTCGATCCCGGGGATAAGCTGATTATTCCGGCGGCACAGGCGCAATCGGAGGCCACCCGGCGGCTGGTGAGCTACCGGGTGCGGAAAGGCGATACCTTTTTGGGAATCGCCGATCGCTTCAGCGTGGAGGCGGACGATTTGAAGAAGTGGAACCGCCTGAAGAGCGATCGGGTGAGCCGGGGGATGGTGCTGCGGATTTATACGTTGGGGGGAGCGCCGGAAGCGGGGCCGTCACGGAAGGTGCCTGCCGCGCGCAAGAAAGTGCCACGCCAGGGGGGAACGGCGGCGGCCCAGGCGAACGCTCCCACGGCGGCGCATAATTGAGGCAGGGGAACGATTTTTTCGTGGCCAGATTGCGGAGTGCTTGACAAAGGCGGCGGGAGTGCGATAACAACGCGAAAGAGGTTTACTACGTGCGTCGGCGAGAGATGCCGCGTCTCTCCCCGCGATGGCATAAGGAAAAACCAAGTTTCGCAGGACCTACACTGCCCAGGGGAGGATGGCATGGATTTCGAGAAAGACGGATTTGAAGAAGACAACGAACTGACGCCGCTCGAGGATGAGGAAGAGCTGGGCGTGGAGGCCGACGAAATCGGCGACGTGGAAGAAGAGGAATTGACGGTGGTGGAGGAGGACATCGAGGACGCGCCGCCGCGCGTGACCACCACGGTGAAGGATGCCGCCAAGGCTGCGCCGCGGGTCAGCGCGCCGCCGGCAGCGCGGAGCAGCGCCGCCGCCAAACCAAAGGCCGCGAAAGCCGCGAAGCCCAAGAAAGCGGCGGCCAAGAAGGCCGCCCCGAAGAAAAAAGCCAAGCCCGCGCCGAAGAAAAAGGCCGCGAAGAAGCCCGCCAAGAGCGCCAAGAAAAAGAAGCGCCGTTAGACGCACGCGCTAACCCGCCAACCTGGATTGCCGACCGTTCGAAACGCAGGCCCCGAGAGGATTCCGGGGCCTGGCCTGTCTAGGGGGCGAGCTGTGGGTGCCGGGTGTTTTCAGAGCGGCACGGTTGGCCGATGGGCGGGAATTTGTGGCGCGTCAAAGCACGGCAATCCGGGCCAAATTGTGGATGAGTTGGTGCTCAAATCGGGAAGTGCGCTGCCGCCAGCCAGCGCGGCCTTGCCTCGCGCCGCAAGTACCATTAGCATAACGCCGTCTATGTTACGGGCGCTGGAGCAGATACGGCGGATGCGTGGCGGAGCGCAGTCGCACCTGATGCGCTGTTCGGACGGGCACTACTACGTGGTGAAGTTCCAAAACAATCCGCAACACCGGCGCGTGCTGGTGAACGAATTGCTGGGAACGAAGCTGGCGCAGCGGCTGGGGCTGCCGACGACGCCGGTGGCGGTGGTGGAGGTCAGCGAGGAGCTGATCCGCTACACGCCGGAATTGTGCGTGGAGTTGCCGCGTGCGCGAACGCCGTGCGTGGCGGGCCTGCAGTTTGGTTCGCGCTTTCCCGGGGATCCGCGGCGGCTGGCGCTGTATGATTTTTTGCCGGACGAGCAGTTGCGCGAGGTGGCGAACCTACACGAGTTTGCGGGCATGCTGGTGTTTGATAAATGGACGTGCAATACCAACGGACGGCAGACGCTGTTTTATGCGCGCGACGCGGAACGACAACACGAGCTGCTGCCCCGCAAGGACAGCCCGCCGCCGGTGCGTGTGCCGCTGCCGGAGGCATCGGCGGCGGTACGCGCCGAATTTGGCGAAGCGGGCGAGCCCGAGCAGCGCAGTCAGGTGGTCTATACAACGAAGATGATCGATCAGGGATTTTGCTTTAACGCCGGGGAGTGGAATTTTCCGGATGCGCCGCTGCGCGGGCTGTATACGCGCAACCGCGTGTATCAGGGCGTGATCGGCATGGAATCTTTCGCGCCGTGGCTCGAGCGGCTTGAGAGGATGGGCGAAGCGGTATTGGATGAGATTAGCCGCGAGATTCCGCCGCAGTGGTATGCCGACGATTACGATGCGCTGCTGCGGCTGCTGGAGCAGATTCATCGGCGGAGAACTCGCGTGCCGGAGCTGATTTTGCAGGCCAAGAAATCCAGCCGGCAGCCGTTTCCGAATTGGGTTTAGCAAAACGGGGTGTAGTCAAAACGGCGTAGCAAGACCGGGCCGGTTCCGTCGGCAGTTGAGTGCCGTGTGCAGGTAAACGAGAGTAGGCGTTTATGGATGAAACCAAAACTGCGGTGCCAGAGCGGATGTATTTGTACCGCATCGTGCGCTACGCCCCGAATCTGGTGCGCGACGAGTGGCTGAACATCGGCGTGCTGCTGTTTGATCCGCGGACTCGGGAGCGGCGCTTGCGGCTGATCAGCGAGACGGAGGAGTTCGCGCGTGTGCGGCGCCTGCACCCGGAGGCCGATGAGGCGCTGTTGCGCCGGGTGCAAGAGGATCTGGAGAGCCGTTTCGAAGAATACGCCATGCGCTTGCACAGTGAAGGGGCGCGGGCTTCCGGAGCGGACGGCGAATGGCAGGATTTGCTGAGCAAGTGGGACGATGTGCTCTCCAACACGTTGCAACTCACGGAGTCCAAAGGATTGATGGCTGCGGCGGACCTTGATGCCGAGATGGAGCGGCTCTATGCGGACCACGTGGCGCCGCAACACGCGGCCACGCGTGTGGGCGCGCCCGGCAGCCGCGCCACCCTGCGTGGATATTGCGGGCAGGTGTTCCGCCAGGCGCAGATCTGGAACCAGTTGGACAAATCGGTGCGCGCCGCCCCCTATACCTTTCCTGGCGACCCCATGCGCATTGACTACAGCTACCGCCGCAATGGCACGCGCGGCTTCGTGCAGACGCTGTCCGTCACACGCGCGCCGTCGGACGCCAAACTGCTGGCCTATACCGCGGAGCACATCACAAAAAAATCTCAGTTGGGGACGGAGTTTGCCGCCATCACCGACGTGCCGCTGCTCACCACCAATGAGCGCCACCGCTTTGTCAGTGACACGCTGCAGTCCGCAGGCATTGTGCCGGTGCCGCTCGAAGGGTTTGCCGTGTGGGTGGCTAAACTCAAACCCCTTTTGCGTGTGCAATAGATTTTTGCGGGGGACGTAGGGCTGCCAGCGTCAGAGCAACGAGTCAATCAAAATACCTTGTGCGAAATTGCTCTTGCGCTCGGAAACACTACAGCAGCGGCTCGCTCCAGTTCTCCAGCGTCTCTTTCACCTTGTGCAAGAACTGGTGCGCGATGGCGCCGTCCACCACGCGGTGGTCGTAGCTCAGCGTGACGTAACACATGGAGCGGATGGCGATGGAGTCGTTGATGACCACCGGGCGCTTCTCGATGGCGCCGAGGCCCAGGATGCCCACGTTTGGCTGGCTGATCACCGGCAAGCCGAAGAGGCCGCCGAAAACGCCAGGATTGGTGATGGAAAAGGTGCCCTCCTGCACCTCCTCCGGTTTCAGTTTTTTGGTGCGCGCGCGCTCGGCTAAATCGTTCATGGTGCGCTGAATGCCCAGGATATTTTTTTCATCGGCGTGTTTTACCACCGGGACGAGCAAGCCCCAGTCGAGCGCCACGGCAATGCCGATGTTTATCTCCTTGTGCAGCACCACGTTGGTGCCGTCGAGCGAAGCGTTAAGAGTGGGGAAGGCGCGCAAACCGGCGACTGCGGCCTTCACAAAGAACGGCATGAAGGTCAGTTTGGTGCCGTTGCGTTTCTCAAATTCGTCCTTGGACTTGGCGCGCAGCGCGGCGATTTTCGTCATGTCGATTTCGTCGACGGAGTATACGTGCGGCGAAACGCGCTTGCTGGCCACCATGTGCTCGCCAATGCGCTGGCGCATTACGCTCATGGGCGAGACTTCGTAATCGCCGAAGTAAAGTTTTTCGCGCGGCACAGCGGTCTCAAAGGCCACGTGCACCTGTCCGCCGGTAGCGGACGCCGGCGGTGGAGGTGCGGACGGACGCGCCGCTGGAATCGCTGAGCGCGCCGGCGCTTCGTAGGCCTCCTCGAGTTGTTCTTCGGTCTCTTCCTCGTAAGCCGGGGCCGCGGCGTGGCTGGCGCCTCCGCCAGCAATCGCCGCTTCGATATCTTGTTTGCTGATGCGCCCGCCCGCGCCGGTGCCAGCGAGCGTGCTGAGGTCGATGCCGTGTTCCTTGGCCATGCGGCGAACCAGCGGCGAGCTGTGAATGCGGGCACCCTCTTTGCCGCTGTGCGTCGCTTCGGTTTGCGCTAGCGAAGATACCGATGGAGGCGCTGCCGCCGCTTTTGCGGGTGGGGCTGGCGCTGGCGCAGGTCGTGTTGGCGGCGCGGCGGCTGGAGCGGCGGATTTCGCCGCTGGCGCTGCAGCTTTCGGCGCTTCGGCCTTTGCAGCCGGCGCGGGCGCGGCTGCGCTGGCCGAGCCGGCGCTATCGATCACACCCACCACCGTTTGAATCGGCACGGTCTGGCCTTCGTTGACTTTAATTTCTTTCAGCACGCCCGCGGAAGGCGAGGGAATTTCCGCGTCCACCTTGTCCGTGGAGATTTCAAAGAGCGGCTCGTCGCGTTCCACCTTGTCACCGGGCTTCTTGAGCCATTTGGTGATGGTGCCCTCAAAAATGCTTTCCCCCATTTGCGGCATTACGATGTCTGTGGCCATGGCGTTCTCCTGGAAATCTAAAAACTAATACCGCGCCAGTTCCTTGGCGGCGGCAAAAATCTTTTTGGCGTTGGGCAGAAAATGCTCCTCCAGCGGCGGCGCATACGGCACGGGAGTATCCAGCGCGGTGACGCGCATCAGCGGACCGTCCAGATAGCCGAAGGCCTTTTCGCAAAGTACGGCGGCAATTTCCCCGGCGATGCCCCCGGTCTTGGTATCTTCGTGCACCACCAGGCAGCGGTTGGTTTTCTTCACCGATTCCAAGATGGTTTCCTCGTCGAGCGGCAGTAGCGTGCGCAGGTCAATCACTTCCGCTTCGATGCCCTCTTTGGCCAGCGCTTCCGCAGCTTCGAGCGCCGTGTGCATCATGGCGGCGTAGGAGACGATGGTCAGATGTTTCCCTTCGCGGCGGACGATGGCCTTTCCGAGAGGCACGGTGTAGTCGCCCACGGGTAAAACTTCCTTGATGCGGCGATATAGGAATTTGTGTTCAAAAAACAGCACCGGATTGTTGTCGCGAATCGCCGCTTTCAGCAAGCCTTTGGCGTCGTACGGAGTGGATGGGTAGACGACCTTCAAACCCGGTGTGTGCACGAAATACATTTCCGGGTTGGCGGAGTGAAACGGTCCGCCATGCACGCCGCCGCCGGAAGGTCCGCGCACCACGATGGGCGCGGGCGCATTCCACAGGTAATGCCCCTTGGCCACGAAGTTGGTCAGCTGATTGAAACAGCAGGCGATGAAGTCGATGAATTGCATCTCCGCGATGGGACGCAGGCCGAGATAGCTCATGCCGCAAGCCGCGCCGATGATGGCGCTTTCACTGATAGGCGTATCGATCACGCGCTCCCAGCCGAAGCGTTCCAGCAATCCTTCGCTGGTTTTAAAAGCCCCGCCGTAGACGCCGACGTCTTCGCCCAGCAGCACTACGGCGGGGTCACGTTCCATCTCTTCAAAGATGGCCTGTTTGATGGCTTCGAGAAAGGTGACGGGCTCGCCGTGCCCGTTTGCGGTCTGATGGGCTGCGCCGTTCGTCGCAGATGTTTTGATCTCAGCCATGGGTTAGCGCCGGTCCTTTCCCGCGCGAACTTTCGCCGTTTTCGCGGCGCCGTTGCGGACCACCTTGGTGGGCGCCTTGGGCGACAGCTTGGCTTCGTTGTCTTCTTGCTCCTCCGCTGCGGCGGTATCGCCGAAGTGGATGGGCGCATTTTTGCCGCCGGAACCTTGGCCGGCGCCGAATCCCGCCACCTTCCATACCGCGGCGATGTTTGATTTCGGGGGCATGACTTCCGACTTGTCGCGCTCCCATTTCGCCGCGATCTTGTGGCAATCGTCACCCGTGCAATAGACGCCTTTTTCCGCCAGCTCCGGGGGCGGCATCGGCGAGGCCTCGGCAAAGTCCCGGTCCTTATTCAGCAAGGCCTCCATCTTCTCTTCGAGCTCTTTCTTCGTCGCGGCATTCAGCAGCTTTTTCTCCAGCAAGAACTTTTCATACTGCTCGATGGGATCGCGCTGCTTCCAATGCGCGAACATATCCTTTGGAACGTACTCCGCGGGGTCGTGCTGCGCGTGGCCGCGCATGCGCATGGTCTTGGCTTCGATCAGGATGGGACCGTCTCCAGCACGCGCGCGATCCACGGCTTCTTTCGCCGTGCGATACACCGCGACGACATCATTGCCGTCGACGATGTAGCTCGCGATGCCGTAGGCCTTGGCGCGGTCCGCCAGGTTTTCGATGGGCACCTGGCGCTTCACCGGCGTCGAGTACGCCCACTGATTGTTCTCGAGGATCAGTACAAACGGCGCTTTCTGTACCGCCGCGAAGTTCAAGCCTTCGTGGAAGACGCCGGTCGAGCTGCCGCCATCGCCGATCCAGGTCATGGAGACAATTTTCTGGCCGAGGTAGCGGCCGGCCATGGCCACGCCGGTCATCACGGGAATCAAATCGCCCAACATGGAGATGGGCGAGACGATGTGCAGGTTGTCGAGGTCCCCAAAGTGGCTGGTGCCGTCCTTGCCGAGCGTCGGCGACGTGTATTTCGCCATATGCTGGGTAAAAATGTCCCGCGGCGGGACGCCCTTTACCAGCAAAGCCCCGATATTGCGGATCATGGGCGCCAGCCAGTCTTTTTTCTCGAGCGCGTAGGCCGTCCCCACGGAGATGGCTTCCTGGCCCAGGCTGGAATACAGTCCGCCCACGATTTTGTTCTGGCGGAACAGCTTGACCATGGTGTCTTCCACGGCGCGGTTCAGGCGCATGTAGTAGTACAGGTCCAGGTATTGCTGGCGCGTCAGATCCTTGTCCTTGCGCAGGTGTTCCTTGTGCAGGTCCGTCTTCATGCGTTGCTCCGTAGCGTTTCCAGGACCGCGGGCGTTGTGGACTCGAGCGTTGCTGCCGCAGGCCGGCTGGCCTCAACTTTGGTTGCGGAGAGAGGTTCTGGTCCGGATGACGCTACCTGGGCATTTCGTTTCGCCTGCTCTAACACGGGCATCAATTGTACTCTCGGCACGGGCCGCATTTCGAGTTGCAGCATGTCGCCGAAGTGTCGCGTAATGCGGGCTGCGACGTCCGCGGGCGGCAGGCTACGCCCCAGCAGTTTTTCGAGCGAGGTGGCCTGCCGCCCGGCAATGCCGCATGGCACGATTAAGTTGAAATAACGCAGATCGGTGCTGACGTTGTAGGCAAAACCGTGCGAGGTCACCCAACGGCTCAAGTGCACGCCGAGCGCCGCCAGCTTTTCCGGCGCGGCAACTGCGGGCTCGTGGGCTGCGCCGTCCGCGGCGTTGCGGCCCGCAGCACGCACCCAAATGCCGGTTTTGCCGGGTTCGCGTTCCGCGACCACGCCCAACTCCGCCGAGGCGCGGATCATGGCTTCTTCGAGCATGCGCATATACCAGCCCACGTCGCGCCGGATGGCAGCCAGATTCAGGATGGGATAGCCCACCAGTTGGCCCGGGCCATGGTAGGTGATGTCGCCGCCGCGGTTGGTGGCATGAAACGCCACACCCTTTTGCCGCAGCACGCTTTCGCTGGCCAGCAGGTTCTGCAGGTTTCCGTTGCGGCCCAACGTTAACGTGTGCGGGTGCTCGCAGAGCAGCAGCGTATCGCCTATCGTTCCGGCCTTGCGGGCGATAACCAGTCGCTCCTGCAGTGCTGCCGCTTCTGCCCAGCCCAACAATCCCAGATCGACGACAGCGCAGGAGTTCATCGCCCCGCTCCGGCGCAAGCGCCAGCAGAAGAGTTCGGCGGTGAGAGTTTGCTTGGCATCGGTGGTGTACCGCGAGACGTTTTAAACGTTGATCTGCAAGCCGCGCACGGAGGCAAAAGCGTCGCCCATGCCTTCCCACACCGTGGGATGCGCATGCACCATGTGCATCATATCGTCGATGGTACCTTCGAGATGCAGCACGGCGGCGGCTTCGGACAGAATCTCCGTAGCCAGCGGGCCGATGATGTGAATGCCCAGAATCTCGCCGTATTTTTCGTCGGATACCACTTTGATGAAGCCGCCGTGATTCCCGAGAATGGTGGCTTTGCTGTTGCCCACGAAGGGGAATTTGCCGGTCTTTACCTGGTGGCCGGCGGCGATGGCTTCTTTTTCCGTTAGGCCGATGGAGCCAATTTGCGGCTCGCAGTACGTGGCGTTGGGGATGCGCGTGCGCAGGAGGGGCTTGGTCGGTTTGCCGGCGATGGTGGTCACCGCGATGATGCCCTCCATCATGGCGGCATGCGCCAGTTGCGGCATGCCGGCGACAATGTCGCCAATGGCATATAAACCTTTTTCGGCGGTCTCCATGGTGGGGCTCACGTTTACGAATCCGCGGTCCAGCTTGGCTTTGGACTTTTCCAGACCGCAATTCTCGGTCATGGGCTTGCGTCCCACGGCCAGCAGCAGTTTTTCCGCCTGCAAGGTCTGCGCTTTGCCGTCCTTATCTTTGAAGCTTACGGTGACACCGGTGGCGTCCTTTTTTACGCTTTCCACCTTGCTGCTGGTGAAAATTTGGATGTTTTTCTTGCGGAAGGTTTTCTCGAGTTCCGCAGAGATTTCTTCATCCTCGACGGGCACCACGCGCGGCAGGGCTTCGAGAATGGTTACCTGCGTGCCGAAGGAGTTGTAGATGGAGGCGAATTCCACGCCCACGGCGCCGGCGCCCACGACGATCAGCGTTTTCGGAATGGCCGGCAACTCCAGGATGGAGCGATTCGTGAGAATGGTGGTGTGATCCGGTTCGATGCCGGGAAGCGCGCGGGCTTCCGATCCGCTGACCATCAGCACATTGTTGGCTTCAATGATCGAGGTCTTGCCGTCCTTCTCGACGCTGACCTTACCGGGACCTTCGTAGCGTCCCCAGCCTTGCACCCACTCGACTTTGTTTTTCTTGAACAGGAACTCGATGCCTTTGGCGTGCTTTTTGACGATTTTGTCTTTGCGGGCCAGCACGTTGGCCCAGTTGAGCTTCAGGCCGCTGACCTCGAAGCCCAGTTCCTCGCCATTTTTGAAGTGATCGTAAACATCTGCGTGATGTAGCAACACTTTGGTGGGAATGCAGCCGACGTGCAGGCAGGTGCCGCCTAAAAACGGGTCTTTCTCGACGACGACAGTTTTCAGCCCGAGTTCTCCGGCGCGAATGGCGGCCACATAGCCCCCCGGGCCGCTTCCGATAATTGCTACATCGTACTTTGCCACGCGCATTCTCCTCTACGAGACGACGGCATCCGCGGCTGGCGTCTGGTGTGCGTCCGCTCAGCGCGGACGAAGAGCACCCTGCAAACAGTCGATTTTAACAGCCGGAGCGAGCTGCCGCAACCGGAGGTGAGAATGATGGAGGGACGCGCCAAGATTCCAAAATGGGCGGAATTTGTGGCGCTTGGCAGCTATGTCACGAAAACTGGGTTTGCTGTTCCAGCGGCCAGTACTCACAGTCCGCGCCGTGGGCGAAAATACGACCAAGATCCTATGCCAAGAGTTCCCGTATCGGGATTTCTTCGGTGTTTTTGACGCAGCGCGGTCGAGTACCCGAGCGCAAAATTCCCGAATTGAAACGGCGCGCACAATGGTGTTCTTGTTAATTAATTAAGCACTTGCAGGGCAAAAAAGAATTGTGTAGATTCCGTCTCCCTTTCCGGTTTCGGGATGTTTAATACGTTTCCGTACCAGACTGGTAATCTCTAACCATTCCCTCAACGGAGGCGCCCAGCCATGTTGATGAAATCCGGGGAACGATGGCACTGCATCAATCCCGCTTGCAATTGCGAAGTGTTAGTGGAATCGGACAGCAACGTTTCCGGCGGCAGTCCGCGTTGTGTTTGCGGCTCGAACATGAAACGGAACTACGTTCCGCCGGTGTTCAAGTATCTGGACTTTCTGCGCGTCGACGATCCGGAGATGGCGCAGCAATCCATGGGGAAAGAGTGACGCCCATGTTTCGCGGCCAACGTGTGCAAAGTGGTCATCGTTTGCAGCGCAGTGAGGACCGTTCGCTGGCGCCATTGCTGGTGCGCGCGGGCGCGGCCCGCACCCTGGGCAGCATCATCGTGCTGTTATCGCTGGTGATGCTGAGCCTGGGAATATATCAGGTGATCGAAGCGGTGCGGCATCCGCTGGAGGCGCAATCCGCCATGCTCATCGCGGCGGCGGTGTTTATCGCGCTGGCGATCATTTTGTTCTGCTACGTACTCGAGCCGCTCTCTGCTCCACGCATGGTGCGGCGGCGCCATGCGCAGTGGCATGCGCACCGCTACGGCCTCGGCAAGGAACTGCACGTGGCGGCTCATCCCACTACGACGCAAGGCGAGTTGCCGTTTGCGCCACTGGCGGATCGGCGCGGCACGGGCGACTGAGAACCGACGGACAAAACGCAGGGACGAATCAAGCGCGCGGAATGGCGGCGAAGTAGCGCTCGTCGAGAATGCGGCGATGATGCAGTTCGTGGCCCGCGGTGATGAAGGCCAAGGCGCGGACGGTGATTTCATTCTTGTTGGATATGCCACGTCGGCTCCATGCAGCTTCATCGAAGGAGCGGAATAGCGCCACCGTGGCGATGCGCACGGCGGCGAACTCTTCCGCCAGATCGTGCAACAGACGGCGACCGCAGCCTGCGGCACGCACGTAATCATCTTGCTCAAAACCTGGAAGCGGTGTGGCGTCGCCACGGGCGATACGCAAGGCGCGGTAGGTAAAGATGCGCTCCGCGTCACTCAGGTGACCGAGCACTTCTTTGACCGACCATTTATCCTGCGCGTAGCGGAAATTGCCGTCGCGCTCGCTGCAGCCGGCCAACATCTGCGCCATCTGCAGGCGCTGCGCTTCGAGAGCGCTGACAATGTCGGTGCTCGGAACGAGGGAGACGTACGTTTCAAAATGTGAGGCGTATTCGGAGGGTGCGGGCTTGTTGGTCATCGGGACACCTTGCGCCGAACATTATATCCCCACTGAGGAACCTCTACCCACTGACGGGTCGCCACCGTACTTGCCAAGGGTCGGAGGCGCAGGAGGCGCTGGCAAATCTGTAACCAATGCAAGAGTCGCGCGCGGTGTTGCCGATTCGCGAAAAATGCGGGAAGCAGTGTGGCTGGGGGGAGGGGGGCCCCCGTGGATTTTGCGTAAGTGTTCATTCCAGGAGAGTTAAAGTCCCTTGTTTTGATGCACTTTCGCAAACTCTGATTCTAATAGAGTTAATTGTCGCCTTGATTACCAGTTGATGACTGTTGCAGGAAGGCGGTTTTGCGCGTGTGGAAGGCGGTCGATGCTGACGGAGACGGCGGGAAAGGGTGTTAGCATGCGCATGGAGGACGGGCGTAATGCGGGTGGCGTTTCAAGGGGAGCCAGGAGCGTTTAGCGAAGCGGCGGCGGTGCAGTTGCTCGGGCCGTCGATCACGACGGTGCCGCGGCCTACGTTTGATTCGGCGTTTCGCGCTCTGGACGAAGGCGCCGCGGACGCGCTGATGGCGCCCATCGAAAATACGCTGGCGGGATCCGTCGTCCGAGTCTACGACTTGCTGCTGGAAAGCACGCTGGTGATTACAGCGGAGACCATTCTGCCGATCGAGCATCATGTAATCGGTTTTTCCGGCGTGGCGTTCGAGGAGATTCGCTCGGTGGCCTCGCACCCCATGGCGCTGGCGCAATGCGAGCGATTTTTTTCAAGTCATCCGGCGCTGCGGCGCATTCCCGCGGAAGATACGGCGGGCAGCGTGCGTATGGTGCTGGCGGGAAGCGACCGCTCGGCGGCAGCGATTGCGGGACGCCGGGCCGCAGAATTCTATGGCGGGGCCATCCTGGCGGAGAACGTGCAGGATAACGCGGAAAATTTTACGCGTTTCGTTCTGTTGCGGCAGGCGGAAACGATTTCCCCGGAAGCCCGCAAGGTTTCCCTGGCCATGCGCCTTGCCCACCGGCCCGGCGCACTACTGGCCTCGCTGGAACCATTTGCGGCGCATGGGGTGAACCTGCTGAAGATCGAGAGCCGGCCGATTCATGGCAGGCCCTGGGAATACCAATTTTTTCTGGATGTGGAATCCGAATCGCGGGAGAAATTGCAGGATGCGGTGGCGGAGGCCCGTACGGCTACCAGCGAACTGCGGGTGCTGGGAACGTATGTGGCGGCGCGCGTAAACCTGGCGAACGCCAGAGACGCGGCGCGGCAGAAATAAGAAGGGGAGGGCGCGGCCAGCGGCTCCCGTCTCACAATTCTTGCCACTACTGGTTCAAGTCCAGGTGCGGGTCTTGCCGGCAGAGATGCCGGTCGCCGCTGGTTAGCAATAGCTGCAGGCTTCATCGCCCATGCCGTTGGCACCGCGCATGTCGTCCTGGATGCGGCGCAGACGGCGGCCGAGGCGCTCCGCGAGTTGATGACGGGCGCGCCAGAGGCGGGCTTTGAGGGTGTTCTCGGTGACGCCGAGTTTTTTGGCGGCTTCGCCGGTGGAGTAGCCCTGCACTTCGCGTAGCACAAATGCGGTCCGCAGCAGCGGAGAGAGCTCGTCCAGATTTTCGCTGATGATTTCGCGCAGCTCGGTGCTGGCGAAAACTTGTTCGGGATTGGGGCCGTCGTCGGCGTAGCGCTCGGCGGCGGGTAATTCGTCTTCGCGTGGCGTTTCGTCCAGCGAGACCGCCGGACGCGCTTTGGCGCTGCGCCGGCGCATCAGCGCCGCGTTGATGACGATGCGCGTGAGCCAGGTGGAGAATTGCGAGCGTCCCTCAAAACGCTTGAGGTTGCGATAGGCGGAGAGAAGGCCGTCCTGCAAGGCGTCTTCCGCGTCTTCGGCGTTTCCGAGCACGCGCAGAGCGGTCTGGAAGAGCGGCCGGTGGTAACGGCGGAACAGCGTTTCGAGCGCGCTGTGGTCGCCGCGCTGGCCGGCGCGGATCAGAGTGTCTTCATTCATGGTGATATTTGGTGTGTTTGGTGCGATGTTTGCCGCTACTGTTTGTGTCGCCATCTTTGTTGTCCCCCGTTTCGTGCAAAACTTTTGAGATCTGCGTAGATGCACGCGAAAACTTGTTGTAGCCCTAGTGCACGGGCACGTCGCCGGCCGGCCCCCTGCGTTTTTTCATCAGCAACATCACCGGGATGACCGCGAAAAACACGCTGCCCAGCAATTTGAAATTGTCGAGAAAAGCCAGCATCAACGCCTGGCGCTGCACGGTGCCGTAGATCATTTCGTGTGCCTGGGCCGTGGCATGAGTGACGTTTGAGCCGGCGGCGACCAACTTCGCCTGCATGCCGCTCATGGAGGTGTGATAGGCGGCGCTATAGTCGTTGACTTTTTCCATGAGGCGCGCTTGATGCGACTGGGTGTGACGGTCGAGCAGCGTGGTGACGGTGGCGATCCCCACGCTGGCTCCGACATTGCGGGCGAGATTGATGATGCCGGTGCCCATGTTAGTTTTGTCCCGCGGCACGAAGGCGAACGCGGAGACGTTGATGGGAATGAACAAAAAGGCCAAGCCGAAGCTTTGCAGCATGCGGGCACGCACGGCATGGCCGTAATCGAGCTGCAGGTTCCAGCCGGCCATGATGAACAACGCGGAGGCCGAAACGAGGCAGCCAAAAACAATGAGCAGTCGCGAATCGACGCGCGAGACCAGAACGCCGACTACCGGCATCATGCACATGATGACGGCACCTCCGGGCGACAAGGCCGCGCCGGCGAGCGCCGCGGTGTAGCCGAGGAGTTGCTGCAGGAGCTGCGGAATGAGCACGGTAGTGGAGTACAGGACGAAGCCCAGAAAGAACATGGCGATGGTAGC
>Ga0181531_10001328_pt1 | contig 15716 bp, 16 predicted proteins | sample PEATcosm2014_Bin_38_FD_119743 | JGI IMG/M metagenome (GOLD analysis project Ga0181531, IMG submission 119743) | Peatland microbial communities from MTU Mesocosm Facility, Houghton, MI, USA - PEATcosm2014_Bin11_10_metaG | ecosystem: Environmental > Terrestrial > Soil > Wetlands > Peat | place... | reverse complement strand
GGTGCCGACGACGGCGACGGCGCGCGATTCTGCTAGGTCCCACCAGCCCTGATAATAGAGCAACTGCACTGGATACATGGCATCGCGGAGCTTCTCGGGATAGTCGCCAGCCCCGTGCACGCGCACACCAAACCGGGTAATCTCGGCCTCGCGAAATTTCTGTTGCACAAGTGCGGCGTATTCACTTGCCTGCGACACAGACACAAACTCCGACGGAATCGCACCGGGATGCGCGGCAAACTTCTCTGAGAGCGTCTTAAAGGTCGTCTTCGGCTGAGCCCACAGCGCCTCGTAGGCACCGAGCTCCCGAAGAGGCGATACCGCGCGACTCTCAAAGTCGGTCTTCCCAAGCGCTAGTTCCGGTGCCCTCATCAAACCCCCGTTGCAGTCACTGCTTTTCTTGACATCATTCCGATTCTGTAGAACAAAATGCGAACTGTCAAGGGACATTCCGCCGGATGCAATACGCGGTCGCGATCATAAGCGTCCCCTTCATTCAACTCAGGCCAAGTTTTGGTCAAGTCCAGAGAGGCGATCCAGCGCGCCTCTCCGGACGCGGCGGTGCTCCACTTTGTAGTCAACCACGTCCTTTAACAGCACGCGGCGGATGGGTGATCCGCGGCTGCATCGCCAACCAACTGGCGCACCACGTCCTGCATCCAGGCTGGCAGGGTCGGCAGGCCGTTCGCGAGATCAGCAGCAACCGCAGAGCCATGATCTTTGTCGGCGAGGATCGCGCGCAGCCGTCGCAGGATGCGTCGTCGGTCATTGGGGTCTGCTAGCGCGTCGCGCAGCCAGTGCAGAGCTTGGACAATCCGCATAGCTGGCCGATTGGCCCAAAACAGCTTGCTTGGGGCAGTCGGTCGAAAGGTGATCGTCTGTTTCCCGAGCTTGATCGGGCGCAGGCGAGCATCTGTGTGCACGATGATCCGGCCGGGCACGGCATCACTGAGGCCGAGATCATTGGCCGCTGTCATACCGTCGACCAGCATCCGGCTTTGATCACGCCGCGCTACGGCCTGGATCACGGGGCGGTAATCCGGGACGGACATCTGGCCGGTCAGCCAGTTGCGGTGCGGGCGATCATAGAGTCCCCGATCAAGGCGTCTGATCTGTGCCGCGAGCGTTAGGCGCTGCAGCGTCTTATCCACGGCCGCACGCGAGCCGAGATCGAGAAAATCAACCGGCGTCCAGACGGCATTCGGCGTTGCCTGGATGCGACCGGCAATCTGTGTCTTGAGGTCAGAGGTGCCGTCGCGCATGCGCGCCTCCTGTCCGCTTATTGTACACAAATTTCGGACATGCCGCAAGGGCGACATGAAATGGCTGAAAAATGTCTACAAATTTCGGACGAGTGGTAGGGGTCTAAGGTATGCCGGCACACCTAACCCGCGCGTCGCACAGAATGGCAATCGAGGCCGAACGCATGGCGTCGATCGAGGCCGCTGTGCTCCCGTCCAACAGTGATCTCTTATGCAAACAAGAATTCAGGAACACAGGCCCGGTCGCCTTGGCTTGCGCCAGCACCGCTTCAATAGCGAAGCGGGGTAACGGCCTATCTCAGGAACGGCGGCAGGTTTGGGTAGGCGGTGTCCCTGGCGAACCACGCTTCGACTCGGGCGACACAGCTATGATCGCCGGCGCGACGAGCTCAGCCTCGATGAGCTGGAGCGCATATAGGGTGTAAGAAGCGAACCAACGCGCCACAGTTCAATTTCGTGGCTGCCAAATGTAAGTCATTGACGAACAAGGACCTAGTCCGATGGAGGACGTATGAAAGAGGAGACTCGAAGGGCGATCGTATTCATAGCGACCGCAAAAATTACTGGCCACGATCCGACCTCCGTATATAGCTTTCATGCCCGCGGCTACGCGCATTTTACCGGCAACAGTGAAAGCGCATACGACCACAAACTTCACGCCCATATAACGGGAAGCGGAACTTCCTACTATCATCATGGGAACCGCGCGCACATCGATCTAACTGTACAAGGAAACAAGTTCTCAGGTTATGACTATGATTCTAGAAGCCATTTCGAAGGAACGGTTTCCGGCTCATCGGTTCAGTTCTATGATTTTGGCGAAGCCAGCCACTTCAATTACAGCATTTAGGCTCAATGCCTCCCAAGAGGCACCGCTGTTTATCGAATGTTCGATCTATGCGCTGCATATTTAACAACCGGCGCTCTGTCCTCATGCTCAGGCCTTGGGATTCATCCAGCTACCAACAGCGCTTTCGAGTTCGCTAAGATCGTGCCATGCGCACAAACAGGGTGGCACGTGCACTGATCTAAACGTCAAGTAATCGAGAACCTGTTTAACGGCCTCAGCATGGGCCGGGTTATCTCTCATTGAATGGACAGCATTGTATGGCTTATCTGTTGTTACACCGGTCCCAAAGATCGCCTCTTCCAGGTTAGGTATGAAGGCGGCAAGGCGAATGTCTTGAGGGTGGGGGGAGGCCTTTATTGCGTCCAGGATTTTTTGATTTGCGGCCCAGGCGCTATTTGCCTTCCCGCTCGCCAACATTGGAGCGTCGCTGTCGTGCAGGACAGCATATTTGCTACCGAAGTGATTTAGAATCTTCACTAGAGAAGTGATGATATATTTCCCCCGAGCCCGGACAACGTGAATGTTCCGGTAGCTCTGAGGGTCATTCTCCATGAGTTCCTTAAATACGGAATATTCAGTGTCCCCCTCTACAACAATCGTTTGTCCTCCAAAGAAAAACTCAGCGACGTAAGGATCCCACAAGTTCAGTAGCTTCAGCAGGTCTTTGTCACCTGGTTCCAATTTAACGCGCGATGGACGAAATACAGTCGCTCCGTTAATCGCGCCGGTCGGTCCTGACCGATCGACTCTGACTATTGTGGTGTTGTCGCGGGTGATATCGATGAACGCAGGGGAGTGCGTTGTCACCATGACTTGCCAGCCTGATCCGGCGAGAGCCAAATCATAGAGGACGCGGCACGCTTCGCGTATGGCGTTCGGGTGAAGGCATATCTCAGGCTCGTCCAACAGCAGAACATGGGGCCTTGAGATTGGTGCTTCCGAAGGCGTTTCGGTCCCCTCGGCTCCCTTGCCTTTGGCAGACTTCTTGGCTGCGACCGGCTGGCGTTCGGATGCAATCTTTAGCGCGGACCACAAAAGTGTCCGCCTCGCGCCGCTACCCTGCTTATCTAATGGCGCCATGTGTCCATCAGCGGGCCCCATACGAAGCATTGGTTTCGTGTTGAAGAAGCTAAAAGCCTTATCGGTAATCTCTTCGTCTTTTGTGTCCAACTTCACGCGAAAGCCAACAAATATTTCACCTATGTAAGCTGACAACGAAGTCTCGATACCAGCGATGTCATCCTTGGAATCTTCAATGACTTGTCGTTGGAGTTCTTTGATTTGCGCCGTCATCTGCTCAATCGCCGAACTCTTGTCATCCGTCGTTTGCTTCGTGCGGCCGATCAAAATATCACGGAGAAGTTGAATGATTTTTTCAGCTTGCGCCTCAGGACTAGCGAATGCTTCGACGCGATGAGGTATAGGTCGTCTGGATTTTGCTACACCGGGTGCGCCCCAGGGGACCTGCTCATCCCAATCGCTGCTCGCTGCTCGAAACCCTTGGCGTTTTGGCTCTACGCCCGGTGACTCCCAACGCCAGCGCTCGCGGATATATTTTGTGCCTGTTTCTTCGTCAGTATGCAACCAATGCTCGGCCGGGAAGTCGTCGAACAGATAGGTTTGCAGCTCTATTTCTGGCAAATTAGAAGGGTCTACTTGTTCGTTGGGGAAGTCGTCGATTGTCAGTCGCCCCTCTGCCGATCCGTGCATCATAACGACTTCATAGGCGCGTAGGATCGTGCTTTTTCCGGCGTTATTCGGTCCGACTAGGACGACAATGTCATCAAGATCTATCTCGACGGGCTGAGCTCCAATACATCGGAAATTTCGAATGACCAGACGCTTCATTTTCGCAGATGAGAGCGAAATCTGACCTTCGTCGCTAGCCTTCGCTGCCGGTGCTTTGGCCACTGCTTTACTCACTGGTTACGACTGATGACGTCTGAATTTGGCAGGAAGGGCCAGGTCTGTCGTCACGGCAAGACCTATCGCCTTGACGGTCGTCGCCTTGCCGAGCTGTGCCGTGCGCCGATTCTAGCACGACTCGGCTTCTGATTGCACCCAAAACTTCTTTGATCGACTATTCTAGCGGGAGAACGAGGACGGTGATGAACCCATACAATGCGAGTTAGGCCACGCCGCCTAAATTGGCGCTTCGCTGTTCAATAAAAAGCAGCGCATCTGCTAAGGATAAAATCGTGCCGATAGCTTCGTGAAACTTTCCCCGCTCACCGTACACCATCGCAGAAATGAAGTCATCATAGCGCTGCCTGTGAATCGTATCGGTTTGTAACGCCGCGAGCGCTTTGCGCGTCTCGCCGGCGATGTCGTCGGCATAGGCAGGATATTGGTTCCGAAATTCTATCGCGTCCGCTGCCGCGATGTCTACCGCTAGACTGGCGACTGTGGCCGACTCCACCAGGTCGCGCATGGCATGCAGATCGTAGACATGGCGGACGAGCGTGGGGTCCGCATCGCCACGAGTGAGCCCGGCCAGGTCCATGGCGGTCCGGCGAGTCAGAGCGATCAGCTTTTCAGCGGCCGTTTCATTGAGGCCGACACAGGCGATGTGTGCGATGTCGGGCTGTTCCCCCGTGGCCTCCGTTACAAATGAACTGACCGGGAGCGAAACCGCTGGCTGGCGCATTGGCGCGTAGGTGAGCTCGAGTTTGATCTCAGGCCGCAGGCCTTGGCTTACCCCAGTGATGCTCGTGTACGGCAGACGCCAGACGGTGTAGCGATCCTCGTTCTGAGAGTGCTGGGCGTGGTCGTCCTTAGGATCGAAGACGAACCCGGCCTCGTGCAGCGCATCGCGAACCTGGCCCCGCAGCTTGGCAAGCGCCCGCCGCAGACCGCTGCGGCTGGTCGGTGCCGCTGCTTTGGGGACGATTTTGAAGTCCACATCCTCCGACATGCGGCGGACGATCTTGTGCGCGCGGGCAAGCGCGGTGCCGCCGCCAAAGATGAGCGTGAATGGCGATGCGTCGAGGGCGGCGATGGCAGCTATGGCACGAACAACCTCAAGGTCCTTCTCGACCAGGCCGATGCTCGGCAGCCGGAAATAAGCCTGTACCTCGCGAAGCTGGCGTTCCCGTTCATCGTTCAAGCCGCAGCTCCGCATCTTGGTATTTGAGGCGGCGGGCGAAGCGGCCCTTCACGCGCACGGCCGGATTGACTGGCACCTGGGTTGAACGCCCCTCGTTATAGGCCCGCTCGAATTCTGTCGGCTCCCAGCGAACGCCGAGTTTGTCGAGCGCCTGGCGCGCGGCGCCGATGAATCCGCCGCGGGCGGCCAGGATCGGCTCACCCGAGAGACGCGAGGTTTCTGCCCGGCCATAGACGCCATAGCCAAGGCGGACGAGCTTGCCGTCACGCACCAGTCCGCGTAGCGCGCGAAGCACCTGGTCCTCGCCGCCGAGATCGCGGAATTCGCGCGGCAAAAAGACGTCAGAACGCCGCTTGGCGATCCTCGCTTCCAGCTTGTCCCGCAATGTCTGACGTCCGCGCATCGTCGGCCTTTCTACAAAAACCCGACATTCACTATATGCAAAAACCCGACATAATTCAAGATAAAACGTCCTGAATTCAAATACATAGCTGGTGATCTATAACCCATTGATTTAACAGAAAAACGCCTTCGATCCTAATGTGCGCACCTGACGGCAAACAGGTTCGGCGCGTCCCCTGAGAACCCAGGGGGCCGGGCTCTAGGCACTCCCCGAACCGCAAAGCGGCGTTTCGGCCCATTCGGGTGACGATCCCTCGCGCAAAGGGAGTCATGGCCGCCGACGCGGCTTCGAGGGGGCCGAGAGGCTTTGCCTCTTCTCTCCCCCAAATAGGCTTCCGCCGGAAAACGAAGACGAAATTTCCCTATAGGGCGGTCAATTTCGTTTCGTTTTCCGGTCTCCCGAGAAGCCTGTTTTCCCCCTCCATCTCCACCGCTCACGCGGCCCCGGGAAGCAGCGCGCTGCTTCCATTCCAGCGAAGGAGAAAGGGACCATGAGCAACACCACGACGAACCGCCAGGATGTTTATAGCCGTGTGACCAACAAAATTATCGCTGACCTTGAGCAAGGTGTTCGCACCTGGATGCGGCCATGGTCGGCCGAAAATACACTTGGCAAGATTGCCCGGCCACTCCGACACAACGGCATCCCCTATAAGGGCATCAATGTCGTTATGCTTTGGGCGGCGGCGCAACAGAAGGGCTATGGGTGCCCCCTTTGGCTAACCTTCAAACAGGCGCTTGATGTCGGCGGCCATGTCAAGAAAGGCGAGACCGGCGAGCTTGTTGTTTATGCCGATCGCATCACGCGCACCGAGACGGATAACAAAGGCGCGGAAGTCGAACGCGAAATCCCGTTCCTCAAAGGCTACACCGTATTCAATGCCGAGCAGTGCGAAAATCTACCCTCACACTACACAGCGCAGCCGGCGGTTTCCACCCTGCTTCCTCAGCAGCGCATTGAAATCGCAGACCGGTTCTTTGCCGCCACCGGCGCGGACATCCGTCATGGTGGCACGCGCGCCTTCTATGCGCAGCATCCCGATTACGTGCAGTTGCCTCCGTTTGAGACTTTTCGTGACGCTGAGAGCTACGCGGCGACGCTGGCGCATGAACTCACTCACTGGACAAAGCACGACAGCCGCCTGGCCCGTGACATGGGGCGGAAAACGTGGGGCGACGAAGGCTATGCACGCGAAGAGCTGGTGGCAGAACTTGGATCGGCTTTTTTGTGTGCTGACCTAGGGATTACGCCTCAAGTCCGCGATGATCATGCCGCCTATATCGCCACCTGGCTGAAGGTTCTGAAGGACGACAAACGTTTCGTGTTCAGCGCCGCCAGCCAAGGGCAACGCGCCGTCGATTTTCTTCATGGGCTTCAACCCGGCCGCCATGCCGCTGATGCCGACGATCGCGAGGAGGAGCGGGCCGCGGCATAGGCGGCCCGATCGGCCCCGCCGCATCGGCGAGGCCAGGCGGCAGACCTACGGTGCCGGAGGCGTCAAACCTCCGCGCCGGTGCGTGTGAACGGGAAGGGTAAAAGTGCGCCGGATATTATCTAAATTTTCGAGCGGCTCGCGGCGTTCGATTTCGTCTGCCGAACGCACCATCAAGTGCCGTGACATCGACTCGCCTCGGCGACCGCTCCTCGATCATCACATCCGGACGAGGCCCCGACGACCCCCGTGCTTTAGCGCCCACTGCAAATTGCGTCCCCGCGCCCGACGGTGTCGTAATCGTTCGCCCGATGTGCAGCAGCGGTTCGGATTGCGGTCTAGAGGGCAATTCCCTTCCCTTCTACGTTCACGGGTGAGCTGTCAGTTGATCTCTCCGCCAGGGCACTATCAACTCCATCGCCGAGGCCCTCTTGCGGTGGCACCACAGATGGTGTGATGTCGGGATCATCGCCAGACAATTGGTCAGATGGACCTGCTTCTTTCATACCCTCGCCAGGCTTTGGTCCCCCTGTTCCAATTGCAGTATCCACACCTGCACCCATTTCTTGCTCGCACGCCTCGCTTTGCCGCGTCTGATTTGGGGTTTCAGGTGATGGTTGTGCCTCCTTCCATTCTGTGTAACGATCTCGAACAAAATCGTAGCTCTGCATCGCAACACCGGCGAGAACGGCAGCGTCAACAATGTTCACTGCTCCGCCTTCCGTCAAAAAGTTGAAATGTGTACTCTACAATGCGATATATCGTTCTCCCAAGGTAAACGGAGCCAAACATGAATGCTGCAAACAAGGAAGACGAAAACAGAATCGTCAGAGAGGCACTTGATAGATCACTAACAGACGAGGCGTTTCGGAAAGAGTTTATCAAAAATCCACGGGGTGTCCTCGAGCGCGCAGGCGTAGTGTATCCGGCACATCTTAATGTCATTGTCATTGAGCTTCCAGATAACACGATCGGCATTACGATACCCCCCATGATCTCTAAAGCCTAAGCCTACATAGACATGCCGCGACCTTCCTCGGGAGGAGGTGGTGGAGGTGGCGGCTCCTCTAACACCTCATCTACACCGGTACCGAGGTCGTCATTGAACGGCGAGGCGCTTGGTATCATATGTGGCTCCTCAACAACTGGCGTTGCCGGCCCCACACTTTGTTGTTCGGTTTCTTCAGTTGGCTGAGTAGTGCTGCTAAGCGTTGAATCGACGCCTTCCCCCAAATCCTCACCCTGCCATGGTTTGCTATCGACGCCTGCGCCGGAAATGTCTTGCGCCGTTGCCGACTCGGCAATGGGTGCTTTCTCCTCGCTCGTGTAGATCGAGCTGGTTACAGATTCGGCGTGTGAACGAGCGTCGACTTCAACTGGTTGATCTTTATATGCCGCGTAGTCGTCACTTGGCTTCACGTAATTCTCAGGTATTAGATTTTCCTCCCAGATTTGGCGCGTTTCAGCGCTGACTTCCGGATGTAGCTCTGGATTTCTTACACTATCAACTTGATAACAATGTCGACCTTCATGAGCAATTGTCTCAACCGCCGCTCGCGGATCATTATTTTCAATTAGCGAGTCGTTAATCTGAATGACATGCGGCTCACCAGGGTTCAATTCACCGTCGGGAAGTCTAGCACCTTTCGATTCAGAGAACGCACCACATTCGTGAGACTCCATTTCCGCATTTTGGATGCTGCATGGCGGGCGTCCTTCCTCGCGGGCAAGAGTATGCTCAAGCTGCTCAAGTGCGGCGAACCGCTCGCTAAACTCCGCCGCCTGCCAGTTCTCTGGTTGCAAGGTTGGAATTCTAGTGAAGATAGACGAACTCACCACCTTAGGAAGGTCTCCTCATTGCCGTGCGCACTGGCGTGAATGTCCACGCCGCACTTTATAGCAATTAGCTTTGTTCAGGCAGAGCAGAGGTAACTTTGTCGTACCCTTGCCGCAGAGACGATACTGCGTCAGTCGGTTCCTTAATGATCCAATCCATCAGTAGGTATGCACCAATCGGGGTCATTTTCGGCGCCCCCTTCTTTCCCGTCAGGAGATCATCAAGACTGTACCCCTCTCGGGTCACGTTGCATTTCAATTCACCTGTAGCCCAATAGGCAGCAAAACTATCTCTCAATTCGGCCGAAAGAACAGCAATTTTCTCAGCCCTTCCCAAAGCCTGATTCCTGGATGCACCTTGCCGCTCCATTATCCCAATAATAAGGTCCTCTCTGGTAATGCCGAGCCAAGTCAGATGATCATTCATAGTCCCCTCCTAACGGCTAGTTAAAGTCCTCCATCATACGCGAACCCCAGGGCGAATAGAACACTTCATTTCAATTCAATGCGTAATGGGCGGAGGTGTGATCCAATCGTCAGCAGGTTTAGGTGCTGCCTTCCGCTTGTGGTGCGTCTTCTGTCCTGAGCTGCTCTGTCCTAGTTGCGGTGTTGGGGGCGAGTTCTTACGATCGATGTCAGCCTGGACCGCAGCGATCCGCGGGTATAGGTCAGCAGGCAGGCTGATGCCATCGCACTCGGTGTGTGCACATTGTAGGGATGTCATTGACCCCGTCGCAAGCGCGCCAGCAATACGATAATATTTCAGAGCTGCCTCATCGGCGCCCATGCCCTCTGCCGCCCGCCCAAGATAGAAGTAACCTAGGTCCATTTGGAGCCCGATTTTGAGGACGTGAGTTCCCAAGGCTTGCCAATCTTGAGCCGCGTAGAATTGGCGCAGCTCCTCATGGCCACCAAAGAACCACGGACCCGTACATGCAATGTTACAATCCAGCACGGCATTGCCGCTTTTTATATCAACAATCATTTGTGCCTGAATCTCCGGTGTGAGCACAGGCACTTTCGGGGTGCATCCCACAAGGAGCAGCGCTACAGCCCGCAAGATTATCGTGCGTTTCATGTTACTTTCTCCCAGAGACTAGTGCCAGATACCACGGTGTGCTGCTTGCGCCTTCAGTTCGGCGTCGTGATATGCTTGGGATGCATCAGCGGTCGCGCGGCCTGCACCGTTAAAAATTGCCCCGAGAGCGACGTCGACGCCCTGAGGCGTAAGGCACTGAAAGGTGCCGTCCGTTGAGGAAGTACATATCAGTGAGTTGCCCAGATGGCTTACCCATGCCGCAAGGCCCTTGCGCATCGAGCGCGCGATACCATCGACGCCGTTCAACGGAATGGCCTGGCCGTTGATAACCGGCCAGCCATCTGGGGACCATGAGGAAACGGTGCCGGTGACCTTGCCAACATTCGGAGGCGCATGCTCATCGACAGTCGGGTTGGTGGCGATATAATTGCCGATTGCGCCTATGAGGTGGCTGCGCGCCCTTGAAGTCCAGACAAACGCAGCTACAGGCTCAACGGAAATGGTATCGGGTGTCGTCCCAACAATGGCTCCCCGGCCGATTGATACGAGATCAACGACATAATCGACCAATATCTCACGGCTTGCAGGAATTGAACGCGAGATTTCCTGTGCCTTATCGCGGGGCAACGCAAGGAACGGCGGCCAATCGGGAGCGCTCGCCACCGCAAGGTTATAAATCTGCGGAATGCCGCCCGCGGCTTGTCCAGGATAGAATCCGGCGCACGACGATCCTACATTGATCTGAAAGCTCATGCTGCTTGTTGGGACCGACATGGGATAGCCCTGCCGGTCAAAATCATACTCTGCAAGTGGCATCGTTAGGGCAACTCGAACACGGGTTATTGGCGGTCGGTCATTAAGGAGCTGGCGGATTGTTTGGCGCTTATCTTCCATAGCAAATTCGTCACGGCGAGCAGCTCGCCATGCCGAACAGTCGCTAAAGGCAAGCCAGTCAGATAGGAACGGACGAGGTAACGCCGCGACACCAAGTTGTTTGGCCTCAAACAGGCCAAGGCTCTCCCAATTGGCCAGTGGAACATCAAGTACGTTGGCCACCGGGGCAGTCTGCCCGCCTCCCCTCGGCGGTGGCGATTCCCCCTGAGTGGGGGGCGGTGCTGCGATCGGAGCAGGTATCGGAGGTGGAGGACTTTGTGGGTTCTCTGGCGACGCAGCGGGCGGGAATGTAGGCGCTGGAGGAGCCGTTACGCCGGTTGGCTGCGTCCCGACAGGCGGTGACGCTTGAGGGTGCAAGAATGAGCCCTGCTGCGCATGTGCGTTCACAGGCAGTAGAAGGGGCGCAAGTGCGCCAAGCCCAAACTTTAGCCGGCTAGCCATGTTCATGCCTCACTAAAACCAAGTCCTGGCGAACGGCACCGGCACGCTGAATGTGTGCATAGGCGTGCCAACGACCCATGCCAATCATATCTGCCGGGGTAAGCGCGGCAACAATTGTATTGCCGGTGGTACGATACCTCCATTCGCGATCCTCCTCCCTCCACGCCGCTTGCCGATTGGCGGAGAAGGCGCTTAGTGCGCTATCGCCGGCAGACGTCGGCGCAGATGCTTCTGTGCCGATGAATGGCTTGACGGGCAGGATGTCCCAACCAAATTGGCGGTGGCGTATAAGATTCGACGCCATCTGGAAGAAGAACCGAAATCCAAACGTAGGAGCATCCTTATCGTTCACCGGCTCAAAGTAACTTTGTCCAGTTAGTAGTTCTTTGAATTCCACACTCTCGAATAGGCCGTCCTCGTACACACGGTCACGTTCAAACTGGCCAGCGCACCAGCAAGCATACTCGACGGTCACCTTGTCCTCCGACCGGAAGAATATTTTTGACCGAGCCTGCTGAAGGAAATTGGTCGCGGCCTCCTTGCCAAGAGCTTGTTCAAGCGCCGCTATCGTCTGGGTCGCGAATATGCCGGCAAGCCCTGAGCTTCGCGCCACGTTCCAGAACGTCGCATCACTCAGCCCAGATGTGGGATCGGCTGAGACAATCTCTTGCACCTCGTCCATAAAGACGACGCAAGGCGCGTCTTGAGGATTTTTGGGTGGCTTCGAGGCCTTCCACTCGGATTCCCTTACGCGGGCTTCACGGTAAAGTGTCGTCTTCAGCAACATAATAACCAGACGTGCTGGCAGGCCGTCTTCGACGGAGGAAAGTGCGTTCAGCACAATCTTTCCACGCAATGCTTCAGAGAGATGGATCCCATCTTTAGAGCGACCGCTAGCGAACCGATCACGAAGAGTATGAGCTCCGGAAAAGCCATCGAGGAGTTGCGTGACATGCGCAATTATGCCCGTCTTAGTCTCATTCGCCATGGCCTTCCATGCGCCCGTCAAGTAACGGACGCTTGCAATAAGATCGGGCGGCTGGAGTGTCGCAAATTCTTGCTTAACACGGCTGAACTCGGCCTCATTGGTTGCAGCTTTTGCGCTGGCTCTGAGAGTGGCCGCTGTCCTGCCAAGTATTTCGATCGCTTCGGTAAGCATTTTCTCGTTTAGGACGGCCTGGTATGCCCACCACAAGCTGTAGGGGTTTACCCCGGCCTTTGTCTCAGCTAGGCCAGCGTCTGTTGTTGCGTAGCTCTTAGCCACTGTGAAAACATGGCGCAAGACGTTCGCCGCCATGTCAGGCCAAAAGCTCTCGCTCGATCCGCCGCTGATTTGCTGAAGGACGGACCGAAGCGTAGCGACGACCTGGGACGGTGTGAGTTCAGCGATGGGGTCAACGCCGAACTGACCGGCCCCGGTTCCAATGATTACGACATCTTTCGAGCGACCCGTTTCTTCTGCAATCTTGAATGCGTCCATCCAAAGGACGCCCTTAGCGTCACATACGTACATGCCGTAATGGCGTATTGCCAGTAGCTGCCGCATCAACGGGCGCAATACGCCAGAAGTCTTACCTTCACCCGTGCCGCCGAGAACCAAGAGGTGCTGAAAGAGGGAATCTCGGTCAAGTGCGATCGTCTGGCCAGGTATCGGAGCGCTTAAGTCCCCACGCAACCGAAGAATCCCCGTCGCCTCTCCGATGCTAAAAAGTGGGCTGTCCTTCAGGTAGCCGGACGCAAGTTCGACCTGCCGGTTGTAGGTAGTGTTCAGGACCTCGCGCGTCTCCGCTCGATACGGCCACCTTACGTCGGCATCCTTGGTGTGCATTTGATACTTGCTGCCTTTTGCAGCGCGCCAAGAATAAACCACACCGGGAATAAGAATGAGCGAAATGCCCAGCGCGAGTAATGCCCAGTGTTCCAAGACAAGCGTATTCGCAATTAAGTTCCCCCAGAGGAAGGAAAAGGCACGCCCGCTCAGAAAGGAATACCATGCCATCGAGCCAACTGTTTGGTCTGGCAAACCTGGCCATCTCTCAATGACGGGACGGGCCACCCCGAAGACATTTCCGAGTGCAGTTGCAAACGCCAGCAGTCCAGATGCCACGCACAATATCAAAGCAGGCACAAAAATTTCGAGAAAGGAAAAAATGGCTAGAGTAACGGCAGCACGCGGCGCAGCTGAGGTCACATATCGATCAGCAAGCCATGTTGTCGGTATGCCCCCGACTAGTTTTCCATCCTCGACGAGCGGGCGCCGAATGTCGGCGGGCACGTTCTGATAAAGAAAGCCAAATTTCGAGCGGGGCCACAGCAATTGGGCGGCCTTCAAACGTTCCCCCTGAGCTAACGGATTCGGTGACAGGCGCCCTAGTAAGGCGAGCAAGGCCTCGAATCCCACTGCCAGTGGCGTCACCGGAATTATGCGGCCAAAAACCCAGACCGTTGGTTTCCAAAAGACCATTGACCACAGCGAGAACACTAGCACCAAGACGCCAGCTGCGAACGAAAACAAGTTGCGCCACAGCTTGCGCACGAATGGAATAGAAAGACTCGCAGTTATGAGGAGTGCAATGCAGGCAAACGTGACAAAAGGAATCAGGCGGCTATAAAGTTCTGCAGGTTGTTGGAGTTCGTTCATGGCTTGAACTCCTCGAAACCCATTATTTTACGCATCGTAATCGGGGCGGTTTCAACTTGGATCGTGGGCATGCCGGGAACGGCGATAAAGGCGTAGGGGTACACAACGGTCGTGTATTGCCATTTCCCATCAACCGTACGAAATACACCTAACCATCGAACGGCGGGAAAAGGTGAGTATTGGCTCGCTGAGGGCGCGACCACGGCACCAAAGACTTGGATGTCGTCCACCTGGAGGTGCATTATTTTGGTATAAGGCCAGTTGAACGCCCAGAAATCCGCTGCGGTCGCATCCTTTATGGGTAACGTTGTGGGCGGCGAGCCAGTTGCGCTTAAACCCTTCTGGATATCGCGAATAACTTCTGGGAGCTCTGACGCTGGGGCGAGTGTCTTGAAATCGTCGGGGGCGACCGACAGGGGAGTGGCACTTTGGAATAGCCTGATGACAGGTTCAGATGCCCGACGCTGAAAGTCCGCCCCGAGACCGGTGAGATTGGGTGGCTCGAACGAACGGAAAATGAGGCCTCCCGGGGGCGCGGACAGCAGTACTAAAATTATGCCCGCAACGACGAGTGGAACTGCGACAGCGCGAAACCTAACCGCTCGGACATGGCCGTCGGTGACGAGAAGCTCCCACAACAAGTTACGATCCCCCTAACCATACCCCCCTCAGGTATTAGCGGGTGCGGGGCGCGAGGCAAGCTCAAGCAGGCAATGTTCTCGTTATGTTCAAACCTTGTTTTACATTCATCGCTGCTGGCTTGCTTTGGCGCCTCTGGGTGCCACGATTCGGCATCGCGGGACCCGTGCCTACCACGCCGAAGGGCCGGACCTCGTGCAGATGCCGCCCTTCAAGACGTTCCGCGACGCCGAAAGCTACGCCGCAACGCTCGCGCATGAACTCACCCACCGGACTAACCACGACAAGCGCCTGGCGCGCGATATCGGCCGCGTCAAATGGGCGGTGAAGGTTACTTTCGCGAGGAGCTTGTCGCGAAGTTGGGCTCAGCCTTCCTGTGCGCCGATCTGGGGATAACTCCCGAAATTCGCGAGGACCACGCCGCCTATTTCGCCACCTGACTGAAAGTTCTGAAGGATGACAAGCGCCTGATCTTCTCGGCCGCCAGCGACGCACAGCGCGCCGTGGATTACCTACACGGCACTCAGCGCGAGGCGACCCGCAACGATGACGAAAGGGCCGTCGCGTAGGCGGCCAAAATGGTCCCGCAAGCACACCGGTGAGCCAGAAGTCGTAAGGTTCGGTGTCTTCGGTCAGGCTGCCGACGAAGGGGATGGCTTTTCTCAACCTCCCCAGGCCGTCAGGTCAACGAACTTGCCCGGGTGTCCGACCACACCCCGCCTACTGCGCGCCAGTCGCCGCTTTTCATCTCGCGAAGAATTGAAGTCGAGGGTCGAGCCATCAGGCATGACGTGGCGATCGGTACGGCCGGGATCGGCGGCGAGTCGATCGAACTGCGAGGGGCGGTCGTGTCCTACTCAAGGCCGTTCGTGTCGATTGTGGCTTGCACGCACGCCGCCAACCAACCTAGGTAGCAGCGGCGCGACGGACGACACCCGGCGCCGGAGGCATGTCCTATGGCGATACATCTGCCTAGAAACCCGACCTATCGCTGGGGCACGTTTAATCGCTCACTAGGTGCGCTGCTCGCATTCGGACTTGGGACGGCAGGAGCCAAGGCGCAAAATGTGTCGGCGGATTCAAGTTCCGGAGCGAACACCCCCGGTAGGCGCTTCGTTAGCGCTGGCCACGGCGGCCAGGAGGGATTTGAACTGCTCGTTCGGCGTCGCGAAG
>Ga0181531_10001326_pt1 | contig 15724 bp, 9 predicted proteins | sample PEATcosm2014_Bin_38_FD_119743 | JGI IMG/M metagenome (GOLD analysis project Ga0181531, IMG submission 119743) | Peatland microbial communities from MTU Mesocosm Facility, Houghton, MI, USA - PEATcosm2014_Bin11_10_metaG | ecosystem: Environmental > Terrestrial > Soil > Wetlands > Peat | place... | reverse complement strand
GCCAGAATCACCAGCACGTTGGCGATGGGTTCAAAGGACTCGGTGGTCAGTTGCCGCAACAGCTCCCGTCCATGGTGACGTCCCGTCTGGATGCGCGGCCCCAACGTCACCAGCGCCGCCAGAACGGCGATCAGCAGGGCCACATCCGGGCTGCCCACCAGGTGCAGAATCTGGTTTGTCCAGCCTCCCGGCGCGGCCAGTGAATCTGCCCAGCTGCCCAGAAAAATCAGCGCAATGGGCAGCAGAATCGCAGCGGCTGCCCGCACCGGTCCGGCGGGCGCGGGAACCGCATCGGGCTTGGCAACCGGAACGGGCCCTGCCGCATCCATCTCTGTCTCCTCCGCCAACTCCTCGGCGGCGGGAACCGGAGCCGAGAACAGCGTGGCCCCTTCGTCGGCGGCCTTCAGTCCTAACCAGCCCGGCCGGGTCTCCCATCGCCGCATCATCAGCCATCCCAGGCAGGGCCCGGCCAGGGCGGCCGCGGGCAACCCCACGGCCAGACCCCACAGGATCGTGCGGCCCAAGTCTGCGTGGTACAGGCTCGCAGCCAGCAGCGCCGCAGGGTGCGGAGGCAGTGTGCCATGCACGATCGAGAGTCCGGCCAGGAGCGGCATCCCCACCAGGATCGGCGGCCGGTTGCTGCGCCGCGCCGCTTCGGCCACAATCGGCATCAGCAAGACCAGGCCAACCTCCATGAAGACCGGCATGCCCACCAGCATGCCCAGACCCATCAGCGCCCAGGGCAATCCTTTCGGTCCACAGTTGTCGACTAAGGCGCTGCCCAGGGCGGCCGCGCCGCCGGAGCTGGCCACCAGCCGCCCCAGCACCGCGCCCAGCCCCAGAATGATGGCGATGTGCCCCATCAGGTTTGCCACACCCGCCGTGAAGGAGAGCGGCACCTGCTTCAGGGGCATGCCCGACGCCAGTCCCAGCCCCATTGCCGCGACGATCAGCGCCAGCGCGGGGTGTAGCCGCACCTTGGCGATCAGCAGCAAAAGCAGCAGTACGGTTCCGGCGGCGCAGGCCACCAGGAACCAATCGTGGGCTGAGGCGGGGGCAACGTTCACCGGCAGATTATTCCACACGGCGGCTGGTCCTTGCGCGTCCTGCCCCTCCCGTGTGTCCAGTGACACACTTTTCCCTTGCGCGTCTCTGCTACCATAAGGACGATTGCAGTTCCCGCCGCCCGACAGGCTGTTTTCCCGCCCTCCAGGGCCCAAACGCAATGGCGGCCGGAGCCAACCTGAGAAGGAGAATCCTCTATGCCTCTAGTTTCCATGCGGCAGCTCCTCGACGAGGCCGCCAAAGGCGGTTATGGCGTCGGCGCATTCAACGTCAACGATATGGAACAGATTCAGGCCATCATGGGGGCGGCGAAGGAAACCAATTCGCCGGTCATCATCCAGGCCAGCCGCGGCGCGCGCCAGTTTGCGCAGGACCGCTATCTTTTTCACCTCATTCTGGCCGCCAGCGAGCTCTATCCCGAGATCCCCATCGCCATGCACCAGGACCACGGCAACAGCTTCGAGACCTGCAAGAGCGCCATCGAGCTGGGCTACACCAGCGTCATGATGGACGGCTCGCTCAAGGAAGACGGCAAGACGCCGGCTACCTTTGAAGAGAATGTCGCGGTCACCAAGAAGGTGGTCGATTACGCGCATGAGCGCGGCGTGACGGTCGAGGGCGAGATTGGCGTTCTGGGCGGCGTCGAAGACGGCCATGGCGCCGGCGGCAGCGGCCTCGATCACATCACCGACCCCGACCAGGCGGTCGAGTTCGCCGAGCTCACCGGCGTGGATGCTCTTGCCATCGCCATCGGCACCAGCCACGGCGCTTACAAATTCACCAAGAAGCCCGACGGCTCGGTGCTCAAGATGGACGTGCTGATCGCCATCCACAAGCGCCTGCCCAATACTCACCTGGTGATGCACGGCAGCTCCTCGGTGCCCAAGGACCTGCAGGACATCGTCAACGAGTACGGCGGCAAGCTGAAAGAAACCTGGGGCGTGCCGGTCGAGGAGATTCAGCTTGGCATCCGGAACGGCGTGCGCAAGATCAACGTGGACACCGACAACCGCCTGGCCATCACCGGCGCCATCCGCAAGGTGTTGTGGACCCAGCCGGAGAAGTTCGATCCACGCGACTACATGAAGCCGGCCCGCGAGGCCATGCAGAAGGTGGTTGCGCAGCGCATGACCCAGTTCGGCCAGGCTGGCCACGCCGGCGACTACCAGCCTGTCACCATCGCCCAGATCGCCAAGGGCTATGCCGACGGCACGCTCGCTACCCGGCCGCTGGTTGCCGCGAAGTAACTCCGCCTGTTCGCGTCAGGCGTTCATCCTGAAAGGCCGCCGCGCGTCAGCGCGGCGGCCTTTTGGCTTATGGGGAACTCAGCTTCAGTTTGCCGGCTTTTCAAGGGAGGATTCGGGGAACGATTGTACCCCCTGAGCGGACGGCTGCGCGTAGTACCCAGTTCGCGTGCGAGCCTTCAGGCCCGGCTTGTCCACCTCGACCTCAAGAGCGTGATACTCGTCAGGATGAGCGGCTGGAGGCGGATTGAAGGTGAGCACATAATATGCCTTCGCGTCCGCCACGCAGCGGTCGATCAGGCCGGCCAGGTCGTTGTTTCCGAAGAAGACCTGCCCACCCGATTGCGTCGCCAGCACCTGCAGGAACAAGTCGCCGAAGTCCGCATGTTTGGGCGCATCCACGCCCTTGAGGTAGTTCTGATAAAAGAACCTTCCATGGTCCACGCCCCCCGGATCGATGCTATAGAGCGTAATCCGCGCCTCGCGTAATGCCGTTGAAATTGCAGTAATGTTGGCGAAGATACTCTTGTCGTGCTTCGCTCGCCAGTTTCCCAACAGGTCCGAGTAAACGTACCAACCTGGGCTCAGCCAGATGAGCAGTTTCCTGCCCGGCCTCTTGCTTTCCTGCGCGGCCAGGAAATCCAACGCCACCAGCGAGTGCTGTTCGCGCTCCAATTCCCCTTCCAGGCCCTCCGACCTTCTGATGGCTCGAAGGCCGGTCGCATTGGCATTCAGATAGTCCAGCAGCGCTTTTCCGTCGCGTGTGGGATGTTCCTGAATCTTCATTCCCTGGTCGGTGAGGACAATGATCGATGTGGGAAGTGCAAGCTCCCTTCCGTTTTGATTGAGAAAGGCTTCGAGCCATTGCCGTTCATTAGCCACGGTCAGAAAGGTCGGGTTGACGGCATCCACAAGCAAAACGGTCTCGATGGGAGGGTCGGCCTTTGCGCTCATGCCGTTGGCCGCCTGGACTGATGTAAGCGGTTGCGGCTGTTTGTTATCGAAGAGTTTGAAGTCGTTCGGCCCTAGACCGGCCACCGGCGCGCCGGACTTATCCGTCACCACCACATCGACGGTGATCGCTTGATTTCCATTACCCGCAGGGGGGTATGGTGAACCCGAAACCTTGCCGGTGAGGCCGCGAAGCAATCCTGTCGCTCTCGTTTGCAAGGCAGGATTGGGATGGGCCGGATTGAGCTTTCCCAGCGCGATCTTGCCCAGCAGATCCTGGGCCTGCTTCGACTGGCTTTGGGTGAGAATAAACACCGCGCGCTCCTTCAGCCTCTCCGGAGAATCCCCGTTCAGAATCTCTTGAATCTGAGCCAGAGCGCGCGGTTCGTCCTGGCGCATCAGCGAATTGAGCTCGAGCAGCTTCAGATCCTCGTCCTGCACCGGAGTCTGCTGAACAGGCTGGCCGCTCCGGGCGCGAATCTCGATTTCCAGCGCACCGCACTCATCGATCCAGCGGCTCCGGGGAAAGTCGCGCCGCAACTCGACACAGGTGTCGAGCGCATGGCTCGCCTGCCCCTGCTTATTCTCGGCATACGCCTTCCAATAGAGCGCGCCATCGGCGTACTCGCCATGCATTTCCCAAACCTTCCTGAAGATCGTCACCGCATCGGCCCAGCGGCCTTCGTTGATGGCGCGCGTTCCACTGGCGTAAGCACCGCTGTCCGGAGCACTGGCCGCGCTCAGACCTCCCTCCATGCCCGCCGGTGCGATGGCCCCTGAAAAGGCTTGTCCCGTTCCCGCCTGGGCTGAGCAGGCCATCGCTGCCCAAGGCAGCGATGCAAGGAAAACAGCAAGACGGGCCGGGCTGACGCTCATATCGTGCCTCCGTTGGACCGCGCGGCTGAGCCCGCCTGCCGGTCCGGCAACCTGGAGCGCAGCACGCGCACCTCAAAGAGCAGTCCGTCCGCATTCATTTCTTCTTGCAACCGGGTGATCGTTGCGCTGTTCAGGGCGCCCGGCTGGTTGGCCAGCTCAGCCAGGAGAGGATTCAGGTGATCCAGGGCCGTTGCCAGTGCCGGGTCGCCAATCTGCGCGGCATCCTGACGGCAAACTCGATTTGCCGCCAGCAGGCTTCGCGCCTCATCGCGCATCGGAGATACCATCTCAGCGCTTCCAGCGTCGGCATGCTTCAACTCCACAAGCAGCCGCTCCGACCTGTCCAGATGATCCCCCAGAACCACGAGAATCACCCGTTGCTGGGTCTGTGAAGAGGTATTTCCCGCCGTCGTCGGCTGCTTCCGGTGCTCCCATTGACGGCCCGCGACAAATGCCCCGGCAACCAGCAGAGCGCAGACGGCGCCATACACTAGACCCTTCCACAAGCCCACGCCCGGCCAACTGCGTTTCGGTGCTGCGTATGCCGGCAGCGAATGCACGATCGATTGCCACACCTGCTCCCCGTACGAGCCATCGCGGGCCGGGAGCTCCACCCGCTTCACCTGGGCAAGATCTTGGCGTAGCGCAGAGTAGGCTTCCGCGCATGCCGCACACGCCTCAAGGTGCTCCTCGGTAGCCGCGTGGTTCCCGCCCTCGCCGTAGTAGTGTCCGACAAGTTCTTCTTCGTTCAGATGGTTCATATCTTCACCCTTAGTGGAGCTAATCGAATGCGCAACTTCTGCACCGCGCGGAAGACAGCCTGTTTCGCCGCATTCGGTCGAATCCCGAGCGCCGCGGCAATCTCTTCACTGGTGCGGTCTTCCATGTGCCGCAATACAAAGGCCGTTCGCTCGGTGGGCGTCAAACTCTGCATCGCGGTTTGCTGCATGGCTTCGATTTCTCCGCTCAGCAACAGGCGTTCCGGTCCCGCGGCCTGGTCCGCCACCTGCACCTGGTCCTGCTCGGGATCGGTCTCACCGCCCACCCGGCTGGAATCGTCCACCTTATAGCCTTTGATCCTGTCCAGCGCGCAGTGCACCGCGATCCGGTAGATCCAGGTGCCGAAATTCGACCGCGACTCAAAGCCTCTCAGGTTCCGATACCCGCGCAGAAACGCCTCCTGCACTACGTCCTCCGCGTCGGCTTCATTGCCGGTGATGCGATAAGCGACCCGGAAGAGGCTATGGCTATGGCGCAACACAAGTGCCCCATAGGCCTCTTTGTCTCCCGACAAAATCGCTTGGATCGTCGCGTGGTCGTTCTGGCCCATGCAGTGCATTAGACACGAGTCTTCCCCGTGCGGTTAGGAGAGATTGAGGGTGCGATATGAGCTGGCCGATCGGGCATCCGAAGAATCAAGTGGAACCCATGGCGATGAAGAGCAGGTCCTGCAGTGCGATATTTTCAAGCTTCAAACAGAAAACTGACCGCCGATCACTGCCCCCTGACCACTGACAACTGACCGCTGTCAACTGTTCCCTGTTCCTGGTCCTTGTACTGCAACTGGTAGAGCTTCCAGTAAAGCCCGCGCCGGGTGAGCAGTTGCTGGTGCGTGCCCATCTCGCGCAACTGGCCTTTATGCATCACCAGGATCGTCTCCGCCCGCTGCACGGTGGAGAGGCGGTGGGCGATCAGCACGCTGGTCCGGCCCTCGACCATCCGCTCCAACGCGCCGCGAATGCGTAATTCGGTGTCGGTGTCCACGCTCGAGGTGGCCTCGTCCAGGATCAGGATCCTCGGATTGTAGGCCAGCGCGCGGGCAAAGTTGACCAGTTGCTTCTGGCCGGTGGAGAGCGAGTTGCCCCGTTCGCGCACCGGCTCGTCGAAGCCGCCCGGCAGGCTCTCGATGAAGTCCAGCACGTTCACGTCGCGCGCCGCCTGGCGCAGGCCGGCTTCGGTGATCTCCCCGTTGCCCAGGCGAATGTTCTCCGCCAGCGTGCCGCTGAAGAGGAATGGGTCCTGCAAGACGACCGCGAAATGCTGCCGCAGCGCGGTCAGATCCTGCTCGCGCAGGTCCACGCCGTCCAGCAGGATCTGGCCCGCGGTCACGTCGTAGAAGCGCATCATCAGGCTGGTGAGGGTGGTCTTGCCCGCGCCCGTGTGGCCCACGATGGCCACCGTCTGGCCCGGCTCGACGGTGAAGGAAACGTCCTTCAGAATCCACTCGATGCCGTCGATCGAAGCCAAATGCGCGATGGAGGATTCACCCGCGGATGCCTGCGCGACAGCCGCCTGCTGCGCCTCGGTGAGCTTCTGATAGGTGAACCAGACGTGCCGGAACTCGATTCGGTTCGATCCGTCGCCGGTGAGCAGCAGGGCGGGATTGACGATCTCCGGCTGTGTGTCCAGCAGCTTGAAGATGCGCTCGCACGCAGCCATCGCGGCCTGCAAGATGTTGTATTTGTCGCTCAAATCCTGAATGGGCCGCCAGAACCGCTGCGAGTACTGGATAAACATGGCCAGCACGCCGATGGTGACCCCGCCCGAGAGCACGCCGAAGCCGCCCCGCCAGATGACCAGGGCGATGGCGACGGCGGAGAGGAGTTCGACGGCGGGGTAGTAGAGGGCGTAGGCGAAAATGGTGTCTTTGAAGGCGATCATGTGCAGCCGATTGACGGCCTCGAAGTCGTCAAAAGCGCGCTGCTCGCGGTTGAACAGCTGCACCACGCTCATCCCGGAGATATGTTCCTGGGTGAAGCTGTTGATGCGGGCGATGGCGGCGCGGACGCGGCGGTAGCTCTCGCGGACGTGGTCGCGGAAGAGGCGGGTGACGACGAGAATCAGCGGGAGGACGGCGAAGGCGGTCAGCGCCAGCCACCAGTTGATGGTGAGCATGACGCCGGCCATAATGGTCAGATTGAAAAAGTCGTCCACGATGGCCAGCACGCCGGCGGTGAACATCTCGTTGATGGCGTCCACGTCGGAGGTGAGCCGGGTGACCAGGCGGCCCACGGCGTGGGTGTCAAAGAAGCCGATGTGCATGCGCTGCATGTGGCGGAAGATGTCGCGGCGCAGGTCGAACATGATCTTCTGGCCGGTCCACTGCATCAGGTAAGTCTGAATGAATTGAAACAGATAGGCCGAGAGCAGGGCGGCCAGGTAGATGGCGGCCAGCTCGGTGATTCCGTTGTAGGGATCGGCGGGAAGGCGGCGGGTGAGCCAGTTGGTGGCGGGGCCGGGCTTGCCGGTGAGATAGCGGTCGATGCCCACCTTCACCAGGTACGGCCCGGTCACGTCGCTGATGGACTTGAGGGTAACGGAGAGGGCGGAGACGGTGGCCTGAATCCAATAGGGCCGCAGGTAGTGGGCAAGCCGCCGCGCGAGCCGGGAGTCGTAGACCTTGCCGACCGGATCCTCATCGGGCTTGTGGGGCTTTTTCTGCTCTTCGTCCGCCATGCGTCGGGTGGGGTGCGGCTTCCTTGCTTAGTGTACCGGGTAAGGTGAAAGCAGCGGGTCAGCCGGTCGGCGCACTGTGAAACTGTGTACGGCTATAAGCCTACAAAAAACAGGAAAACATCGTGCTGCAAGGCCACAAAAAGAGCGGCCAAGTGTGAAACCGCAAAAATGTCCCGTTGCAGGCGTACCAAAGACCGCAAAAAGTCCGTCTGGAACCCGACGAAAACTGCTCAAACTACGTTGAAATCGCTCGTTTTTTGCGCGCAAACGACCCCTTTTCTGCGCCGGAATCGGTTGATTTTAACCTCACGGCCTCACGCCAAAGGCATCGTGCGGTTTGCCGAACACCCGTGGCTTTAGTTACCACACCTGGGTTTATCAGGATCGATTTCGCAATCGGCTCGAGGGCGGTTTCACTTGGAAGACGGGGCTCTACGGCCGAGATCGTCAATCTGCAGCAGGAAATCCCCAGCTTTTCGCAAGGGAGTCTTCCGAAAAAGAAGCTCGTGCCCGCTGCGGAGCACGGTGCATTCTCGGATTCCATCCCGCTCAAGAATTTCTTGGGGAAATCCAGTGAACCAATTTGTGACTAATTCGTTTCTACGAATCGCCGGAAATACGGAGAGAAGACCCAAACCCATGTACCATCCTTTTACCTTAGGCCCGCCCTCCCGCTCTTCCCTAGCAAGCAGAATGCACCTTGAGAAGGTGTTATCTGACTCCGCGGCGCGGAGACGGTCAAACATCACTTCAAAAGATACATTGAAACGGGAGACCATTTCCCGAACGAAATTAGCGTCGATCCGGTCACTATCGGCCAAGGTTGCTTGGAGCTGATTGCGCAGCAGCTGCATTGGCACAAGGATGCGCTTCGCCGCGAGATTACAGATTTTCTCCAACTCCAAATATTCCGGCCGGGTTTTCACGCTGAAAGTCGGAACTGGCACCTGTTCCAAACCCTTATAGAAGAGGGTATGGGCAATCTCGTGTGCAAGCGTAAATCGTTGGCGGGGAGTCAATTCCCCAGGCGGCTCGGACGCCTGGATATCCAGTTCCTGCTCCCCCGTCCCCTGCAGGAAGACTTCGTATCCCTGGTGAACCGGAACGAGTGTGCCGAGGCTAACCATGAGGCGCACTCCAACCCGCTTCACGTGTCTGGAGCGCGCTAATGCATATAGGTCAACGGGCGGGACTTTACATCCAACGGACGAATAGAGGTCATCGGCCCGCGTTTCGATCCAGTGCTTCGACACCGGAATCATCCCTCGGCGTCCCCAAAAAGGCCGCCATTCACGCGAGGAACCGGGGAATATTGGAAATCTTCGAGAAGGTGGTCGAGCAACTCGAAGCAAGACTCTGAACTCAACACCCTGTGTTCGCCACCGCTCTGAATACCTTGGCGGGTCTGCTTCATACCGGCTTCGAACTTGGACACAATGGACTGGAACTGTTGTTCGTTTAGCTCAGCCAGCCGAGCTGGATAAACACGATTGAATTTCCCCTTACCGTAGGACGTGCCCCTGTAGATCTGGATGATCTCGAACACCTGCTCCGGTCTTGAAAGCTTTTCCCTATTGGCCGATTCGACAACTTCCTCCTTGCCCGCCTCCGCCATAACCTCCGCGATCGCATCCTCGATCCGGTCCCGAACCTCGCTGGAAAGCACGCCCTCGGAACTGTAGACAGCCGGGTCAATTTTCGGGATGCGTCCCGACTTGAAAAGCCGATCGATTAGTCCCAGGATTTCGCTAGGGAGAGCCAAATCTACTGTTGTGGCCGAACCCTCGACTGCGCCTTTGCCGCTTCTCTCGAGTTCGCTCTCCGAATTGAAATCGTATCTGCGCACTTTTCGATACGCTAGCGCCCGGGAAATACCGAAGTGTTCGCAGAAAGCGTCAACAATTTCCTTGCAGGTCGCTTTATTCTCGAATACTCGCGGGGCTACAAATAGGTAGGATTGCCATGATTCCTCGTAGTACTGTTGCAGTACAGCGAGGTCGGCGGCGTAGGCGAACGACTCCCGCTGAACTCGCAAAGGCAAAACGCGATTCTCGCGGATCTCCAATCTGGCGTCAACAAGCTTAACTTGCATCGACGGATTAGGACAATAGATAATGACTTCCCCTGGGCCGACTCCGGAAATGTTCTCTAGTTTTTTCTCCAAGGATTCCCTGCCGAGCGCTCTCCCGGAGTCGTCCGTGTCGCGCAACTCTGCAGCAAAATAACTTATCGAGTGCTTGCTGGATTGCGCCAGATCGGTATCGAGCACTAATAGAGTCCGGTACATGTCCCGGCGCCTATAGCGTAAGCCCGTGTGAAGCCGCTTTTGAAGGTCCCGCATCCGGTCGTCGATTGGTTTCACCTTACCGAGGTAGTCAATTAGTTCGGAGTCGGATAGATGGACAATATGTGGGACCGTATTGAAATCGGGTGGAGCAGCGTCCCACGGCGCAGGATAGATAGAGCCCGTGTCCCGTGGCTTCAGCGCTCCAGCGATGGCAACCAACTTCGCGAGCATTGCCGCTGCCGCCGCTTTCTTGTGGTGATAATATACGCGCTCGGACATCTCATACCGTTCGCGCATGATATCGAGTACGGCAGTTGCGACGTCCCTTCTTTGCCCGCCATGCTGCTTGCGAGTGACCATTATCGACAATCGCAAACCTTCGTCCGGGTATAGGGTGCCGGGCCGGATCGTCAAGTATCTTTGGAGCCTGGCGTGGATACGAGGCTCCATGCCGAGATGCTGCCGATCACGCGGGAGGTAGTCGAGCAAATCTGCGCAAATCGTATTCCCAACAACATCGCTCATAAACGGCTTGAACAAACCGTCGCGGGAAAATTCCTCGTGCCACAACTTGAGCTGTTCAAGCCGTTGTTTTTCGGGGCCTTGGTCCAGCGCACCGATCTTTTTCGCCAGGAGCTCCTGAAATCCGAACGGCGGGGCTATGCTCTCCTTCCAGCTTAGTATCACGTAGATTATGCGTCGGAGTTTGTCATTAGATATCTTATCGATCCAAGGGAGCTCCGCCTCCGAAAACACAGTTGCTAGGGAGCTCTCGTCGCTAAAAAGCATCTCGTAAAGACGGGCCCCGCCCAACTTGTCGTGCTTTGGGTAAATTCCGGTGTACTCATCTTCGAGGGTGTGACCAAAGGCCACATGGCCAATGTCGTGAATGAGGGCGGCGGCACTTACAACCTCCGTCAGGCCGCGCCATTTTGATTGGTGGGTCGTAACGTCGGCAGCGAGGCCCGAATTTTCCGAGGCGACCCGATAATCCGCAGAGAGACAACTACCCGGGTGGTCCAGCAGCAAACGCTCATGGTTTTGAACGATCTTCCGCAGCAGAGTTCTGCAGACAAAGTAGGTCCCCACCGAGTGCTGAAATCGCGTGTGGGTTGCGCCGCGGTAGACAAGATCGGAGAACCCCAACTGACGAAGTCCTGCGAGCCTTTGAAATTCCGGCGTGTCAATGAGCGCGACGGCCAAAGGGCTGAGGACCTTTGCTCCGTAAAGCGGGTCCTGGTATAGTTTTCCAACCTCTCTTCTCATATCATCCACCGGATTCCACATATATTGTAACGCTCTCTGGCATCGGGCCCCATCTCGGCGCACGCCAGAGCGCCCCGTAGTGCGCCTTGCCCTTGACCGCCCCGAGATCGGCTTGGGTCCGATTGATACCGAAATCGGGCACCCAAAGCAATTCGACCTGCTACTGCGCCAAACTGATCAAGGATTCTGCGATCTGGCTTTTAAAACGCGGCGGGGCAGCTTTTCGAATCGCAGCCGCCTGCAGCATGAGGGGAGTCGAATCAGTCCCTTGAAGTCGGCTAGTGTTCGCCGGTCTACCGGGGCATGATCCCGGATGGACGCCAACAGCCCGGGGCGCGAAGCAAAAGCCCGCTGGGGCAAGCGCCGCAAGCCGAACGACCCGCACGATCCCAGCCCCTTTTGCAGAGAATTACCCACCCAGGGCGCACAATAGGAAACTAGAGGGGAGTGGGCGCGAAGCCCCACCTCAGCTGGCATGTCCGCGGTTTGTACATCGCTGACACCCGGTTCCCTCTACGAGCGCAGATTCCCTTTTCCTTCGCCATTTGATCCGGCACCCACCCCCCCTCCCTGAGAAATACCCCAAAAAGTAGATCCAACCTACACAAAATCAACGACTTACATCAAGGAAAAGTCATAAAATCGACTTCTTAAGTACCTTACAATCAATAGCTTGCAGAAAAAAACTACCCCGTTTTCTTGCGGGAAAAACTGCGCGTCGCCAGCGGGTGGGAAGATGCCGGGGTTGAAACTCCGGCCTGCCGGGGCGCGCCCGCTGAAGATGCGGTGAGTTGGCATGGTCGCATCTCAGGCATCTCCGCGGCGGCGGGGGGTGGCCTGGGATGCCTGATGGGGATCGGCGATCAAGAGCATTTTCGGGAATTGTGTAGACAGGAAGTTTGTAGGTATCCCACCCATTCCGCAGAAAGACGCGGAATGGATGGGGCACGGAAGTCCACAGTAAATTCGAAAACGCACTAGTGGTGATCGTGGTCCTCGCGGAGGTGGGTGAAGGCGGACTCATAGCCGCGGCGGAAGCCGTCGCGGTAATCGTCGCGGGCGGGTGGGGGAACGGGGGGTTCGCGGAACTGCCTTTTCCTCTCCACGTCCGGCGGGCGGCTGTTCTCGAAGTCTCTCTTGGCGGCCTCGATTCCATCGTGGAAGCCCTGGCGCTGCATGTCGCGAAACTCCTGGGGAGGCGCGTCCCAGCCGCCGCGATCATGGTCCGGATGATCCTGGGGCGGGGGAGCCTGCATCATGGGCATCGGGGGCGCTCCCGTTCCTTCGCGGAAGTGAGCGAAGGCCATCGAGTAGCCGCGGCGGAAACCGTCGCGATACTCGTCGCGGGCTTCAGGGCGAACCGGGGGATGGCGGAATACTTCGACCATTTCCATGTTCTCGGGGCGGCGGTCCTGGAAGTCCCGGCGGGCGGCTTCGATGCCGTCGTGGAAGCCTTGGCGCTGCACCTCGCGGAACTCCTGGGGAGGCGCGTCCCAGCCGCCGCGATCGTGGTCCGGGTGGTCCTGGGGCGGCCCGCTGCGGGCCATGAGAAGGGTGGACGCTCCCAGTGCTAGAGCAAGAGCGGGCAGAGCAAGTGTTGTGAACTTCATTGGTGAATTCCTCCGTGCGATTCACGCACTCTTGCTGAGATGGTTCAACCGATGGCTGCGTTGTCCGGAGGGCCTGGGCGGCCTGGTGAGTCTAGAATTAAGCGACCTGTAATCAATGCGTTATGGAAACGGATCGGGGGAGTGCGGGAGGCCGTTTATTCCAGCGTTGAACAGGCCGGCAAGGGCGGCGGGCCTGGGGTTATGCGCTGAGTCGCGGGATGGCAAGAAAAAAGCTCCGGGCAGGTTGCCTGGAGCCTATTTAATCTCTGATTGAGCAGACCTTAGTCTTCTCCGGCGCTGACCCTGGTGAGCCGCTGGGAATCGACCACAACGACCGCCTCCCGGCGGGGAAGGACAAAGCCCGCTTCTCCCCACTTGGAGAGCAGGCGGCTGATGGTAAACAGAGTGGTGCCGGTCATCTGGGCGAGCTCCTCGCGGGAGAGGGAGATTTCGGTTCCTCCGCGGATGGGCTTGCCGACCTGCTTGATCAGCCTGAGAAGGGCAAGGGCCAAACGCTGAGCAACTTTCTCGGTAGCCACCTCGCGGAACCGCTCCTGCAACTCATCCAGGCGGCTGGCCAGAATCTGGCTGATGTTCTTTGCAATCTGGGGAAACTCCATCATCATGTCTTGAAGTTTGTTGTATTCCCAGACCAAGGCATGGCATTGCTCCATGGCGCGGGCGGAGCAGGTGTGGCTGCATGTCGGTGAATCGGCAGGCAAGCCCAAGGGATCTCCCGAGCCACTCATCCAGAGGATGACTTCGTTGCCGCTGGAACTTAGCTGGGAAAGTTTGACGCTGCCGGTCTGGATCATCATCAGTTGACGAGCCGACTGACCCTCCATGAAGAGGAGCTCATCGCGCGCGAAGGAACGGGCCCGAGCGCATGATGCAATCTCCAAGCAATCATGCTTTGACAGACCGGTAAAGAGCGCGGAAGCACACATCATGACTACGCGTTCCGCGATGTTGGACTCTCGATTGGATTCTCTGGTTGATGCTCCCCCCGGAGCATAACCTGCTGCCGACAATCTTGCTGTCGCCATTGGCCCCCCAACAACTTCTCGTTCAAGGTTCGTGCTTTGCCCCTTAAAGTACCCAGCTTTGAGGAGCACTTACATTCAAATGAAATCGACGGCAACAGGGGATGTCCGCAATCGGGTTCCATTCGACAAATCAACAGCGGAAACTGGATATTTCGATGCAGCGTCACCGACTTTCAGTTGCATGAGACTGAGCAATTCTGTACTGCTTCAGCGATCGAAGATGTTTTGGTGAATCGATCCAGAATCGAGTTGTACGACCTCATCGGATTGAAAGTGTGATCTACATCACTACACCATTTTCAGGCATTCGTGTCAATTGAAAAGTGGGCGTTTGCATGCTCAAATCTGATTACTCATGAGTACACTTTTGGGGGATTGAAAATGAGGACTCACAAGAAAATGCGTTAGGGATCAGGGATGGCGGGGCGCAATTGAGGGCGCTCGCGTCAAAAGGGGAATCTGAACGGGAGCGCGAAAAATACCCCCGGCGGGAGGGCCGGGGGCATTCGTTGATGCAAGTCGAAATCGACTCGGACCGACGGGTAGAGCGCCGGTCTGCTTCCTTCACTCTCAGGCACTGAAGAGCAGGATGCCGGCGGGTTTTTCGTCGGTGACGGTTTCGTCGGCGCTTACGGGGCGGTAGAAGAGCTGGTTGGTGTCCAGGTAGACCTCGAGGAAGGCTGGACGCGCGGTGATCTGGCCGGCGATCAGGGCTTCGGACAAGGGGTCCTCGACGTAGCGCTGCAGGGCGCGCCGCAGGGGGCGGGCGCCGTAGCTGCGATCGATGAGGGTCTTGTCGAGGATCCACTTCTTGGCTTCCTCGGTGACCGAGATGGTGATGGACTTCTGGGCCAGGTTGGCGTTCAGGCTCTGGACCAGCAGTTCGACGATCTGGATCAGGTCCGCGTCCGACAGCGACTGGAAGAGGATGACCTCGTCGAGGCGGTTGAGGAACTCGGGGTTGAAGGTCTTCTTGACCTCCTGCTTTACAAGTTCTTCGATTTTCTCGCTGACCAGGTCTTCGCGCTCGCTCTGGAAGCCGAGACCCTGCTTCTTCATCAGGTGGCGGGCGCCGATGTTCGAGGTCATGATGAGGATGACGTTCTTGAAGTCGACGGTGTTGCCGAGGCCGTCGGTCAACTGGCCGTCCTCAAAGACCTGGAGCAGGATGTTGAAGACGTCGGGGTGGGCCTTCTCGATTTCGTCAAGCAGGACAACCGAATAAGGCGAGCGCTTGACCCGTTCAGTCAACTGGCCGCCCTCCTCGTAGCCCACGTAGCCCGGAGGCGAGCCGATGAGCTTGGAGACGGAGTGCTTCTCCATGAACTCCGACATGTCAAAGCGGATGAGGGCCTTGTCGGAGCCGAAGAGGAAGTTGGCCAGGGTGCGGGCCATCTCCGTCTTGCCGACGCCGGTGGGGCCGAGGAAGAGGAAGCTGCCGATAGGCCGGGCGGGTGACTTGAGGCCGGCGCGGGAGCGGCGAATGGCGCGAGCCAGGGCGCTGATGGCCTTCTCCTGGGAGATGATGCGCCGGTGCAGCTCTTCCTCGACGCGGAGGAGCTTTTGCGTCTCTTCTTCCTTGATGCTGGTGACCGGGACGCCGGTCCAGCGGCTGACCACGTCCTCGATGTCCTCGCGGCCCACGATGCCGGAGGCCGCGTCGTCGAGGTGGTATTTGTCGCGGAGGGCGCGCAGGTTCTCGCGCTCCTTGCGTTCTTCGTCGGAGTAGAAGCGCGCCTTCTCGAATTCATGGTTGGCGATGGCCGAGTCCATGCGATGAACGATGAACTTGATGCGCTTCTGGACCTCGGTGATCTCTTCGGGCAACGAGGTCTGGCGCAGTTTGACCCGTGCGCCGGCCTCGTCGATGAGGTCGATGGCCTTGTCGGGCAGGAAGCGGTCGGGGATGTAGCGGTTGGAATG
>Ga0181531_10001325_pt1 | contig 15739 bp, 13 predicted proteins | sample PEATcosm2014_Bin_38_FD_119743 | JGI IMG/M metagenome (GOLD analysis project Ga0181531, IMG submission 119743) | Peatland microbial communities from MTU Mesocosm Facility, Houghton, MI, USA - PEATcosm2014_Bin11_10_metaG | ecosystem: Environmental > Terrestrial > Soil > Wetlands > Peat | place... | reverse complement strand
GACGGCACCCTGACCCGACCCAGCCCGAAAAACTCTGCGTCCCCATCCCCTCACCTGTGATCTATTTCTCATGGAAGCCACCGTCCGCCCGCCAACTTGGAAGACCTTGCTGGCCTTTGGCATTATCTATTTCGTCTGGGGCTCGACCTTTCTGGCCATCCGCGTCGGAGTGCGCGAGGTGCCCCCGTTTCTCCTCGCCGCCATGCGGTTCTTCATCGCCGGAATCGCCCTCTATGGCTGGATGCGCCTCCGCGGAACGCCTTCCCCCACGCGCCGCGAATGGCTGGGCGCGTCGATTCTCGGTTTCTGCATTTTTGTCGTCGATTACGGCCTTTTATTCTGGGCTGAACAGCGTGTTCCCTCCGGCATCGCGGCCGTCATGATGGCCACCATTCCCGTATTCATGGCCCTGTCTGAGATTGTCTTGCTGGGCACGCAGCGCCTCACACTACGTCTGGCCGTCGCTCTTCTGATCGGCATCGGAGGCGTCGCCGTTCTCGTCAGCCGGTCGCTCGGCCTCAACGAAGTTCCCATCGATCGCGCCGGCGCCATCGCTCTGGTCATCGCCGCCATCAGTTGGTCCATTGCGTCGGCTCTCTCCCGCAAGGTCCCGCTTCCCGCCGCCAAGGCGATGAGCTCCGGAGCGCAAATGCTCATCGGAGGCGTTTTACTGGGAATCACCGCCTTATCGCTCGGCGAGCTCCACGGATTCCGCTTCGCCGCCGTGTCGCGTGGCGCATGGTTTGCGCTCGCCTACCTGATCGTTGCCGGTTCCATCATTGGATTCACCGCCTACGTCTGGCTCATCCACCACGAATCGCCCACCAAAGTTGGCACCTACGCCTATGTCAATCCGGTGGTCGCCGTGATCGTTGGATACTTCCTCGGCGGCGAGAGCGTCGGCCCGCGGACTCTGCTCGGCACGCTGCTGGTGCTCGTCAGCGTGATCGTGATTACCACCACGCGATCGAAGCCCTCCGTCGCGCCCGCAGAGGCGAATTCCTTGCAGGAAGAGTTAGCGGAACAGTAATTCGCAACAGAAGAAGACTACTGGCTGACCGTAGAAATCAGCCTAGGCTCGCAAGAATTTCACGTCAACCCGGATGACATCATCGCCAAAAAGCCCCGCTCTTCCTCATTCACATTCTTTTCATACGTGATTCACATAGCGTTAACCCGAAGAACTCTCTCACCGACAAATACTAGCCTCCGTAGTATCCAGGAGGCTAATAGTGTCCCATCGTCGTATCGTCCCCCTCGCGCTGGTCGCTTTTGCGTTGGCAAGCCTGTTGTCGCTTCCGGCTGCCGCACAAACCAGCAAGATTCAACACGTGCTTCTCATCAGCATCGACGGCATGCACTCGCTCGATTTCGCCAACTGCGCCAAAGGCGTTCCCATTTACGGCAACCTCCCGTATTGCCCCCATCTCGCTTCGCTATCGGCAACCGGAGTCCATTACCTCCAGGCTTTGACTCCAAAGCCTTCCGATTCGTTTCCTGGACTCGTCGCCCAGATCACCGGCGGCACGCCGCGTTCCGCAGGAGTTTTCTACGACGTTAGCTATGATCGCGCCCTTTCGCCTCCGAAGAAAACGACTCCTTACGGCATCGTCGGCGGCCCAACCCTTTGCCCCAGCGTCATCGGCACCCAGGTCGGATTCGACGAAGAAATCGACTACAACTATCTGAAGCTCGACTCCGGAAAGCCCAATGGCAGCTCCGGCATCAACGGCATCAATCCCGACTATCTGCCGCGCGACCCGAAAAATGGTTGCGCGCCCGTCTATCCGCACAGCTACATTCGCGCCAACACCATTTTCAACGTCGTGAAAAACGCCGGCGGCTACACCGCATGGTCCGACAAGCATCCTTCCTACGACTTCACCAACGGACCGAGCGGCGATGGCGTCATCGATCTCTGGTCGCCCGAAATCAACTCCATCCCCGTTCCCATTCCGTCGGTGCAGGGCTGCAAGCCTCTTCCCGATCCCGGTGCCGCCCAGCCAACCAACGCCTGGACCGATAGTTTCCAGAACATCCGCTGCTATGACCAATTCAAAGTCCAGGCTGTCCTGAACTGGATCGATGGCAAGACTCACGATGGCAGCTCCACCGCCCCCGTTCCCACCTTGTTCGGCATGAACTTCCAGGCCGTCAGCGTTGGTGAAAAGCTGGTGGAAAAATCGCTCGGCCTCACCGGCGGTTATGTCGATCCACTCGGCACGCCCAGCAGCTCGTTGTTCGACGAAATCCAGTATGTCGACGGCGCCATCGGTCAAATGGTCTCCGAGCTGACCAAGCAGGGCCTGCTCGATTCCACCTTGATCATCGTCTCGGCAAAGCACGGACAATCACCCATCGATCCCAACCGTGTGCTGCGCATTCCCGCCGACGATGCTTCGGACGAACCGCCCTCGCAAATCCTCTCGCCCGGCGGCGTCGGACCCGGCTTGCCAGTCGCTCAGGCTGACGAGGACGACGTCTCGTTGATCTGGCTCACTGATCAGAGCACGACCGCTGATTCCGTCGCCACTCTCGCCGCCAATGAAGCGCTGTTTGGCGAAGGAGAAATCTTCGCTGGACCGTCGCTCATGCTCCAATTCAACAATCCGCTCACCGATTCTCGTGTTCCTGACATCATCGTCGCGCCGAATGTGGGCGTCATCTACACGGGCGGAAAATCCAAAGTCGCCGAGCATGGCGGCTTCGCCTATGACGATCGCAACGTGATGCTGATCGTTTCCAACCCGAAGTACAAGCCTTCAACGTTCAACAATCAGGTCGAGACGCGGCAGATCGCGCCCACGATCCTTAAAGCGCTGGGTCTTGATCCGTCTCTTCTGAGCGCGGTGAAATCCGAGCACACCGAAACACTGCCCGGCCTGCCGTTTACCCAGAAGTAGTCGTCGCCGCGTAACCGAATAACAAAGCCCCGTCCATATTTGGACGGGGCTTTTTCACGCACGAAAATCCGGCAATTCTCACTTCACGCTGATCTGATCGTGATCGTAATACTCATATGCTGACATCGGCTTGGTGCCGCCCTTCTTCCAGATGCGGCTCTCCTCCGGAAGCTTGCCCAGCACCTTCGCCATCTCGCGCACGTGCATGGCGACCGATCCGCAACACGAACCAATGTAGTTGATCCCAACGTCCTTCGCTTGTTGCGCGTAATCGCCCATCTGTTTTCGCGTCAGTTGCAGGGGATCAAGCGCATACGGGAACTCCGGCAAGCTCGTGAAATCGGGCTTGTCTTTCGGAGTGTTGTAGGCCACCGGCTGGCAAGCCAGGTATCCGTCAACGGCTTTCCGCATCTGCTCCATCGGCCTGAGAATGTGTTGCGGCGGACGCAGGCAATTCATGCCGACAATGTCCGCTCCCGCATCCAGCAATCGTTTCGCCGCCGTCGCCGCATCGGTGCCTTCCGCCGTCTCGTCCTTATTTTCAAAGCAGATCGTGACCATCACCGGAAGCCCCGTCTTCTTGGCCCGCTCCACGCAGAGCAGCGCTTCGCCCAGCCACGAAAACGTTTCTCCGATAATGAAATCGACGCCTTCTTCGCTCTGCACCTTCAATTGTTCGTCAAACGTCTGCCGCACTCGATCGGCCGCCGCCGGACTATTCGGTTCGTACATCCATGTCAAACTCAGGTTTCCCGCCACCAGGCACTGATCGCCCGCCACTTCCTTGGCCACGCGAACCGCCGAGCGGTTGATGTCCTCGACCCGGTCTTCGAGTCCGACCGTCGCCAGCTTGTCGCGGCTGGCGTAGAACGTCAGCGCCTGCAGGACTTCAGCTCCCGCCTCGCGAAACTCAATGTGCAATTCGCGCAGCGCATCGGGATACACGATCGCCACCTCGGGCGTGAACGGCCCCGGACGCACCCATCCCCGCTTCTCAAGTTCGAGTAAGTAGCCGCCATCTCCTAGGACCGGTCCGCGTTTGAGGCGTTCGAGAATTCCTTGTTTCGGCATGAATACTCCTTCTTTCGCGCGACTTATTTCTTTTTTGGTTTTAAGGCGCGCTCGATTTGCTGAATATGGTTGAGGTCGTGTCCGGCCATCATTCGAACGATGTGTTCGATCGACTCCTGCCCCCGTTCGGAATGCTGCCCGTAATGCTTCCATTGCTCCGGCGAAAGCGACTTGAGCAGCGCCAGGTTCGCTTCACGCACCGCCCGCTGCTGGGCCACAGATTTGCGTGGATCGCGCTTCTCATAATGTCCTGCCGTGACCCATGCATCCTGATTAAAGGCCTGAATCGGCGTTCCCGGAGCCCCCAGGATCGATCGCAGACGCCAGCCGAGCACAATCTCCACATCCGCCAGGTGCGCCAGAATCTCGGCCGGCGACCACTTCTCGGCTGCGGGACGCTTGCGCAGTTTGGCCGGCGTTACACCTTGAATGAGCCGTGACAGCTTCTTGGGCGTCGTGGCCCATACCTTCATCGGATCTTGCCCTTGGGCGTTGGCGATGATGCGCTGCGTGTATTGCTGAGGGGTTTCGGACATTGGGAATCTCCTTTCACCATCAGACTGCGCTGGCAAAACACATGACGCAATTTTTCTTTGTCTGCCGCGCGCATCGCGCGCCTCGAAATCGCTTCACCGCCATCGATAGCCCGTTCGTACCCGATCGAACGTCGCTCGTTGCTCGTTGCGGCTGGTTAATCGTCTTTGTACTCAAATTCCGCCTTGATCGGCTGTCCCTCTGCGAACCGCGTGCAGCGAAATGGACGGAGGTCCACACTCGTCGCTTTGCCGTCGAGCACGAGTTCCGACATCACCAGTCCGATCGCCGGCGAAATCTTGAAGCCCATGCCCGAGAATCCGGCGCAGATGTGCAATCCCTCCACGTCTGGAATCTGCCCCAGCAACGGGCGGGAATCGGGAGTCATGTCGTAAACTCCCGTGACGCCGCGCATCACTTCCGCGGTCTCCAATGCCGGGACTCGACGCGCCGCACGCTCGATGATCTCTTCCAGATCCGTTTCCGAGACGCGCTGCGAAAAATTGTCGGGATCCACCGGCCGCTTTCCGTAAAAGTCACCGACCAGAAATTTGTCGCTGCCATCCGAGCGAAAATACGTCGCCGTCACCGAATCGATGCAGGCTGCGCCTGACCGCATCGACGCCGTGTTCTTGAGGATCGCCACCTGGTGAAATTCCGTTTCAATCGGCGCATCGTAGCCCGTCGACTGCAGCAGCGGACGCGTCCACGGACCGGCGGCAACAATCACGACCGGCGCGTGAATCTCGCCATGATCGGTTTGCACCCCGCGAACCTGTCCGCCCTCGATCAGCAAACTCTTTACCGCGGTCTTTGAAAGATACGTCGTTCCCGAATCACGCGCTCGGCTCAAAAAGTCGTTGGCCACCACATTGCCGTCGCCATAACCGGAATCGGGCTCATACGCCGCCAGTTCGACCTCGTCCACGTCCCAATCCGGCTCCAGCTGCCGCAATTGCTCGCCGTCAATCAGTTCCACCTTCGCGCCCAGCGAGCGCTGCATCGCGACATTCTTCTTCAGAAGCTCGATTTCGCGCGGGTGCACGATGCGGACGAATCCAGTCTTGCGAAACTCTCCCGGCTCGCCCACGATCTCACGCCAATGCTCAAAAACCTTCAGGCTGATCAGGGCGAGCTGCACTTCCGCCGGAAAGCTGTAATGCATGCGCACCAGTGCCGATGAGCGCCCGCTGCCGCCGCTCCCGGCGTGTTCCTTGTCGACGACGGCAATGCGCCCAGCGTTGCGCCGCGCCAGATGAAAGGCGATCGACGCGCCCATCACTCCAGCCCCGACGATAATGAAGTCGGCTGTCTTCGGGACGCCGTTGCTGCTCATGCCACGGCCTCCTTGAACTTGCCTTTTTTCAGATCGCGCAGAACCTGGTGCGCTGCGTTGTGTCCCGGCGCTCCCGTCACCCCGCCCCCCGGATGCGCTCCGGCGCCGCACAAATACAAGCCCGCAATCGGCGTCCTGTATTGCGACCATCCTGCCACCGGACGGTTGAAAAATAACTGCTCAAGATTCAGGTCGCCGTGAAAGATGTTGCCTTCGGTTAGCCCATAGGTTCGCTCGAGGTCCAGTGGCGTCAGAATCTGCCGCGCCACGATCGCTCCCGGAACATTCGGCGCATACTCGGCAATCTTCTTCACCACGCGGTCGCCGAGCAATTCGCGGTTTTCATCCCAGGTCCCGTGCCGCAATTTGTAGGGAACGTATTGCACGAAACAGGTCATCACGTGCTTGCCCGCTGGGGCGAGCGACGGGTCCGCGTTCGAGGCAACAACGCAATCCACCCAGAGTTGTTCCGGAACTTCGCCGAACTTGGCAATGTCGTAGCAGCGCTCGGCAAATTCCAGCGACGGTACCAGCGTGAACAACGAGCGCTGCTGCGGATCGTAGTTTGCCGGCGTGCCAGTAAAGCGCGGCTCCTCCGCTAGAACCATGTTGACCTTGGCGCACGGTCCGTTCATCTTAATGCCGCGAATCGCATGCACAAAGTCGCCGGGAAGTTCGTTCTCTCGGATCATGCCGAGAAACGTGCGTTTCGGGTCCGCGTTCGAGAGCACCACCCGCGCGCGGATCTCCGTGCCGTCTTCAAGCGCAACACCGCGCACTCTTCCATCGCGCGACACGATCTGCTCGACCGCCGCTCCTGTCCGGATCTCCGCTCCGAACCCAGTCGCCGCTTGGGCCATGGCGGACGTAATCGAACCCATCCCGCCCATAACGTGCCCATAGAAGCCCTGCTGGTCGTGTTCGCCACCGCTGAGCAAATGGAACAGCAGGCCGAGCGCTGTGCCCGGCTGGTACGGACCTCCATGCTTGCCGTAAACGTTGTTGGCAAGAAAGAGCGTCTTTACTTTTTCCGATTCGTAATTGCGGTCGAGAAATTCGCCCAGGCTTCCCGTCAGAAACGCGACCAGCTGCGAGATTTCGCTGGTCGAAATTCCCCGGAACCGTTTGCCCGCGCGAAACAAATCCGACCACCCGTCGAACGACTGCGTTCCTGGCTCCGGCGGCGGCTCGAGAAAAAATGGCTGCAGGTAGCGGGCAAGTTTCTTCAGCTGATCGTCGACTCGCACGAACGTAGCTGCGTCTTTCGCGGAAATCTCGCGCAATTCCTCCACCACCCGATCGCGATTCGCCCACCACGAAACCAGCTGTCCGTCAGGGAAGGGAACTTGCAGCGCAGGGTCGCAGGGAACCATGCGCAGTCCATAATCGCCAAGCCGCAGGTCGCGAATCACCTCCGGCCGCAGCATGCTCGCTATATAAGAAGTCGTCGAGGCGCGGCAGCCGGGAGCGATTTCTTCCGTGACGCAGCATCCGCCCACCAGGTCCCGGCGCTCCAGTACCAGCGTGGAATATCCCGCCCGGGCCAGGTAAGCGGCAGCCGTGAGGCCGTTGTGCCCGGCGCCAATCACCACCGCGTCGTAAATCGGGTTGGAATTTTTTGCCAACGGCTTGACCAATGGTCAAAAAAGGAAATATTCTAGGTGGAAGAAAGTAACGAAATAGCAGCAAAAAAGCCATTGAAAAATGGTTTCTCAGTGCTGTATCTTGCATTGACCTAGGGTCAATCACAATGGGGGTTTTGGGTAATGGAGGGAATTACGAGCAGTCTTGCGAAACCAACGCAGATGAGGCGAGACGGTAAACCACGTCCGCGCTCGGAGGCGAAGCGGGCGCGGATTGTGGAAGTCGCGATTCGGCATTTCGCCGAGCGCGGTTATAGCGCGGCGCGAGTTGAAGACATCGCGGCGCAATTGGGAATCGCCAAAGGATCGGTGTTCCAGCATTTCAAGAGCAAAGACGGATTGTTCTTCGAGGCCTACAAAAAGGCAGTGCAGTCGTTTCCGAAATATATGCAGGCTCCGGCCGCAGCCCAGGAGCGCGGTTTCTTTGAAGTCCTCCGCTATTGGCTGAGCCGGACCGAGTTCATGGTCCGCGACAATTGGTCGTCGTACCGCATCTATCTCGTCGGCAACTACGGCACCGACCTTTCATTGCGCCGCGAAATCAACCGCTTCCTGGTTGCGGAAGATCCTTACGGATGGCATGACTTCGTAACCTTCGGCGTGAAGCGCGGCGAACTGCGTACTGACATCGATACCGACATGATCGGCTCGATTCTTGAGTGGACCATGGATCGCTTTCAGGACGCTTTGCTAACGGAAGAACTGGATCCCGGACTGTTCCGTAAGTCGGGTCCGGTTCCAGAGGAAAAAGAAGCGCGCATCGAGCAGTTCGTCGAATTGTTGCGGCGCGCCATCGGCTCTGAAAAAGCACAAATCACGGGGAACAAAGCATGAACAACGGAATGAGCGTGGAACAGATTCTGGCAAGTTATGACGATTCGGCGCCCTTGAGCGAAGCATCGACCATTCCTGCGCCATGGTATATCGATCCAAGAATCGCTGCGCTCGAACAGCAAACCGTTTTCTCGCGCACCTGGCAGTTCATCGGGCGCGCGGACCAGGTGGCCAAGCCGGGACAGTTCGTAACTGCGACTGTCGCCGGCGAGCCGCTGGTCGCGGTGCGCGGCAATGACGGCGTGCTGCGCGCTTTCTACAACGTCTGCCGCCACCACGCCGCGGCCGTGGTCACCGAACCCTGCGGCCAGGCCTCGATTTTGCACTGTCCGTATCACGGTTGGAATTACGGGCTCGACGGCAGTTTGAAAGGCATGCCCGAATTCGACGGCGTGAAGAACTTCGAACGCAAAGACAACGGTCTGGTGCCCGTGAAAGCCGAAGCCTGGGAGCAGTTTGTCTTTGTCAATCTCGATCCCGATGCGGCGCCGCTTTCCGAGTACCTCGCCGGAATCGTGAAGCGCGTGGCCCCGCTCGGATTGAGCAAGCTGCACTATTTCGCCTCCCAGACCTACGATATTCATTGCAACTGGAAAGTGTTTGTCGACAACTACCTCGACGGCGGATACCACGTGCCTCATCTCCACAAAGGCTTGAACTCCGTTCTCGATTACAAGCAGTACACCATCGAAAATGAAGATCGCTATTGCCTGCAGTCGAGTCCGATGGTGAGTTCCGCCGAGGACGCGGCCACCGGCAAAACTCGCCGCGGCGATCGCGCCTGGTATTTCTGGCTGCATCCCAACTTCATGTTCAATTGCTACGAGGGCTACCTTGATACCAACCTCGTCATTCCGGTCGATGTCGATCATTGTCGCGTGATCTTTGATTTCTATTTCGCGGACATCAGCGAATCGGCGCGCGCCTACAACGAGCAAAGCGTCGCCGTCGGCAACCGCGTGCAAGATGAAGATCTGGGAATTTGCGAAGCCGTGCAGCGCGGCCTGAAGTCGCGTGCCTATGGCGCGGGACGCCTTTCGGCGCGGCGCGAAGCCGGCGAGCAGCTTTTCCATCAGTTGCTCGCTGCCGACCTGAGAGCCGGCGTGCGGCAGGCTGCCCTGGTCTGTGATTAGCGTTTAAACAGCCGCGCCGCGCGCAAAATTCGCACAAAAACGTGCGTTTTTTGGTCGATTTTTGCAGTTTTTTCTTCGTTTTTCGCGCAATTCGGGGGTCTTTTTTGAAGATTTTCGCTTCTTTTATCTTCCTGGCGCTTTGCCCTTTTCTTCTTGCGCAGGCGCCCGGCAGCCAAGTCGTCGTGGTTCGCGCCGGTCACCTCGTCGATCCCGATTCGGGAACTGTGCTCGCCAATCAGACCATCGTCATCAAAGACGGCAAAATTCAATCGGTCGGAGCGGGCTCCGCTGTGCCCGCGAATGCCAAGGTGATTGACTTGTCGGATAAGACGGTCCTGCCCGGACTCATCGACTGCCACACGCATCTTGCCGATGGCTATCTCGATCCCGAGCCCTTCGACCGCGTACGCAAGTCGGCGTCGCAGTTGGTGCTCGAATCGATTCCCAATGCCCGCGCCATGCTGTTGTCAGGATTTACTTCGGTGCGCGATGTGGGAACCTATCGTGCCTTAAACGATGTAGCGCTGCGCGACGCGATTGCTCGCGGCGACGTCATCGGTCCGCGCATGTTCGTGGCCGGAGCCTACATCACGATCACCGGCGGCGCGGGCGCGATGACAGGTCAGGCTCCCGATGTCCAGCTCCCTTGGGATTTTCATTATGGCGAGGCCAACAGCCCGTGGGAAGTGCGGCAGAAAGTTCGCCTGCTCGCTCACAACGGGGCCGATGTCATCAAGATGCTCTCCACGGGAGCGGTGCTCACCCACGGCAGTAGTCCGCAGTCGATCGAATTTACCGAAGAGGAGTTGCAGGCCGGCGTGGACGAAGCCAGCCATTTTGGATTGCGAGTTGCCGTTCATGCGCATGCGGCGCAAGGGATCAAGAACGCGATCCTCGCCGGCGCGGCGTCGATTGAGCACGCCGAAATGCTCGATGACGAACTCATCGCCCTGGCGAAGCAGCATGGCACCTATCTCGACATGGATATTTACGACGAAGAATGTATTCAGGCAGCCGGCAAGAATGGAACCGAGTCGGCCGACTTCCTGCAGCACGATGCCGACCTGGGACGAATCCAGCGCGAGAATTTCGGCAAAGCCGTGCGGGCCGGCGTAAAGATGTCGTTTGGCACCGATGCCGGCGTGTGCGCTTACGGCACCAGCGGCAAGCAGTTCGCCTTCATGGTGAAGTATGGAATGACGCCGATGCAGGCGATTCAGGCGGCCACGTCGAACGCGGCCGATCTGCTCGGGCATTCGACGGAACTCGGGTCCATCAAGGCAGGGAAGTACGCCGACTTGATCGCCGTCAGCGGAGATCCGCTGAAAGACATCAGCCTGCTTGAAAATGTGGAGTTCGTGATGAAAGACGGAAAGGTCTACAAATCAGCGGGAGCAGTTTCCTGTCCGCAGTAGTTTGCAATATTCGCGATTTTACTGCGGGTGGAAATTCAACTCGACGATTTCTTTCGTATCCTGCGCGGCCGGAACCCACTTCCACTTCTCAACCGCATCCATGGCCGACCGCGCCAATAGCGGACTGCCTCCCAGCACCTGGGCGGTCTTCACTTTTCCATTGGGCGCGACCGTAACTTCGAGCTTGACCGTGCCGCGCAGCTGCATTTTTTGCGCGATTTCCGGATAGACGGGCATGATGCGGTTCACGACCGTGCGCTTGGCGTCCGGCTGGTCTTGCGCGCGGCAAAGCACTGGGCACAGGGCGGTAATTCCGACGGCAAAAGTCAGTAAAGTGACGCGGCAGGGTCCCAAGGGCGAGTTCATGTTGCGTCTAACTTATTCCCAGATATGTCCAATCGGAAGGTAACGTGGGTAACTTCGGGACGTTACCACATGGGGATGGGCGAGTTTGAGATGCATAAATGGGGATTTTTCGCGTCCTACTATCTAAGACGTGGAAGGACCCTTCTGGCCTTCCTGGGAACGGGCCGAAGAATCCCTTTGCCGATGGTTGCGTTTCGGGCATACTTCCGGGTGGCTCAAATGGAGTGCTATGCCGGCAGCGTCTAGTCGGATCCTTTTCTTACTTTCTTTCTTCGTTGTCTCGGCTTCGGTTCTTCTCAGAGCAGGGGAAAGTGTGTCTGCTGCAGCAAACTCTGACGCGACGTACCAGCAGCTTCGCAATACAACACTGATCAACCAGGCCATCACCGTCAGGAACCTCGACTTGAGGCGTGACGCCGGCATTCTTCACTTGAATTCGGGCACCGTTTGTTTTGTAAACAGCGTTGCCGGCCGGGTCACGGGAGCGGTATTCGCGGGGGATGGCAGTTTCGATCTCAATCCGCCAGATGGCGCCGAGCAGGCCAGCGTGAAGCTCCTCACAAAAGAAAATCAGTTTCACGAGATTTTCGACCATGCGGTGTTTCGTTTTACCGATTCGACCTACGATGAATTGAAGAAGGCCGGAACCGCATCGAGCGGCACGTGCGACGCCGGGTTGCTCAGAGAATCGCAAAACACAACCCGGCACGAGCTCAAACGCAATCTCGAAGCCCGACTTCTCGAAGATTTGTTGAGTTCCGGAGCGAGCACATACTTTATCGCTTTCATTCACGGAGAGCGATATTGCGACAAGGAACTATTTGAAATTGACCCCGATAATGATCGCGATCAGGTCCATTTCTCGACCTACGCTGCGAATCGTTCGGGAGACTGGGCTTCGTTCGGGCTGTCCGATCATAGTATTCCGGTCGGCTGGAAGACACGGATCGACAAACAGCAACTCGACGTCACATTCGAGAAAAACGGGAATATGGAAGGAAAGGCGATCACAGATCTTATCGCGCAACGCGATGGCGTGCGGGTGATCCCTTTCGATCTTTTCAGCTCGTTACGGGTCCAAAGCGTAATGGCAGATGGCCAACCCCTGGCTTTCATCCAGGAAGACAGACGCGAGGACGGTGACTTTGCCGTAATTCTGCCGAAACCGCTTGCGATGGGCGCGAAGTTGTCGATCACAACGGCCTATGCAGGAAAGGAGGCGATCCTGAATACAGGTGGCGGGAACTATTATCCCGTCGCACGTGACAACTGGTACCCCAATCAGCCGGGAAAATCTCTCGGGCACTACGCGTCTTATGAGATGACCTTGCGCATCCCCAAGGGAATGAAAATGGCCGCAACTGGCGTACTCGTCTCTGAGAGCAATGAAGGCGGACGCAATACCACCGTCTGGAAAAGCGAGGGGCCGCAAACTGTTGCAGGGTTCAGCTTCGGACGTTTCAAAGAAGAGGACATCACGCTCACAAAACCGGAATATTTCATTCAATCATTTGCCAATGAGGAGCCACCAGACTGGGTGAAAGGGCTGCGGCAAGACGATCTGGAGGGCCTTGCCCAAGGCCCGCAGAACGGCGGCAGTAGCATCATGGTACCCAATCGAGAGGGAATGGGTTTGGTGGGCGGGGTGAGCACAGGAGCTTTAAATAAGAAAGCGCTGGCTGAAGCCCAGTTGGCGGTGTCACTCTACTCCGATTACTTCGGCCCTCCGATGTTCAAACATCTCCAAATTACTCAACAGACAGCTTGCGATTATGGCCAGTCATGGCCCGAGCTTGTTTGGCTGCCGGTTTGCTATTACTTCGACAACACATTGCGGCACACTCTGGGCCTCGATCACGGCGACCGCGGATACTGGAAGTCCGTGACCGCCCACGAAGTGGCGCACCAGTGGTGGGGGCATACTGTGGGATTCGCTTCTGACCGAGACCAGTGGATGAGCGAAGGTTTCTCCGAAATGTCGGCGTCGCTTTACATCAGCACGATCGAGAAGAGTCAGAAAAAATTCCTCGATTTCTGGAAAGACCAGCGAGATCTGCTGCTGGAGCGCAATGCCGAAGGGTTTCGCGCGATCGACGTCGGCCCGGTGACCATGGGCTATCGGGCGAGCAATTCGCGCACCGGATATGACATTACGGGCCGCCTCATCTATCCCAAAGGCGCGTACATCCTGCACATGGTTCGCATGATGATGTGGGACAACAGAACGGGCGATCAGGATTTTCGAAACCTCATGCACGATTTCTTGCGCACGTATTCCGGGAAAGCGGCGACAACCGAAGACTTCAAGGCCATGGTTGAGAAACACATGACGCCCGACATGGATTTAGACGGCAATCACCGAATGGATTGGTTCTTCAATGAATACGTGTATGGCACAGCGCTGCCGGCCTACAAGCTCGACTCCACGTTTGACAAGGACTCGAATGGTAATGTGTTGTTGAACGTCAGGCTAACCCAGGCCGCAGTCAACAGCAGTTTTAGGATGGCTGTGCCCCTCTATCTTGAACTGGCGGATGGTCGCATCCTCTTCATCGGCCGCGCACGGCTCACCGGGAATACGACATTGGAACAGAAGCTCCCTATCCAGGGTCTGAAGACTTTGCCCAAAAGGCTCCTCGTTAATTACAACTACGATGTGCTTGCCTCAAATTGAACTGTTGTTTGCGCCCGCCTTGTGTGTGAAATGCGGCAGGGCTCCCAGCAGCAACGCCAGGCCGGGAAAAATGCAACCAATGAACACCGCCATCGAGAAATAGCTCCAGTGGGGCTTGGCAAAGACAAACTTGCCGGTAACCGCGAGAAGACCCACCAAGCTCGTCATCGCTATTACAGGAAACAGTCCCGCCACTAGCGGCACCGCCTGTTCGCCTCCGGCGCGGCGAGACAGGTACGCGCCAGCAGCGCCGCACAGCGGCAACGTAAAGAGCCAGGGAATGTACGCCACGTAGGTTGCCCACCCCCGCACGACAAATCCAGGCTGGAGGGCAGCTTGCGTCGAGACGGTCAGGCAGGCCATCGCCGCCGTGAGGCTGACGAGTGCCGGTATCCAGAACATTCTTGTGCGTTTGTTGACCGTGAGGGCCTTCACGTTTTTCTGGGGCGGGGGGCTCAGCACGAACCACGCACCGAATGCTAGGGCGAACCCCGGTACCACAATCCAGTTCAGCACACCGCAGAGCAGGCCAAACCACTGTTGCGGGGATGGATGACTCATCTTGATTCCTAATCCAATCCAGAGTGGGATCATCAGGATCGAGGGAAACAAAGCCGCAGTTACTGCAGTCCGTCGTTCGCCCCCGGCGCGCCTGGACAAGTATGCGCTTGCCGCACCAACAAACGGCAGCGCGGCGAGCCACAAGAGTTGGTAAGCGAGCGGAAGGCCGGCGTGATTTAGCAGCGGCTGCGAATGTGGAAACGATCGCTGCAAGACTAATCGCCACGCCATGGAAACTGTCAGGCTGGCCAGGGCAGGGAACCAGAACGCTTTCGTGCGATTGTTCAACATTGTCTCATCCCCGTTCCGCGCTTATTTGTACCACGCTTACGGCTGGCCATTCGCTGGAAGAACGCTCGCCGTCCGCTAACTTGCAGGGTGGATTTGCAATCCAGTCAGCTCGCATGCGGGTGCGCCAGATAATGCTGCCGCAGCAGGTCTTTGCCGTAGTCGTTTCCGTTCGGAGTGCGCACGACGCAATGAATGTGCTGCTGCGTCGGCTTTTCGGGATTCGCTGCATACTTTCTAAGATTCGCCGGCAACTGGTGGTCGAATTCGATCAGCACCACCGGACTCTGTACGCGGTAATAAAACGTGCTGTCCGGCTGGATACCACCGATCCACGTGAACCATGTCACTTCGGGACGTTACCACATGGGGATGGGTCGGTCGTTATTAACTGGCCTTGACAATGTCTCCCGTTGGGCGCACTGTTGCAAGCGTTTTGCGGGGCCTCTTCCCCGTCAACTTTCCTTTCCTTTGAGAGGCCCTGGCTTTCGAAGCCGTATGCCGGCTTGCCCACGGTCTAGCATTCAATCAAGGCTGCTGAATATTTCCAGGAGGAAACAATGACCTCGACACATTTCTGGGGAGTTCTAATTCTCACGCTCGGTCTCGCTCTCTGCGTGCCTGCGGAAGCGCAGACCTCATTCGGCCCAATCGGCGGCGTCGGCACCGGGACAATCGTCGGCGTAATTGTGGGAGTAGCCGCGGGAGTGGTTGTCATCGCTATCGTGGCCATTCACTATTCGAAAAAGCGAACGATTACGGGATGCGTCAGGCCGGCGCAGAACGGGATGACTGTGAACGACGAAAAAGACAAACTTGTGTATGCACTTTCCGGCGATACGGCAGGCGTCAAACCGGGCCAGCGCATGACCCTCCAGGGCAAGAAGATTAAGCCGAAGGCCGGCAATCCCCTTGCCTGGGATGTGAGAAAAATAAGGACTGACTACGGCGTCTGCCAGCCTTAGCAAGCGTCATAGTCTG
>Ga0181531_10001324_pt1 | contig 15740 bp, 12 predicted proteins | sample PEATcosm2014_Bin_38_FD_119743 | JGI IMG/M metagenome (GOLD analysis project Ga0181531, IMG submission 119743) | Peatland microbial communities from MTU Mesocosm Facility, Houghton, MI, USA - PEATcosm2014_Bin11_10_metaG | ecosystem: Environmental > Terrestrial > Soil > Wetlands > Peat | place... | reverse complement strand
GCGAAGAGCAGTAACCCCAATAACCACTCCATGCCGGTCCGCACCCGGGGAGTAAATTTCCTGGCCTTTTGCGTTGATCTAATGGACACGCTCCCCCCGCCTGCACTTACGGCAGCTTTTGTGAGCCGGCACGCTCTCGATGCGGGGGTCATCGGATGAAATCAGACCGGTTTTAATCACCCAGAGCGGAAGGGCTGGCAAGCGCATATAATCATACACTTGTTTGATTTAAGTATCACAATGCGACTAACTTATAACATTAAGCAATAATCAATTACACCAGTTGCCCGATTCGCGCCATCCAGGAGTTAGCGGCCCAGGTACGGGATTGTCAGCGGTCCCTGCGGCAGGGCGGCTATCCTCAGCGGCTGCTCGTGCGCCGATTGCAATTCCGTAACCAGTTTTGAAATATCGGGCGCAGGGAGCAGATGGGCGGAACGGATCACATTCTCAGCCATTCTGCTATGGATATAGACGCGCGCCTTGCGCTGGATGAGCGCCTGAATCTGCGATTGCCATTGCTCCGGGTAAGTCTCGTGGGCGATCAGCGAGAGTATGTCCTCGGGGTCGCGCGCGCGGCGTAGCAATTGATCGAACGGCGAGCCGTCCGGGACGCCGGCGCGGCACTCGGCGGCGATAATGATGGCGCCTCCTTTTTTCACGATGCGCGCGCCCGCGCTCATGCCTTTGACGGCCTGGTAGAGATTTTGATCGAGCGGGTAGCCGCTGTTGGTGGTGATAACGATGTCGGAAAGGTCATCGACCGGTTGCATCGCGGATTTCCTGACGAACTCGATGCCATGCCGGTGGGCCTCGATAAGGTCGCCGGCGAATATCCCGGTAATGGCGCGCCGCTCGTTAAGCGTGACGTTAATGAGAAAACTCGGCCCGGCGCGCAGGGCGATGTCCCGCATCTCCTCCCAGAGCGGGTTGCCCTCGGTGATGCCGAAAGCCGCGTTGGGATTGCCGATGTGGCGGCGGCCGTGATTGCTGATGACGGTCTCCATCCCAGCCACGCCAGGCATGATCCCCTTCGGCCCGCCGCTGAAGCCGGCGAAGAAATGAGGCTCGATGAAACCGGTGACGATGCGGATATCGGCCTCGATCGCGTGCTTGTTCAGCAGCGCGGGGGCGCCGCCGGCTGTGACTCCTACCTGGACGAGCGCTGCCGGATTTTCCGGCTCGTGATTGAGGACGCGGTAATCGCGGACGACCTCTGGCGTGAGCATTCGGGAGAGTTCCTCAGGCGTGTTCGGCCGGTGGGTGCCGAGAGCGTTGAGCAAGGTGATTTGTTCGCGCCGAACCCCGGCTTCGCGCAGGTAATCGAGCAGCCAGGGGATGATCCGCTCGTTCGGAGTGGCCCGCGTAATATCCGTGAAGACGATGCATACGCTCCCGCCGTGGCCCACGCGGTCCCGCAGCGCGGCTGCGCAGATGGGGGTATCGAGGGCCGACAGGAATGCCGTGCGCTCATCGGGCAGGCCGGGTTGCTCGATGGGCCTAATGACGGTTGTCTGCCCGGCAGGCAGTTCAACATCGAGGTAACCGTCTCCGTAGGCGAGCCTGACCTTCATGGAGACCAGCATCGGCTGTCCGGGCCCGGTAATCAAAGCCAAGAAATGCAAACCCTTCAAAATGCAATTCTCCTTGCCCCGCCCGCCGGTTGAACGAAAATGCACATATGGACACCCCTACTCCTATTCCCACCCCTGCGCCGACCATGACTGGCGAAGACCGGCTCTGGGGCGCGATCGCTCACCTCAGCGCGTTTGCCATTTATTTTACCGGCATCGGCCACATTGTTGGACCGATGATCATCTGGCTCTGGAAACGCGACACGAATGCCTTTGTCGCCAACGAGGCCAAGGAGGCGATGAACTTCAATATCTCGGTGACCATCTACGCGATTGTCGCCGGGGTGCTGATTTTCGTGCTCATCGGCATCCCGCTGCTCATCCTGCTCCACATCTTCCAGGTCGTTTGCATCATCGTGGCGGCGCTGAAGGCGAGCGACGGACGGTCGTTCCGCTACCCGCTGAATTTGCGCCTGGTCAATTGAGCGCGCTTTGAGCGGCCGCTCAAGCGAGTGCGGCGATAAATCACTCGAATTGCCGCACCGGCTCCGCTATCCCCTCTGCGCATGGGTAGCGAACACCGCTTGAACTTCGATGTCCTCATCGCCGGGGGCGGTTTTGCGGGCGTGTATTGCGCTCAGACGCTGGGGCGAAAACTGGGCGCTGCCTCGCGGGACCGCGTCGCCATTGTGGCGGATCACAATTACATGGTCTTCCAGCCGATGCTGGCGGAGGTGGCCGGGTCCTCCATTGCGCCGCATCACGTGGTCAACCCGATCCGCGCCATCTGCCGCAAGGTCACCGTCCTGCGCGGGAGCATCTTCGAGATCGATTTGCCGGCGCGCACGCTGACGCTCGATTGCGGCATGTACAGCCCGTGGGTGACCATCGGATTCAATCACCTAGTCGTCGCACTCGGCGGCATTGTCGATCTCAGCCGCGTCCCCGGCATGCCCGAGCATGCGTTCCTGATGAAGAGCATCGGCGACGCCCAGGAGCTGCGCGGGGCGCTCATCGACCGCCTCGAGGAGGCCAACCTCCAGCGTGACGAGGCGACGATCAAGCGGCTGCTCACCTTCGTAATTGTGGGCGGCGGCTATTCCGGCGTCGAAACCGCCGGCCAGTTGCTCGATCTCATCCAGGACATCAATCGCTTCTATCCGCGAATCGCCCGGCCGGATTACCGCGTCGTCCTGATCCACTCCGGCAAACATCTGCTGCCGGAGATCAGCGAAGACCTGGGCCGCTACTGCGAGAAAAACATGCTCGGGCGCGGCATCGAACTCATCCTCAACACCCGCGTCACCTCGATGACGGCGGGCAAGGTGACGCTCGGCGATGGCAGCGTCATCGAGACCCACACCGTTGTCTCCACGGTGGGCAATGCGCCGCATCCCATCCTGGTGGACCTCTGCAAGAAGAACAATATTCCGGCCGAGAAGGCGCGGATCATCACCGATCCCACCCTCCGCGTGCAGGGTTTCGAGAACCTCTGGGCTGCCGGCGATTGCGCCGCCGTTCCCATGGCCATGGGCAAAGGCGAAGCCCGCATGGCCAAAGGCGAAACCACGATGCCGGGCTCCCCCTTCGCACCGCGGAAGTATTGTCCGTCGACGGCACAATTCGCCTACCGGCAGGGGATCTGCCTGGGGAAAAATCTCGCGGAAATCCTGAAGGGCGCCAGCGCGCCGCCGCATCCGTTCAAGTTTACAGGGCTGGGCGAGCTTGCCTCCATCGGCCACCAATCGGCGGTCGCGGATATCATGGGTCTCCGGTTCTCAGGCCTGATCGCGTGGTTCATGTGGCGGACGATTTATTTGATGAAACTGCCGGGGCTCGACCGGAAGGTGCGCGTAGTGATCGACTGGACGCTCGATCTCTTCTTTCCACGCGATATTACGCTGCTGCGCTCCCGGCCCACCGAGGTGCTCCAGGAAGTACATCTGGAAAAAGGCGACCCCGTCTTTCAGGCCGGCGAGCCTGCGCTTTCGTTTTACGTCGTGAAGAAAGGCCGCATCGAACTGAACGACGGGGACGGACCAGTGATGTTCGTCGGACCGGGAGAGCACTTCGGGGAGCGGGCGCTTTTGCATGACCGCAAGTGGCGTTTCAACGCCGTCGCCGCGGAGCCGACGACGCTCGTGGCGCTCGAAGCGAAGATCTTCCAGGCCATCTCGAACGCGAGTTCCTCGCTGCACGAATTCTTCGAACACTCGTCGCAGCAATATATTACACGCAAACAGCTCGAGTCCGTCAAACAGACCATTCCCGAAGCGGTGCTCAAGTTGAAAGTCAGCGAGGTCATGAGCCGGACGCCGGTTTGCTTTTGCACTACGGACAGCATCACCAGGGCGCTTTCGATCATCGTCGAGAGCCCCTTCAATTCCTTCCCGCTCCTCGATCCAGAAGGGAAGCTGCTGGGCATCGTCACGCAGTCGCAAATTTATGATGCGCTCAAGGACGGCGATATTACCCGGGAGTCCGCCGCCGGGAAGTTGACGCCCCTGCCGATCCCAACGATCCACCACGCCACTCTCATCTGCGACGGCATCGAGACCCTGATGCGCAGCGGCCGGAACAAATGCCTGATCGTCGACGAAACCGGCAAACTGCAAGGCGTTCTCACGCCGATTGACCTGCTGGCCCGGCACGAAGCGCTGAAATGACGTGAGCATCTACCGAATCGAGGCCCTCGACTCCACCAAGCACCGCCGCGCCGAATTTGAGTGCGAATCCGCGGAACTGACGGAATTCCTGCGTACGCGGGCAAGGAAGGAAATGCAGGCGCGATCCTCCGCATGCTTTGTCTTGGTGGAAGATACTGACCGCGGTCGAATCGTGGGTTATTACACATTGTCGCAAACGTCCGTCGACGCTGGGCAATTCCCCGAACCGGTCGCGAAGCGCCTGCCGCGCTATCCCCGGCTGGGGGCTACACTGATCGGACGGCTTGCCCGCGATGCCGCGTGGAAGGGCAAACAAGTCGGAACGATGCTTCTTGTCGACGCGCTACGACGCAGCGTCCGCCACAGTTCGGAGATTGGGGCCGTGGCCGTCGTAACCGACCCAAAGGATGATAACGCCCGCGCGTTCTACGCGAGCCACGGATTCAGGCCGCTGGACGAGTGGCGGATGTTCATTCCAATGACGGAATTGATCTCACTCGAGGCCGCAGGGTGGAAAGCCTAGGCGCTATCCAAATCGCTCTTAACCAATTTCCGGTAGGCGCGAATGGCCGCGCGCATAGCTTGCGTAGCCGGCCGCGGCGGCGCAAGCAGCGCTTCCACGAAGCGGCGGGACTCCACTGCCGAAAGCTGAATGGCCTGATGCTCCGAGAGAACGCGGGCTGCGGCTTCCCGCGCGTGGGCGATGACGAAAGTCGCCATCGAGTGGCCCTCCAATCGGGCAGCCCTCTGAAAGATTCGTTTATCCGCTCCTGTCACCCGGGCGACAAATCGCTCCGACTTTGGGGCTTTGGTTCTCTGTTGCATTGTTTAATTGTATGCCTTGGAGGCGTACATGACAAGTTCTTGTTCCCAAAATGGGCCTCGTGACGGCAGCGCGTGCAAAATGGTCTGTTCCAGCCCGCCCTTCCCGCTAACTTCTCCCCCACTGAAAACAGCGCAAACCCCTCCCCTGCCCGCCCGGTCTCCCGGCCGCCGCCTCATCGGCCTCTGGCCGTGGGGTTGCGCGCTGCTGTCCGGGGCGTGCCTCGCCCTGTGTTATCCGGGGTGGGACCAAGGGTGGCTAGTCTGGATTGCGCTCACGCCATTGATAGCCGCCGTGTGGTTTGGTCCGCGGCCGGCGAGATGGGCGTGGCTGCGCAATGCGTTGTTGGGATACGCGTCCGGGTTCGTTTTCTTTTCGGTCACCTTCCACTGGCTCGGCGCTCCCCTCGCGGATCTTTTCCAAAATCCGTGGCTGATCTGCCTGCCGCCGTTGCTCGCGCTTTATCTGGGCCTCTACATTGCCGCGTGGGCGTGGTTCATCGGGCTGCTCCCAGGCGGGGATACGCGGTTTCTTTCATCTGGCCGCAATATTCTCATCGCACTATTGGCGGCGTGCGCGTGGGTGGCACAAGAGTGGGTGCGCGGGTGGCTTTTGGGGGGGTTCGGGTGGAACGGCCTCGGCGTTGCGCTGCATGGCAATCTTCCGCTGATCCAGGCGGCCGATATCGCCGGCCTGCCCGGCCTCTCGTTCCTCGTTGCTTTTGCCAATGTGATTGCGGCGGTCACGGTCCGGCGGTTTATCTCCGAGATAGGCCGCACTCGCATTCGTCCGCATTGGGATTTTTCAGTGATGATGGCGTCGATCGTCGCCACGTTCGCTTACGGCGTCCACGCATTGTGGTATCCGGTCGATCTCCCGCCCGCATCCGGCGGCGACACCATCCCGCTACGCTTCGCCGCGGTGCAGCCGTACATCCCCGAAACATTCAAGACCGACGCGCACGTCCAGGAGATCTACGACCGCTACGACGCCCTTTCCCACACGGCCCTCGCGTGGCAGCCGCAGCTTCTGCTCTGGCCGGAAGCAGCCACGCTGAGCGATCTCTTCGAGCCGAATACATATGCGTGGCTCAGCAGCATTGCCGCCTCCATGGACGGCTCTTTCCTCTTCGGTTCCTTTCTTTCCCTGCCCGGACAGGGGGATTACAACATCGCCGCCTGCTTTACCGCCCACGGCAAGTCCCTCCAGGTATATCGCAAAATGCACCTCGTCCCCTTTGGCGAGTACATCCCGCTGCGCCACTCATTCCCGCTCTTCGCAAAGATCGCCGGGGAGCTGGTGCCGGGCGATCTGATGGCGGGGACGGAATTCACGCTCTTCAAGCTCGATGCGCCGCCGGTGAGCGTTGCGCCCCTGATCTGTTTCGAGGATACCGTCGGCGATCAAACACGCCGTATGACGGGGCTGGGCGCGCAATTGATGGTGAATATCACCAACGACTCCTGGTTCGGCACTTCGCCCGGGTCGACGCAACATCTCGACAACGCCCTCTTCCGCACCATCGAAAACCGCCGCCCGCTGCTGCGCGATTGCAATACCGGCATCACCTGCCTCGTCGATGCGGAGGGCCGCGTGCTGCAGACTTTGCGCGATGATCAGGGGTCGCCGTTTCTCCAGGGTATCCTCTTCGGTACCGCGTATATCCCGCGCCAGCCGCCGACCACGCTCTATATTAGATATGGGGACTGGCTGGCGCTCGTTTCGGTGGCGGTGACTTTCGCGGTCATCGGCTTTTGCCTCGTGCGCGCGGTGCGTGGCGCGGATTCCGGCGAAGCCATCAAGCCATGAGCGATCCCACCCTCGTCGTCAGCATCCACGACGTCTCTCCCATCACGCGGGAGCCGGTGACTTACATGGTTGCGGCTCTTGCGCGGATCGGAGTGCGGCGCGTCTCGCTGCTGGTGGTGCCGGATCATCATCACCATGGAAATATCGCGGCCGACCCGGATTTTGGGCGGTGGCTGCGCGACCTCGTCGCCGCAGGGCACGAGCCTGTGCTCCACGGCTATTACCATCAACGTTCGCGCCAGGCGCGCGAATCGCTCCGGGTGCGGCTCTTCACCCGCTTTTACACTGCGGGCGAGGGCGAGTTCTTCGACATCCCCCTCCGCGAGGCGCACGAGCTGCTCGAGCGCGGCCGCGACGAACTGGCCCAATGCGCCGGGCAGGTCCCCACGGGGTTCATCGCGCCGGCATGGCTCTTCAGCACCCCGGGCGAAGCCGCCGCGCGCGACCTCGGCTTCACGTACACGACCCGGCTGAAATCTGTCTCCAGCCTCGCCGCGCACCGGACGCATCATTCCCAATCCCTCTGCTGGAGCATCCGCAGCCGCTGGCGCCGCTTGATGAGCCTTGGCTGGAATCCGTTTCTCTTTCAGTCCCTCCACTCGAATCCGCTGATGCGCATCTCACTCCATCCGCCGGACCTGGTCCACCCCAGGATCTGGCGTCAGATTCAGCATCTGTGCACCCACGCGCTCGAGACCCGAAAGGCGGCGACGTACCGCGATTTTGTCGCCAGCCGGTGGGCCTAGCCCCGGGATTCCGTTTTTTCCCACTTCGCCTTTTCCCCGGACGCCGTTTATCCTCCCACTCATGAATCAGGCCCGCATCGTTTTCGCTTTCCTGCTCATGCTCGCAATTCCCTCTTTTGCGAAGGCTCCGGCGTACTATTACCTCGCGCCGGATTCCGTCGACCTGAAGACGTATCTATCCGGGCCGCCCGCGCCCGGTTCGGCGCAAGACAAGGCGGATATCCAGGCGGTGCTGGCGCTCCAAAAATCACGAACGGCGTTTCAATTGGGCCGGATACGCTCGGAGGTGGACCTCTCGCCGGTCGCCTTCGATACGGTGCTGGGCACGGGATTCAACGCGACGAATTTTCCACTCACCTTCGCGCTCCTCTATAACGCCACCTTGGACGCCAGTGCCATCTCCTCCGCCGCAAAAAAACTCTGGAACCGCCCGCGTCCGCCCTTGCAAGATCCCGCAATTCATCCGGCCGTACCGGTGCCCCCCACCCCCTCGTATCCCAGCGGTCACGCCATGCGCGGCGCCCTCTGGGCAATCATTCTCACAAAATTGGCGCCAAATCTTCATGATCAACTCCTCCCTCGCGGCGCGCAGATCGGCCGGGACCGGATCATCGCCGGCGTCCATTTCCCCACCGACGTCGCCGCTGGCCAGCAGCTCGGCATCGCGATCGCCCACAGGATGTTTAAAAGCCTGGCCTTTCAGCGCGACCTCGCTCGCGCCAAAGCGGAATTCCTCCAGCCTCTGAACAGCCCCAATATGCGGACCTCAATCCAGGAGCCTCACATCCCGGTTCCCGCCGGAAGCTTTCCTGCTCAAATGTCCCTCTAGGGTCCGCGAGTGGGCTTATCTTCTCAATTTGCAATCTCAGATTAGCAATTAGCAATTCCCCCATGACCTCAAAGGTCGATCTTCACATCCACTCCCGCTACAGCACTCGCTCGCCAGAGTGGCTCCTGCGCCGGTTCGATATCCCCGACAGCTACACCGACCCGCGCAAACTCCACGCCCTGCTGCGCGAGCGCGGCATGGATTTCGTCACCATCACCGATCACGACCGGATCGAAGGCTGCCTCGAGATCGCCGATCTCCCCGGCGTCTTCATCTCCGAGCAGGTCACCACTTGGTTCCCGGAGGACCATTGCCAGGTGCATCTCCTGGTCTGGGGCCTCTCCGAGCAGCAGCACAAGGAGATCACACGCCTGCGGGAGAATATCTACGATCTCCAAAAATATCTGGCACAGGAAAACCTCGCGCACGCGGTGGCTCATCCGCTCCACCGGCTCGATGAGAAATTCTCGCGCAGACATGTCGAGCGGCTTCTCCTTCTCTTCCGCCATTTCGAGGGCCTCAATGGGCTGCGCGACGCGCTCCTTAGCGAGTTGGTGCAATCCCTCCTCGGCACCCTTACACCGGCCAGGATGGAGGAGCTCGCGATGAACCAGGGCCTCGCCGCTACCCATTCCGAGCCGTGGATCAAGGTCCTCACCGCCGGCTCGGACGATCACGCCGGCATTTACCCCGCCAAGGCGTGGAGTGAATTCCCGCGATGCGCCTCCGTGGCGGAATTGCTCGATCACCTGCGCGCCGGCCGCGTGACCCTCCAGGGCTCCGGCGGCTCGCCGGTCGCCATTTCGCACGGCGTTTACAAAGTCCTGTACTCCTTCATCCGCGAGAAATTCGCCCGCGGCTCCGCCCAGAGCAGCGATCTCATCGAGAAGGTGTTCTCGCGCTTCATGGAAGGGCGCGACCCGACGGAGTTTTCCTTCGCGGAAAAAATGTCGTTCCTCGCGCAAGGCATCGCCACTGGCCAGATCTTTGAGCTGGCCAAGCCGATGAACGCATCGCTTTGGAAACAGTTCTCCACGATTTTTTCCAAATCAGATTTCAAAGGCTCGCTCGCCCGGGAGACCGCCGGCGTCGCGGAGCCCGAGCGCCGCGCCTTCATCATCGCCAACAGCCTCGCCAACCAGGTGGCTTACCGCGTCTTCACCCGTTTCGTGCGGGAATTATCCACGGGCAATATCATGGAGAGCGTCCAGGATATCAGCGCGCTCACGCCCATCCTCGTGGCGCTCGCGCCGTACCTGTACGCGTTCCAGAGCCAGACCCCGGATCGCCGGTGGCTCTCCAGCGTCGTTGTCCCCATCGCCGGCCACGTGCCCGCCCCGCTCCAGAATAACAAGCGGGCGTGGTTCACCGATACGCTCGAGGATGTCAACGGCGTCGCCAATACCATCCGCAAGCTCACCGCCGCTGGCGTCAGCGCGGGAAAGGAAATCGTCGTCGTCACCTGCCGCTTCGAGATCACCCCGGGCGCGATCCCGATCAAAAACTTCCAGCCCATCGGCGAATTCGAGTTGCCTGAGTACGAGCTGCAGAAACTCTCATTCCCGCCGATCCTGCAAATTGTCGATTACATCCAGCGCGAAAAATTCACGGAGGTCATCATCTCAACGCCCGGCCCGGTCGGCCTCGTCGCCCTCCTCGCCGCAAAGATCCTCGGCCTGCGCACCAGCGGCATTTATCACACCGATTTTCCGCAATACGTCGGCATCCTCACGGATGACCGCTACCTCGAGACCCTTACGTGGGTCTATATGCACTGGTTTTACTCCCAGATGGATACGCTCTACGTAAACTCCGAGCATTACCGCCGCGCGTGGATCGATCGCGGCATTCCCGCCGAAAAGCTCAGGATTCTCCCGCGCGGGCTCGATACCTCCCTCTTCAATCCGGCGCGGCGCAACAGTGGAGTCCGCGAGAAATTCGGCGCCAGCAACGGCGAACCCGTCCTGCTCTACGTCGGCCGCATCTCGAAGGAGAAAGACCTCGATGTAATTGCGTGCGCATATCGCAAATTGCAAAAGCGGCATCCCTCTACGCGCCTCGTGTTCGTCGGCGATGGCCCTTACCTCAAGGAACTCCGCGACTCTCTACCCGAGGCAGTCTTCACCGGGTACCTCAGCGGCGGCGACCTCGCGAAAGCCTTCGCCTCCGCCGATATCTTTGTTTTCCCCAGCACCACAGACACCTTTGGCAACGTGGTCCTCGAGGCGATGGCCTCCGGCCTCCCCGCCGTTGTCTCCGATACCGGCGGCCCGCGTGAGCTGGTCAAAAATGGCGTCACCGGCTACGTCACCCGCAGCCGCGACGTGGAAGATTTCACCACCGCCACCGAGCGCCTCGTCGCCGACCCCCTCCTGCGCGAAACCATGCGCGCCAACGCCCGCGCCGCCGTCCAGGACCGCGATTGGTCCGAGGCCTTCGCCAAGTTCTGGTCGAACAGTGAGTAAACTCGAACTCAGCAATCCCAAGATGCCGCGCCCACGATCATAGGTCCTATGCCTCCTATTGGTCCTATTGGTCCTATTGGTCCTATTGGTCCTATCGGGACCTATGCGGGACCTATCCGGCCCATTCCGCACCACCCGCGCGCCAAACCCTTCGAATTTCTGATTTCGAATTTCGAATTTTTCCCCTCCCCATGATTCCCCGCGAAACCCTCGAGCAAATCGCCGGCGCCAACGACATCGTCGATGTCATCGGCGGTTACTTCCCGCTCAAGCGCGCTGGCTCCGCGTTCAAGGCCCTCTGCCCGTTCCACCAGGAGAAATCGCCCTCCTTCACCGTCAATCCGCAGCGCCAGCGCTATCATTGCTTCGGCTGCGGCGAAGGCGGCAGCGTGTTCGATTTCGTCGCCAAATACGAAAGCGTCGATTTTCCCACCGCCGCCCGCCGCCTGGCCGAGCGTGCGGGAATACGCATCGTCGAAGAGGAACGCTCCCCGGGAGAGGACCGCGCGCTGCACCTCCGCAAGCGCCTCCTCGCCCTCCACCAGGAGGCCGCCAATTGGTTCCACGAGATTCTCCTGAATGATACCCGCGCGAAGTCCGCGCAAGCTTATCTCAAAAAACGCGGGCTCAATCGCGACGTCGCCGAGCGCTGGAAAATCGGGTACGCCCCTGAGTCGTGGGACGCCTTCGCCTTGTGGGCCGCCGGCCGCGAGTATCATCCCGACGAAATCATCCAGAGCGGCCTCGTCTCCCTGCGCGAACCCGAGAACCCAGAGACCGAGTTCTATGACCGGTTCCGCGACCGCGTGATGTTCCCCATTTGCAATGATCTCGGGGAAGTAATCGGCTTCAGCGGCCGCGTCCTGGCCTCCGACGCCCAGGCCGCCAAATACGTCAACTCTCCCGAGACACCGCTATTCAAGAAGGGCGACATCCTCTTCGGCCTGCACAAATCGAAACGGGCGCTGATCGACAAAAAGAGCGCCATCGTCCTCGAGGGCCAGATCGACCTCATCACCGCCTTCGAGGCCGGTGTCCAGAACGTCGTGGCGCCGCAAGGGACCGCTTTTACCGAAAAACAGGCGCGGACGCTCAAGCGCTATGCTGAGGAGGTCATCCTCTGCTTCGATGCCGACGAAGCCGGCCGCAAAGCCGCCGAGCGCTCCCTTCCTGCCCTCCTTGGCCTTGACATGGGCATCCGCGTCATCGAGCTGCCGCCCGGGGAAGACCCGGATTCCCTTATCCGGAAGGACGGCCCGGAGGCATTCGTCAGCCGCGTCCAGACCGCCCGCGATTATTTTGACTTCCAGATCGACGCCCAGGCGGCCACCCCCGAATTCGCCACCCCGCGCGGAAAGGTGAAATTCGCGCGCGAAATGGCAGCGACCGTGCAATTGATCAACGACCGGCTCCTGCGCGAAGCGGTCGCCGGAAAACTCTCCACCCGGCTCGGCATGCCGCTCGCCGATTTCTGGATGCTCCTCAAGCGCTCCGAAAAGGCCCGCGACTCCGGCAATTCAAAACCCACGGAAAACGCCACGATGCCTCAAACCCTCGCAGCAACGCAGCCCATCGGCGCACTCACCCTCCTCGCCCTCGGCGATCCCGAAATCCGCCGCTGGATCCACTCCCAACCCTGGAGCCCCCGCCTGCTGGAGATGGAAGAGGCGGGTCTGCTCGTAAGGATCCTGGACAGCGATGCATCGGTCGACGAGCCAGCCTCCCTCGCCGCATTTTCGGCCACCCTGGATACCCCCATGAAGGCGTTCTTCGATTCCCTCCTCCGCGAGCGCCTGCCGGAGGATCGCATGGCCGCGGCCCGGGATTGCTGGAACGCCATCGAGCGCCGGGAATTGCTCCACCGCCGGGACCTTTTAAAGGCCCGTCTCCGCGATCCGGATTTATCGCACGGCGAGATTACAGAAATTCAAAAACAAATCCTTGACCTGCAAAAACACCTCACTGATATTTCGCGGCCTTTCTCCCCGTCGGGACCGGAGTAGTTTCATTCCGTCTTAGGCGGGGATTCGGCTCTCTAAACAACTCGAACGGCCCGGTATGCCCAGCAAATCAGCCCCCAAGACCGCCCCGCCTACCAATCGAAAAGCAGCGGATGCCCCGCCAGGAAAAGCCGCTGCCCCAAGGACCTCCAAACCCATTAAAGCTCAAAGCAAAAATCAGCCCGATTCAGCCCCGGCCATCCAAGAAGCCGCTGCTGAAAAACCCCGCGCCAAAGCCGGCAAAGCCGCCGTCGCCAAAACCAACGGCGCCCACCCCGCCACAAACGGGCATCACGCTCCCCCTGCCGCGCCCGATGGCGAGGCCGTCGTCCTCGCAGTACCGGACGCCGCCACGCTGAACAAACTCGATTCGCCCGAAATCCAGGACAAGCTCCGCGAGCTGGTCAAGCTCGCCAAGGAGCAGGGGTACATCACTTTCGATGACCTGAGCGAAATCCTCCCGGACAGCGTCAACGAGCCGGACGAGATGGACGCCATCATGACCCGGCTCCGGGCCATGGAGATCGACATCATCGATTCCTCGGAAGTCGACCGCTACAAGGACGGCCAGAAGGCCCACGACGAGGAAGAAGAAGACAAGACTGACTCAAAGCTGGATGTCCTCGACGACCCGGTCCGCATGTATCTCAAGCAGATGGGCCAGGTCCCGCTCCTCACCCGCGAGCAGGAAGTCGAGATCTCCAAGCGCATCGAGGACGCCGAGCTGATGGTGCAAAAGCACATTTACCGTTTCGGCTTCACCGCCCGCGCCCACCTCGAGCTGGCCCAGAAGCTCGTCGAGCAGCGCGAGCGTTTCGACCGCGTCATCCTCGACAAGAAAATCGAGAGCCGCGAGCGCTACATGAAGGCCCTGCCCCGCCTGTGCGATCAGCTCGAGAAATCGGCCAACGACGTGGCCAGGCGTTACAAGACCCTCATGGGCCTTACCACGCCGAATCCGCAGACGAAGACTTTCAAGGAATTCAAGAAGGCCCACGACTCCCTCCAGCGCCTCTATCCCAAGTTTTATTTCAAGCAGAAGGTCGTCGAGGAGTTCGTGCACATCGCCGATGAAACCTACCGCCGCATCCTCAACATGCAGAACGAGGCGGCCAATCGCAAAAAGCCGGTCAAATCCGACGGCAAAAACGACGTCGTCGCCCGCCTTCGCGAGGAGCAGACCCGGATGTGGCTCTCGCCCGAAGAGATGATCGCGGAATATAACGAGCTCAAGTCCTGGTTCCGCAAGGCCCTCAAGGCCAAGACCGAGATGGTCGAAGCCAATCTCCGCCTCGTCATCTCCATCGCCAAGAAATACACCAATCGCGGCCTTTCCTTCCTCGACCTGATCCAGGAGGGGAACATGGGCCTCATGAAGGCCGTCGAGAAATTCGAGTACCGGCGCGGTTACAAATTCTCCACGTACGCCACCTGGTGGATTCGCCAGGCCATTACCCGCTCGATTGCCGACCAGGCCCGGACCATCCGCATCCCGGTCCACATGATCGAGACCATCAACAAGCTGATGCGCGTGCAGAAGCAGTTGGTCCAGGAGTATGGCCGCGAGCCGAGCCCCGAGGAAGTGGCCGAGGAAATCCAGCTCCCCGTCGAGCGTGTGCGCGCCGTCCTCAAGATGGCCCAGCAGCCCATCTCCCTCCAGTCCCCGGTTGGCGATAGCGACGACACCAGCTTCGGCGATTTCATCGAGGACAAGGGCGCCGAGAACCCCTCCGACATGACCGCCGCCGTCCTCCTAAAGGAGAAAATCGGCGACGTCCTCAAAACCCTCACCGAGCGCGAGCGACAGGTGCTCGAGCAGCGCTTCGGCCTCGTCGATGGCTACAGCCGCACCCTCGAGGAAGTGGGCCGCCAGTTCAAGGTCACCCGCGAGCGCATCCGCCAGATCGAAGCCAAAGCCCTCCGCAAAATGCGCCACCCCACCCGCATCCGCCAGCTCGAGGGTTTCCTGGAAGCGACTGAGGTGTAGGCGCGAGCCCTTGTCACCTCATCCATAATGGGTTAGGCATATTCTGTGAACCCAACAGTCACAGATGCGCTCTGGAAAACAGCCGCAACCCGTTTCGGCGCGCCGCGATCCTGGGCCAATTGATTCCGGTTTATGCTCGATGAAAAGCAGACCGGATTCTCCGCGATATTCTCGACTGACGATCTGAAACCATGAAGCAGATCCGGCAATTCCACCTTTACCTGGGGACATTGTTTGCCCCTCTCATCATCTTCTTCGCGTTCTCCGGCGCCCTTCAAACATTCGGTTTTCACGAAAGTGAGAAGGCCGGATCGTACAGGGCGCCTGCCTGGATTGTCGCTATCGCGGACATACACAAGGACCAGCGTATCGCCCGCACAGGGAAGTCATCCCTGGCTTTGAAATGGTTTATTCTATTCATGGCTGCCGGGCTTATAACGACGAGCATTCTTGGCATTTACATGGCGTTCAAATTCAATCGTGACCCGCGCGTTGTCTGCACCCTCATCGGCCTGGGCATCGTTATCCCAATGCTGGCGCTCCTATTTCGTTAAGTATCCATTACTTGCGGTTAATTCTGAAATAACCTTTCCGGCAAGCGCTACCGGAACGCCCCCTTCTTCCCTCTCCCCTTCGAGTACTTGATCGGCTTCCGCCGCGGCTCAATCTTCGAGATACCCGTCCCATTCTTGAGTTCCATGATTTGATCGCGCAGCAGCGCCGCGCGCTCGAATTCCAGATTCGCGGACGCAATCTCCATCTCCTGCTCCAGCTCCCGCAACAACTCTGACACGCTGAAATCCCCCCCAGCCTCCCCAACCACTGAAGCCGCGATTTCCTT